>Ga0209163_1000043_pt1 | contig 317710 bp, 253 predicted proteins | sample MTBAKSrepl2MetaG_FD_187457 | JGI IMG/M metagenome (GOLD analysis project Ga0209163, IMG submission 187457) | Enrichment culture microbial communities om Arthur Kill intertidal strait, New Jersey, USA, that are MTBE-degrading - MTBE-AKS2 (Arthur... | ecosystem: Environmental > Aquatic > Marine...
CATAAATGGTATCGTCCATCTGGTCTCCTTTCTTTGTTAGCGGTTGTTTTTGCGCCTAAAAATTATCACTAACATATTGAGGCTGTGCCTCAAAGGAGACCATCTTTCTTATTTTATCGAGGAGCGAAGCGACGAAGCAATTTTGAACATTTAAGTCAATTTTCCCTTCCTGCTTTTCTGCGTACTTTTCTTGGCGGCAAGAAAAGTACCAAAAGAACCGCGCCCCGCAGCTTGGCCACGCCACAGGCGTGGCTGCCCTCGCGCAAAGGCCTTTTTCGGCGCGGGCAGGAACTCGTTCGACTCCGTCGAACTCAAACAGCCTGCCCGCTTTTCCCGAAAAAAGCCTTTGCGCTCGGCTGCGCTGCAATGGGCGGGGGCTTTACCATCAGCCGGAAGTGTCCGGGAAGATCTAAATTTTCACACCTTGTTTATGGACTTAATATTTGCTGAAACTCTGTAGCAATAAATAAATAATCTGCTACCCATTTACCCGTAAAAGTAACATATAAAAGGAATTCGTCGTCTTTTTTAATTTCTTTTTTAAGAAAGTCGATTAATACATCTTGAATTGGAATTTCAAATTTACTTTCTTCTTCTTTCACTATTATTGAATAGTTGTAAAAAGTTTTTATCTCTGGTTGGTTAATAAATTGCGCATAAGCTTCAATGGCATTTTTATGATCATCACTTAAAGGTACGACAGATCCCAAATATTTTACTTTTATTAAAAATTTATTGTTATTTGGAATCAGAGGTATTATTTCTCTACTCGCAACAGTTAATCCATTGAATGGATAATATTGTTGATTAAACGACCAAATGATATTTTTTAAACTATTTGGTTGATAAAGCGTCGTGTCAAATGAAAACATAGGAATAGGTATAAGCACTATAGAAATAAAACAGATTAAAGTCTTTAGCTTTACGATTTTCATTATATTATTTATAAATGTTTCTAGTGTGTTATGCATCCCCATGATCCCCAAATGCCCATCCTCCCTCTTTCCTGAATACTAAATTTTATTCTGCCGAAATGTCAAACCGCCCCGGCGGGAACTTGTCGCAAACTGTTTTTAACTTCGCGCCACGGGAAGAAATAGACGAAGTAGACAACCGCATAGACAGCAAAGGAATCGATTTTTAAAAAGAAACAGAGGGCAAAAAAGAAGATCAGGATATGCATGCGCACGACATTGATGTAGGGCCGTCCCATGGCGTTGCCGAAAAATTTCTGGGTGCTGGTTTTCGGGTCTGTTCCGGCGCCGCCGTCGGCTTTCCGGCCGTTTATCATGTAGACGGCCTGGATAAACGGGGCAAACACATGCCTGCGTTCGACAATCAGGGCCGGGACAAGGAAGGTGCCATAGGGCGCGGCAAGGTGCTTGAAGGCCAGGGCCCACAGCAGCGGCGGGTTCATGAATGCAGCGCCGAAACCCTCGGCCGGCATGCCCTCGACAGGAAAGAACTGCCTGAGAAAAACGGAGTGCCCGGCGTGAAACCCGCAGAAATGAAGGGAGAAAAACCCCAGCAGAAACAGGGCCATGCCGACGCCTGTCAGGAGGGCGGCCGTTCGGTTCTGCTGCCCCGGATCGCCCTGCCCGGCCATATGCATCCAGGCATAGGCGCCACCGAAAATGGCGGACAGGATGGTCAGGTATCCCAGTACCAGGCTGCAGAGCCACAGGCTCCAGACCAGGTCCGTGGTTTCCCATTTAAGAAACCATGCTATCCCAAGCCCGATGCCAAAGGCGACAATGTTGGGAAATACCCGCCAGGCCAGGGCTTTTTCATGCGTTCGCCCACCGGCAGAAGCGTTGACAAATGATTTCATTTACCGCATGAGCCCGGTGATAAAGCAGCTGATGGAGGTGTCTGGCACCAGGGGCGGGTCCGGCTCACCCGGCGGCTCCGGCGGCTCGGGTTCCGGCTCCGGGGGAATGACATAACCGGTGACACCGTTGCCCGTGGCGAACCACAGGTCGCCGTCGGATTCCAGGGCCATGGCCCGAATGCCGGGATCGCCCGGGCCGTCACCCCGGTCATAGTGGGTCCAGGCGCTGCCGTCAAAAACGCTGATGCCGGCCGTGGTGCCTACCCAGATATTGCCTTCGCTGTCTTCAATGATGGCCCGGGCCGTGTTTGCGATCAGGCTGCCCCCGGCCACGTCGTGGGTGGTCCAGTTGGCGCCGTTAAACACGCTGACTCCGGAATCCGTTCCGATCCATATGTTGCCGGACCCGTCCTTGAAAATGGTATTGATCTTGTCGGCCACCAGGTCGCTGTTTGCAGCGGTGTAAGTAGTCCAGGTGCCGCTGTTCAGCATGCTGATGCCCGCGTCGGTGCCGAACCAGAGGGAGCCGTCAGCGGCGGCAAACACCGCCCGAACAGTATTGGAAACCAGGTCGCTGTTTTCCGTGTTGTAAGTGGTCCAGTCGGCCCCGTCAAACGTGCTGACCCCGGCGCCGGTGCCGAACCAGAGGTCGCCGGAGATGTCTTCGGCCAGACAGGAAACACCGTTGGCGGCAAGACCGCTGTTGCCGGTGTCGTAGGTGGTCCAGTCGGCCCCGTCAAACATGCTTGCCCCGGCATTGGTGGCAAACCAGATGTCTCCTTCGCTGTCCTCGATAATGGCCCGAATGTTGTTTCCCGAAAGATCGCTGTTTTCGGTTGTGAAAGTGGTCCAGTCCGTGTCGTCGAACATCACGATCCCGTCGTGAGTGCCGAACCATTTGTTGCCGTCGGCATCCGCGGCCGCGGCCGTGTAGTAGGAGTTGAAGATACCGTCAAAGGGAAAGGTGGTCCAGGCACCGGCACTGTCCAGGCGGCTGACCCCGTTGGCCGTGCCCAGCCAGACATCGGGTTCAAATATTGGAACAACGACCCTGGCAACCGGATCGGTTCCGGAGGCCGCTTCAGTGGGCGGGGGCGTGTCGTGCAGGACAATGGCGTGAATGTTGTTGTTGATGAGACCGCTGTTGTCCGTGTCGTAGATGGTCCATGTGGCGCCGTCAAACTTGCACAGGCCGGCCATGGCCGTGCCGAACCATTTGGTGTCGTTGGTATCCACGGCCACAGCCTGAACATTGCCGTTGGGCAGGTCGCTGTTCGCGGTTGTATAGGAAGTCCATGTTGTGCCGTCAAAATGGCTGATGCCGCCGAACAGGGTGGCGATCCAGAGGTCGCCGCTGCTGTCCGCGGCAATATCGAAAACATTTTCCTCAACCAGGCCGTCGGCTTTGTCGTAGGTGGTCCAGTCCGTACCGTCAAACATGTTCAGACCACCGGGCTGGCCGAATAACACGCCCAGTGCCGGGGGGCATGTGCCCAGCCAGACATTGACCGAATCGTCGATCAGCAGGGCCTCCACCCAATTTGCCGCCAGGTCGCTGTTGCCCGCGTTGTAGACGGTCCAGTCGATGCCGGTAAACACGTGGAATCCACCCAAATGAACACCAAATAGGCCTAGCCCGGCGCTTGCAAAGTCACCCCTGGCCAGCAGGGGAAACCCCAGCCCGTCAAGGGCGATCTCATTGATGGGCGTGATGTCAGGAGTGGGGAAAAGGGTCCAGGTGGTGTCGTCAAAATGGTTCAGCCCCCCGTTCATGGTGCCGAACCACTTGTCCCCCGCGCTGTCCACCAGAATGGATTTGACCGAGTTGTAAGACAGTCCGTCGGCATAGGTGTATCGCACACAGGTGTCGTCTGTCGCGTGAATGCGAAACGCCCCGGTTTCCGTGCCCGCCCACACGTAGTAATCCGTGTCCGTGACCGGTTCGATGGCCAGGTAATAGATGATGTCCGGCTGCCGGGGGTAGTTTACCCATTCGGCGGCCTGAGCGTCAGGGGCCGTTACATGTGTCAGAAAAAGGGTCAGAAGGAGCACGGCCCCGGCGGTATGCCAGGAATGGGTGGGGGCGATTGTTTTCATGGTACCTCCCTTTGGCGGGGTGTTGGGAAGAGTAAATGCAGGGTTCTTAAGAGAAATACATGCAAGAATCACACCCTGCATCTTGCACCATGATAAAAAGAAACCAATTGAAATACAAGCTTTTTTTGTTCATGGAAAAGATGGGGCAAGGGGGAATATTCCCTTTTTGACGCAAAATGTCGGTCAGGCTGGCAAAATTTGACGGATTCTCCCAGCCGGGGGCGGGGTTTTGAGAAAAGTTTTGAGCGTGGGGTTAAGTCTTGTCCATTCATTGATTATGAGGACACAAAAAGGTTTCCAGTTTAAATTTGAATCGGCGTCCCCACCTTCACGTCCTTATACCGGTCGCCGAATGCGGCCTTGAACCGCTCGAGGCTCCAGTCCGAACTGTCGTGGGGGGAGAGGGACACCAGGGCCGGGCTGATCTTTTTTATGACAGCAATGGTGTTGTCCACGTCGGCCTCCCCGATGGCCTGCCACGGGGGCCGGTCCGTGCCCACCAGGCTCTGCAGGTTGATCGGGCCGGCCATGATACGGCCGCCGTGCACCGGAAAATGCAAACCGCCGATGATAGCGTAAACCGGGTCGTCAAACAGCATCTTTACCCGTTCGACAATCCGCTCCACCGTGGGGTGGCCGCACCCGATGATGATCACGATGCCCTTGTTCTTCACCCGCACGGCCAGGCTCTGCTCCAGGGTGTATCCCATCAGGTAGAGATTTCGGGGAATGGCGCCGGTGGTGGCCACCCCTTCGGCCAGCTTTTGCGGTTTGTCGGTCACCGTGACTTGCGGTTTGGGGTTCCAGCGGGAAGCGGATATGGCCGAGGTGGCGTAGACCGGTATTTCGCGCAGGTCCACCGGCCCCTGGGAGATGGAAAAGGTCTTTGTCCGCTGCTCGTTCATGCCGCCCACATGGTCCAGGTGGACATGGCTTATCACAACCGCGTCGATGGCATCGGGTTTTATGTCCAGCGCCTTCATGTTGTGCAGCAGGGGCGAGGGGTGGGCCTTCTTTTTATTGAAACCCACGTCCATCAGCAGCGTGGTCTCCCCGGCCTTTACCAGGTAGGCCACGCCGGCCTCGGTTTTAAGGCGGGGGTTGTCGGTATAAAAATCGACCAGGGGCAGAATGGAAACCGAATCCACGGCCCCGATATCCTCCAGTGGCGTGTACCGGGTCTGTGCAAGCTCTTTTGCCACCCGGGCGTTTCCTGTTTTCAGGCGGACCAGGGTATGGGCAAAAAACAGCAGCACCAGCGCGACAATTGCCAGCAGCACGTAAAAAACGACCATGACTTACCTCCAGATTCGGGGTGTGTAGCCTTCGGGCAGGTGGGCTGACCCCTTGACGCAGGAAAGGCCCGTGGCCTGGTGGACCTTCCCAATGAGTTCGTCAATGTGGTCGCAGAAACCGCCCGGCGCCTTTTCCCACCCGGTTTCCCCCTTTTTTGCAAAGGTGCAGGTACAGAAATGAATCGCTTCAGCCCCCCTGGACTTGAGGATTTTTGCCAGATCCACCACGTTGTCGCCGGGGCACCGGCAGGTGAACACGCCGGCAGGCCGGGCCTGGTCATACATGGCAAACCCCTCTTTTGTGTCTGCCATGGCGGTAAAGCAGCCGGTCAGGGGGCAACGGTCCATGTTCTTTTCGCAACGGATCAGGGCTGTTTTTGTCATGAAAAATCCCAGGGCAGATATTAAAAATCATGTTATGAGTATATGCTCAAAAAACCCTAGTCACTTAAAAAGGAGCTGTCAACAGGTTTTTGATTCTTCAGGGACGGAATGCAGGGTTTCGGTTTTACTTTTTTGTTTTGGATTTTGATGAAGCCCTGCCGCATCCGCGTTGTTGCTTCGTGGTCTTCGTGGTCTTCGTGTCCTTTGTGCTCTTCGTGTCAGAAAACGGCCGGCCGGACCGGAAGGACGGGGTATGTCAACACGAAGGACGCGAAGATTGTGAAGATCACGAAGAAAAGGATTTGTCGTTTTTCGACAAGAACGGTTTCATACATCTTTCTTCACGGCCGGGCGATAGTATCGGGGGGCGGGATGAAGGGCCTGAAAACAGACCGGCGGAAGCGAAACGATTTCGCTCCCGCCGGTTATTTTACAGTGTGCTTGGTGTGGCGCCCCTGGTTATGCGGTTACAGCCGGATCGGCATGCCCATCAGGGGCCACAGTACGTATACGGCAAAACCGATGACCACCATCAGGATAATACTGGCCGGAATGCCGTACAGAAAGAACTCACCGGTGGTAAACTGTTTGGAGTCGTAGGCAATGGCATTGGGGGCCGCGCCCACCAGCAGCAGAAAGGGCATGCCCGCCGCCACCAGGGAGGAGAACAGGATCACCTCGCCGGCCACGTTGAGGTAAGGCGCGATGACCAGGGCCACGGGCAGGGAGATGGCAATAGCGGCCACGTTCATGATGAAGTTGGTCATGGCCATCACAAAAAAGGCAATGCTCATGATAAAGATGAACCAGTTGGCCTTCTGGAACATGGTCAGCCAGTTGATGGCCAGCCATTCGGCTGCTCCGGTTTCCCACAGGCAGAAACCGATGCTCATGGCGCCGGCAAACAGCAGGATGATGTTCCAGGGAATGCCTTCCAGGTCGTTGATGTCCAGAATGCCCACGATAAAAAACAAAATGGTGGAAACCAGGATCAGGGCGGTTTTGTTAGGGGCGTTAAAATCGGGGTACGCGGCCGACAGCACGGCGGAAACGGCCAGGGCCAGAATGCACCCGCCCACGATAACGGACGCCAGGATTTCCCGGCCCGAGATGGGACCCAGGCCGATGTAAAGGTCCTTTGCCTTCTGCTTGAGACCGGGAATGGCCTTTTTTTCCGGTTTGCATACCACCATGAAAAAACCCCAAAGCAGGAGGGTCATGAGCCAGCCGATGGGAAACATGTAGTAGGAGAGCTCGAAAAATCCGATCTCCTGGTTCATGATGTCCTTGAAAAATCCGATGGCTACGGCGCCCCGGGCCGCGCCCAGCAGGGTGACGATGGAACCGGCGCCGGCCACGTAGGCCATGCCCATGAAGAGCCCCTTGCCGAACTTGGTAGGCTTTTCCCCTTCTCCGTACAGGGAGTAGATGGCCACCAGCAGGGGGAAAATTGTGGCCGCCACGGCGGTGTGGGCCATGATATGGGCCAGGGCCGCAGTCACCACAAAACAGCCCAGGTAGATCATGCTGGTTTTCTCCCCCACGATGGAGAGCATTTTATAGGCCAGCCGTTTGGTGAGGCCGACTTTTGTAAAGACCAGGCCGATGACGATGGAGCCGAAGATGAAGAGCACGGACGGGTCCATGAAGTCCTTGAAGGCCACCTTGGCCGGCCGCACCATGAACAGCACCTGGAGTACGCCGATGGCCAGGCTGGTCACGCCGATGGGCACCACCTCGAACACCCACCAGGTGCCGGCCAGCAGGAACACGGCCAGAGCCCCTTTGCCCGCAACGCTCAGGGCGAAATGCTTTCCGGCGGGGTCCACGGCATCAGGCCAGGGCGGAGAGTAGTAAACCACCACAAACAGCAGAACACCGGTAAAAAGAAATATGAGTCGCTTCCAGTTGACGGGGGTTTTTTCGGTCTGAGTGTCCATACAAAAAACTCCTTAGTCTGTTCTATAAATAGGTACCTTGTTGAAACTTTGAAAGATCGAAGATAGGAGAAGAGGGGAAAGCTGTCAATAGAATTCGGCAAAAACGGGGGGGGGAAAGTGGCCCGTGATCCCGGCGTGGAAGATCGGTATCACGGGCCGGCAGAAAGCTGTTGTATCAGTTGAGACGGTCCATGGCGTCCGTTATTTCCCGGAATACATCCACCAGGCGCAGCACACCGACAATTTTTTTGTCCTTTATCACCAGCAGGGACTGGTGGCGGCCCAGTACCAGCATGTGGATCGCTTCTTCCAGCGAAGAGTCTTCGGTAATATATTCACCGGCTTCCGGCGTGTACATGAAGCTCTTCACCGGCCGGTTCGCCGCCTGCCGGACCAGTTGTGACATGGGCGTTGCCCAGAGGTTGTACTGGGTGCACATGTCGGTGAAAAATTTCTTGGTAAACCCGTACCGGGTCATCCCTGATTCGCTGCCCGGTTCGCACAGGTCCATGTACTTGGGTTCCAGGGCCTTGAGCACGTCGATCTGGCTCACCTTGCCCACCACCTGCTGAACACTGTTGATTACGATGATGGCCCGGTGGGCATACCGGTCGTCATCGAACTGCTTCTGCGCTTTGTCCAGGGCGGCCAGGGCCTCCTTCAGGGTCGCGTCTTCGGCAACCGTTGCATATTCGGCGATGGGGACCATCAGGTCTTTTACCTTTTTCTCTTCCACCACAAACCTCCATGAGATTAAAGTGTTGTTGGATATAGCCCGGATAGTTCAAGACGATGCCGGTTATCGTTTACCCAGATCCGTGAGAAGCGACTCACCCAGGTTCAGCCGGCCGGCCAGCTCCTTTTCAATGCCGTCCAGGGCCGCCGGGTACTGGTCCGGTGTTCCCACCGCCGCCTGAATTTTTTCTTCCATGGTTGTTTTCAGCGCGGTTTCAAACCGGTCGGTTTCCGCTTTCAACTGGTTTGCCAGGGCGGTTTTGATGGCCTCGTCAATGCTGGACGACACCTTGATATCCATCTCCTCCAGCGGACCGATGGCCGAGGCCCGGACATCAAAGGCCCGAATATCGGCCAGGGCCGAGGCAATGGCCGTTTTCACGGGCCCGGCATCCTTTCCCATGTCCAGGGACAGCGACGCTTTTTTCGTGTTCAGAGTGCCCGAGGCGTTGATACCGCTGTTATCCAGCCGCCCGCGGACCGAGAGGTCGGCCAATCCGGACTTCAGGGCCAGGGGGAATGATGGATCGTCCACCAGCACGGCATTGCTGAAGGCATAACGGTCCACGGACAGGTCCACGGTGTGAACCGGTTTTTGAGGGGAAACGAAATTGATCGCGCCTTTGGCCGCTACCGAGGCGGCCTGTTTTAAATCCTTGCCGGTGAAGGCAAAAGTTGTGGGCGCGCCCAGAATATGCTGCTCAAGTGTCAGGTTTTCAATGGCGCCGCCAATATCTCCCATGTCAAGCACGGCCTGGGCGTGAATCTTCCGGACCAGAAAATCGGGCAGGGGGTTTGCCTCCCGAAAGCGGATGTCCACACCTTTTCCCCGTTCCGGCGGCGCCGGCTTTTCTTTTTTGTCTCCGCTGGAGGCCGTGACCTTTGCGACATAGGGCTGCACGCGCTGGTACCACTTTTGGGCCGTTGTCACCCAGGCGTAAATCTTTTCACCAAACAGCAGGCGGCTGATGTTGGCAACGCCGCCGGAGGAGAGACCGTATTTTTCCACCAGATGTTTCAGGTCCTTTGCCGGGGCCTGGGCCACCTGCCGAGCCCGTTTTTCAAAGCTGGCCCGGTCGGTCTCAAGAGCGGCTTTTGCCGCCTTTATCCGGTCCAGGTCGGCCTTTATCTCTTTGGAAAGGGCCGCGGCTTCACCGGCTGTGCCCAGAAGTCCGGTGAGCCCTCTGGCGCCGGACTTGACCTTGCGAATCCGGGTTTTGTAATCCTCAAAAGTCTGCTGGTCGGGCAGTTCCTGAAGCCTTGTTTCCCACTGGGCTTTGGCAGTTTCGATGTCGGCTTTCAGTTCATTGGCCAGCCGAATGGTTTCCAGGTCCTCTTTTTCCAGGACTTCTTTTGGATTCGGCATGTCAAAGGCGGGCAGGTCAAATGTTTTTGCCGGTTTTTCTGAAACTTTCGGCCGGTCTGCCGTTCGTTTTTTGACGGCGCCGGAATAGGACCGGGCCGTGCCGAACCGGAGGCCCTCGATTCCCATTTCATCGATGATCAGCTTTCTGCGGAGCAGCCGGCCCGAATCCACCATCATCACCATTTCGCCGATCTCCACGGCGTTGGTCATGGGGTTGTCCGGATCGGTTACGGCAAGACCGCGAATTTTCATGCCCGCCGGCATCAGGGAAAGGTCCAGGCCGGCGATCTCCACCTTTGCCCCCACCATGGCGGTGCCGCGCCGTTCGATCATGCCCTTGACGATGGCGTCCGCAAACAGCAGCCAGAAACCGGCCAGCCCGCCCACCAGCACCACGAAGGCAATCAGTCCAGGCCATCGAATTATTTTTTTCATATGATTCTCCTTTTAACTCGAAAGTGCCTGGTAGGTCTGAAACAGGCGGCTGGTCTTGAGCAGCTCAACAATCCGAAGCCGGCGCACCCATGCCAGCACCGAATCCCGGTAGGCCCGGATCAGCCGGTTGGCTGTTATGTAGACGGGCACGAACAGCACCAGAGAAACCAGCAGGCTGCCCATGACAATGGTGTTGTTGAAATGGGCCAGTCGAAAGAGGGTCATGTTGTAGAACACGATCCAGAGGGACTCCAGGGCGGAGGACTGAAGCACGGCCAGCCCCAGGGCGTGAAACATCGGGTCCAGGAGGTAGGCAATGCCTGAAAACACCCCCCACCCCACGATGAACATGGAGAGGTTGACCCGAAGGACGAGGGCCAGCAGCACCACCAGAAGGTTGTGCAGGGAAAAAAGCGGTGTGAAACCGACAATCATGGCAAGGCAGATCCCCAGGCTGATCTGGCCCGGCTCGGTTTCTGAATTCAGTGCTTTCAAAAGCTTGGCGAGCAGTCTGATCATTTCTGCTATCCTCCGGTGTTGGGTTTGGGGGATGAAAAACAAAGAAACAGGCGTTTGGGGCCGCAACGTGCAACCTGTCAGCCTGATGTCAGCCATAACAAAAACCGCTGAACCTGTCAATCGCTGACCGATAACCGGTTTATATAAAAAAAGATATCCAGACAGTTGCCGGTGCTGAATTTTATAATAAATCCTGTTGACTATTAGCCGGGAATCCACTATAGCAGGGGGCAGATAAAAGGATGGCGGCAGGGTAAAAAGCCCTTAACCCGATAAACCGCCCGGCAACGGGCAAATGCGGGGTTGAGGGTTTTTTAGAATCTCTCCATCCAAACCCTGATAAACGGACGGTCTTTTGTGGCACCGCGCCGGGTTTTCGACTACAAGCAGAACAAGACATGGACGGAAAACCTCCATGTGGTGATGCAGATCGGTCTGACCATGGCGGGGAGCATCGTCTTCTGCCTGTTTGTGGGCCTTTACCTGGACCGCTGGCTGGGCACAAAAGGGGTCTTTACAACAATTTTTATTGTTCTGGGCATTATCGGCGGCGGCATCGTGGTTTATCGTCAGATCATGGAACTTGCCGAGCCGATGAAACCGCCCGGCCGGTCGGACCATCATGGCAACGGCACAGATTAGGGAAATCCAGAAGAAATACTGTTCCCGGGCATTGATGCTTGCCATCATCGCCTTTTTCGGCCTCTATCTTGCCGGCCAGGTGGCCATGGGCAAGGGCCTGCTGCTGGGGACGCTTTTCAGCGTGGTCAATTTTGTGCTGATGGGCGAAACTCTGCCGACCCGGCTGGCGCCGACGAAAAGGCGGCGCATTACCGCGGCCCTGGGGTCCATGGGCATGCGGTTCGCGCTGATGGCCGTTCCCATTGTGCTGGCCATCCGGCTGGACACCTATAACCTGGCAACCGTGATGATCGGCCTGTTTTCCGTGCAGGGGGTCCTTCTGGCCGACGGTGTGCTGCGTCGCCGGACCTGGCCGGAACAGTTTTCTGAATCAGAATAGTCTTTGCGCAACGGCGGGCCTCAAGCGGCTGTCGCGCGAACAGGATAAATAAGCAAGGCGGGAATATATGGAACTTGAAACATGGATCAGAATGGCGGCCATCAGCGGAGCGGCGCTGTCCATGGGCCTGGGCGCCATCGGCGCGGCCGTGGGGGAAGGTTATACCGCGGCCTGTGCCAACGAGGCCATCAGCCGCAGTCCGGAACGGTCCGGTGAAATTTTTAAAAGCATGCTCATGGGCGAGGCCATTGCCGAGACATCGGCCATCTTTGCCCTGCTCATTGCCATGATGCTGCTGTTCACCGGCTCCGGCGCCGATCCCATAACGCCCTACGTGCTGCTTTCCGCTGGTCTCTGCATGGGGTTCGGCGCCATCGGCGCGGGCATCGGGTCGGGCCTGCCCGCCGGGGCCTGCTGCCTGGGCATTTCCCGGCAGCCCGAGGTGTCTGACCGGCTCACCACCAACATGCTCATCGGCGCGTCCATCTCCCAGACCACGGCCATCTACGCCCTGGCCGTGGCCCTGATGATCATGTTCCTGAATCTTTCGGCCAGCCCGGTGAACCCCACCTGGGCCGCTATTATCGGGGCCGGACTTGCCGTGGGGCTGGCCGCCATCGGCCCGGCCATCGGTGAAGGCCGGGCGGCCCAGACCGCCTGCGAGGGCATTGCCAGAAAGCCCCAGGCCGCGGTGCAGATCACCAGCCTGATGCTCCTGGGCATGGCGGTGACCGAATCCACCGGCGTTTACGGCCTGCTGGTCAGTATTATTCTCGTGTTCAAGTCCTTTCCCGAGACCATGGCCCTGGCGCCGGCCATGTCGCTGCTGGGGGCCGGGCTCTGCATGGGCCTGGGCGCCATCGGCCCGGGTATCGGCGAAGGGTTTGCCGCCGGCGAGGCCATCAAGTGGGTGGGCAGAAACGAGGCCCATGCCGGTGTGCTGACCCGAACCATGCTGGTGGGCCAGGCGGTGTCGGAGTCCACGGGCATCTATGCCCTGGTGGTGGCGTTTGTGATGATTTTTGTGGTGTAAGACAGTTTCCGCGCCTGGGGCGCGGCAGTGGAAGGAGGCGGCGGACCGCCATGGATGAACTCGGATACATACATCAACTGATCGTGCCCTTTTTCGGTCATGAATTGACGTTCAACATCAAGGTCATTGCAATGGTGTGGATTGTGATGGCCATCCTGATTGTTTTTGCCCTGTTTACCACCCGCAACCGGGAGATGGTGCCGGGCCGGATGCAGATCGTCGGCGAACTGCTGGTGACCCAGCTTTACGCCCTGACCGAGGATGCCCTGGACGAGAAGCTGGGCAGAAAACTGGCGCCCATGATCTGCGCCCTGTTCATGTTCCTGGTGATGAGCAACTACATGGGCGTGATCCCCTTTATGGAAGAGCCCACCAAGGACCTCAACGTGCCGTTGAGCCTGGGTATCATGGGGTTTGTGATCGCCCACTTTTTCGGCATCAAGAAAAAGGGGCTTCGGGCATATGTCAAAGGGTACATGGAGCCCTTTTTTATCCTGCTGCCGTTAAACCTCATCGGCGAGCTGGCCAAGGTGATCTCCATCTCCTTTCGTCTGTTCGGCAACATCATGGGCGGATCGATCATCATCCTGGTGGTGAGCCACCTGGTGTACAGCCTGATCCTTCCGCCGTTTCTCTGTTTCTTTTTCGGGCTGTTCGTGGGCACCATTCAGGCCTTTGTATTTACCATGCTGACCATTGTGTATGTGTCGGTGCAGATTAAATAGTTAAGGGGTTTTTAACCAGTGTTCATCCATTGATTATGGGGACACGACAACAGGAGGAAGAACAATGGCAATCGAAGGTACAGACATCATTCAGGCTGCGGCGTTTCTGGGCGCGGGACTGGCCATGGGCCTGGGCGCCATCGGACCTGGCGTAGGTGAAGGCATGGCCGCGGCCAAGGCGTGCGAAGCCATCGGCAAAAACCCGGCCGAGGCCGGTCTGCTGACCCGGACCATGCTGGTGGGCCAGGCGGTTTCCGAATCAACGGGCATCTACTCGCTGGTGGTGGCCCTGCTGCTGCTGTTTGTCGTGTAGGAAGGCCGTCCTTTTTTTGAACACCGGCGCGGTTTGGAGGCGGGCCGTTTTATGCCGCCGTGACAGAAAACCGTTATGCCACGGCGCCGGATAAAAGAGGCGGCAACCGCGGAATTTAAAAACACGAATGTTTTCGTGCAAGTGGGAACAACATGGAACTCATTTATACACCCGGCATGATCACCATCAACGAAACCATGGTGGTGGTCCTGGTTTCGTTTCTGGTCCTGGTGTTTGTGCTTAACCGGATCATGTTCCGGCCCCTGCTGGATACCATGCAGCAGAGGGATGACCGAATGGATCAGCTGGACAGGGAGATTGCCGCCAGCCGGCAGGAGGCCGAGGCGTTGAGCCGCGACCTGCGGGCGCGCGAGGACGCGGCCCGAAGGGACGGGTTTGATCGGAAAAAAGAGCTGGAGTCCCTGGCCAGCGGGCAGGCGACCCAGATTATGGAAGCCTCCCGCCAGGAGATCGCCCGAATGAAGGAGAAGGTCGAGCAGGAGGTGGCGCTTCAACTGGAGGAGGCACAGAAACGCGTTCAAAAAGACGCGGAAGATGTGGCGGCCCGGATCATGGAGCATATCCTGGACAGGAGCGTGACGGCATCGTGAGAAAAGACAACAGCGTAAACATAAAATGGTGGGGCTGGGTGTCGCTCTCCGCCCTGGTAATGGTGGCCGGTGACGGTGTCTGGGCGTTTGCCCAGGAGACAGGCGGCCCGGCCGGATGGCGGCCCGTATATGACAACGTGATGCTGGTGGTCAACTTTCTGATCCTGGCGTTTCTGCTTACCAAGCTGCTGAAAAACCCTTTGAAAAACTTTCTCAAGACCCGGCACGACGAAGTGGCCCATGAACTGGAGCGACTGGAAACTGAAAGAGAGCGGGCCGCGGCCGACATGGCGGACACGAAAAAACTGATTGCCGCGGAAGACACCCATATTCTTGAAATCAGGGAGCGTATCATCGCCGAGGGGGAACGGACCAGGCAGGCCATCATTGAAAACGCGAAAAAAGAGAGCGATTTCCTGATCGAGGCGGCCCGGCGGCGGATTCAGGGTCGGTTCCGGGAAGCCCGGCAGGCCTTTCGTGCCGAGCTGATCGAATCGGCCATGTCCATTGTTGCCCGGCGGCTGCCCGAAGCGATCGGCCCCCAGGACCAGGCCCGGCAGGTGGACCTGTTTTTCACCAGCCTGGACCGGGCACAGGGCAAACTCTCATCAGCCCGATCCGCTTCCCGTTAACCCGGCTTATAGGGATCGCCTGAACAGACAAAGATTGCCACACCCCCCGTTCGGATCGGAATCGTTCAAGATCAGGATGGGGGGTGTTCTGTTTTCGTAGTCGTCATTACCCGGTTTGGCTCCCTTGCTCTCCCCGGCCGCACACGTAGTCGTCATTACCCGGCTTGACCGGGTAATCCAGAATCAAAATGGTTTTATACCGCTTTGATAAGGAAGCAGATCAATTTTACTCTGGATCGCCGGGTCAAGCCCGGCGATGACGGGAGGAGCTGGACCCTCGGGTCAAGCCCGAGGGTGACAGCATAAGGAATGGGGCCAATCCTGGTCTGGATCGCCCAATCGAGTTGGGTGATGACGAGGAGTGGTTGGCGATGACGGTGACTGGACGAAAAAAAGTGCTTGACAGGGATTTTTCCCGAGTATAAATTAACTAATCAGTTAATTAAATCTTTTGGTCAATTCAAAGACGGCGCTTTTTTTGGAGGCACCATGACACAACAGGATACCCCGGCCAGAATTCTGGATGCGGCCACAAGCGTTTTTTCCAGGGAAGGGTTCAAGGGGGCCCGCATGCAGACCATCGCAGCCGAGGCAGGAGTCAACCAGGCCCTGCTTCACTATCATTTCGGGTCCAAGGAAAAGCTGTATAAAGAGGTGTTGTTCCGTTTCTTTTCCGATGTTTTTTCCCGGCTGGCGACCGATTTCCAGGCCGAGACCGAACCGGAAGCCGCCTTTCGCGGCTTTATTCATGCCTATATGGATATTTTAAGCTCCCGCCCGGAATTGCCGCGCCTGATGGTATCCGAGGTGCTTGAGGGGGGCCGGCACATCATGGAGGTGGTGGACCGGATTTTTTCCCAGACCGGTATCTCGCCGCCCCAGTTGATCCGCCCGTTTATCGAAAAGGCGGTGGCAAGTGACCTGATCCGGCCGGTGGATCCCATGCAGACCACCATCAGCGTGGTGGGCATGTGCATGTTTTATTTCGTGGCCCGGCCCCTGATGGAACATATCTGGGGAAAATTGGCGGACGAAAAGGTTTTTATCGCGCAACGCAAGGAAGCCATCATCGACCTTGTGTTTTACGGCATTATAAAGAGGTAGACCGAAAATGAAAAAATCACCAGACCCAGGCAGGCAGACTATGCGACGGTTCCGGCAGCCAAGGCTTTTGGTCCTGCTGCTGGCCGCTTTTGCGTTTTTCCCAACAGAAATTTTGGCCCAGCCCCTTACCCTGGAACAGTGTCTTAAAATCGCCCTCTCCGAAAACCCGGAGATCGCCCGGGCCGGTTACGCCCGGGACGAGGCCCGGCTCAATGAGCAGGCGGCAAAGGCCGGCCACTTTCCGGAACTGGCCTTGGAAACCAGTGCCGGGTATCGGTCCGAGGTCAACTCCACCCGCCAGGAGACCATCACCATTCCCACCGGACCGGCAACACCGCCTTTAACGATACCGGGCCGGGAAACCGAAATCGGCGACAACACCACCGCTGATCTTGCGGTCGCACTGCGCCAGCCGCTGTATACCGGCGGCGCTGTCAGCGCCGGTGTGGACGCGGCCAGGGCGGGCCTGGAGGGCGCGACTCTCCAGGTACAGATGGAACAACGAGACACCCGCCGCCGTGTGATTTCAGCTTTCTATGACCTGGCCGTGGCCGAAGAGATGGAAAAGATCGCCCGGGCATCGGTGGCCCGGATCACCGGCCACCTGGAAGATGCGCAGAATATGCTGGAACAGGGGCTGATTCTCAAAAGCGATCTTCTGCCCATTCGAATGCGCAGGCTCGACAGCGACCTTGCTGTGGTGGAGGCGGAAAACGCCGTGGCCCGTGCCGGTGCCGCGCTGGCCCGGAACATGGGAACAGACCCGGCAGCCGGCATCGATATTATGGTGGACTGGGGCAATCCCCCGCCGTGGCCGATTCCGTCTTCGCTGTCCGTGCCCCGGGCCCGGAAGGAGCAGCAGATCGTTTCCCGGCAGATCGAGGCGGCTGATGCCCGTGCCCGTGCCGCCCGCGGGGCACGGCTGCCCCAGGTGGGGTTAACGGCATCGGCCCACTATGGCTGGCCGGGATTTGTGGGCAACGATCCGGACTGGGATACCTGGTGGCAGGCCGGTGTGAGCGCGTCGTGGACCATTTTCGACATGGACCGGCGCCGCAGCCAGGAACAGGCGGCCCTGGTCCAAAAGCGGCAGCTGGATAAAACCGGTGAATCGCTGACCGATCGCATTGCCCAGGAGCGCATTGTGGCCCGGCTGGCGTATGAAGAGTCCTGCCGCCGCCAACAGATCATGGTGGAAAAGGTGGAGACCGCCCGGGAAAACTACCAGACCAAAAAAGATCATTTCCAGGTCGGCATTGCCACCAGCACCGACTACCTGGACGCCCATACCGACCTGCTGAGTGCCGAGTTTGACCTGGCCGCAGCCAAGGCCAGGGTGCGCGTGGCCTGGACCGATTACCTTACCGCCATGGGTTTAGATGAGGCCCGGAGATGATTTTGGGAGCGGGAAGAACAAATGGCCTTTTACGAACTATCAAAAAAGGGCTTTGTGAAAAGTTCAAGATCAAGGCGCGCAAATTCTGAGGAATGAGGCGTACTTGTTGTACGCCGCAGTGACGAGGAATGCAGCGCAACACAGATATTGGGCTTTTCACGAAGCCCTCTGAATGAAGGAGAATACAATGAAACTAAAACACTGGAGACGGGCCGGAATAGGGCTGCTGGCCCTGGTATGGATCGCCGGGTGCGGCCAGTCCCATGCGCCCGGCTTTCTGGGTTCCGGCACGCTTGAGGCCACCGAGGTGGTGGTCAGCGCCCAGACCGGCGGCACGGTGACCAGCCTGACCCGGCAGGAGGGGGAAAAAGCGACTGCCGGAGATCTTCTGGCCACCATCGACGTGGAGAAACTGGAACTTCAGCGGGCCCAGCTGGCCGCCGGCCTTGCCGAGGTATCGGCCAACCGCCTGGCTGCCGATGCAGCCATGGCCCAGGCCAGAGACAACCTGTCCAATACCGAGGCCCAGTATCGACGGGTCAAGGAGCTGCATGACCGGGGATCGGCCACGCAGAAACAGCTTGACGATATCTCCACCCAGCTGAACGTGGCCAAAAGCCAGCTGGTCGCGGCCCAGTCCCAGCGGCCTCTGCTGGATGCCAAACAGGCCCAGATCGAGGCGGGACTGGCCCTGCTGGACCGGCAGATTGCCGACGGCCGGGTGACCTCGCCCATCGACGGCACGGTGGTGGAAAAGTATATGGAGGCCGGTGAAACAGTTCTGCCGGGCAGCCGGATTTACAAGATCGCCGACCTGGACCACTTCTGGGTTCATATCTATGTGGCGGCCGATGACCTGGGAAAGATCACCCTGGGCCAGAAGGTGAAGGTGCAGGCCGATGCAGTCCCGACGCCTTTTGACGGAACCGTTGCCTGGACATCGCCGGAGGCCGAGTTTACTCCCAAAAACGTGCAGACCCGCAAGGCCCGGTCTGAACTGGTCTATGCCGTCAAGGTGCTTCTGGAAACAGGCGCCGACACATTGAAGATCGGCATGCCGGTGGAGGTTTACGCACAGCCATGACCGACATCGCCATTCGTGTTCAGGGGGTAAAGAAAAGCTACGGCCCGTCCACGGCCCTGGCATCGGTGGACCTTGAGGTCGCCGCGTCCGAGATGTTCGGCCTTCTCGGCCCGGACGGCGCGGGCAAAACCACCCTGATGCGGATACTCGCTTCACTGGTGGACCCGGATGAAGGCACCTGCGTTGTCAATGATATTCCGGTGGCCGGGCAGCCGGAAACCATCCGGCGGATCATCGGGTATATGCCCCAGCGGTTTTCCCTTTATCCGGATCTGACCGTGGGGGAAAACCTGCGCTTTTTCGCCGACCTGTTCCGGGTGCCCAAAGCCGAGCGGCTGGCCCGCACCAACGAGCTGCTCTCTTTTTCCCGGCTGACCCCTTTTGTAAAACGGCGCGCGGGACAGCTTTCCGGCGGCATGAAACAGAAGCTGGCCCTCTCCTGCGCCCTGGTGCACACCCCCCGGGTGCTGATTTTAGACGAGCCCACCACCGGCGTGGACCCGGTCTCCCGGCGGGAGTTCTGGGCCATCCTGCGGGAGCTCAAAAGCCGGGGCGTGACCATCCTGGTCTCCACGCCCTATATGGACGAGGCCGAGCGGTGCGACCGGGTGGCCCTGATGCACAAGGGAAAAGTGATGGCCGTGGGCACGGCGGCCGACATTGCCCGGGGGTTTCCCGGCACCGTTTATTCGGTCCAGTCCCCGGACATGGTGGGGACGGCGACCTGGTTTAAACAGCAACTGGGGCCGGAACAGGTAAGAATCGTGGGCGACCGGGTACAGGTCAGCCTGCTTGAAAACGCGCAGGCGGCCATGGCCGACCTGGGCCGGGCCGCCGAAGCGGCCGGGCAAAACATCGTATCGGCTGAACCCGTGCCCGCCGGCCTGGAAGACGTGTTTGTGGCCATGATCGCCGGGCAGCAGGAGCATCCATGATAGACGCCGAGTACCGGAACAATACAAAACCGGCAACAGCCGGCCCGACCTCCGGCGGAGCAGTCCATGCCGTAACGGTCCGGGACCTGACCCGCACCTTCGGGGATTTCGTGGCCGTGGACAAGGTCTCCTTTGATGTGCGCAAGGGGGAGATTTTCGGGTTTCTGGGTGCCAACGGCGCGGGCAAAACCACCACCATCAAGATGCTCACCGGCCTGCTGGCGCCCAGCGCGGGCAGCGGCACGGTGGACGGCCTGGACATTGTCCGCCAGCGTCTGGCGATCCGGTCCCGCATCGGGTACATGTCCCAGCGCTTTTCCCTTTACGACGACCTGAAGGTGGAGGAAAACCTTTTTTTCTTCGGCGGCATTTACGGCCTGACCCGCTCCCAGGTGGCCGACCGGGTGGACGAGCTGGAGGCGGTGCTGAACCTGTCCACCATCCGGCGGCGCGGCACCGCGTCTCTTCCGCCGGGTTACAAGCAGCGGCTGGCCCTGGCCTGCGCCATTTTACACCGGCCGCCGATCCTGTTTCTTGACGAACCCACCGGCGCCGTGGACCCCATTGCCCGCCGGTATTTCTGGGACCTGATATCGACGTTGGCCGGCGGGGGCACCACGGTGTTCGTGACCACCCACTACATGGACGAAGCCGAGTATTGCCACCGGCTCTCCATCATGTACGCGGGCCGGATCGTGGAGATTGACTCCCCGTCCAACATCAAGAAAAAATACAACATGACATCCGTGGAGGATGTCTTTATTCACCTGGTGGACCGATGATCAATTCACGTTTTGTCCCGCTGATGCGCAAGGAGTTTCTGCATATTTCCAGAGACCGCCGGTCACTGGGGGTCCTGTTCCTGATGCCGCTGATGATGATATTTGTCTTCGGTTATGCCATCAACATGGACGTCAAAAATATCCGGCTGGGCATCTGTGACCTGAGCCGCACCCCGGAAAGCCGCTCCCTGGTCGAGGCGGTGGGGGCCTCCCCCTATTTTAACGTGGTGGCCCGGTACGAAGACCCGCGCCAAACCGCTGATTTGTTTGAACAGCGGGTCATCCGCGCCGCGATCATCATCCCCCGCAACCTGGGCCGGGCCATGGCCGCCACCGGCGACGCCCAGGTGGGCATCATCACCGACGGCACCAACGCCAATACCGCCACACTGGCCCGGAACTATCTGGAAGGCCTGCTGCTGGACCGCTCCCTGTCGGTGGGCGGCATGGTCCAGCCGGTGCGGGTGCGTACCCGGATATTGTACAACCCGGACATGGAGTCGGCCCACTTTATCGTGCCCGGCATCGTGGCCCTGCTGCTGATCATGATCGGCGCCCTGCTGACCTCGGTGACCATTGCCAGGGAGAAGGAGACCGGCACCATGGAGCAGATCCTGGTCAGCCCGATCCGGCCCTACGAGGTGGTGCTGGGCAAGGCCGTGCCCTACCTGGTGCTGGCCTTCGGCATTGCGGTGTTTATCATTGTCTTCGGCCATCTCTGGTTTTCCGTGCCCATGCTGGGCTCATGGACCTGGCTGATGGCCGCCTGCTTGCTCTACCTGGTCACCGCCCTGGCCATCGGCCTGCTGATTTCAACGCTGGTGGCCACCCAGCAGGTGGCCATGATGCTCTCCCTGGTGGCCACCATGCTGCCTTCGGTTATGCTCTCCGGGTTTGTTTTTCCCGTGGCCTCCATGCCCCTGCCGTTGCAGGTGGTTTCCCAGATTATTCCGGCCACCCATTTTCTGATAATTATCCGGGGCATCATGCTCAAGGGCAACGGCCTGCTGGACCTGTGGCCCTCGGTGCTGGCCATGCTGGCCGTGGGTGTCCTGTTTATCGGTATCGCCATCAAGCGGTTCCGATTGAAATTACAGTAGTCGGGGTGTGTGTATGAACCACATGAAAAAAGTGTTGTACCTGGTGCAAAAGGAGCTGTGGCAGGTCTTTCGGGACATCAACATGCTGCGGGTGATCTTCGTGGTGCCCATGATTCAGCTCTTTGTGCTGGGCTACGCCATCACCACCGACATCAAAAACCTGGATATCCTGATCTGTGACCGGGACAATTCCGCTTTCAGCCGGGACCTGGTGGAGCGTTTCTCCCACACCGACTATTTTGTCGTCGATAAGGAGGACTGCCTGCCGGGCACCGCGGAACAGCACCTGTTTACGGGCCGGGCCGACCTGGTCCTGATGATTCCGAACCATTTTGGCCGGGACCTGGAGACCGGCGACCGTCCCGAGGTTCAGATCCTGGTCGATGGCCAGAACTCCAACACCGCGGCCGTGGCCATGGGCTACTGCAACCGGATACTGCTTGCCTTCATGCAGGATTCTCTGGGTCTCCGTGCCGGTGCCGGCGGTCTGCCGGCAGCCATCCAGTCGCGCTTTATCACGCCGGAGGGCCGGGTCTGGTACAACCCGGAACTCAAAAGCGTCTACTACATGATTCCCGGCATCATCTCCATTCTTTTAACCATCGTGACCATGCTGCTCACCAGCCAGGCCATTGTCAAGGAGCGGGAGATCGGCACCCTGGAGCAGTTGATGGTGGCACCCCTTTCGCCCTGGCAGATCATTGCCGGCAAAACCATTCCCTTTGCCCTGCTGGGTTTTGTCGAGATGGGGGTGGCCATGACCGTCGGTGTCTTCTGGTTCAAGGTGCCCATCGTGGGCAGCCTGCCCCTGCTGGCCCTGCTGGCCGGGGTTTTTATCCTCACCACCCTGAGCCTGGGCATTTTTATCTCCACCCTGGTGGAGACCCAGCAGCAGGCCCTGTTTGTCTCCTGGTTTTTTCTGGTCTCCTTTATCCTGCTCTCCGGCTTTTTTTATCCCATCGACAACATGCCCCACTGGGTCCAGGTGATCACCTATATCAACCCCCTGCGCTACTTCATTGAGATTTTAAGGGAGTTGTTTTTAAAGGGCGCCGGCCTGAATGTGCTGTGGCCGGAACTGGCCTCGCTGGCCACCATCTGTGTCACCATCTTTACGCTGGCCATCGTGCGGTTCCGCGCCCGGGCCAGGGCATAACGCCATCATCCGCGAGCGACTCAGCCCGTGTGTTTCATGTTTGAGCTGATCAAAGAAGAGTTTAAGAACCTGAGGCTACAATTTGTGATTTCAAGTTGGGGTGGCAGTCGCTATGTGCCAATGGCCTTTAGGGAGCAGGACGCAGCCATGTTATCCGAATAAGGTGGTTTCCAGTTTGTCCGCCGCCTGCCGCCGTTTGATCGGTTGCATGCGCGCCAGGTTACGTCTCTTCCACTGGATGGCCGGCAGTCGTTCCGCCTCCGGCAAAACAAAATCCCGCCAGTCCTCATCCCCGCGTTTTAAGGCCAGTAAAAAACGTTTGTCCGCATCGGTCATGGCCGCGTGGATCATCCGGACCAGTTCCGGCAGCGTTTCCTGCAGTTGTTCCAGTTCCACCGGCTCTCTCACCATGCCCGCCAGCTCCGCATGATACTGCGGCGCGATATCCCGGGCCTGGGGCGCCAGCAGTTCGGCCATGGGCCGGTTATGGCCCATCAGGTAGACCAGAAAGGCATTCTTCAACCCCTCGTCCAGGCGCTTCGTTTGCCGTAACAGCCAGTACACATCATACAGATCCCGGGGATGCTGACGGTCCAGCGCCGCGCATATTTTACCGGCATACAGGTCCGCGAAGCTGAGCACCGGCAGGCGGGCAAAACCAAAGACCTCGGCTGCCTGGGCCGACAGTTGACGCTCCTCGGGCGGAAAGACACTGCCCCGCAACACCGGCGTCACCTCGATCTTGACAATGATCTCCCCCTGTTGCACCAACAGCTTGAAGCGTTTGTCCGTACCCTTGAGCACCGAGGCCCGGACAGTGGTGCGCGGGATGTGCTGTTCAATATCCGCGGCCATGTCCGCCAGCGCCTGGTCAATGGCGGCCAGGCTGGTGTCCCGGTCTTCCACCGGCAAATAGGTCAGGTCGATATCCACCGACAGCCGCGGCATATCCCTCACAAACAGGTTGATGGCCGTGCCGCCCTTCCACCCGGTTATTTCACGAGTCGAGTTTGCCGCAGATGCGAGGCGCAGTATGCGACGCTGTAGTCAATCTACTGCGAGCATGCTGCAACAAAGCAGATGCGGTGAAATCGGCTCGCCTGAAGGGTGAAATTTTTTGATTTAAAATTGACCTGATTCCTTTTGTATGTTGTCAAATCGGGTAAAATTAATATCAAAAAATTTCATGAAATATCCGGGTCAGGGCAAAGCACGACTGCCTGGCCACACCGGGCAACAGGGCTACCAGCAGACGCACCTGTTCAGTATAAAGATTACTCCTGTTCAACAGCCATCTCCCTGGGAACCGTTATTTGGTAAGCAGCGTCATAGCGGCCGCCCCTGACCAAAAGCCGCTTGCCCCGGCCCAGGTCAACCCCTTCGGCGTCCAGGTCCCGGCGCCAGGCATGCCCGTGGCGGTCGCTGAACCACAGGAACAGCCGTTTGGCCTTGACCTGGGTGCAGGCCTTCAACAGGTCGTGCAACAGGCCAGGCCGCAGGTTGACCGCCCCTTCGAAAAATTTGTCCGCCAGAAAAAAATCCGCCTCCTGCCGCACACCGGCCAACAGTTCCAGCAGGGCCAGCTCGGGCATGCTGAACGGTATGGGCCAATCCCAGGCCCCAAACGGCCGGTGATGTACGGCCGCTTCAGGCAGCGGATCAAACAGCCGCCCGGTGTGGATTGCAAAACAGAACGGCCCCTGAAATGTCTGCACCCATGCCGGCGCCCGGCCTACGACGTAAAGATCGATGCGCTGGGCGTCGCCCAGGGGCAGGTAATGGGCCATGCCCTGCAATTCCAGGGCGCTGCGGCCGCCCACGCGCACGGAACACCCCATCTGGTTCAGGGAATAGACCACATGCTCCCACTTCAGCGCCGGTCCCGGCCGGCGGTAGATGCCGCGGGTCACGGCAGTTAATTTTCCCGCCCGCAGGGCATAGTCCACCCGGGGCCGGTTGAAACCACGCGACCTCAGCCAGGCGCGATTGGCCAACTGCCCTTCAGGCAATGTTTGCTCCAATGATAGTTCTGGTTTTATTGTCATGGTTTATCAATCCATTTAAATGCATAGATTATATATGCAAAAAAATATTTTTTCAAACCAAAAGTTTATATTTTTATGAATTTGCATAAACTATAACTGCAAATAAGCTGTTTTGTAAACCAATGATTTAGATCGTATGAAATTTTCTGCGTTCCACAACATGCCCCACTGGGTCCAGGTGATAACCTATATCAACCCCCTGCGCTATTTTATCGAGATTTTAAGGGAGTTGTTTTTAAAAGGCGCCGGCCTGAATGTGCTGTGGCCGGAACTGGCCTCGCTGGCCACCATCTGCATCACCATCTTTACGCTGGCCATCGTGCGGTTCCGCGCCCGGGCCAGGGGATGACGGCATCATCCGCGATCGCAGCTCAAGAGAAACGGTTATAAAGCTTCTCTATTTTTCTTGATTTCTGTGGCCGGTCTGCACCACTCCCCGTGACCACTATAATGAAATGAAGCCGGTTGAAGTTACCAATGCCGTTATCGAAGTGGCGGGGTTGGAATAGAGTGGGGGCGGTGATTATAGGGCTGGCCTGTCACCAGATGGTGTTTCCGCAAATTCCAGAGAAATATATATACCGTCCCCTGAGTACAGGAAAACCCGCCATGGAATAACCACAAGGTAAAGAATCGTCGGATTCCCATTGCCAAATTCACAATAAATTATATGTCATTCATGCGCCTGTATCTAAAGTAAATAAAATAATAATGACCCTATATTTTTAAAATATAGCCCTACATTTTTATTTTTTTATTGACATATGCGGTCATATTTTGTAAAAAATTTGAAAAAGATTGGCATAAAAATTAAATAGGAGGCACAAAATGAAAGAAGAAAAGCGTGAAAAATTCATCGCAATAGCAGAGAAGAGAGTTAGCAGCGCTATCAAAACAATAAAATTGATAGGGAATCTGGCAAATAAAAAAAATTATGAATATACAGATAACCATGCTAGAGAGATTATTACAGCACTGGAAAATGAGTTAAAGGATCTTAAAAAAAAATTCTCTTCGGGTGAGAATGGAAAGGGGGGCGCATTTAAATTTAAAAGCTAGTTGTTTTTGATATATAAATTGAGGAGGGATTTTTAAATGGCGTGGTATTTTAGAAAAAAAAGGCGAGGAGATTCTAATCGTGAGCCTGTCTTTGATGAATTTTTTTCCGGTGATTCTATCAGTGACCCTGGCATCACACTTGTCCGGGAAGGGATACAGAACGCTCTTGATGCAGGTTTAGACGGTGAAAAGGTTCTGGTAAGAATTTTTCTCTCGGGAGATGAAAAGGCAGTAGAACCGGATGGGCATAAAAGATATTTTGAAAAAGCTTGGGAACATTTCGAGAGTCCTGACAGTGGTCTGAGCAAAAACGCTTTGCCAAACATAAACTCTCGATGTCCGTTTATCGTGTTCGAAGATTTCGGTACAACGGGGCTTGAAGGCGACCCATCAGAGGCCTTTAGGACAAAAACCGGAGATAAAAACCATTTTTATCACTTTTTCAGGGCGGAAGGACAGTCTGACAAAAAAGATGCCGATAGAGGCAGCCATGGGGTTGGTAAACATGTTTTTATGCTTGCAAGCCGAATCCAAACGGTATTGGGAGTCACGGTTCGTGCTGATGACAATCAAATAATGATGATGGGTAGAACCGTACTTAGTTCTCATTGGGTTGGAAACAACAATTATCAAGATGGATATTATGGAGAACCGGAGGACCAAAGTGAAGACTTTATTATGCCTATTACAGACCAGTCTGAAATAAAAGAGTTCTGCGATGTCTTTGATATTCAAAGAGGAAATGATTCAGGATTGTCATTAGTTATTCCATGGCCAGATCTTGAGATTAAAGAATCAGCCATAATAAAATCTGTAATTAACGATTACTTTTACCCAATCCTGACTGGTCAACTAGAAGTAATGGTGGAAACACCTGATGTTAAAACAATTCTACAGAGTGAAACAATAATTAATGAGGTGCAAAAACTTGGTAGTGATATAGCTAACGAACTACAACCTCTTATAGAACTGGCAGACTGGGCCCGATCTCTGCCTGATGAAGAAAAAATCATATTAAACAAGAGTGACTCTTCTCAGGCATGTAAATGGTCAGATGCTTTAATATCAGATGAGATATCCGAGCGACTTCGTGAGAAATATAACAATAATCAAAAAATTGGGGTGCGGGTTCCTGTATCTATAAGAAAAAAAGAGGCACCCCCGGAGGAGTCATACTTTGATATTTACATCGATCGTGATGAAACTGAACGTTCCGGCAAACAGACTTTTATTCGTGAAGGCATAATTATTCCTGATGTTAAAGCCCCTCTCGTCCGTGGAGTACGGGCACTTATTGTCATAGAGGACCTGCCTTTAGCAGCTTTTCTACGCAGAGCAGAAAATCCATCACATACAGTTTGGAACCATGTACGCCTAAAAAAGGAATATAAAATTGGCTATAAAACTGATCTGGACTTTGTAAAACGGAGTGTATATGAATTGCTTCGCATAGTAACTGCTGCTGAAAAGGAAGAAGACACGCGCCTCTTATTGGATTTTTTTTCTATCCCAGCCTCGCCAGAAGATGACACATCCCATGAAGCAAAAAAGAAAAAAACTAAAGACAAGAAGGGGAAAGATCCAACTAACGGAATCAACCCGATTCCAACAAAACCAAAACGTTTTAGAATTCAAAAAATTAATGGTGGTTTTTCAATCCATCCCGGCAGGGATAAGTCCAATCCCCCGGCCAAACTTGAAATTCAATTGGGCTATTTTTTACGCAAGGGGAATCCAATTAAACAATACAAAACGTATGATTTTAAAATACAGGAGCCACCCATCAGATTCGAACCACCGCCACAAAATGTAGAAGTGTTGGAAGCCCTTGATAACAGGTTGCTTATTAAAATAAAAAATGCAGATTTCAGCTTTCATGCAACAGGTTTTGATGAAAACCGAGATTTATATGTGAAGGCAAAAATACAAGAGGACACCGATGGCTACTAGGCGAATTAACTATACAGGACGAAAGCGTTTATTAAGAGAGGATATGCGATTTACAGTTCATGAAACTGGAAACGCGCCACTTGCATTTGATGCTGATTTAAATCTTTCCAACTATAATTTGCCCGAAGATGGTCTTGTAATGGTCGAGGCTTACCGGCAGACAACTTGGATGCGTTTCAGATTTGGTGTGGTTGCTCAGCCCGCAGCTCAGGATAGTTTAGAATTAAATGAATTTGACACTTCTGATGGGGTTCTTTTCAGAGTAAGAGTTATATCTTCTGATGCCCCCAAAGGCCTGTTGATTGCAGAGGCCGATGCTATCAGCCCCATGAATCCTGATGATGTAGCAAATCGTAAGCCCTTATTATCAGTAAAACCGGACGAAGATTTAGCAGACCAAGTTTATCGAATCGATTTCAGCGACAGGCCTATCTTATTAATCAATCCAGAAGTTAATGACTGGCGCAATGTAGCACAAGATCCAATTTTTACAACCTTGGCCTTACCTTCTGTGTTTCGTGAAATTCTAACCAGGATACTTTATATAGAAGGTCACTCTGACACAGACGATGATGAGGACTGGAAATCGCAGTGGCTGAAATTCGCCACTCTACTCCCGGGAATTTCTGATGTGCCAAATGAAGAAGAAAAGTACGATGAATGGATTGACGAAGCACTTGCTTCTTTTTGTAGAAAATTTGACATGCTGACTTGCTTTAAAAACTATCAAGCAGGAGTATAAGCATAATGAAACTAAGAAAATTTAATAAAACGGGCATCCAAAGATTTGAAGATTTTTATAATACACTTACAACCCAATATCCTCAAAGCATACCCGTAAATATATTGACTGATCCGGAAACATCTGAGGCAATTAAACCGGATATAGAAATAGAAAAACGCAGTTTTGAAAATAGATTTGAACTGGCAAAATATTTAAATGATGTTTTATCTAAGATTAATGAACCCAATATCGAGCACGATAAAGGTCTGTGGGTGTGGCTTGCTGTTTATTACTTTGATCAATTATGCCCATTCGATAATGAAGGGAGAAGAAAACCTGGGGAAAGGGCACGTTGGATCCCTGCATCAAATAATTATCAAAAATATTATCGACACCTTTTGGCCGGACCTTTTCGTATATTCCGTGCACATAGAGATCACCCCGAACGTGCACGAGTACTCCTTGTCAAATCCATCGATTCACCAGGCGATATATATGAGCAACTAGCATCAAGGCAAGAGATTGTTACCAATAAGGCCATTATCGAAGCTGCAACTTTGATGTATTTGGATAAGAAATCTTCAAAAGCAAAACGAGGAGCGGCAGGGAATCGTGCTGGTAGCGCTCGCAGGTTAGCTGTTTTCTGGAATCAGTTTGATGTAACATGGGATTTATATTCGATGACGACAGATGAAATATTGTCAATATTACCTGACGAGTTTAATTCTTTTAAGCCAAGCAGCCTTTAACCCATTCTTCCTTAGATACACGGGGACAGAATTTTTTTAAATATTAGACATGATACCTGTAATCGACATATTTGCTGGACCAGGTGGCCTTGGCGAAGGTTTTTCATCGGTTCTGACACAGGAAAACAAAAGGGGGTTTGAACTTCGGCTCTCAATTGAAAAAGATCCAGTGGCACATAAAACTCTTGAACTTAGAACTTTTTGTCGTCAGTTTCCCCCCGCCAACATTCCCGATGCATACTATTCTTATTTAAGAGCAGAAATATCCCGAAATGATTTATTTGCAAATAAAAAATATCAGGATGAACTGGATGCTGTTTCACAACATGTATGGTTGGCAGAGCTTGGTGCAGAATCAACACCTGCCGAAGAAGTTGATAACAGGATACAGCGCCTGTTAGGAAAAAATAAGCGAACATGGGTTTTAATAGGTGGACCTCCTTGCCAAGCCTACTCAATCGTTGGCAGGTCCAGAATGATGGGGGCAAATCCGGAAAAATTCCAAAACGATAAACGTCATTTTTTATATAAGGAATATCTCCGCATACTGGCAAGGCATCAGCCTGCTGTATTTGTTTTTGAGAATGTAAAAGGAATTCTATCGTCAAGGACACGGGGGCAAAGGATATTCGATACAATTCTGAATGATTTACGATTCCCGGTTAAAGCATTGTCAAACACTGAAATGAATGTTTCCGGAGTAGATCAAAGCTGTGAATATAATATTTATTCTTTTGTCAGCGGGGATGGAGAGGAATCAATCCCGAATGATTTTGCTCCCAAAGAATTTGTTGTTAAGTCAGAAAAATATGGAATACCCCAGACACGGCACAGAGTTATACTGGTTGGCGTAAGAAGCGATATAAAACAAAAACCGGGGCAACTGATACCAGAAGCGCATTGCAGTATGTGGGATGTCATTAAAGATATGCCCCCAATCAGGAGCTCGTTGTCAAGAGAACCAGACTCACATAGAGAATGGATGAAGGCTATTCAGTCAATTACTGGCACCATGTGGTATCAGAATAAAAGTGACAAGATAAAAAAAATAATTGATGAAAAACTCAAAGCACTACAAAGTCGACTCAACTGTGGCGCAGAATTCGTTCCTTTTAGTGGTTGTATAAACCAATTAGATGGCTGGTATGTTGATAAAAAACTTTTGGGTGTATGCAACCATACCAGCAGAGGCCATATCCGGGACGATCTTAAACGATATTTTTATATATCCTGTTTTGGACTAGCAGAAGGGAGATCTCCAAGACTTGCCGATCTTCCTGAGGATCTTTTGCCTAAACATAATAATGTAGAAGAGGGAGTTTATCATGGGAAATTCTCGGACAGATTTAGAGTACAGTTAAAAGGCGAGCCCGCCAAAACAATAACAAGCCATATTGGCAAAGATGGGCATTACTTTATTCATCCGGATCCATCGCAGTGCAGAAGTCTGACGGTTCGAGAAGCTGCAAGAATACAGACTTTCCCTGACAATTATTTTTTTGAAGGCTCACGCACGCAGCAATATATACAGGTAGGTAATGCTGTACCCCCATTACTGGCGAAAAAAATTGCAGAAATAGTATATAAACTTTTCCAAAGCGCGAGTAAGGTATAATTTTGGTTGATATTATTTCAGAGGCGCAACGCAGTTGGAATATGTCTCGGATAAAAGGGAAGGATACACAGCCGGAACTGCTTGTAAGATCGCTGCTGCACAAGTTGGGATACCGTTTCAGAATACACAGAAAAGATCTGCCCGGAAAGCCTGATATTATATTACCCAGATATAAAACAGTGGTTTTTGTTCATGGATGCTATTGGCACAGACACAAAGGTTGTAAATACGCATACACCCCTAAAAGTAGAGTTTCTTTCTGGGCCGAGAAGTTTAAGGGGAATGTTGAGCGCGATAAAAAGCACCAGAAACAGCTAAAGGAAATGGGCTGGACGGTTCATGTGATCTGGGAATGTGAGGTAGAAAAAGATATCGAAAAAGTAAGGGCAAGGCTTCAACAACTCTTGCAATAGAAACTTTTAATGAGAGTGTTCCAACCTCCTCAAAATTTCTTGTTCTCAAAGCCTAGGGAGCCCTCAAACAGGTTTTTTTACCTCCACGAGGCCGTCCATTTTGTCATCCTCCCGTAGAAGTTGAATGTCTGTAAATCCGGCTTTGTGTCACCGGGCGAACACAAGGTTCACCCCTGCATATATGCTGCGCCTTGCCTCTACGGCCAAATCAACTCGTGCAACAGCCGGGTTAAGGAGGTGGTGAAGCCTCCCCTGGTCCCTGAAAAACCTTGCGGATCGGAGGTGATAAGCTGATAGTCGTCCGGACGTTCAAGGTCGTAGTATTTCCAGTCCGGCCTGATGGCCTGGACCAGCGTGGATTTGCCACATTGCCTGGGACCGATAATGGCAACGGCGGGAAACAGGTTTAATAATTTATTGACTTGATGTGCCCAAAAGCGTTTTTTGCCCATGATTTTTAAATCCTGCCTTTAAAAATCATGGATGTCAGGACAAATAATATTGATAAGGGATAAGGAGGGGCTTTCTTAGCGGATATACGGTAGGGGCGAACCTTGTGTTCGCCCTTTGAGGGGCAACCACAGGGGGTTGCCCCTACATATTCATGTCCCGCGCCTTGCATCTTTCGGCCAAACCAATTCGTGCGATATATGGATAACTTTGTAATAAATACTTTACATAGTATTCGTTTTTATGGCATAAAGTAAATTATGTTTAACAATAATATATCAATCGAGTCTCTTTTGAAGCAGCTTGGCCAGCGCCTGAAAGAAGCACGCCTGGCCAGGAACGAGAGCCAGGCGTTGTTTGCCCAGCGGATCGGCCTGACCCGCCAGTCATATAGCCAGATGGAAAAGGGCTCGCCACAAACCCTGATCGGTAACTGGATCGCTGCCAGCAGCATCCTTGGCCGGCTCGACGATTGGAAGGATATATTGGCCGAAAAGGAAGATCTTTTTGCAAAATATGAAAAAAAGAGCAGCAAACGGCAACGGGCCGGTGGCAGAAGGAAGAGGGACAAATGATCCGACTTGATGTCTGGCTGACTTTACCATCAGGAGAAAGTGTCAGGGCGGGCACGCTGGTTGTCGCTGATCCTGATAGCGCCAGGGGAGGGCGGTTGCAGGGACAGTTCCGTTACACTCCCGAATACCTGGAACACCCCGAGGCCTTTCCGCTTGATCCCTTAAACCTGCCTTTGTCCCCGGAAACCTTTGACGCGAACCGGCCCCGGGCCGGCGTCCATGGCGTTTTTGAAGACAGCCTGCCGGATGACTGGGGCCGGAAACTCATGATCCGCCATTACAAGCTGAGTCGCGATGAACAGCGTGTCCCCAGTTTATTGCGGCTGTTGGGTAAAAAGGGGCTGGGGGCGTTGCGCTACATGGAAGAGGGCTCATCCGGCCCTGAAACAACAAGTGTTTCCTGTCGGCACCTGCAGGAACTGGCATTGCTCGCGGAAAAATTTGAGCAGGCACCCGCTGCCGCAGCTGACGATGAACTTTCTCTTCTGTTCCAGGCCGGCAGTTCGCCGGGCGGGGCCAGGCCCAAGGCTCTTGTCGAGGATGAAAACGGCTCATACCTGGCAAAGTTTGCCAGCGTCAGGGACCCAGTGGACGTGGTAAGTTTGGAGGCAGCGGCCATGGAACTGGGTCGCCGGGCGGGGATAGAAACGGCCGGGACGAGGCTTGTACCGCTGGGTACAACGAGAAAATGCCTGCTGGTGAAGCGGTTCGATATCAACGCGGCCGGCGGTCGAAACCACCTGGTCAGCATGCAGACACTGCTCAAGGCCGATGATTATTATAGTGCCGGCTACCGGGATCTGGCAGACGTTATCAGGCACATTTCATCACAACCGGTCCATGATCTTCACAGGCTATACCGGCAGATGGTATTCAACACGATGATCGGCAACACCGATGATCACCTGAAAAACTTCCTCATGGTGCACGATGGCACCGGGTGGCGCTTGAGCCCTGCCTTTGACTTGATACCGAACATCGGCTTCAACCGGGAACACGTTCTGCGAATTGGTTTGGATACAAGGCCGCCGGACCTTGAAACGCTGCTTGCCGAGTCAAAACATTTTGGGATGAAGCGGCGGCAACAGCCAATGGATATAATTGAGGCAGTTCATGCCGCTGTCTCAGAATGGCCCAAAATTTTCAGAAAATGCAATGTTCCGGAAAAGGATGCTGAAAGTATGGGGGGTTATATCCGGCAGCGGATGGGACTTTAGGGACGCCCTTCATATTTTCATATTTAACAAGTCCGGGATAACAACAGGCCTTATTTGTTTTGTTGCGGCCCATTCGCGGTAAAATGTAGGGGCGGCCTTCAGGCCGCCTGCTGGACCGGGAAGGCTGAAGCCTTCCCCTACATTATTGTCCCGCGCCTTGCATCTGCGGCTAAATCAATTCGTGAAATATGCGGGTTAGTGGCCTCGTCATTCCAGGCGGATATTATGCATACACTCTTTACATTTGTTCATTAATCGTGTACGACTATAAAAAATGTACAAATTTAATTGTATGGGGTCACGATGATGAATACAAAGAAAAATGTTGATAACGACTTCACCGGCGCAATGGGTATGCTTGATACCGCGACACAGGCGTTTGAGGCGGTTACCGGGTATGCGATACAGATCATGGCGGCGCCTGCCAGGGTGCCGGCCGGAGACAGGCAACCGGATGCTGTATTGCATATTAATATGCCTGGAGGGAAGGCAAAAAAATATTATGCCCACCTGAAAGGGACGATTGCAAAAGCGACGATCGGTTATGTGGCAGAGCAGATAGGCCGTGTTGAGAAAAGCGGAATACTGGTTACCCGGCATGTAAACCCGCCAATGGCCGAGCGGCTGAAAACGATGGGCATTGCATTTATTGATACCGCGGGCAATGCGTATATTAATGATCCGCCGGTATTTATTTATATTGTCGGCCGTAAAGACAGAGATGTTCCCGCAAAGCATATGACCGCGCGGGCGTTTCGGCCCACCGGACTCAAAGTCGTTTTTGCACTGCTTTGTCAGCCGGAACTGGCAAGAGCGCCATACCGGGAAATTGTAAACGTCACCCATGTGGCCCAGGGGACCGTGGGCTGGGTTATGAACGACTTGAAGCAGCAGAACTTTCTGGCTGATAGAGGAAAACATGGCCGCAAACTGATGAATGCGGCCCGGCTTTTTGATGCGTGGGTTGAAGCGTATGCCAGAGAACTCCGTCCCAAACTGTTTATTGGAACATATACAACAACAAACAACGAATGGTGGAGGGATATCGATTGGCGGAAAACAACCGCATGCCTGGGTGGAGAACCGGCCGCCGCTATTTTAACGGACTATCTTAAGCCGGAAACGATAACTGTATACACCCCTGAGAACCCCAATCAATTTCTTTTAAGGCATCAGTTAAAAAAAGATCCGCACGGGGATGTGGAATTATTCAAAAAATTCTGGAGCATTCAGTATCCCTGGAATTATGAGGGCATTGCCCCGCCGCTACTTGTTTATGCCGATCTTATGGCCACGGGAAATGACAGAAATATTGAAACTGCAAGAATGATTTATGACAAATACATCCATCAATTTATCAAAACTGTGTGATCCGTCAACGCGTGACTGCCTGACAGTGATCCGTGACCAGGCAGGTAGTCTGAACACGGACTTCTTCGTGGTGGGGGCATTGGTCCGCATTTTGGTCCTTGAGCGTTATTACAATATACCTACAGGTGTGGGTACCCTTGATATTGATATCGGAGTGACCGTGATCGATTGGGCGCATTATGAAAAATTACGGCACTCGCTGATTTCTACCGGATCTTTTGCTGAAGATAAAAAAGTTTATCATCGGTTGTGGCATAGAGAAAAATATCCTGTTGATTTAATCCCCTTTGGAGCGGTGGAAACACCGGCGGGGTTGATTCAGTGGCCTCCCGACCAGGCTGTCGAAATGAATGTAACCGGCTTTCAGGATGCGTTAAAGGCCGCAATCCTGGTGCGTCTGTCTGATGATCTCAATGTCCGTTTTGTCTCTTTGCCGGCAATGGCTGTTTTGAAATTAATCGCCTGGCATGACCGGCACAATGAGTTGCCCACAAAAGATGCAGTTGATATTGCCGTTTTGTTAAAAAATTATCTCAATGCGGGTAATGACCAAAGGATGTTTGATCAACACGCAAACTTGATAGAGACGGCTGATTTTGACTTTGAAGCAGCAGGCGCAAGATTATTGGGCCGGGATATGGCTCAAATCATGAGTCGTCAAACAACAAAGTCGGTTTTAGGGGTATTAGCGTCCAATACGCTTCCGGATGAACACGATAGCCTCGTTATCGCTGTTGCAGACAGGTTGCCGGAAAAGAGTTATGAACGTGCATTGGCCTTATTGCAAAGCCTTAAAGCAGGTATTTTAGATCAATAGATGGACTTTGGGGACGCCCTTCATATTTTCATATTTAACAAGCCCGGGATAACAACAGGCCCTCTTCACAGCATTACAGGGCCGTTGCAATTTTTTCCCTGTGCTTGATCGTACGCTTGAACAAAAATCGTTCCGGGGGTAAAAGTAGGATCAAGATTAAGATCAAGAGCACGAGCACGAGCACGATATTGGATTGGAACCTTGTGACGGAGGAATCAGTGGATGAAAGCAGAAGAGATTAAAAGAGTCCTTATCGCCGGGGCCGGCACCATGGGCCGGAGCATCGGCCTGTCCTTCGCCGTGCACGGATGTAAAGTGATTCTTTATGATGTGAAAGAGGATATCCTTAAGGAGGCCCGCCGGGGCATGGCGTTAAAGATCGACAAGATGGTCGCTGCCGGGGCGTTGACACCGGAGGCGGCTGAATCGATCAAGGCGGGCATCACCACCACCACCGACCTGGCGGCAGCGGGTGCCGACGCAGACCTGGTCAGTGAGTCGATTCCCGAAGACCCGGACATCAAGGGTGAGTTTTTTGAAAAGCTCCATACCGTGTGCCCGGAGCGTACGATTTTTACCACCAACACCTCCTCCCTGGTGCCGTCCATGTTTGCGGCCCGGACCGGCCGGCCCGACCGTTTTCTGGCGTTTCATTTTCATCCGGGGTTCAAGCTGGTGGATGTGATGGGCCATCCCGGCACCTCGGCCGAAACAGTGGAGACGGTGCGGCGCTTTGCCGAACGGATGGGCCATTCGCCCATCGTGCTCAAGCAGGAGAAGGCCGGCTACCTGTTCAACTCGCTGCTTAATCCCTGGCTGCTGGCCGGGCTGAACCTGGTCTCCCGCGAGATCGCCGCCCCCGAGGATGTGGACCGGGCCTGGACCGAGATCACGGCCATGCCCCTGGGGCCGTTTGCCCTGATGGATTTCATCGGCCTGGAAACCGTGTGGCGCATCACCGATTTCTGGGCGCGTAAGCGCGGCGACGCCAATGCGCAGAAAAGCGCCGATCTTTTAAAGCAGTACGTGGACCGGGGTGATCTTGGCATGAAAACCGGCAAGGGGTTTTTCAAGTATACCGACGGCCAATAGGCGGGTTTCAGCTAAATCGAAATCGGTATCGGTATCGGTATCGAAATCGATTACGAGCAAGAGCAAGATTAAGAGCAAGAGGGGGGGGCGCTTATGCGTCGGGACCGGAGGGGAAATACTTGTGGTAGATGGCTTCCTGCTCGTCCAGGATGTCATTGAGCACCGCCATGGTGGTCAGGGGATTCATGATCACGCACCGCAGCACCACAATGCCTTTTTCATAGTGCCGCCGCATCAGGGTGGTACGCGACACAAAGCTTTTGCCCGCTTCCCGCTGCACCCGCTGAACGGTTTTGTTGATATGGTTGAGCTGTTGGACTGCCTGTGCCCTTTCGGCGTCGGTGCCGTTCTGAACAAGGGGCTTGAGCGGGGCCGGGCAGACCCGGTAGGTCAGGATGTTGAGCTGGGGGTGGGTCACCACTTCAAACAGCTCCCGGCGGTCGATTTCTTCGGCCAGTTGCCGGGCCGTGTCAATGCCGTGTTCGATGAGCAGGGCGTATCCTTTTTTCCCCATGATCTTCAGGGCGCTGTCTAATACCAGGGAGTTTGCCTCTCTTGAACCGGACAGGGACCGGATGCCCAGGTCCACCGACCCGTACCGGTTGACATAGTTGGCGTGGTAGGCCACGGCATCCATGATGTTCGGATTCTTGAAATAGACCATGCCGCAGCTCATGGGCATGTAGAACTGCTTGTGGCCGTCGATGGTCACCGAGTCGGCCAGCTCGATGCCGTCGAGCAGGTGGCGGTGCGTGTCGGACAGGAGTGTGGGCCCGCCCCAGGCGGCGTCCACGTGGAAAAAAAGTTTTTCCCGGGCGCAGAGCTCGCCAATTTCCCGCAGCGGGTCCACGGCGCCGGTTTCCGTGGCGCCGGCAATGCCCACCACCGCGACGATGGCGGTGTCTCCCTGCTGTTTGATCTCGGCAATGGTCTGCTCAAGGCACCCGATGTCCAGGCGATGTTCCTTGTCCACGTCGATGGCCACAATGTTTTTGTTGCCGATGCCCAGGATGCCGCCGGCCTTTCTCAGGGAGTAGTGGCCCCGGCGGGAGACAAGAATAACGGCTCTTTTTACGCCGTATTCGGCAAAAGCGGCGACACTGCCGTCGGCCTCGATGCCGGCAAAATCGTTGCGCGGGGCAAAGAAGGTGTTCCTGGCCACCCACAGGGCCGTGATATTGGCCGTGGTGCCGCCCTCCACAAAGCTGCCCAGGGTGGTTTCCGGGTTCTGAACATGATCGCAGTAGAACTGTTCGGGAAACCGGTAGATCAGCCGGTGGATTTTGGCCAGCACCTGCTTTTCAAGAAGGGAAAAAATTTTGGATGTTTCCAGTTTGACCAGGTTCTGGTTGAGGGCTGCGGCAATGGTTTTCAGGTGAACCATGAAAAAGGGAAGGGCCGAGGTCATGTGGCCCACAAAATAGGGAGAGGCCACATTGACGCCGTAGGGGGATATTTCCCGGATCAGTTCCTGAATGACTTCGGCCAGCCGTTTTTCCGGGTTTTCCGCGATGGCGGTGTTTTTGAACTGCCGGGCCAGGGCCTTGAGGCTGACGTCCTCGGTGATGCCCACGTGCTGTGCCAGAAACTCGTGCAAGCCGAAGAGGATCTGCTCCATGTACTTGATCAGGGTGGTGCGGCAGGCCTCGTCCTCGGGCCGGATGAAAACCCGCATCAGGGCGTTCCAGTCCGCGATCAGCGGCTTGGAACCGGCCTGTGCGGTTGCGGTTTGCCTGTCTTCGGTGTTGCGCATGCGTTTACCGTTCCGACCTGTTTTATCCCGTCTGTCCGTCCGCCGGGACGTTTCTATGCCCCGGATATTTCACGAGTTGATTTGGCCGCAGATGCAAGGCGCGGGACATGAAGCTGTAGTCAATCTACCGCGAATGTCCCGCAACACAGCAGCTGCGGTCAAGGCGACTCGCCCGAAGGGTGAAATTTTTCGACATAAAACTGGCACAAAATGCCTCAAGTCGTTCATGACAGCTTGTATTTAAAAAAACGTCTGAAAACCATTACAATATATTGTATCTTATATAAAATTCACAAACGTCGAAAAATTTCATGAAATATTCGGGTTAAAACGCGGGCGATTATAGCACCATGTTCCTGATGAATCCAAAGAAAAGTTTGGAAATCTGGCCGTTTCTCAGGCAGCGCGGCCCGATTCCGGTGGAACCGGCCCCAACCGGGCGCTGCTTTTCGCAAGGTCAAGGAAAACAAGGGGATGTGCGGAGACGTACTGGATGTACGTCGCACAAGCAGCCCCGCAGTTTGACACAGAGATTGCGGGGAAAGGCCATTTGCGGATGGAAACCGTTTAAAACATTGACACATCCTGTCGGTCTTGTTATAGATAAAGGCCGTTTGACGCCGCCTGCGGGGGTTCTTTGCGGGCCGCGTGTTTGCATATGGGGGTGCCGCCGGCGCGCCCGGTTCAGGCCGGGCCGGGAACCGGGGAACAACCGGCGGCTTCCGGATAACAATAAGGACAGAAAAGTGAGCACCAGCAAGCGCATTACACAACTTTCCGTTTTCCTGGAAAATCGTTCCGGCCGGATCGGCAGTATTGCGTCGGTCCTGGGAGAAGCCGGGGTGGACATTCGGGCCATGTCACTGGCCGACAACTCCGATTTCGGTATTCTCCGGCTGATTGTGGCGGACAATGACGGGGCCATCGCGGCGCTCAAGGCCAGGGGGTTTATCGTCAAGCGCAACGAGGTGGTGGCCGTCGAAATTCCCGATGAGGCAGGTTCCCTGGCCAGGACCCTGGACGCCATCGAAGGCCAGGGGCTGAACATTGAGTACCTGTATGCCATTATCCGGAAACCGGGCGAATACGCGGTGCTGGTTTTTCGTTTTGATGATGTGGACAACGCCATTGCCTGTCTGGATGCAGCGAATATCCGGATGCTGTCAGACGCCGACATTGCCGGCGGATGACGCGGCTTGAAATGCTGGGTGCAGGCGCGGGGTGGATGATATCAACAACACAAGAGGAGGAAAAACATGAAAAAGAGTATCCTGGCAATAGCGGCAGTGCTGGTTGCCATGCTGATGTGCGGCGGCATGCTTTACGCCGCTTCGGACGATTACCGGGTGGGAGGTATTTTTTCCGTTACCGGCAAGGCCTCCTGGCTGGGCGAACCGGAAAAAAAGACCGCGGAAATGCTGGTTGAAAAAATCAACGCCGCCGGCGGTATCAACGGTCACAAATTGAAATTATATATCGAGGATGACCAGGGCGACAACACCGCCGCGGTCAATGCCGCAAAGAAACTCATCAACAAGAACAAAGTATGCGCCATTATCGGGCCGTCGGTTTCCGGCGCCACCATGGCGATTCTTCCGGTCATGCAGGAAGCCAAGATTCCGCTGGTATCCTGCGCGGCAGCCGCGGTTATTGTCGAGCCCGTGGCCGAGAGAAAATGGATTTTCAAGACACCCCAGAAGGACAGTGACGCGGTGCGGCGCATTTACGAGCACATGATTTCCAAGGGCATCAAGGATGTGGGGCTGATTACCGGGACCACCGGTTTCGGTAACGCCGGGCGCACCCAGCTCAAGGACCTGGCCCCTGAATATAAAATGAACATCGTGGCCGATGAAACCTACGGTCCGGCCGATACGGACATGACCGCTCAGCTGGTCAACATCCGCAACGCCAAGGCCCAGGCCGTTATCAACTGGTCCATCGTACCGGCCCAGTCCATTGTTCCCAAGAACATGAAACAGCTGAACATGACGATCCCTCTGTACCAGAGTCATGGCTTCGGCAATATCAAGTACGTGGAAGCCGCCGGGGAAGCCGCTGAAGGGATTATCTTTCCCGCCGGCCGGCTGCTGGCCGTGGACACCCTTTCCGACGACAACCCCCAGAAAGCGGTGTTGTCTGCTTACAAGGCCGAATACGAGGCCAAGTACAACGAGCCGGTGAGCACCTTCGGCGGACATGCCTATGACGCGCTCAGCATCGTGGTAAAGGCGCTGGAAAAAGTCGGTGACGATCCGGCCAAAATTCGTGATGCCATCGAGACCATTGAATTCGTGGGCACCGGCGGCGTCTTCAAGTTTTCGGCCGAGGACCATACCGGCCTGGACAAGAACGCCTTTGAAATGCTGACCGTCAAGGACGGAAAGTTCGTGGTCCTGACAGACTAGTCTCCGATACGGATGATGTATGCGTGGGGGGAGACTTCCCCCCACGCTTTTTTAGTTTCCGCCCATAAATGGCCCGTTTCCGCAATCTCTGCGTCGAACTGCGGGGAAGTTTGTGCGGCGTACACCGGGTACGCCTCCGCACATCCCCTTGTTCTCCTTGACCTTGCGAAAAAATTCACATTTATGGCCTGGAAACACCGGGTGGCGCCATCCATGTAAGATGGATGGACACTTTTATGACAGGGGGCCGGCGGCCCCGAAGGATTGATCAAGAGCAATGGATGTAAGCGGGCCTTTCTCGGATTTTCTGCAGTTCCTGTTCATGGGGGTTCAGCGGGGCTGCATCTACGCCATGGTGGCCATGGGGTTTAACATCATTTACAACTCCACCGGCATCATCAACTTCGCCCAGGGGGAGTTCGTTGTGCTGGGCGGCCTGATGATGGTCACCCTGACAATGGCGTCTCACCTGCCCATGCCCGTGGCCTTTCTGCTGACCGCTGCTTTTGTCATGGCAGTGGGTGTCCTGATGGAGCGGACCACCATCAACCCGGTGAAAAACCCCTCCGTGCTGCGGCTGGTCATTATTACCATCGCGGTCTCCATCCTGATTAAAGGGGCCGCCATGTTGTTCTGGGGCAAGGAGTCCCACCACATGCGCCACTTTTCCAGCGAAGAGAGCATCCAGATAATGGGCGCGACCATTCTTCCCCAGACCCTGTGGATCATCGGCATGCTGGTTGTGACCGTGGGCGTGTTTGTCTATTTTTTCAACTACACCATGACCGGTAAAAGCATGCGGGCCTGCGCCATCAACCGGGACGCGGCCCGCCTGGCCGGGATCAACGACCGGAAAATGATCATGCTGTCCTTTGCCCTTTCCGCCGGTATCGGGGCCATTGCCGGCATCATCATCACGCCGGTGATCCAGATGGACTATGCCCGGGGCGCACTGCTGGGCCTCAAGGGGTTCGGCGCCGCCGTGGTGGGGGGGCTGGGCAACAGTTTTGGCGCCGTAGCCGCGGGCCTGCTGCTGGGCATTATCGAGGCCATGGCCGCGGGATACATCTCCTCCCACTACATGGACGCCGCGGCCCTTTTTATCCTGCTGATTGTCCTGTTTGTCCGCCCCAGCGGACTTTTCGGCAACCGGGAGGCGGCCAGGTTTAAAGAATTCTAAATGGGCATACGACACTACATCGGACTGCTGGTGCTGCTGCTGCTGATCGCGGTGACACCATTGGCCGTCCGCAACGATTATTACCTGGGCCTGCTGGTGTTTGCCGGCCTGAACTGCCTGGCCTGCATCGGCCTGTCGCTGCTGATGGGGTATGCCGGCCAGATTTCCCTGGGCCATGCGGCCTTTATCGGCATCGGCGCTTATGTGTCCGGGTACCTGACGGTAAGGATGGACGTGGGCATCTGGCCGGCCATGATCGCCGGCGTGGGGGCGTGCATGGTCATGGCCCTGATCATCGGGGTCCCCGCCCTGAAGCTTCGGGGCCATTACCTGGCCATGGCCACGCTGGGCTTTGGCGAAATCGTCTATATCGTGGCCGTGGCCGCCATCGGCATCACCGGCGGACCGGAGGGAATCAACAGCATTCCCAAGCTGCACCTGTTCAACTATGTGTTCAAATCGGACACCCGGTTTTTCTATTTCACCTGGGGCATGGTTTTCCTGGGGCTGTTTTTCGCGCTCAACCTTATCCATTCGCGGGTGGGCCGGGGCCTGATGGCGGTCCATGGCAGCGAGGACGCGGCCGGGTCCCTGGGCGTGAACACCGCCCGCTACAAGATCCAGGTTTTTGTGTTAAGCGCGGTTTACGCGGGTCTGGCCGGCTGCCTTTACGCCCACTACGTGAACTACATCGATCCGGGGCCTTTCGGGGTCATGCATTCGGTGCTGCTGGTCACCATGGTGGCCGTGGGCGGCATTCATCACATCTGGGGGGCCGTGGGCGGCGCGGTCTTTCTGTCACTGCTGCCGGATATGCTTTCCCTGCTGTCCGAATACCTCGAGGGCACGGGCATTCAATACCGGTCCGATTACGACACCCTGGTTTACGGGGCGATCCTGCTGCTGGTCATGCTTTTTCTGCCGGAAGGGATCGCCGGCGGGCTGAACGGCCTGGTGAAAAAGGCAAGACAGATGGTGCGCCCTGGTACCGCCGGGACGGAAAAGTGAACGAACGCATACTGGAAATAAGGTCGCTTCGCAAGGAGTTCGGCGGCGTGGTGGCGGTAAAAGACCTGGACCTGTCCGTGGACCGGGGCAGCATTACCGCGCTCATCGGACCCAACGGGGCGGGCAAGACAACGGTGTTTCACATGATCACCGGGTTTCTTCGGCCCACCCGGGGCGACATCACCTTTGACGGGGCCGTGCTTCAGGGCCGACCTGTTTACACGATCGCGGAAATGGGCATCGCCCGGACGTTTCAGAATGTTCAGATTTTTTCCAACATGAGCGTTCTGGAAAACGTCATGGTGGGCCGGCACCTGCGGTCGCGGTCGGGTTTTCTGGGGTCTTTGCTGGTGCCGCCGTTTTTCCGGCGCGAGGAAAAAGAGATTCGAAAGGCCGCGGCCCGGTGGCTGGAATTTGTCGGCCTGGGCGACCAGGCCCGGCTGCCGGCGGGCAGCCTTCCCCTGGGCAGCCAGCGGATGCTCGAAATTGCCAGGGCCCTGGCCATGGAACCCGGAATGATCCTGCTGGACGAACCGGCCTCCGGGCTGAATGCCAGGGAAACGGTGGCCATGGGGGAGCTGGTCCGGGAGATCCGCGAAATGGGAATCACGGTGGTGCTGGTGGAGCATGACATGGAGCTGGTCATGGATATCTCCGACCAGGTCAACGTGATCAACTTCGGCAGCCTGATCGCCCGTGGAACCCCGCGGGAGGTCCAGGCCAACCCGGAGGTGATTGCCGCCTATCTCGGGGAATAGGCGAATGAATCGTCAGCGGCGGTAAGGTTACAAAAGAATGCTTCGAATTCAGAACATCAACAGCTACTACGGTCTGGCCCATGTGTTGAAGAATGTGTCGCTTCACATCAACAGGGGTGAAACCGTTACCCTGATCGGGGCCAACGGCGCCGGCAAGACCACCCTGCTTCGCTCCATTAGCGGGCTTCAGGCGATTCGGGGCGGCAAGGTTTTTTTTGAGGGAAAAGAGATCACCCAGGTGCCGGTTGAAAAAAAGGTCCACATGGGCATTGCCCAGGTGCCGGAAGGGCGCCAGATATTCTGGCCCATGACCGTTTTTGAAAACCTGGAGATGGGCGGGTTTCTGGTCTACAAGATGCACGGCCGCCGGCAGCTGATTGCCACCATAGAAGAGATGTTCGATGTCTTTCCGGTGCTGCGGAATCGCCGGAAGCAGTATGCCGGTTCCCTGAGCGGCGGTGAACAGCAGATGCTGGCCATTGCCATGGCCCTGATGCTCCGGCCCCGGCTGCTGCTGCTGGACGAGCCGTCCATGGGCCTGGCCCCGCTGATTGTGCGGGAGATATTTCAGATTCTTGGCCGCCTGAAAAAGGAGAACGACCTGACCGTGCTGCTGGTCGAGCAGAATGCCCGGGTGGCGTTGAATTTTGCCGACCGCGGCTACGTGATGGAGACCGGCCGGATCATTCTGGAGGATTCGGCATCGGCCCTGCTGGCCAACCAGGAGGTCAAGCGGGCCTACCTGGGCAGGGATCAGAAAGAGATATGGGAGTAGGTTTGGCGACTTCGTAAAAAATCCAATTTCTGTGTTGCGCCGCATCCCTCGTCACTGCGGCGTACGACAGGTACGCCTCATTCCTCGGGATTTGCGCGCCTTGAACTTGGACTTTTTACAAAGTCGCCTGGTGAGATGATTAACTTTGGAGCGCAGCCTGTTTAGCGGCATCTGTTTATGTCGGAAAAACCGCATGGCATATGCGGGGTGGTGTAATATATTGCTTTAAACGCGGCCACGTGCCTGTAAAAACCGGAGGGACCGGATGAGCAATTTCTGGGATCAGCATAACGAGTGCATGGATCGCGAGGAGATCCGGCAGGTTCAGCTTGAGCGGCTTCAGGCCACGCTGAACCGGGTGTATAAGAACGTTCGGCACTACCGCCAGGCATTCCGGGAGATCGATTTCGTGCCCGACGACCTGACCGACCTGGATCACCTGACCCGGCTGCCCCTTACCACCCGGGTGGTATTGCGGGAGAATTATCCCTACGACATGTTTGCCGTTCCCCTGCGCGAGGTGGTGCGGCTCCACGCCCCGGCCCTGACCCTGGACAAGCCCCAGGTGGTGGGGTTTACGGCAAACGACCTGAAAAACTGGGCCATGCTCATGGCCCGGGGCCTCTCCTCCGTGGGTGTAAACAACGAGGACGTGGTGCAGGTGGCCCTGGTGCCGGGCAAGCTGATCGGCCCCTTTGGGTTGCAGCTGGGTACCGAACAGATCGGGGCTTCGGTGATTCCCATGTCCGTGGGCCGGCTGGCCAGCCAGTCAAAAGTCATGCGTGATTTTCGGGCCACCGCTTTTGTTTCCACCCCCACCTTTGCCATGCGCCTGATCGACGAGATGGAAAACCAGGGCATCAACGTGATGGACCTGTCATTGAAATACGGCATCTTCGGCTCCGAGCCCTGGTCCGAGGCCACCCGGACCGAGCTGGAATCGGCCCTGCGGATCACGGCCACTGACATTTACGGGCTCAAGGAGGTGTTCGGCCCCGGCCTGGCCTGGGAGTGCCCGGCGAAAAACGGCCTTCACCTGTTCGAGGACCACTTTATCCCGGAAATTATCGACCCGAAAACCGGGACTCCCCTGCCGCCGGGGAGCGAGGGCGAGCTGGTGATCACCACCCTGACCAAGGAGGCCTATCCCCTGATCCGTTTCCGCACCGGGGACCTGGCCCGCATCGATGAGCGTCCCTGTGCCTGCGGCCGGACCCACTGTCGCATCTCGCGTATATTCAAGCGGTGCGACGGGGTCATTGTCATGCGGGGCGGCAGCATTGTGCCGGAGCAGGTCGGGGCGTTGCTGGCCGCTGAAAACGGCCATATTCCTGACTACCAGCTCCTGGTGGAAAACCGGGACGGGCAGGACCACCTGACGGTCCTGATTCAGATTTCCGACGCCATCTTTTTTGACGAGATGGGCAAACAGCGGACCTACATGGAGAAGCTGCACCGGCTGGTAAACGAGTTTTTGGGATGGGAAGCCACCATTCGCATGGTGGAACAGGGGGCCTTTGACCCGGCGGACAGGGTGCGGGATGAACGGCATTTGCAGTAGCCCGAATATTTCATGAAAATTTTCGACATTTTTAATTTTTTATATAAGATACAATATCTCGTGAACCATTCGGGTAGACGCAACAGGGAGTCAATGACATGCCTTCGATAAAGGGAGGGCCGGACAGTAACGGCGTGAACCGGCTGGTGGCCGACGTGATGGCACGCCGGAAACAGGCGGAAAAAGGATACCGGGAACGGGCGCTTAAGCTTTTTCCGCCGATCTGCGCCCATTGCGGGCGGGAGTTTTCCGGCAAACGGCTGCGCGAGCTTACCGTTCACCACAAGGACCACAACCACGATAACAATCCGGCTGACGGCAGCAACTGGGAGTTGCTCTGCCTGTATTGCCATGAAAACGCCCATGGCCGCCAGGCCGTGGCCGATGCCTATGACCCTTCCGGCGGCCCGGACCCGGAGCCGGCCTCCGGCTTCGGCCACAAGCCTTTTGCCGGGCTGAACGCGCTGTTGAACAAAAAAGAGTAAAAACAATAACCCGTTGTCCATACAAAGGAGTACGAAATGAATCTCAAAGCCAAGCCGTATGTTGAGGCGCAGAAGAACAAAATCCAGGCAGACCTGGCGGCCCGCGTCGCGCTGTTAAAAGAGCGGGGCATAGATGGCAAAGGCATGGAAAAGGACCCCCGTGTCCGCAAGCTCAAGGCGGACATTCGCCAGGCCAACACCCGCCTGTCCAGTATCGCTGCCGCAGAGGAGCGCAACGCCCGGGTGGCCCAGAGCACCAAAGAAAAGGCGTCGGCCGGCAAGCAGCCCAAGGCCGCTAAAAAAGTTGAAGAAAAGCCTGTGAAAAAAGAGAAAAAGAAAAAAGAGAAGAAACAGGCGGAGGCCTGATCCGGTATCAGCGGCGGCCCGGCTCTCGCCGGGCCGCTTTCTTCTTGACAAAACCCTCCCCCGCGGCAAAAAATACACTTTCCGGTGCCGGCACCACTGCCGCGCCCGGCGGCGGCACGCGGAACCGTGCCTTTTGACTTCCGCTGCTCACGGCCCGCCATGTTCAAAAACCGGTTTGTCCGACTTTATGGAGTTTTATGGCGTATCCTGAAAACATAACCGCGCTTGCGGATATTCCCAGCCTTTCCGACAACGAGCGGGAGCGCCTGCAGCCGGTGACGGACCGGTTCGAGTTTTTGTCCAACGAGTACTATCTTTCCCTGATCGACTGGAACGATCCCGACGATCCGATCCGGAAGATCATCATCCCCTGCATGGAAGAGATGGAGGCGTGGGGCCACCTGGACCCGTCGGATGAGAGCCGGTATTCCGTGATGCAGGGCCTTCAGCACAAGTACGAGAGCATCGCGCTGCTGCTGGCCGGAGATGCCTGCGGCGGATACTGCCGGTTCTGCTTTCGCAAGCGGCTCTTCCTGGAACCCGAGCAGCGGGAGATCCTTACCGACCTGGACGCGGCCCTTGATTACATTCGCGGTCACCGGGAGATCAACAACGTGCTGATTACCGGCGGGGACGGCCTGATGATTCCCACGGCCCGGCTGGAAAAGATTGTTGCCGGGCTGCGCGCCATCGACCATGTGCGCGTCATTCGGGTGGGCACCAAGCTGCCGGCCTACAACCCGTTCCGCATTCTCAACGATCCGGCCCTGGTCCGGCTGGTGGAGCGCTACAGCCTGCCGGACCGGCGCATCTATTTCATGACCCACTTCAACCATTCCAGGGAGATCACCCGTCACAGCGAGGCGGCCTGCGACCTGCTGCTGCGGGCCGGGGCCGTGCTGGCCAACCAGACCCCCATGCTGCGCGGTGTCAACGACACGCCCGAGGCCCTGGGCGACCTGCTCAACCGGCTCTCCTTTATCGGTGTGCCGCCCTACTATGTGTTTATCTGCCGGCCCACCGTGGGCAACCTGCCCTTTGCCGTTCCCGTGGAGACGGCCCACCAGGTGTTCCAGGAGGCCAAGACCCGAAGTTCCGGCCTGGGCAAGCGGGCCAGGCTGGCCATGTCTCACACCTCGGGCAAGATCGAGGTGGTGGCCTCCACCCCGGACCAGATGATTTTTCGCTACCACCGGGCCGCCACTCCGGAGCAGAGCGGTGCAGTGATCATCTGCAAAAAGCACCCCGAGGCTTACTGGTTTGACGACTACGAGGAGATCGTGGAAGTGGTGCGGCTGGCGGACGGGTAATGTGCCCGTGCAGTTTCGAAGCAGGCGGCCGGTAAACAGCCCAAGGCAGCTAAAAAAGTTGAAGAAAAGCCGGCAAAGCAAGCTTTTCCCATGGTGAACGCTTGTTCACGTCACTCCTTTTTCGGTTCATATCGGCCGGATGATATCAAGCCCAGAAGTTGCATAACACCCCCGAGGCTGGTATTATATTGGAAAACTCACAGCCCGTTCCCAGATTGGCCGCCGCACAGACGTATTCTGACACGAGACTTCGGCAGTATAATGATTGTTTGATAATCCCCGACTGTTCTAACTTTTCAGAGGGTAAAGAGGAGGCGTTGTATGGCTCAAATAAAGTTCAAAGGAAACCCGATAAACACCTGCGGCGAACTGCCGAAGGTCGGAACAAAAGCCCCGGATTTTCTGCTGACCCGGACCGATCTATCCGATTTTTCCTTGGCTGATGTGGCCGGGAAAATGGTGTTGATGAATATTTTTCCCAGTATCGATACGTCGGTCTGCTCTATGTCCGTCCGCACCTTCAACACCCGCATCACTCAATTTTTCAAGACTGTTCTTCTGTCCATATCGCTGGATTTGCCGTTCGCCCACAAACGGTTCTGCGAAACCGAGGGGATTGAAAATGCCATTTCCGCCTCAGAGCTGCGAAACCGGAAATTCGGCGACGATTATGGCCTGCGGATAACAGACGGTCCTCTGGCCGGGCTGCTGGCGCGGGCCGTGATTGTTCTGGATGAAGCCGGAACCGTCCGCTACACTCAATTGGTGCCGGATATCGCGCAGGAGCCGGATTATGAGGAGGCTTTGAACGCCTTGAAAACGGCGGCCACGGAGACCGATTCCTGCACTTACACCGAAACCGCCGAGCATGCCCGCACCTTCTCATCGGATGAGCCGTGCGATGACGGCCGGTCCGGGTAGCCCGGGGCCAACCTGGACGGGGGCTTGGGGACGGGGCTTGGGAGAAGGGGCTTGTGTGGGCTTGGTGGGGCTTGGGGACGCCCTTCATATTTTCATATTTGAGGCTTGACAGACAAATCCCGGCTGTGGCGCGTCATCACCCCGGACCAGATGCTTTTTCGCTACCACCGGGCCGCCACTCCGGAGCAGAGCGGTGAAGTGATCATCTGCAAAAAGCACCCCGATGCCTACTGGTTTGACGACTACGAGGAGATCGTGGAAGTGGTGCGGCTGGCGGACGGATAATCCGCCACTGCTTTTGACACCAAAAACTTGAAATATCTATATAAAATTCGAATGAGTCCCGGATAACCCGGCCCCTTCCCAGGAACAAACCCTCACAAGCTTACAGACAGGTCTAGTCGGTTCGGCTGTTTCAGGTCGTTTTAAAAACGTTGTTTTTGTGTTTATTCAAAGAGCAATAAAACCTAAACAGAATGTAAAGTTTTTTCTTGATTTGTAGACTGTACTTCGATAAAGGCATATACATATGGGAGGGGAGATCCACAAGACCTCGCCAGAATTCAGCTTTTTTATCCAGACAAGCGACTATTCCAAGGGGGAAGTATGAAAAAAAAGCCCGCTGCTCTGCTAAGAGCCTTATTCGTATTGTTTTTTGCGTTTTCAACCCACGCAGAGGCATCTTCTTTTCTGGACAGAACCGTCTCCATCAACTGGTTGCATTTTGCAAAATCAGCCGATCTTTTCACCGCTGATGCAGAAGCCCGGGGGGTTCTCAGGATCACCAATACCACTTCTGACAAATCATACTGGGGTTATGTGGTCCTTAACGACAGGACCTACTGGCTCAACAATAATGATATTTTTGTTCAGCCGGTCTCTCTTCAGCCGTTCAATGCCTTTTTCGTGTCCCTGCTCGGTGCGCCGGGAACTACATTGCACATTGAAATCCTTCCCCCCAAACCAGAGATCACCTCTTTTACAATTACGCCGGCGTCTGTTGCTCAAGGTTCAACAGCAACCCTGGCCTGGGCAACGGAAAACGCCGACACCGTCGCCATAGAACCGGGTATCGGACCAGTGGATCCCGATGGATCGGTCTCTGTGACACCGGATGCCACCACAACCTATACCCTGGCAGCGGCAAACGATTACGGCTCTGTCAGCGAAACCGCCACGGTTACGGTTCTTGTTCCGCCGGCAATAACCATTGTCAAACCAGACGGACTCAATGACATTGCCGATGAATTCTTTACCATTCAGTGGGAAGACGAAGACCCGGACAGCGATGCCACCATATCCCTTTACTACGATACCGACAGCACAGACGCGGACGGCATTCTTATTGTCCTGGGCCTGTCCGAAGACCCCGACGGTGTGGATGATCAATTCACATGGGACACTTCAACAGTCATGGAAGGGGATTATTACATCTACGCTGTCATCGACGATGGCGTCACCCCTGCCGTGACTGCGTACAGCCCAGGTCCTGTGACTGTGTTCCATAATAATCCGCCGGTGTTTGCCCCTGTAGCAGACCAGCAGGCCATCGAAGAACAGCAATTGACCTTTATCGTACAGGCAAACGACATCGACAACGACCCGCTGACCTATTCCGCGGCAAATCTTCCTGCCGGGGCTTCATTTGATGCAGCCACCCGGACCTTTTCATGGACTCCGGCAATCGGCCAGACCGGTTCCTACGCTCCGGAATTTACCGTCACAGACGGCGAGGCGACAGATGCCATAACCGTTCACGTTACAGTCGTTCCCCATCCGCCCGTTGTAGAGTTGAGCGCGTCGCCACTGACGATCAATCTTGGAGAGTCATCAACGCTCACCTGGACTTCCTCCTATGCAGACACCTGCACTATAGAGCCGGATATCGGAGACGTACCTGTAAACGGCTCCGTCGCCGTGACACCGGACCAGATAACGGTATATACCATCACTGCCGTCGGACCCGGCGGAACCACCACCAGAAGCGTCACAGTCTCCATTACACCTCCGGCGGTGACTCTGACCGCCAGCCCCGCAGTCATTCTATATGGCAGCCAATCCATCCTCGCATGGACATCTTCCCATGCGGAGACCTGTACAATTGACCCCGGCATCGGTGATGTGCCATTAAATGGCTCTGTCACGGTATCGCCGGAAGCGACCACTACTTACACAATCACAGCCACCGGTCCCGGCGGTGTGGCAACACGCAGCACCACCCTTACCGTCAAGCGTCCACCACAGGTCAGCCTCAACATCTCTCCCACAGTGATCACCTATGGAGAATCAACCACGCTGACCTGGGATGCCTGGCCTGCTCAGAAGGCTTATCTAAATAACGGTATCGGGGAAGTATCTGCCAGCGGAGTCATGACACTGACGCCGGAGTATACCACCACCTATGCACTGACTGCGGTCAACGGCGACCAGACCACCCATCACACCATCGCTGTCAGGGTGCTTGACCATCCGCCGGAACCTCAGCCCGAAGGCACTTTTGGAGAGCGGTACAACGACCTTATCCCCGAAGATGCAAGCCTTGAATCATACGATGCCCATCGCTTTATTGTTATTACGGGCTTTGTCGTGGACATGGACAACAACCCCCTGCCGGATGTAACGGTTGGTGTTCTGGACCATCCGGAATACGGGTCTGCCCTTACAGATGAAACAGGAAGATATTCTATCCCAGCGGAAGGCGGGGGCCTTCTCAAACTATCGTTTGAAAAGCCGGACTACTTAAGCGCTCACCGGAACGTTGAGGCGCCTGTCATGGACGTCGTGGTGTTCGATACAGTGGCTCTCACCACACGTGACGAAGCCTATACACTTGTAGCATTCGACGGCAATCCCGATACAATCATCACCCACAAAAGCACCGAAATAATTGACCCGGAGTTCGGCAACCGGTCCTGCACCATGGTTTTTACAGGGGATACCAAAGCCTATGAGCTGGATGCGTACGGCAACCGGATTCAGGATCTCCCGGTAATAACAACAAGGGCAACCGAATATACAACCCCGGCATCCATGCCTGCCATTCTTCCCCCGGCCTCCGCATTTACCTATTGTGCTGAACTGGAGGTAGACGGCGTTCAGCGGGTCGAATTTGACAAACCGGTTGTTTCTTATGTGGACAACTTCCTGGGCTTTGACGTAGGGGAAATCGTACCCCTTGGTTATTATGATCGGGACCGGGCCGTGTGGGTGCCGTCCGACAATGGTGTCGTGGTAAGGTTACTGGACACAAATTCAGACGGCGTTGTGGATTCTCTTGACGCAGACGGTGATAATCTGCCGGACGATCTGAATGAAAACGGGTTTGCCAATGATGAAGTATCAGGGCTTGAGAATGATGCCTACCAGCCTGGAACAACCTATTGGCGTTTTCAGGTTACCCACTTCACGCCATGGGACTGCAACTGGCCGTATGGTCCGCCGCCTGATGCCATTGGCCCCAACCCGGACGGGGTCCCGCAAGCCGATCAGCAAAAAGAGGAGAAAAGGGACTGCAAGGAGCACAATAGCTCCTATGTAGAGGCGAGAAGCCGCATTCTGCATGAGGACATTCCTATACCAGGTACAGACTTGACCCTTCATTATGCCAGTAATCGTGTTCAGGGATATCAGACTGAAATAGATGTGCCGGTCAGCGGAGAAAGCGTACCGGCCAGCCTGAAAAGTATTATAGTAAGGTTGGAGATAGCCGGCAATATTTTCGATCAGACCTTACCGGCATTGCCCAATCAAACGGCAAATTTTATCTGGGATGGTCTGGATCATCTAGGCCGACCAGTGTATCAGCCCACAATGGCTCATATCAGCATTGGATTCAAGTACGAGCTTGTTTACTACCGGGCACGCTCAGATTTCGCGCGGTCTTTTGGCAATGTCGGTAGTGATACAACTTTGATTCGCGGCAGACAGAACATGATCTCGTGGCAACACAGCGATTTTGCCGTCCACAAGCCCGTCCAGAAGGAAAGTCTTGCTGAAGGATGGAGCATTTCGAATCACCATTATCTCTCATTGTCTGCCCTGCACAAGGGTGACGGCAGCCAGATCGCAAATAATATCAATCTGATCACGACCGTGGCCGGCAATGGATTGTCTGGTTACAGCGGGGATGGAGGCCCTGCCACACAGGCAAAAATTAGTGGCTCACATAGCCTTGCAGTGGATAGTGCAGGAAATATGTATATAGCGGATATGGGAAATCACCGAATAAGGAAGGTGGATACAAGCGGCATCATTACCACCGTGGCCGGCAATGGATTGCCTGGTTACAGCGGGGATGGAGGCCCTGCCACACAGGCAAGACTTAATGATCCACTGGGAGTCGCAGTAGATATCGCAGGGAATATCTATATAGCGGATAGATATAATCACCGAATAAGGAAGGTGGATGCAAGCGGTATCATTACCACCGTGGCCGGCAATGGATTGTATGGTTACAGCGGGGACAATGGCCCTGCCACTCAGGCAAGGTTTTATCAGCCAGTAGATGTAGAGGTAGATAGTGCAGGGAATATTTATGTAGCGGATCATCGGAATCAGCGAATAAGGAAGGTGGATGCAAGCGGCATCATTACCACCGTGGCCGGCAATGGATTGTCTGGTTACAGCGGGGACAATGGCCCTGCCACTCAGGCAAGACTTTATTATCCAGTGGGAGTAGAGGTGGATAGCAAAGGTAATATCTATATAGCGGATAGAGATAATCACCGAATAAGGAAGGTAAATACAACCGGTATTATTACCACCGTGGCCGGCAATGGGGTAAAGGGTTACAGCGGAGATGGAGACTTCGCTACACAGGAGATGCTGGATTGGCCGTATGGCACAGAAATAGATGGTGCAGGAAATATCTATATAGCGGATGCGTATAATCACCGAATAAGAAAGGTGAATACAAGCGGTATTATTACCACCGTGGCCGGCAATGGATTATCTGGTTACAGCGGGGAACAAGGTTCTGCCACACAGTCAAGGCTAACTTTCCCCGTTGATGTAGCCGTAGACAGTACAGGAAATATGTATATAGCGGATCACGGTAATCGTCGAATCCGGAAGGTGGCTCCATCTATCCTCCCGTCTTACACAACGGCCGGTGATATCCCCTTTGCCGATCCAAACGGCCTTGGCTATATTATGAGCAGTGCCGGTCGCCACAAAACGACCATTGACCTGGGCACCCGGACAGCATTGTACCAGTTCGGCTATGATGACGACCATAATCTCATTTCCATAACCGACCAATTCGGCAATCAGACTCTTATTAACCAGAGTGACGGTGTGCCGGACTCTATCGTATCACCCGATGGCCTTACCACATCATTAACAATAGATGCCGACAATCATCTTACTCGCATTACCCACCCTGATGGGAATTATTATACATTCGAATACACCGCTGATGGTTTAATGACCGCGAAGACAGAACCGGAGGGCAATCGGTTTGAACATTTGTTTGACAATACGGGAAGATTGACCGATGCCACGGATCAGGAAGGCGGACACTGGAATTATACCAGGACTGCGTCTGAAAACGGCGATATTATCACTGAGATGCTTACCGGTGAAAACAATCTTACTATCTATCTCGATCATACATTCTCCACCGGCGCTTATACCTCCACCATAACCGGCCCCACCGGCGCTGAGACTCTGTTTACAGAGTCATCAGATGGGCTTACCATGAATAAATCGCTACCGTGCGGCATGGAGCTTGATTTCAAATATGATGTGGATTCGCAATACAAATTCAAATATATAAAGGAAATAACAGAAATCACGCCTGCGGCCCTGGCAAAGGTCATTCTAAGAGATAAGACCTACCAGGACACAAACGCAGACGAAGTCCCTGACCTGATTACACGGAGTGTGACAGCCAACGGCAAGACCACGACTGTAGAAAGAGATGTGCTTCAGTCCACTGTTACCGCCACATCACCCGAAGGCCGGGCCACTGTATCCACCTATGATCCTGGCACACTGGTCACACTGAGTATGGGAACGCCAGGCCTGTACACGACAAACTATGGCTACTATGCTGACGGCAGGCTGGAATCCGTCATGACCGGTACCAGGGAGTCCTCTTTTACCTATGATTCGTATGGCTATCTGGCGTCCGTCACTGACCCCAGAAGTCTGACCACATACTTTACAAATGATCTGGCGGGCCGGGTTACGCATATCGCCCGCCCCGATGGTACAAACCTCTGGTTTGAATATGACGCCAACGGCAACATGACCGTGCTGACCAATCCGTCGAACGTGGACCATCTGTTCGGGTATAACGGTGTTGATCTGAACAGCTTCTACACAACACCGCTCAGCGGCAGCTACAGCTATTCGTATGACAAAGACCGCCGGCTGGTTCAAAAATATTTTCCATCCGGGCAGTCCATTTACTGGGATTATACAAACCCGTCAGACGCTACAGACAAATCCCGGCTGTGGCGGGTCATCACCCCGGAAGGTGATATTGATTACACCTATCTTTGCGGGGACAAGGTAGAGTCTGTATCAACCGCCACGGAGGCCATTGCATACGGCTATGACGGCAAACTGGTCACCTCTGAAACCCTGTACGGAATCATCAACAAAACCCTGTCATATACCTATAACGAGGACTTCAACGTGGAAGCCTTCACCTATGCCGGTGCCACGGAAGGCTATCTTTACGACAATGACGGCCTGCTCACCGGCGCAGGCGGTTTTACCATATCCCGGTACAATGACCCCGGCGTCAACGAGACCGGTCTTCCCTATAACGTGACCAACGGCGCTTTCAGCCTGGGCAGAACATTTAACGGCTATGGCGAGACCGGCAGAGAATCCAGCACCGTCGCCGGTTACGATGTGTATGAATGGAATGTAACAGACCGTTATGCCGACGGCAGAATAAAGACAAAAACAGAGACCATCGGCGGTGTCACCACCACGTTCGGCTACACCTATGACGAGATGGGACGGCTTGAGACGGTAATAAAAGACGGCTCTCTCGTCGAATCATACGACTATGATGATATCCCTTACGGCACCTGCACATACCAGATGAACTCGCTTCGGGGGATTGCCGGGCGGGTCCTGGATTATGATGCGGAAGATCATCTGCTTTCTGTGGGCGGTACAGACTATCAATATGACCTGGACGGATTTTTGACATCAAAGGCATCAGGTGCAGAAACCACGTACTATGATTATTCTTCCAGAGGGGAGCTGCTGAGTGTTGATCTGCCTGACGGCACGGACATCACCTACGTTCACGATCCCCTTGGTCGGCGTATCGCCAAAAAGGTCAATGGTACGATCACCGAGAAATACCTCTGGAGCGGCCTGACAACCCTGCTGGCGGTGTACGACGGCTCGGACAACCTCCTTATGCGGTTTGTGTATGCTGATGGCCGCATGCCCGTGGCGGTTGAAAAAGGCGGCATAACATATTATCTTGCCTATGATCAGGTCGGTTCCCTGCGGGCCGTAGCCGACTCCTCCGGAAATGTGGTAAAAGAAATCGAGTACGACAGCTTCGGGTTCGTGCTCTCTGACACCAACCCGGACTTTGAAGTGCCGTTCGGCTTTGCCGGCGGGCTGTATGATAAAGATACCGGGCTGGTCAGGTTCGGATACAGAGACTATGACCCGGATACCGGCAGGTGGACGGCAAAAGATCCGATTGGGTTCAATGGCGGGGCAAGTGACCTTTATGGGTATTGCCTAAATGATCCAATCAATGCGATTGATCCGTTGGGGTTATGGCAGTTCCAAGTCGGTGGTGGATACGGTATTGCAGGCTATATCACTTTCGGCCGCAATAGTGGTCATTGGAATTTCGGAGGTGGTGTTGGCGCTGGGATAGGATTAGGTTTTAATTATAATCCAGACAATAGCGATCCTAATAGGCCTATAACAAGTGATCCCTGTAGCAACGGAGATGCTTCAAGTTTTGGTTTGAATGCATTTGGTTTCGTTAGAATAACAAAAATAATAGAGGCAACAGCAGGTATGTCTTTAATGGCGAAAGGGGATAATTTAAATGCGGCACTTTCAGCCACTGTCTCTGGTGGTGCCCAAGCTTTTAGTTCTTTAGGCGGCGGCGGTTCTCTAACTGGTGAACTTAATATCAATAGTGCCAGTGGGAACACATCTCCAGAATTTGCTGGAAAACTGGATGGATCTGTAGGCTTAGGAGCATTCGGCTTTTACGGTGTTGCTGGCGGGTATACATGGAAATGAGGCCCTATGTTCTATCGATAAGGATTATTATATGAAAAAAAATTGGGTGTTTATTAAAATTATGGTTTTGATAATCGTTGCCGGGATTTCATTAATTCAAAAGCCTGGGGTATACAAGGATACCCCTCCACTATTTATCTATTTTCTTGTTGCAATTAGCGTTTTTGTTTTCTCTCTAGGTTTTTTTAAAGGCGCATCTATTCGTGGTACTCTATCAAAAGGCAACTTTCAAAATAACCCATTAAAAGTCTTTTATGATCCATTGCCATTCTACCATTTAGCTGCCTACTCAGCTATAATTTCAGGAGTATGCGGTGTAATTCATGCTTGGATAGAAGGCACCGGAATTGATTCTGTTTCATATTTTTACATTTTCATAGGGTTTCCTGTTTTGTTTAGCGTTTATATAGCAAATAGAAAATTCATAAAAAACTCTGATTACTCAGAATATGAGAATTTGAGAAAATAAAACAGGTGGCACTGGTAACGGGGTGGACTTGGGGCGCCCTTCACATTTTCATATTTGAGACGCGACAGACAAGTCCCGGCTGTGGCGTGTCATCACCCCGGAAGGTGATATTGATTATACCTATCTTTGCGGGGACAAGGTCGAGTCTGTATCAACTGCCACGGAGGCCATTGCATACGGCTATGACGGCAAGCTGGTCACCTCTGAAACCCTGTACGGAATCATCAACAAAACCCTGTCATATACCTATAACGAGGACTTCAACGTGGAAGCCTTCACCTATGCCGGTGCCACGGAAGGCTATCTTTACGACAATGACGGCCTGCTCACCGGCGCAGGTGGTTTTACCATATCCCGGTACAATGACCCCGGCGTCAACCAGACCGGTCTTCCCTATAACGTGACCAACGGCGCCCTGAACCTGGGAAGAACATTTAACGGCTATGGCGAGACCGGCAAAGAATCCAGCACCGTCGCCGGTTACGATCTGTATGAATGGAATGTAACAGACCGTTATGCCGACGGCAGAATAAAGACAAAAACAGAGACCATCGGCGGTGTTACCACCACGTTCGGCTACACCTATGACGAGATGGGCCGGCTTGAGACCGTGACAAAAGACGGCTCTCTCGTCGAATCCTACAGCTACGACAGTACCCCTTACGGCACCTGCACATACCAGATGAACACGCTTCGGGGCATTGCCGGCCGGGTCCTGGATTATGATGCGGAAGATCACCTTCTTTCTGCCGGAGGGACGGACTACCAGTATGATCTGGACGGGTTTTTGACATCCAAAACATCGGGCACAGAAACCACATACTATGATTATTCTTCCAGAGGGGAGCTTCTGAGCGTGGACCTGCCGGATGGTACGGCCATCACCTACGTTCACGACCCGCTTGGCCGGCGGATCGCCAAAAAGGTCAATGGTACGATCACCGAGAAATACCTCTGGAGCGGCCTGACAACCCTGCTGGCGGTGTACGACGGCTCGGACAATCTCCTCATGCGGTTTGTGTATGCTGATGGCCGCATGCCTGTTGCCGTGGAAAAGGCAGGAGTGTTATATTTCCTGGCATACGATCAGGTCGGTTCCCTGCGAGCCGTGGCCGATGCCGCAGGCAACATCGTCAAGCAGATCGACTACGACAGCTTCGGATTTGTTATCAATGACACCAATCCGGCCTTTGAGGTTCCGTTCGGCTTTGCCGGAGGGCTGTATGATAAGGCGACTGGCCTTGTACGGTTCGGTTACAGGGATTATGATCCGGATACCGGTAGATGGACAGCCAAGGACCCGATTAGATTCGATGGAGGGAATACGGACCTATATGGATATTGTTTATCCGATCCGGTGAATTTTGTTGACCCGTTAGGATTGGTAGATCCCGTGGCAGGCGTAAAGGCGGTTCAAAAAATAGCTGAAGGCGCAGAGCATATGAAAAAGGCAACTGAACTTAAAGAAAGAGAATGGGGGATATATAGCGAAATATTAAAAGGTGACCTGACGGCAGAAGAAATAGATGAAAAAGCTGGGGAAGCTTTCGAAGCGGCCAAAGCATGTGGAGCGGAGAGGAAAGAGGGCGTTGGAGATTTGCTTAAGGGTACGGGAAAAACTATTGAGGCAATTTATTCGCCAGGTCAAAAGCCCAAGAAACTTGAGTTCCCTATAAATAAAGAATAATGATGGTCACTGTGACAGAACAAACAGAGGGGAAATATGTATAACATTGATAGGAGTGAAAAGATTAAAAAAGGAAGCGTCTATATCATTTTCTTTTTTATCGTTGCTATAACAAATTCGTGCGCTACATGCGACCCCTCAAAAATATCTGATAATGTGTCAGATAAAACTAATTATTTAAAAGCCGTACAAAATTTTTCAAAGCTAATTGAAAAAAACCCACAAGATGAAAAAGCTTATTATTTCCGTGGAAAAGCATATTATGAGCTACAAGAGTTTAAAAAATCAATAGACGATTATACTAATGCTTTAAGAATAAAGCCTTACTCTACAATTTATTATGACAGAGGGATATCTTGGTTTAAGCTTTGTGAATTCGAACAAGCAATCAATGATTTCACAATGGCCATCAATATGGACTCTTTATATCCACAAGCCTATAATAATCGTGGAATTGTTTATAATGCTATAGGGGATTATGAAAAAGCGGTTAAAGATTTTTCTAGGGCTTTAGATATAGAGCCAGATGCCCCTGACTATTATTATAATCGGGGGATCAGTTGGAAAACAACAGGAAATGTTACTAATGCACTGCGTGATTTTGATGAAGCAATAGCTTTAGATCCCAAGAACCGGGACTATTATAATGGCAGAGGCATAGTCAAGCTTACGCTCCATAAATTTGAACAAGCAATCAATGATTTCACCATAGCCATCAATATGGACTCTTTATATCCACAAGCCTATAATAATCGTGGAATTGCTTATAATGCTATAGGGGATTATGAAAAAGCGGTTAAAGATTTTTCTAGGGCTTTAGATATAGCGCCAGATACCCCTGACTATTATTATAATCGGGGGGTCAGTTGGAAAGCAACAGGAAATGTTGCTAATGCACTGGGTGATTTTGATGAAGCAATAATATTAGACCCCAAGAACCCAGACTATTATAATAATCGGGGGGATTTATTGAGAGAAAACAATCATTATGAGAAAGCCATCGGGAATTTCAATCAGGCTCTAAAGCTAAATCCAAATTATGTTAATGCTATTTACAACCGAGGATTGACTTATACTCAGAAGAGAGAATGGGAAAGAGCAATTATAGATTTTAAAAAGACAATAGAAAAAGACGATAACTTCCTTCAAGCATATAATAGTTTGGCATGGCTTTTATCCACCTGCCCTGAGGAGACTTACCGTGATGGTAAATTGGCTGTCGAATATGCAGACAAATTGCTTAAACTAAGACAGACTTACATTACCTTGGATACTGCCGCAGCTGCATATGCTGAGAAAGGCGATTTCAAGACCGCAATAATATTGCAAAATCAGGCGATTGCAGAATTAAAGCATAACGGTGAGACTGAAGTTGAAAGATATATTGATATATTTGAAGATCATCTAAAATTTTATTTCAACAACAAGCCTTGGAGAGCACAATAAATAGTCTCCGACAAGGGTTATGTCCTATGCCGGTGCCACGGAAGGCTATTTTTACGACAATGACGGCCTGCTCACCGGCGCAGGTGGTTTTACCATATCCCGGTACAATGACCCCGGCGTCAACGAGGCCGGTCTTCCCTATAACGTGACCAACGGCGCTTTCAGCCTGGGGAGGGCGTTCAACGGCTATGGCGAGACCGGCAAAGAATCCAGCACCGTCGCCGGTTACGATGTGTATGAATGGAATGTAACAGACCGTTATACCGACGGCAGAATAAAGACAAAAACAGAGACCATCGGCGGTGCCACCACCACGTTCGGCTACACCTATGACGAGATGGGCCGGCTTGAGACCGTGACAAAAGACGGGACCCTCGTCGAATCATACGACCATGATACTATCCCTTACGGTACCTGCACATACCAGATGAACTCACCTCGGGGCATTGCCGGCCGGGTCCTGGATTATGATGCGGAAGACCACCTTCTTTCTGTGGGCGGGACGGACTACCAGTATGACCTGGACGGGTTTTTGACATCAAAAACATCGGGCACAGAAACCACATATTATGATTATTCATCCCGTGGGGAGCTGCTGAGCGTGGACCTGCCGGATGGCACGGACATCACCTACGTACACGATCCCCTTGGTCGGCGCATCGCCAAAAAGATCAATGGCACCATTGTTGAAAAATATCTCTGGAGCGGCCTGACAACCCTGCTGGCGGTGTACGACGGCTCGGATAATCTCCTTATGCGGTTCAAGTACGCGGACAGCCGTATGCCTGTGGCAGTTGAAAAAGGCGGCATAACATATTATCTTGCCAATGATCAGGTCGGTTCCCTGCGGGCCGTGGCCGATGCCGCAGGCAACATCGTCAAGCAGATCGACTACGACAGCTTTGGATTTGTGATCAACGATACCAACCCGGGCTTTGAAGTGCCATTCGGGTTCGCAGGAGGGCTTTATGATAAGGCGACTGGCCTTGTACGGTTCGGTTACAGGGATTATGATCCGGATACCGGTAGATGGACAGCCAAGGACCCGATCGGTTTTGCCGGGGGGAATAGTGATCTTTATGGGTATTGCCTGAATGATCCGGTTAATCTGGTTGATCCGGAAGGGCTAAAAGGTTTTCTACAGAGCATAAATAAAACTTTAAAATCAGCATTTCCAACTGCAAAAGAAGGAGCTAATTTTATCTTTAATACAGCAGAGAAAATCTTTACAAAATTAACAGGTGTGGTCCTGCCCGCAGCAGCTACATCGGCTATAGGGATTATTTCGGCTGGGGTAACTTACTCATTCATGCCTTCAGATACTATTGTTGATGAAGCAACTGAACAATATTATCTCAACCGTGATATAGCGAAGGCATTGGAAGAATATTACCGTTTGCATCCAGAAGAATTTCTAGATATGGAAAGAGCGAATTCATGTCCTTAACAAAATTCTTATTATCTCTCATTCGGTTCCTTGCTTATATAATTGGTTTTATCTATTGGTTTCTATATAGGCTGCTTGCCGCATTCTCCCCAGTTATTGGTTTAATTTTATTGTTCTTTTTTTGGATTTTTTTTCTTATAGTTATTGTTGATATAAATAAAAAATTAGGGGGAGGTGCTGCCGGTATTCTGGCCTTGATACTAGCATATATATCTCATTATTTTATTGCGCAGTTTATTAATAAAAGAAAGAAAAGTGTTAATAATAAAAAAGACTCAATAGAAAAATAACAAAAAACAGACTTAACCTGTGGTAAGAGAAATGTACTTTGTCAAATACCAACCATACCTATGACGAGATGGGGGCCGGCTTGAGACGGTAATAAAAGACGGCTCTCTTGTAGAATCCTACAGCTACGACAGCACCCCCTACGGCACCTGCACATACCAGATGAACTCGCTTCGGGGCATTGCCGGGCGGGTCCTGGATTATGATGCGGAAGACTGTTTGTTTTCTGCCGGAGGAACAGGCTATCAGTATGACCTAGACGGATTTTTGATATCCAAGGCATCAGGTGCAGAAACCACATATTATGACTATTCTTCCAGAGGGGAGCTTCTGAGCGTTGATCTGCCTGACGGCACGGCCATCACCTACGTTCACGATCCCCTTGGTCGGCGCATCGCCAAAAAGGTCAATGGCACAATTGTGGAAAAATATCTCTGGAGCGGCCTGACGACCCTGCTGGCTGTCTATGACGGAGCCGATAACCTCCTCATGCGGTTTGTGTATGCGGACGGCCGCATGCCTGTGGCGGTTGAAAAAGGCGGCATAACATATTATCTTGCCTATGATCAGGTCGGTTCCCTTCGTGCCGTGGCCGATGGCTCAGGCAACATCATCAAGCAGGTCGACTACGACAGTTTCGGATTTGTGCTGAACGACACCAATCCGGGTTTTGAAGTTCCATTCGGGTTCGCGGGCGGGCTGTACGACAGAGATACCGGGCTGGTTCGGTTCGGATACAGGCATTATGATCCTGATATCGGCCGCTGGACAGCTAAGGATCCGATCGGTTTTGCCGGGGGGGATAGTGATCTTTACGGGTATTGCCTGAACGATCCGGTTAATCTGGTTGATCCTTTAGGGACGGAAAATATGTATCAAGGATATACTCATTTTTATCCCCATTATAACACCATAAACCACCATCCAAAGATCAACCTGACGAAAGGGCAGGAAACGGCAATTACAAAAACCGGAATAGGCATTGCCGCTATCGCCGGTGGGGCATTAACGGGGCAACCTGAGGTAATAGCAGCCGGAATAATCGTTTTGGCTGATGGTACTGCATTATCGATCGCTGAATTTTTAGGCGGAGATACGAGTAATATACCTTCTGAATATGAAATCGCCTATGACATTTTGAAGGGGATAGTTAACAATTGGCCGGAAGATAAAGCCTGCCCATGAAATTAAGTTTAGGGAATGTATTTCATGAAATCTATTGTAAATCTAATAGAGGTATTATTCGCTTTTTACGTATGTTGGAGTTGTTTCCGTTATTACACCGGCCGTATAAGACTATCCGATGAAAAGGAGAAACGACGACAACGAATTGTTAAAAAGTATGGTTGGCTTCTGCTGATCGTGATTATCGTAACTTTAGTTTTAGGTGTAAATCTATTAATATTAACGTTCTCATACGGATTGTTTTCAGTAAGATAATCAGTATTTGTAAAGGGGTCAAGTCCGCTCTTGACCTGTTTGCGATGTTTTGATAATAGGACATTTGGTGTTTGTGGGGACGCCCTTCATATTTTTACATTTACGAATTATTGAATATCTGAGAATAAAAAAACATGCCCAGACAAGCCAGAATAGATGCACCGGGGGCGCTGCATCATATCATTGCCAGGGGGATTGAACGCGGCCGGATATTTCGGGACGACCAGGACCGAAATGATTTTATCCTGCGGCTCGGCCAACTGGTTCAAGAATCACAGACACAGTGCCTTGCCTGGGCGTTGATTCCAAACCATTTTCATTTATTACTGAAAACCGGCAATGTTCCCATTGCTACGCTTATGCGCCGCCTGCTGACGGGTTATGCAATCAACCACAATCGGCGTTATCGCAGGAGCGGGCATTTGTTTCAAAACCGTTATAAATCGATCCTCTGCCAGCAGGATATTTATTTGAAAGAACTGGTGCGCTACATCCATCTGAATCCTCTAAGGGCGGGATTGGTCGACAATATGGAGGCGCTTGACAGATATCATTTTGCCGGCCACGGCTATATTATGGGAAAGATAAACAATACCTGGCAGTCCATAAATGAGGTTTTGTCATATTTCAGTGAAGACAAGACGGATGCGCGGCGGAAGTATAGGAAGTATGTTACAAAAGGCCTGGAAGCGGGCAGGCAGCCATCTCTGACAGGCGGCGGGTTGATTCGAAGCGCTGGCGGCTGGGAAGCAGTCCGCTCCCAGCGCAAGGCAGGGGTTTTTCAGAAAAGCGACGAGCGCATCCTGGGAGATGATGATTTTGTCAAAACAGTTTTATCGGCTGCACAGGAAGAACTGAATAACCGCTATTCACTGGTTGCAAAAGGAGTGCAGCTTGACGACATTGTCGCGGCCGTATCCTGCCTGCTTTCTATTCCCCGGAACGCTATGACAGAGCCTTCAAAAGAGAGGACTGTCGTTAAAGGACGATCGCTTGTGTGTTACTGGGCTGTCCGGGAGTTGGGAATGTCAATGACAGCAGTGGCTGAAGCCCTGAAAGTCGGGGTCTCGACTGTCAGTAATGCGGTTAAAAAAGGAGAAACAATCGCTAAAGGAGAAGGTTTGTTGTTAGGTGACGTGCTAAATGTGAAAATATGAAGGGCGTCCCTAAAATTATAAAATCTAAAACCCTATTCCCCGGAGCGCTATGACAGAGCCTTCAAAAGAGAGGACTGTCGTTAAAGGACGATCGCTTGTGTGTTACTGGGCTGTTCGGGAGTTGGGAATGTCAATGACAGCAGTGGCTGAAGCCCTGAAAGTCGGGGTCTCGACTGTCAGTAATGCGGTTAAAAAAGGAGAAACAATCGCTAAAGGAGAAGGTTTGTTGTTAGGTGACGTGCTAAATGTGAAAATATGAAGGGCGTCCCTAAAATCTAAAACCTCGGGCAGAAGGCGGCAAAAACACGTCCGGCAATTGACAGGGGTTCAATATATATTGTAAAAGAAAGTTTGCGTTTTTACCCGGTCGGCCTTCCGGAATGCGGGCGATGGACCGATGAAGATAGTTTTTGACCAGCCAAGGAGATGAAAGGCAGCATGAAAAACATCATTGTCATCAACGGACATGAGCTGTCGTTTAAAGACGGGGAAACGATTTTAGACGTGGCCTCGCGAAACGGCATTGACATTCCCACCCTGTGTCACCTCAGGGACACCACGCCCACGGGCACCTGCCGGGTGTGCGTGGTGGAGGTTCACGGCGCCGACGACCTGGTCACCGCCTGCACCGAAGAGGCGACCCACAACATGGTGGTGCGCACCGAGTCGGCCAAAGTTGTGGCCTCCCGACGGGAAACGATTCGGGAGATGCTGGCGTCGGGCAACCACAACTGCGCCATGAGCGGCACGGCGGGAAAAGACTGGACCGGGTTCCAGATGGCGGTCCAGGCCGACGATAATGCCGAGGCCCTGTGCCCGGCATGGGGCGATTGCCGTCTCCAGGATTTGGCCTACCGTTACCAGGTGACCGGCGACGTGCCGGCGGGTGACGATGTCTCTTACCCCATGGAGATGGCCAACCCCTTTATTATTCGGGACTTTTCCCGGTGCATCCGGTGCGGCCGGTGTGTCAAGGCCTGCAACGAGGTGCAGGTGAACAAGGCCATCGACTACATGCGGGACGACAGCGATCGTATTCTCAAGATCGTGGCCGGGGACGACAAACCCTTAAAGGATTCGGAGTGCGTGTTCTGCGGCGAGTGTGTTCAGGCCTGTCCGGTGGGCGCCCTGGTGGAAAAGGACGCCCGGTTTGAAGACCGTGCCTGGGACACGAAAAAGGTCCGCACCACGTGCAGCTACTGCGGGGTCGGTTGCCAGATTTATCTTCATGTGAAAAATGGCAAAGTGGTGAAGGTGTCCGGCGTGGACGCGCCGCCCAACCACGGCAGTCTCTGCGTCAAGGGCCGGTTCGGGTTTGACTTTATCGGGTCGTCCGAGCGGCTGACCACGCCCCTGATCAAGGAAAACGGCGCGTTCCGCCAGGCCTCCTGGGAAGAGGCCATCGACCTGGTGGCAAAGCGTCTGTCCGCCATCAAGGATGCCCACGGGCCGGACAGCATCGGGGTGTTTACCTCGGCCCGGGTGACCAATGAAGACAACTACGCGGTGCACAAGTTTACAAGGGGTGCCCTGAAAACCAACAACATAGACCATTGCGCCCGTCTCTGACATAGCTCCACCGTGGCCGGTCTGGCCGCAGCCTTTGGAAGTGGCGCAATGACAAACACCATCGGTGACCTGGAAAAGGCGGACGTGATTATCGCCACGGGCACCAACACCACGGAAAATCACCCCGTGCTTTCCACCTTTGTGAAAAGGGCCGTGGAAAAGCGGGGCGCCAAACTGGTCGTGGTAGACCCCCGCAAGATCAGGCTTACCAATTTTGCCTGCAAGTGGGTCCGCCAGAACCTGGGCACGGACGTGGCCTGGATCAACGGCCTGATGCATGTGATCATCAAGGAAGACCTTTACGACAAGACGTTTGTCTCCAAGCGCACCGCCGGGTTTGAAGACCTGAAAAAAATGGTCGAAAAGTTTACCCCGGCGTTCGTGGAAAGCATTACCGGCATTGCCGCCGACGATATTGTTGAGATCGCCCGCCTGTACGCCAAGGCAAAAGCCGGCAGCATTATCTACTGCATGGGCATCACCCAGCACACCACCGGCACGGACAACGTCAAGTCCCTGGCCAACCTGTCCATGCTCTGCGGTCACCTGGGCATCGAGGGCGGCGGGGTGAACCCGCTGCGGGGCCAGAACAACGTGCAGGGGGCCTGCGACATGGGCGGCCTGCCCAACGTGTTCACCGGGTACCAGCCCGTGACCAGCGAGGAGGCCAGAAAGAAACTGGAAGAGGCCTGGGGCGTGACCGGTATTCCGGACAAGCCCGGTCGCACCGTCACCGAGATGGTGCCCGGCGCCATCGAGGGGACGATCAAGGCCCTGTATATTGTGGGCGAAAACCCCATGGTGTCCGACCCGGACCTGCACCATGTAAAACACGGGCTTGAGTCCCTGGATTTCATGGTGGTCCAGGATATCTTCATGACCGAGACCGCGCAACTGGCCGACGTGGTACTGCCATCGGCCTGCTTTGCGGAAAAAGAGGGGACCTTTTCCAACACCGAACGCCGGGTCCAGCGGGTGCGCAGGGCGGTGGAGCCGCCGGGCCAGGCCCGGGACGACTGGCGGATTACGGCAGCCATATCCACGGCCATGGGTTTTCCCATGGGGTATGACAGCGCCGCACAGATCATGGCCGAGATTGCGAAGCTGACGCCGTCTTATGGCGGCATCACCTACGACCGGATTGACCGGGTGGGGCTGCACTGGCCCTGTCCGACCCCGGACCATCCGGGCACGCCCGTGCTGCACACGGTGCAGTTTCCCATCGGCAAGGGCAAGTTCCACGCCATTGATTACATTCCGCCGGCCGAGCAGACCGATGAGGCCTACCCGTTGTATCTGACCACGGGCCGGATCATTTATCATTACCATACCGGCACCATGACCCGGAAAAGCGAAGGCTTAAACGAGCGGGCTCCGGAAAATTTCGTGGAGATTTCCGCCGAAGACGCCGGCCGCTACGGCATTGAACACGGCAGCCTGGTCACCATCGCCTCCCGCCGGGGAAAGATCAAGGCCAAAGCAGCGGTATCGGAAAAAGGGGTTGCCGGCACGGTCTTTATTCCTTTCCATTTTGCCGAGTCAGCGGCCAATGAGCTGACCCACGCGGCTTTGGACCCGGTGTCCAAGATCCCGGAGTATAAAGTGTGCGCCGTGGCGCTGGAAAAAGCGTAGGATTAATAGTATATCGACAAACAGCGCGGGCCATCCGTTGTAACGGATGGCCCGCTCTGTTTGTTGTAGCGCAATCGGGCACTGCCCATGGCCCCATCGAGATTGAAATCGGGATCGAAATCGAAACCTTACTCTTTTCTTTTGACCCGAAGGGCGGGTTTATATAGAATAAAGACAATTCGCAGAGGTATGGACAATCAACAGATGGAGGCCCTTTATGATAAATTTGAATGATTTACATCCGCAATATATCACCAATGAGAATGGAGAGAAAAAGTCGGTCATACTTTCCATCGATGACTTTGAAAATCTGGTTGAGGATATTCAGGATCTGGCGGCTGTGGCGGAAAGAAAAAACGAGCCTACGGTTTCTCATGAAGAATTTCTTGCCGAGCTGAGAAGCAATGGCCTCATTTAAAATAGAATGGAAACACTCCGCCCGGAAGGAACTCAAGAAAGTTGAAAGACAGATTATCCCAAGAATTCTTCAGGCGGTTGAAGCCCTGTCTAATAATCCCCATCCACCCGGCAGTCGTAAGCTGCACGGTGCGGAATATACATACCGCATCCGTGTAAGCGACTATCGTGTCATTTATTCCCTCTATGCAGACAGTATCACCATCGAAATCGTGAGAATCGGTCACCGGAAAGAGATATATCGAAAATTCGGTTAGAGCAAATCTAGGCTGGACCGGAGTTAATCGGGTAGATTCCAGTTGTTGCGTAAGCCGAAAATGCGAAAATGAGCGCGTCATGCCGGGCCACGACCCGGCTCCAGATAAAAAATACCTTCATGTCTTCATCGAAATCGGTATCGGTATCGGTATCGGTATCGAAATCGGACTCCATTAAATCATTTTCCGGGCCGGTGTAAACCATTGATGTCCTGTCGGGCGGGATAGTGGCTCAAAATAAAAAAGTATCCTGTCCCGGAACTTGCCAAGAAACGGGGCCTTGCCGCTGGCATGTCGTTTTTCGATCCCGATCCCGATCCCGATTTCGATTTCGAGGGCACATCAGAGGCGGCAAAGTCACCGATTCAGGGGTGCTTACGCTTTGTCCGCTTTCAGCACCAGGGCGGTGCGGGTGGGAAGGTAGAGAAACAGCCGGTGGGCCGTTTTGGTGTTGGGCATGGGCAGGGTGAGGTGCTCCTGGTCCGGGGCCAGGCGGTGGTGACCGCCAAAGGCGGCATCATCGCTGTTTAAAATCATGGTGTATTTCCCGGCGGGCGCGTGAATGGCATAGTCGGTGTAGGACCGGGTGGGGTGAAAGTTGAACACAAACACCAGTCCGGCCCGGGAAAAGGCGAGAATCTTGTCGTCGTTGTGTTCGTAGAGCAGGTAGGGCCAGGGGTCGTCGAGCACGGAAAAGCGCCTGACCAGGGCAATCATCTCCCGGTCAAAGGCCAAAAGAAACCGGTATTTGAGGGCAGGGTCATCGGCCAGGTGCCACTGGCGCCGGGCGTAATGGTAGGACCAGGCGTTTCCCGGCCGGGGAAAATCGATCCATTCGGGATGGCCGAACTCGTTGCCCATAAAGCTCTGGTAGCCGTGGCCGGCCGTGGTCAGGGTGATAAACCGCATCATTTTGTGAAGGGCCATGGCCCGGTCCACGGTGGTGTCGGGATCGCCCACGCACATGTGGTGGTACATGGCGGCCCCGGCCATGCGGAACATCAGGGTCTGGTCCCCCACCAGGGCCTGGTCGTGGGACTCGGCATAACTGATCGATTTTTCATCATAGCGCCGGTTGTTGAGTTCGTACCACAGGTGGCCCATGGGCCAGGCCTCGTCGGCGTAGTCTTTGACCAGCCGGATCCAGTGATCCGGAATCCCCATGGCCAGTCGAAAATCAAAACCGATGCCCCCGGCCTCAATGGGCGTGGCCAGCCCCGGCATGCCGCTGATGTCTTCGGCAATGGTGATCGCGTCGGGCCGGACCTGGTGGATGACCCGGTTGGCCAGGGTCAGGTAGGCCAGGGCCTCCTCGTCCACGTTGTGGTTAAAATAGTCGTCATACCCGGTAAAGGCCTTTTCCAGTCCGTGGTCCAGGTAGAGCATGCTGGTGATGCCGTCAAACCGGAACCCGTCAAACCGGTATTCCTCCAGCCAGAAGCGGCAATTGGACAGCAGGAACCGCAGCACCGGCTCCTTGCCGTAATCAAAGCAGCGGGAGTCCCAGGCCGTGTGAAGCCCCCGGGGGCCGTCGTGAAAATACTGGTGCAGGGTGCCGTCAAACCGGCTCAACCCCTCCACCTCGTTTGAGACCGCGTGGGAATGGACGATGTCCATGATCACCCGCAGGCCGGCGCCGTGGGCCGTGTCCACCAGGCGCTTGAGGTCTTCCGGCGTGCCGAAACGCGACGATGCCGCGAAAAAGTTCGACACATGGTAGCCGAAGGAACCGTAATAGGGGTGTTCCTGAATGGCCATGAGCTGCAGGGTGTTGTAGCCCGAGTCGATAATCCGGGGCAGCACCTTTTCGGTAAACGCGGCAAAGGTGCCCACCTCGCCCTCCTGCTGGGCCATGCCTACGTGGGCTTCATAGATCAGTGCCGGCTGGGAACCGAGATCCGGTGGTTCGTGGCGCCATTCATAGGCCGGCGCTTCCCACACCTGGGCGTTGAAGATCAGGGTGTGAGGGTCCTGGACCACCCGGCGGGCATAGGAGGGAATGCGGTCTCCCTGGCCGCCCTCCCACTGGACAAGGAGCCGGAAAAGCTGTCCGTGGGAAAGGGTGTTGCCGGTCAGTCGCAGCTCCCACAAGCCGTTTTCGCTGACGCGGGCCAGGGCAAAATCCTTTGAGGGCTGCCAGCCGTTGGTCTCGCCGATAAGAAAAATGGCCGTGGCATTGGGGGCCCATTCCCGGAACACCCAGATGTCCTGTTCCCGGTGCAGCCCGAAATAGTCATACTCCCCGGCGATGTCGGCCAGCCGGCCCTGCGGGCCGGCCAGGTTCTTTTCAAGAGCAAGCACGCGGCTCAGCCGCCGTTCGAGAATCGGGGCATAGGGCGTCAGAAGCGTGTCCCGTTCCAGCAGCCGTTTCACAAGGGCAGCCACCGTGTCGGTCTGTGTTTTGTCGAAGGCTGGTGTTGTGGGATCCATGGGCAAAGTTCCAGTGGTGCCGTTTCAGAATTCAGGGTTGATAAAGGGCCGGTGAAGCATTCGTTCGTAAAGGTCGATATAGTGCCTGGCCGTCACCGAATGGTTGAACGCGGCCAGGCTCTCTTTCATGATCCGGGCAAGCTGCGCTTCCTTTGTTTCAGGGGGCAGGTTGAAAAAGTCAACAGCCCGGTCCATGGCCCAGGAAAGGCCCTGGGGATCAAAGGTCTCGAACAGGATACCGTTGCCGGTGTCGCGGCTGATGTCCAGATGGGTGATGGTGTCGTGAATACCACCCGTGTCACGGGCCACCGGCACCGAACCGTAAAGGGCGCCGATCATCTGGGGCAGCCCGCAGGGCTCAAAGGCCGAGGGCATAAGGACAAAATCCGACGCTCCGTAAGCTATATGGGACAGCCGTTCGTCAAAGTCGCACACCGCCACCCGGTCGCCCAGGTTGAAATCCCACACGATCTGCTTGAGGTGCGGCTGAAACTCCCCGCTGGCCACAAATACGACCTGCAGGGGCATGTGCCAGTAACGGGAGACCACGTCATAGAGAATGTGGCCCATGAGCTGGCTCCCCTTCTGAATTCTGTCCAGCCGGGAAGGCCAGAAGAAAAGCGGGGCATTGGGGTTTTCGACCAGCCCCAGCAATTGTTGAAGATGTTTTTTGTTGGCCGCCTTTCCCTCCATCACGGTCTTGGGGCCGTAGGGCACGGCCAGGTAAGGGTCTTCGGTGGGATGAAAGGAGGGATCCGGGCTGTTTAAGATGCCCACGGCGCATTCGGCCTCCCACTTGCTGGTCAGTTCCTGCCGCAACGGCTCTTCCACAAAGGGGTGATGGCCCTCCACCACCTCTTTTAAAAAGGTGGGGCTTACGGTGTTGACAAAATGGGATGCAAACACGCCGGACACCAGAAAATCCACGGGGTTGGTCTCCCGGGTCTCTTCATAGTTGTGGGGCGGCCGTGTAAAAAACAGATGGCGCCAGAAGGAGGCGGCGTCAATGCCCCGGTCTTCAATGTCGGCCAGGGATTTTTTTACGGTGTAGATGTTGTGCAGGGTAAACAGGCAGGGAATTTCCAGCTCGCGGGCCATGGCCGGAATCAGGCCGGTCATCCAGTCGTTGCAGTGAATCAGGTCGGGCTGGACCTTGGGCACGATGTTGTTGATCACCTCCCGCTGAAAGGCCAGGGATATCTTGATGTTTTCCCAGGAGTAGTTGGAGTAGACCGCGTCCATGTAAAAAAAGGCCCGGTCTTCGGCCAGGTGAATCCGCTCCTGGGGCACCTTTTTTTTGATGGTTTTAAACTCTTTGTTTAAAATCGGGTCGGCCTCGTGGGAAAAAAGGCTGCGGTAGTCGGGCAGGGCCACGTGAACATCGCCGCCCTGTTCAAACAGGGCCGACACCAGGGCCGCCGATACATCGGCCAGCCCCCCGGCTTTGGCCGACAGGTGGTTGGCGGTGTTGCCCATGCCCTCGGGCAGGTAGGTGACCTCCGGCGTCACAATCAGCACGCGGGGTGTTTTTCGAATGCGGGACATGCGTTGTTACCTGTACCTTTATTGAAATTCGGTATCGCTATCGGTATCGAAATCAGAAGTTCTTTATTCTTTGGCGGTTGTTTTTTTGCACCGCAAAGGCGCAGAGTGCGCAAAGGATTATGCCTTCTGCTTTAAACGCAGTGTTCATTCTTTTCTTTGCGTCCTTTGCGTCTCTGCGGTGAAATTAATTTTTGGAAGTCCTGTAAATTTTTATGACACCTTCGGATTATGCCCAGGTAATCAGCCCGGGCGTATATTTGATGTAGTTGTCGGCACGGGGCATGGCCCGGACCGTGAACCCGAACCGGCCGGCGGTCCTGCAGGTCAGGGCGCATTCATAACGAAAGGTCCCTCCGCCCAGGTCCTCTTTTACGGTCATGGCCTGGGTTTTTCCGCCGGTGACCGCGTCAACGTCCCGGAGCGGGCCGTAGTAGAGTTCAACATCCGCCTCTTCCGGGGTCAGGGTGCCCAGGTGAACCATCACCGAGATGACCAGGGACTGGCCGATGCGGAAGGGCCCGGCGGTCTGCCGTTCCGGTGTTTCAATGGAAATGGTGTGCCAGTTGTTGCGCAACCGGTCGTGTGTCTCGTTGAGCTGCCGCGCTCTGGCGGCCCCGTTTTCCGTGAGCTCGTAGTATCGCTCCATGGCCGGGGTGTAGAACCGGGTGTCGTACCGGTTTACCATTTTATGGGCGCAAAATCCTTCCAGGGCCATGCGCATGGAGTCCTTCATCATGGTCAGCCACCGGTCGGGCACGCCGCCGCTTTCCCGGTCGTAGAAACAGGGGATCACGTCGTTTTCCAGAACATTGTACAGGGCCTGGCTTTCCACTGCGTCCTGGTAGTTGTGGTCGTCATACTCTTCGCCGTTACCGATGGCCCAGCCCACTTCCGGGGTGTAGCCCTCGCACCACCAGCCGTCCAGAATACTGACGTTGAGCACACCATTGGCAGCGGCCTTCATGCCGGATGTGCCGCAGGCCTCCATGGGCCGCCGCGGCGTGTTGAGCCACACATCGGCGCCCTGCACCAGGTGGCGGGCGATGTTGATGTCGTAGTTTTCCAGAAACAGGATTTTGTGGCGGTAAAGCGGGTGCCGGGCAAAATGGACCAGCTGCTGGATCAGCCGCTTGCCTTCATCATCCTTGGGGTGGGCCTTGCCGGCAAAGATGAACTGCACCGGGCACTCCTCGGATTTCAATATGGCCTCAAACCGGTCCATGTCCCGCAGCAGCAGGGTGGCCCGTTTGTAGGAGGCAAACCGCCGGGCAAAGGCAATGGTCAGCACCCCGTCGTCTAACACCGATTCGGCCTCTTTCATCACCGACTTGGGCGCGTTGCGGCGGCCGTACTGCTGCACCATCCATTTTCTGCATGACCGGATCAGGCGGGTGCGGCTCATCTCGTGGGCCCGCCACAGCTCTTCATCGTAAATGTCGTTAATGCGGTCGGCCAGATCGCTGTTCCATGTGTTCATGGACCAGTCCCGCCCCAGGTATCGCTGGTAGAGCAGGGCGTTTTCAATGGAGATCCACGACGGAATGTGGACCCCGTTGGTGATGTGGGAAATGGGGGTTTCCTCCTCGGGCAGCCGGGGCCACACATGGGACCACATGCGCCGGGCCACCTGACCGTGGAGTTCGCTGACACCGTTCAAATCCTGGGTCAGGTGAAGCCCCAGCACGAACATGGAAAAGGGCCGGTAGGGATCGGTTCCCTCGATCTGGCCCCATCGCACCAGTTCGTCGGCGGAGACGCCCAGGTCGGTTTCATAGGGCACCATGTAGGGCCGCACCAGGTCCGGCGGAAACTCGTCGTGGCCCGCCGGTACCGGCGTGTGGGTGGTGAACACGGTGGTGCGGGCGTTGATCTCGATGGCGGTTTTAAGGTCCACCTGGTGCTGGGCCCGAATCTGGGCCAGCCGTTCAACGGTGGAAAAGGAGCAGTGGCCTTCGTTCATGTGGCACACCACCGGCGTGTATCCCATGGCCTTCAAGGCCCGCATGCCGCCGATGCCGAGAATCACCTCCTGGGCCAGCCGGGCCTTGCCCGTGGCACGGTAGAGCCGGGAGTTGATCTCCCGAATGGCCGGGGGGTTCTCCTTGATGTTGGTGTCCAGCAGAAACAGAGAGACCCGGCCCACGGCGATTTTCCAGATGGCCAGCTGAATGATGCCGTCCGGCCCCATGATGGAGATGCGCAGCTCGTTGCCCGAGGCGTCTTTTATCCGTTCCACCGGAAGATGGTAAAGGTTGGTGGCCGGATACTCCTCCTGCTGCCACCCGTCGTGGTTCAGGTACTGGTGGAAATACCCGTTGGTGTAAAACAGCCCCACGCCGGCGATGGGAAGCCCCAGGTCCGATGCGGCCTTCAGGTGGTCCCCGGCCAGGATGCCCAGGCCCCCGGCAAACAGGGGCAGGCTTTCGTGAATGCCGAACTCCATGGAGAAATAGGCGATGACCTCTTTTTCCCCCCTGGGCCGGCGGCCGGCGTCGGTGAGGGGCTCCATCACGTCACGGGTGAATTTTTCCCTTACCTCGGCCATGTTGGTCAGGAAACTGGTGTCTCCGGCCAGCCTGTCGAGCTGGTTCTGATCAATCATGGTGAAGAAAATAATGGGGTTGCGGCCCGACTCCTCCCACAGCTTGGGGTTGATGCGGCGGAACAGGTCAATGACCTCCAGGTTCCAGCACCACCAGAGGTTTCTTACCAGCACCTCAAGAAATTTGAGCTGCTCGGGAACTTTTGGAAAAACTTGAAATGTTTGAAGAAAGCTCATGAGCGGGTCCTCGCCACAGGGGGTTACACAACAACCACGGAATTTTCGCAGTTTCCGTATTCACTGCGTACATATTTATCAGCTTCCCAGTCATTTTCCCATACTTTTTCGTCCACCAGGTAACGAAACTGATACTCTTTGCCGGCCTTCAGGTTGAGCGCGATTGTAAAATCGCCGTTTTTCAGTCTCTTCATGGGCGAGTCGGTCACGCTCCAGTGATTAAAATCCCCGGCGAGGTTGACGGTTTTTGCCCCCATGGCCGCCTTTCCAGGCACCCGAAAGGTCACCTTGCACACTTTTTTCCCTTTGAGGTACTGCTTTTTCATGCTCATTCTGCCTCTCCTTAAAACGGGTTGATATGCGCCGCTGTTCCCGGCGACAGGTTCAGTCAATCATAAAAGGCAAAATCGGTGCCAAAGCGATACGAAGTATTATTCGGCGCCTGTGCGGCGGTTTGTTTAACGTATTGTAAAAAAAGCATTAGCCGGAGTTTTGAAGGCCTCCCGGAGTCGGAAACAGCAGCGTTTCAGATACAGCAGAGTGATGAAAAATTTTACAGAGTGAACATATTCTTGCCAGGCAGATCTTGGAAAACCGGAGCAGATTCCTGCAAAGCGACATAACCCCTGTTTTGTAGAACCCATCCTACAACCGGAAAAATATTTTATCAAGGGTTACGGCTACGCCTGTAAAAGCCGCCAGACGCGAAGCCACTCCGATGCTCCCCATGCCTGGGCGTCGCATCCCCGATGGGTGTGGGGCCAGTCACCGTCGACGATTTCCGGAAAGTGGCCCACGCATCCGGCGCGCAGCAGTTCCAGGCTGCCGGTCATCAAAGCCCGGGCCGTTGCCTTTCCCGGCTGCCCATACACCATGGCCCATGCCTCGCAGTAGGCGGGAAAGGGCCAGGTCCAGGCCGTGCCGTTGTGATAGGCGGGCTTGCGGCGGGTATCCTCGTCGCCGGTGTAACGGCCCTGGTAGGGGTGATGGGGATTGTTAAGCAGCCGGCCGTGATGAATAATTTCCAGGGGCCGGACCACCGGTGCGTCGGCCAGGCTGCGAATGGCGCCGGGCACCAGCAACACCTGGCAGGCATCCAGAATGGACGCGGCAAGGGTTTTGTCCGAAATCGCCCCCAGGGTAATGGCAAAAAGCTGGTTGGGCCGAAGGGCATCGTCGGGCACGGCGGTTTCCGCGGGCTCGCCGGCCCGGGCGTGGAGGCAGTCGGCAAGATACCCCCGGGGCAGCACAAACTTTCGGGTGATGGCCTCTTTTACCCGGCCTGCCAGGTCTTTCCAGTCGTGGCGGCCTGACGGATCTGTCTTTGCCAGAAATGCCAGGGCCGCGTGCCACAGGGCCTGAATTTCGATGCAGTAGCCCTGCCGGGGGGTGGAGGCCGGGTGGTCGGTGTCCATCCAGGTAAAATGCGCCGGGCTGTAAACAAGGCCCGAGGCCGGATCCATGCGAATGCCGTTGGGGGTGCCGCTGACATAGGCCTCGCCGATGGAGGCCAGCACCTCGGCCAGGGTCCGGTCCCCGCAGGGTTCGGATAAAATATTTTTGTCCGGATGGCGGTGGACCAGGTCGGCGCAGGCCGTGATAAACCACAGGGGCGCGTCCGACGTGTCCCGGTTGCCGGCATTGTCGCCGGCGATCATGTTGGGCAGGGTGCCGCACCCCTCAAACCGGCCGAACTGTTTTAATACGGCCAGGGCCTCGGCGGTCATGGCCGCGGCAACCAGGCCCCGGGCGAAAATCAGCGAGTCCCGGCCCCAGTCCAGAAACCAGGGATACCCGGCGACAACGGACAGAAAAGGCGTACGTTGCACCACGTAGGCGTCAAGGGCGGTTCGCACCAGGGTCTCCGCGGAAATTTTGGCCGCAGCGGGTTCAAAGGCCGGCAAGGCAGGCGCATCGCCCGTCTTCTTGACCGGTATTTCCGCCGATGCGGTCAGGCGGACGCTTTGTCCGCCCTCAAGACCGACAAATATATAGCCTGGGCTGAACAGGTCAGACCACGGGTCCATGCCCCGGTCGGCCTCCAGGGGCCGGTGTACCATGTAGTACCATTCGGGCTCGGGCACAAAGGTGCCGCCCGCAACCGTCAGGGTCAGGTTCCGGTCCGGGGCCGGGGCAAAGACAAACCCGTCGGCCAGGGCCGATACTGCGGCGGGCCAGGCATGCTCGGGCCCGGCAAAGGCCTTGGTGATGTCATGAAAGTTGCGGTCCTCGATGTCGGGCCGCAGGATCAGCCGCACCGGCGACGGGTCGGCCAGTTTTTCCGGCCGGGGGCCGGCGGGCAGGCGTTCAAAGGTGATATCGGTCCGGTTTTCACCCGGTGCCATGGCTACGGTTGCCACCAGGTCGATGTTCTGGCCCTGACCGGTGGGCACTTTGAATTTCCAGACGCCCCGGTTCCCCTGGTACTGGAAGGTATCCAGGCAGTCACAACATATTTCCTGGGAGTAACCCTGGAATACGACCCATGCCCGGCACCGGGCAAACAGGATGCGCCGGTCTTCAGGGAAATCAGGACTCAGGTTGGCCGCCAGCAGGGCGTCGTACTTGCTGGTCAGTTGCCCCCACCATGCGTGGGCCCGGCACATGCCGCCCCGGCCGTTGGTGGACAGCAGCAGGTGGTCGCCGCCGGCCAGGTCGGTGCGGGTGAAAATTGTTGAAACCAGGGGGACAGGGGTGTCGCACAGAAAAAGCAGGTGGCCTTCGGCATGACGGTTGCCCTTTTTCTCATGCACCACCAGGTGAATCGTCCGCCGGACCGGGGCTGCGGGTTCCGGACACGGTGGAAACAGGGCAAAAAAGGTGTTATCTGCCGCCGGCAGGCTCTCTTCGCGGCCAACGGTTTTCCGGCCGGCCGGTCCGGCTTCCACCACCGTGGCACAAAACGGGGCCGGGGCCGAAACCAGCAGGAAATGGCCGGGCGGCACCATTACCTCGCGACGGGTGTCAGCGGGCCACTGCCAGCGCACCACCCGGGGTTCATCGCTTTGGGGGTTCAGAAGGCGGCAGCAGGCCGCCGGGTCTTCGGCCAGTTGCCGGCCCAGGCCGGCCAGGTCAAGGTCGGCCACGTTTACGGTATTGTGGTAATGGCAGAAGATATCCAGGACCTTGGCCCGCAGCCGCTGGTCCAGGATTCTCGGCGGAATAAAAGAGAGGTCGTCCGGTTGCTTTAGCAGTTGCAGGTCGCTGCTGTCGGTGGTCAGGCACACCACCTGCCCCGGCGTCAGTTCGCAGGCGTGCCGGGAGCCGTCCACGGCCACAGCAAAAGGGGCCTCGGTGACAAGGTCGATGTATTCCAGGCCCGTAAAGTCCGGCGGCGCGGTCCATGCACAGGGCGTGGGGTGCTGATCATCCAGGTTTACGGCCGCCACCAGGGCCTTGCCCGACGGCACGTGGCGGCGCAGCAGCACCAGGTGGTTGCCCGGCCCCTGGCCGATCAGTTGCATCTCCACGTTTTCGAAAAAGGCCGGATGGTTGCGCAGCAGAATGGTGAGCCGCCGGATAGGGTCCACCTGGTTTTCCGGATTGCCCCAGTTCAGGGAAGAGGCGTCATGGACATCGATTTTGACCGTGGCCAGCCACTCCACGCCGTTGGCAAAGCCGAACCCGCCGTGGTGCGAAGCCAGGGCGCACAAGGCCGTGCGCATTTTCGCCCAGGCGGCGGACCGGGCCGCCAGCCGGTTGTTGTCGTGGGTCTCGGCAAAGTGAACGGCCAGGCCGTCTGTATGGGAGATGTCGATGGTCTCGGGCAGATAGTGTTCGATCTCTGCCCGGTCGTAGTTCTGAAACAGTTCGGAATAGGCCCAGTTGAAATCGGCCCGGTTGAGCAGGTCCCGGGTCACCGATATCTTGCCGCCAAGGCCTTCTAAAAAAAAGATCGTGTCCGGGTACTGGTACCGCACCGTGGCAATGATATAGGTCCAGGCCGGAACCGGGATCATGTATCCGGCGTCGCACCGGAACCCGTCCACCCCCCGGCGGCACCAGGTCAGAAACACATCGGCCACATACTGCCACAGCTCTTTTTTCGAATAGTCCAGGCTGGTCAGGTCGCTCCAGGTGACGCCCCAGGCCCCGGGCACCTCGATCCTGCCGTCGTGGTCCCGTTTCAGCCATTCGGGATGGGTCTCGTGCAGGGTGGCGGCCCATCCGGTGTGGTTGACCGCGATGTCCAGAAGTAGTTTTGCATGACGGGCGTGGATCGCGTCCACCAGCTCGGCAAACTGCTCCAGGGGGGTGGCTTTGGGATCAAACACGGCCAGGGCCGGGTCCACACCGGTAAAGCTCAAGGCGGCATAGGGGCTGCCGAACCGGCCCATGCGGCCGTAGGTGGTGGGCGTGGGGTGAATGGGCAGCAGGTGAATCACCCGGCACCCCAGCACGCCGGTGATAAAATCCAGGTGGGCGATCAGGTCCCGGAAGGTGCCGGACCTGGGAATCACGGTATAGTCTTTTTTGTCCAGCCGGTCGACGCAGGCCGCGTCGTGGGCATCGGGCCGGCCCGAGCCGTCCCTGTTGGCGCCGAACTGGCGCACAAAGGCGTTGTAGACGATGTTGGCGCAGCAGGTGTCGGCCGGCCCCACGTTGATTGTCGTGTTGGGGCCTTCCGGCCATGACGGAGCCGTTTTCCCGGCGGCCATGAAAAAGCACTTGGCCTCAAAATGGCCCACCTCTGCCAGGGGCAGGGTGATGGAAAACCGGGTGCCGGTCTCCCTGGTCATGGGAACATCAAACCACTCCTTGCCAAGGGGCGGAATATCGGCTTCCACCGCGTCGATCACGGCCCGCCGCACCATGGCGCCATGGCCGATATCGGTGCGGATCCAGGCCGTGCCGTCGGCCGGTTCAGACAGCTCCAGCACAAAGGTTACGGTATCGCCCCGGAACCGCAGCATGCGGAGCCCGGGCGCGGGCTGCTGGGAAATATGGAGGGGCGTGTCGGTCATGACGGAGCCGGAGCCTTTCATGGGGTATAAAAACGATTTTTTGCCTATTCTACAGGCACCAAAGGGGGTGTGGCTATAACTTTTTACAAAATAAATATCGAAATCGGTATCGGTATCGAAACTCATGCACGGCCTTACTCCTTAAGGCCATTTTCCTTCTCCTGTTTATCCGTGTACTTTTCTTGGCGGCAAGAAAAGTACCAAAAGAACCGCGCCCTGCGGCTTGGCCTTCGGCTTCCCTCGCTCAAGCGGGTTTTCCGGCGCGGGCAGGAACTCGCCCGCCTGCGGCGGTGCTCAAACAGCCTGACCGCTGTTTTCCGAAAAACCCGTTTGCGCTCGGCTGCGCCGCAACGGGCCATGGGGCCTTCCATTGATGTTCGGCCAGGCCGCACGCCTCCCGTCATTGCCCAACTTGATTGGGCAATCCAGCGTAAAACTGACCTGTTTCCTTATTAAACAAGGAATTAGATCATTCTTGTTCTGGACCCTCGGCTCAGGCCCGGCGATGACCAACGGGTCTCCCCGGGAGCGCCGCACTCCAGTGCGGCATGGATATTGTCTTTCATGAAACCGGCATGCAGGCGGATGACTGCCCATGTGTTTGGCATCAGATGGTTTCCGTCGTTAACGCACCGGGATCGTGGGAAAAGAGGAGTGACCCGCGCAGGAGAGGGAGATAAGTTTCGTGTCCCCGGAATTTTGTCCCCGGAATTTCGGTTTCGATAGCGATAGCGATTTCGATGGGCAGTGCGGGGAAGGTCAGGCGGGGACGGTCACGAGTAAGAGCAAGAGCAAGATTGGGGGCATCTTCCGTGGAATTTATTTTACTGGTCGGGACACCCAGCTGCTTTGAACGGTATCGCGGATGACAACCATGCGGCCGGGCCATTTTTCCTGGGGATATTCCGTCAAGGCCTGAATAATGCGGCTGTGAATTTTTAAGCGGGTCGGTTGCCTGAGGCGGACAATCAAAAGCCCCCAGTGGGCCTCTTCCCGATGGCCTGCAAAGCCTTTATCTGTGGTAATTAAAAGGCAGTTTTGCGACTGGGCCTTGCGCCACAGCTCCTCGTCCGTTATCCCCTGATCCACTGTGCCGCGGATGTCGGTCACATCATGCCCTATCTTGCGCAGCGCGTGGACGGTCATTGATGGGATATTTTCATCCACGAAGATTTTCATAGGACATTTTCAATGGGCGTTATCTGTTCTTCCGCCAGCACTGCCGCATAATCGAGGCAGGCGTAGATATCCTCTTTTTTTAACGTGGGATAGTCTTTTAACAGGTCTTCTATCTGGTCTCCGCCGGCCAGCATGCGAATGATCTGGTGGACCGGGATTCGGGTCCCCCTGATACAGGCCTGACCGTGGCAGACATTCGGGTCGACTGAAATATGTTCGTTCATGGGTATCCTCCTTATGGCAGCAAAGCAGGGCCGGGGAATGGCCCTACTCTTTTTTTGTGACTATACCGTAAAGTGTCATGAATCGCAATTTTCTTTGGCAGTCGGTGGGTTGCATGTCGCTTTTCGATTTCGATGGGCAGGGCAGGGAAGGTCAGGCGGGGGGAGATCACGAGTAAGAGTACGAGCACGAGCAAGATTGAGAGGAAGGGCGGGGGAGAACGTCCAGAGACCTGATTAGCGCCTTTTCGTTAATTGTTTTGCAATCCATGCCGGATCTCTTCGCATCGGCAATATGGCGGCTATGTATGCAAGGTCTTCGACAATGTCGTAATAAATAGCATAGGGAAATCTTTTTGCGAACATTTGAAATAGCCCGAGCCTTTTGCGATGAACCCCTGCGTAGAGAATCAACGACTCAATATCGGCAACGATGCAATCCCAAAAATAATCACCGACCCCGGTTTCTTTAAGATCATAAAAGGATTTGCCTTCGTTTAAGTCCTCAACGGCTTCTTTTAAAAGGAAAACCTCTTTGATTTTCATTGGTTCCGGCTCGCTCTGAGCTCGCGGATAGATACGAACTTTGCACTGCCATTTGCTATCATTTCTTTTCGTTGTTCCAGTATGCGTTCATGCCATTCAGGGGTTTCAATATCCCCCTCATCATCCAGCATGGCGTCCCAGAGGGCTTCCATTGCTTGAAGCCGCTCCGTTTTGGTCAGTCGCTTTAATTCATCTATGTTCATTAGCAGTACCTCCACGAATAGAATTTTCCATTACTATCATGCCCGGCAGGTCAGTGTGGCAGCGCGGGACGTTGCCCCCTGGGCGTTATCCTTATGGCAACAAAGCAGGGCCGGGGAATGGCCCCACTCTTTTTTTGTGACTATACCGTAAAGTGTCATGAATCGCAATTTTCTTTGGCAGTCGGTGGGTTGCATGTCGCTTTTCGATCCCGATCCCGATAGCGATAGCGATTTGGATGGCCAGTGCGGGGAGTATCAGGCGGGGACGATTACGAGCAAGATTAAGAGTAAGAGCAAGAGTAAGATCGGGGGAGCCGAAGGCTATGGCGGACAGGTCGCTCTGCGCTTATGCCCGCCAGGGGGGATATCGGCACAGGGTGCCGGGTCCCGGCTACTTCTTCCGGGGTGCCTCCTTTCCGGCGCCTTCTTTCAGGCTTCTGATAAAGGTCTTGGCTTCCCCCTCGCTGTCGAATCGCCGTTTCTCAATCACGCCGTCCCGGTTGACGGCAACCGTGGCGGAAACGACCTCCCCCTCCTTGTTCCGTTCTTTGAATAGTTTTACACCCGCCTCTTTGAATCGGACGGCGATTCCATCTGGTTCGGTACGGATAATAACGGCATTCATTCTGATGTAGCCCTGGATGGCCTGAAACGGATAATTCATTACCAGGTTTTGACCAACGGAAAAACGTTCCCTGGTTTCAATAAACGCACCCCCCACGCTGATATCTTTGATAACGCCCCAATACGCCCGATTGACAACCACAAACTCCACGCGCACGAGCCCGGGCGCACGTGTGTGCTCTCTTTTTTCTTTGGCATCATCTGGATTTTTATAAATACTTTCAATCGTTCGCCGAAGCGACTCAACCTGTCCGGCCGTATTGACGATCTCTTTTTCCATCTTTATTCTTCGGCTGGCATACAACAGGGCAAGACAGGAAAGTACAACCGATATCAGTACCGCCACAGATCCAATTAAAACACTCAGCCGGCCATACCGGCCAACGCTGTCTGCGCTGTTTGAAACCGGTTCTGCCGGCGATTCCGTGTCCGTGTGCAATGCCTTAACAATTGATAAAATTTCCTGCAGGGATTGCTGAACAAACGGATCCTCTTTTTCTTCTGCTTCCAGGGCGCTTCTGGCCTCTCTATCTGGCGGTGCCCCGGCAGCCGTTAAGCGTTCCAATGGGAGCGCCGTCTCGGCATTTGCGGACCCAGTAATTTTTATATACTTTTTGTAGGCCCATCCTTTGTATCCATATGTCGCTTTTTCGTAAACTACCTGGTACCAGTCGTTTGTTTCCTGCGTTATGATAACTTCCTGACCGGATGCCAGGGTCTCCATCCATTGGCCGTTTAATCCCGGAGATTTTCTCAGCTTGACTTCGGTCGTCACTTCACCCATTTGGAAATCATCGGCATACGCGATTCCCATACAAAGACCAACGCACAGGAAAAGAGATAAAAATGCCATACCCGCTCGTTTGTCAGTCATTCTGGAGTCCTCAGGTTTTTGGGACAGGAAGGATACATATCCCCCCCTCCCGTCATCGGTGTTTCCCTCTCTCATCCGCCATGCCGCAACTATAGCGGCGGGAACACCCTGCTGTCAAGAAGAAGGGGCTTGCCTGTTTGTCTGTGGCTTCTCGATTTCAATGGGCAGTGTGGGGAAGGCCAGGCGGAGCGATCACGCGCACGAGCAGGAGATGGCGCCGGAGTAAGATTGGCTGCGGGTGTTAACCCGGCGGCCGGGCATTTCGTCTAAACCAGGGCGGCTCAGGCCGTCCGGTCCACCGGGCAAACCGGGATTTGTCCCCGTTGTAAAAGGCCCGGTAGGCCCGCACCGGGTTGTTTGTAAACCGGTACTTTTCAGGCATGGCCTGAACAAAGGGGGTCAACCCTCTACAGGAGTAGGTCATGCCCTCCAGTTCGTGGATTGCAAGAGCGGACGCATGGTCTTTTGTTTTTTCAAACCGGAACTTAAACTCAGCGTTGAGTTCCAGGGCCAGGGATTTTAACCACAGAAAATTATCAAAGGATGCGTCCACCCATAAAACGCAGGGGTGGTTGTGGTGGGTGGGCCGGTAAGGCGTTTTGTAACCGCGCTTGCTTAAGCTGGTGCACAGCATCTGGGCGCTCTCCAGGATCATCTTGACCACGTGCTGGTCGCAGTGGTACCGGGCGCATTTTTTCACGTTCCGATCCAGCACAAAGATATTCATGGGGCTGCTCCGGCGGCGGCCGGGTCGGGCGCCTCAATGAACCGGGCCATGATCTTCCGGGCTTCGGCGGCCTGGGAAATAAATGGCGCCGCCATCCACACATGAAACATGCCCGGCCACTCTTCATAGAGGATGGTTCCTCCCGCTGCAATGGCCCTGTCTTTGAACCTGCGGCAGTCAGGCAGCAGGATCTCGGCGGTGCCGCAAAACAGCAGAATCGGCGGCAGCCCGGAAAAGTCGCCGTGAATCGGGGAGAGCAGCGGGTCTGTCGGGTCATGGCCGGCGGCATAGGCGGAGCTGATGGGGACCAGTGCGCCGGTGGCCAGAAAGGGATCATTTTTTACGGCCGCGATTTCGGGGTTGGACAGGGTGATGTCCAGCCAGGGCGAAAGCAGCACCAGCCGGGAGGGCGGGGACAGGTTTTCGTCCTTTATTTTCAGGGCCGTTGCCAGGGCCAGTCCTCCGCCGGCCGAATCGCCCAGGATGCAGATGTCGGCGTACCGGTTTTGAAAATGGCGATACGCTGTCATGGCATCATTGATGGACGCGGGAAAGGGGTGTTCCGGGGCCAGGCCGTAACGGACCACGGCAACGGTTATGCCGGTATCCCGGGCCAGTTCGGCCAGCATGGGCCAGTGAAACCGGTTGGGCCCGCAGACATAGGCCCCGCCGTGAAGGTAGAAGATCAGCCGGTCTTTGTGCGTCAACCGATTGGGTGTGATCATCGTGCAGGCCACGCCATCGCCGGCGGAGATCTCTTTCAACAAGCATCCTTTTACCTGCCGGGGAGACGGGTGTTTTTTGTCCCGCAGCCGCAGCCAGGCAATGTTCCATGCCGGAGAGCGGTCCGTGGCAAAGACAAAGGCCGGCCGGAAAAAGGCAAACAGAAACAGCTTGATGACAGCCAGGGGCACCCGGGAGAAAAAAGGGTCGCGGGGGCGGGTGCCGGTATTCATGAGGTGGCCCCCGGTTTTGGCCGGTCCCCCAGAGGACAGGCGTAGATCATCATGCCCTTGAGTTGCGCAATGTTATCGGGGTTGCCCAGCACAAAGAGCACGTCGTTTTCCTGCAACACCGTGTCGGCGCCGGGATTGGCAAGGACCTGGCCGTTTCTTGAAATGGCGACAATGGAGACCGTAAAACAGCGGCGCAGGTCGGCCTGGCCGATGGTCATGCCCAGCAGGGGCGAGTCGGCCTTGAGTCGGAAGGACTGGATTTCCACGTCGTGCAGGTTGAGCCGAAGTTCCGACACCGAGACCGACGTCTTGGATATCTGGCGGAACATTTCATACCCGTCGGCCCGGATGGCTGACACCAGCCGTTCGATATCCTCCCTGGGCACCAAGTACTTGGTCAGCACCCGGGTGAAGATCTCCACCGATGTTTCAAACTCTTCGGGAATCACCTCGTCGGCCCCCAGTTCGTAAAGGTGTTTCATCTCCTGGATATAGCGGGAACGGACGATCAGGCAGATACCGGCGTTGAGCCGTCGTATTGCATCGGTGATGCGCCGGGTGGCGGTGGGGTCGTTGATGGCCACCACGGCAATGCGGGCCTGGTGAATGCCGGCATGTTCCAGCACGGCCTGGTGGGTGGCGTCGCCGTAGAAGATGGGCTCACCATCGGCCTTGGCCGTGCGCACCGTTTCCGGGTTGGTCTCAATGATGATATAGGGAATGCCGGCGGTTCGGGCCGCCTTGGCCAGGTTGCGGCCGTTGATGCCGAACCCGATGATCACCAGGTGGTCCTTCTGCTGTACCGGGGCGTCGGTATGACCCAGGGGGGCAAAACCGGTGACCAAACGGCCGGGAAGTGGCAGCCGAAGGACCATGTCGGCCAGCCGGGGGGCCGCCATGATAATAAAGGGGGTGGCCGCCATGGAAAGGACCGACACGGCCAGAAAGAGCTGGTAGGCAGTCTCGTTCATCAGGCCGTATTCGATGCCGGACCGGGAGAGAATAAAGGAGAATTCCCCGATCTGGCCCAGGGCCAGGCCGGCCAGGATGCCGGTACGAAAAGGAAACCCCAGGACCACGGTCACCCCTCCGGCGATCAGGGCCTTTGCGACCAGCACCGCCAGGGTGATCAGCAGCACCCGGCCGGGCTGTTCCATCAGAAACCCCAGGTCCAGCAGCATGCCGATGGAAACAAAAAAGAAGGTGGTAAACACGTCCCGGAAGGGCAGCAGATTGCCCAGGGCCTGGTGACTGTATTCGGATTCGGAGATGATCAGCCCGGCCAGAAAAGCGCCCAGGGCCAGGGAGAGCCCTGCTTCGGCCGTGAGCCAGGCAATACCCAGGCAGATGACGATCACGGAGAGCAGAAACACCTCAGTGTTACGGGTGCGGGCGATCAGGTAAAGCAGCTGGGGAACGATCCACCGGGCGCTGACAATGACCAGCACGATAATGATACCGCCCTTGGCCAGCAGCACCAGCAGGGACGTGGTAAGGTTTCCGGCCGTGCCTGCCAGAATGGGAACCAGCAGGATCATGGGAACGATGATGATGTCCTGGAAGATGAGAATGCCCAGGGACATGAGACCGTGGGGGCTGTCGATCTGGGCCCGCTGCTGAAGCAGCTTGAGTACGATGGCCGTGCTGCTTAAGGCCACCAGGAAACCGGCAAATACCGCCTGGCCGGCGGTAAGCCCGAACTGCATGGCGACAATCGCCGTTACCGCGGAGGTGATGACCACCTGCAGTGAGCCGCCGCCCAGCACGGCCCGCTTGATCCGCAACAGCCGTTCCAGGGAGAATTCCAGGCCGATGGTAAACAGCAGCAGTACCACGCCCACTTCGGCGATCATCTCCACCTCGTGGACCGCCTTGACCAGCCCCAGGGCATGGGGCCCCACCACCACACCGGTCACCAGAAAACCGACCACCGTCGGCACCCGCAGTTTGTGGCAGACCAGCAGGACCACCACCGACAGGCCGAAGATGATTTCCACGTCATTTAAGAAAGGTATGTCCATGGGTGTGTCAAATTCCACAGTTTGAAATTGTGGATTTTCTCCAATTTAGTGGGTGCGCAGGGTTCAAGGATTCAAGGGATCTAGGGTCCAAGGGGTTGTTTTTAAAAAATTCATAAAGACTCTATACCTGTTTTTGTTTCTGTTCTGTTCTTATTTTCAAGGGAATTGAATCATTGATAAACAATGTCCGAATACCAACCCATAAACCGAACATCCAGGAATTCATCAAGTCCTTGTTTATCGGTTTTTACTTGACCACTTGAATCCTTGAACCCTTGACCCCTTTAAAACCATCAGCTGCACTGAAAATCATGCAAGTCTTTACTCCCACTAATCGGGCGATGAACCAAAATTATACGGTTTTGCTATTTCATCATCAGCAGGCTTGCGGCCATCACCGCCATGCCGGCCACCATTCCGAGTATGGAGTCGTGACCCCGGCCGTAGGCCCGGCTGGTGGGCAGTAGCTCGTCCACGCTGATGTAAACCATGATGCCGGCCACCCCGGCAAAGAGAATGCCCATTACCTGTGGCGGCATCCCTCCCGACGGGTTGCCGAAAAACAGAAGCAGGCCCAGGTAGCCGAGCAGGGCGCCCACGGGCTCGGCCATGCCACTGGCCAAAGACCAGGCAAAGGCCTTGGTTTTATTTCCCGTGGCGTAAAAGATCGGAACGGACACGCTGATGCCTTCGGGAATGTTGTGCAGGGCAATGGCCACGGCAATGGCCATGCCCAGGGCCGGGTCGGAAAGGGCCGCCAGAAAGGTGGCCAGACCTTCGGGAAAGTTGTGAATGCCGATGGCCAGGGCGGTAAACAGTCCCATGCGCAGCAGTTTTGCCTTGCGGCCGGTGTCGCCGCAGTCGGCCGGGCCGGTATCGGCCAGGGTGCAGGCGTCCCGAAAGTCGGCCATTTGCGTTTCCGACGGCACCTCGTGGGGGTTTTCCGCCGATGGAATCAGGTTGTCGATGACGCCGATCAGCAGGATGCCGCCGAAAAAGGCGGCCGCGTTGATCCATGCCCCCGGAATTTCTCCATAAGCCCGGGCCAGGGCCGTGCCGCCTTTCTGCAGAATCTCCACAAAGGAGACATAAAGCATCACCCCGGCGGAAAAACCCGTGGCCACAGACAGAAACCGGTAGTTCTGCTTTTTTGCAAAAAAGGCAATGGCGCTGCCGATGCCGGTGGCCATGCCGGCAAACAGGGTCAGTCCCAGGGCGATCAGAATACTGCTCATGGCACGTCTCTTTTCGGTTTCTGCCTGAGGTTCGGTTCTCTTCAGCCGCTTTTTCACTAATAATCAGACGCCATGGGAAAAGCAAGGGTTTTAGCCCGGATATTTCACGAGTTGATTTGGCCGCAGATGCAAGGCGCGGGACATGAAGCTGTAGTCAATCTACCGCGAATGTCCCGCAACACAGCAGATGCGGCCAAGGCGACTCGCCCGAAGGGTGAAATTTTTCGACATAAAATTGGCATAAAATGCCTCAAGTCGCCCGTGACAGTTTGTGTTTTAAAAATCGTTCGAATTTTACTTTGATATTCTGCTTTTTATAGAAAGTTTTATGCATGTTGAAGAATTTCATGAAATATTCGGGTTAGGGCAGTATCCACTGATGGACCAGGGCCGCGGCCAGCCAGACACCAAATCCAGCGGCCAGGGTGGCCGGCAGGGAGAGCTGGTTTTTGAAGCAGACCAGGGCGGTGAGGAAGAACAGCACCGTTGGGATCATGCCGAAGATCGCGCCCCGGGTAAAAGGCTGCATGACGGCCGGGTCCCCCCGGTTTTCAAGGTAAATCCAGATCAGGACCAGGGCGCCGGTAAGCGGCATCACGCCGATCAGGCCGGCCAGGGAGGGCATTCGCCGGCCCACGGCCGTTGCGATCAGGATCACGGCCAGGCTGATGATGACTTTGATAAATAGTTGCATGAGAACCTCTTATCCAAATCGGGATCGAAATCGCTATCGGGATCGGGACTGAAACCGAGGTCGAAATCCAAATCCCCGTGACCGGCGCCATATGCAGGCAGCCAGTAAAAATAAAATTCACCGCAGAGACACAGAGGACGCAAAGGGAAACAGGGGCTTTTTGCCTGACACAGGCATCGTTGTTTCTCGCAGTGAAACGTTATTCTTTGCGCACTTTGCGCCTTTGCGGTGCGAAAATAAAATCAGACTACGCCCCCATGATCTTTCTCTTGAAAAGAAAGAACACGGCCCCCATCAGGCAGAGCCCGGCCCACAGGTAATCCATGGATAGTTTTTCCTTTAAGTAAAGCAGGGAAAAGGGCACAAACACCGTCAGGGTGATCACCTCCTGCAGGATTTTGAGCTGGCCTACGGACATGGCGGTATGACCGATGCGGTTGGCCGGCACCTGGAGCATGTATTCGAACAGGGCGATACCCCAGCTCACCAGGGCGGCGATGATCCATGGTTTGTGGGAAAGATTTTTCAGATGCCCATACCATGCGAATGTCATGAAAACGTTGCTGCAGCACAGCAGCAGGATGGTTGCGACAAAGTGGTTCATATGCCTCCGGCAAAAGAAACGCATGATAAATAAAACCGACTCAAGTACGAGCGGCGGAGAGACATTGTAATCCTTTTTTTGCGCAGTGCAACAAAATCCGCGAAAAAGGGTTTTTCACAGCGGGCTAACCGGAAGGGGGGTTATTTATGATCCAGGGAATCGGCGTCAAGTCCCATGGCCTTGGCCCGTTTTACCCAGCGGTTGCGGGCCAGTACCCGCATGTCCACCACGTCATCCGTCTCATCCACGATCTCCATGCCCATGAGGGTCTCGATCAGATCCTCCAGGGTCACCAGCCCGTCGGTGCCGCCGTGTTCATTGACAACAATGGCGATGTGCTGCCGCTCCCTGAGCAGGCGTTCCAGCAAAGCGGTCAACGACAGAGACTCCGGAACAACCACGATCTTGCGTTTCAGGACCTTGAGCCGTTCGCCGCTCCGTTTTTGAGCGGCAAAGATCAGCACGTCGTCCTTCAGAACAAAGCCGGTGATGTGGTCAAGGTGGTTTCTGTAGAGGGGAAGGCGGGAGAAGGGTGTCCGGGTAATCTCTTTTAAGGCGTCATTGATCGTCATGGTCTCGGAAAGGGCGGATATCACGGAGCGGGGGGTCATGATGTCGGTGACCTTCAGGGATTCGAACCGGAACAGGTTTTGAATGATTTTGGACTCCTTACCGCGAATATGCCCGGCCGCGGCCCCGGCCCGTGCCATGGCGATCAGCTCTTCCTTGTTGAAAACCGGCATGTTTTCCCCATGGGCGATAAATTTTGTCATTTTTTCCGAGAGCCATACGATGGGGTACAGGATCATAATAAGGGTATTTACAAACAGCGCGGTGGGGCCTGTCAGTTTTGTCCAGTAAACGGCGCCGATGGTTTTGGGCACAATCTCGGAGAGAAAAAGGATCGCCAGGGTCATGGCGGCCGAAAAGAGGCCGAACCAGGTGCTGCCGAACAGAATGGTCGCCTGGGCACCGGCGCCGATGGCGCCTACGGTATGGGCAATGGTGTTGAGGGTCAGGATGGCTGAAAGGGAACGGTCGACGTTGTCCTGCTTCAGGCGTTTTAACCGGGCCGCCAGAACAGGTTGCCTGTCTTTCAGCCCCTCAATGTAGGAGGGGGTGATGCTCAGCAGCACCGCCTCGGCCACGGAGCAGAGAAAAGAGAACCCCAGGGCCATCACCACATAGACCACCAGCCAGACAGCGGCGTCTGTTTCACCGGAACTGCCGGCAGGTGCTGTCTCTGTCACGCCGCCGCCGGCGGCAACCATCGGCAGCATCAGGCATGCCGCGATCCATGCGGATTTTTTGAATGTCGATTTCAAGCGTCGGCCGGTTTCCCGTTGGTCAAGGATTTTTGTCTGTCAGTATACAGACAGCCCGTCGGTTTTGAAAGGAGATTTAAAACCTTTTGATTGTTCAGGGTTTTCTGGTATTTTGGAAAAATAGTCATTTTGATGTGCTGCCAACTTTTCGTGCAGGGAAAGGAAACGCCATGGGAAACAGAATGCGCATTGCCATCAACACCGGCGGCGGGGATGCACCGGGATTGAACGCGGTGATTGAGGCGGTGGTGATGTCGGCCTGGTACCGCAACTGGGAGGTGTACGGCATTCGCCAGGGGTATCACGGTCTGCTGGACACCGATGATATCATTCAGCTGACGCCGGACAAGGTGCGAAATATCTCCAGCGTGGGCGGCACCATCCTGGGGACCACCAACAAGGGCAACCCCTTTGAGATGCCCTTTGAAAACGGGGCCGGTGAGGTGGAAATTCGCGACGTGTCCGACCGGGTGGTGCGCAATTTCCAGCGGCTGGGGTTTGACTGCCTCATCGCCGTGGGCGGGGACGGCAGCCTGAAGATCGCCCATGACTTTTTCAAAAAAGGGATTCCCGTGATTGGTGTGCCAAAGACCATTGACAACGACATGGTTGGCACGGTGGCCACCTTCGGTTTTGACACGGCGGTGAGCATCGCCACCGAGGCCATTGACCGGCTGCACTCCACGGCCAAGTCCCACGATCGGGTCATGGTGGTAGAGGTCATGGGCCGTCATGCCGGATGGATCGCCTTGAACAGCGGTGTCTCCGGCGGGGCCCGGGCCATTTTAATTCCGGAGATCCCGTTTGACATCGACGTGGTGTGTGAACAGATCATGAAGGATGAGCTTCAGGGCACCCGGTATGCCATCGTGGTGGCGGCCGAAGGGGCCAAATCCGTTGGCGGGGACATCGTGCACCGGGGCGACGGCGAGAAAGGCCGCCAGGACGTGCTGCTGGGCGGCATCGGCAATGTCGTGGCCGAGGCCATCAGCAAAAAAACCGGCAAGGACACCCGGTCCCTGGTGCTGGGCCATCTTCAGCGGGGCGGGTCTCCCACCACCTTTGACCGGCTGCTGGCCCTGCGGTTCGGCGCGGCCGCGGTCCGTCTGGTGGAGGCAAAACAGTTCGGCCGCATGGTAGCCCTTAACCCGCCCAACATCGACGCGGTTCTCCTGGAAGAGGTCGTGGGCTCCTTTCGGACGGTCCCCCTGGAGAGCGACACCCTTCAGACCGCACGGGATATCGGCATCTCTTTCGGCGAACCGGCAGCGGATCAATAATCATCATGCCGGACGTTCTGCTGATTCAGCCGCCGGTTCAGGATTTCTACCTGACTGCCAAGCGCACCATTCCCTACGGCCTGGCCTGTATTGCCGCGGCCCTGGAAAAGGACGGATTTTCGGTTCAAATTCTTGACGCTCTGGCTGCCTCCGCCAGCCGCACCATTTCACTCCCTCCGGAGATGGGCTACCTTTCCGAATTTTACGGCGAGCCGGATGTCTCCCCTTTCGGCCTGTTTCAGGGGTATAAACATTTCGGTCTGGACATGGATGCCGTGGCTGCTGCTGCGGCCCGGTCCGGGGCCTTTCTGATCGGTATCTCCTCTCTTTTTACCCCTTACAGTGACATGGCCCTGGATACGGCTGAAGCGGTCAGAAAAGCCTGTCCGCACAGTTTTATCGTGGCAGGCGGCCACCATGCCACGGCCATGCCCGGGCATGTAATGGACTGTCCGGCGATCGATTTTGTAATCCGGGGCGAGGCCGAAACCGCTCTGCCCCTGCTGGCCGGGGTGCTGCGTGAGCATGGCCCTGGCTGTCCGGACATTCTGGCCGCCATTCCCGGAATCGTGTTTCGAAAGCCGGACGCCACGCTCCACGTTAGCCAACCGGCGGCGGTGGCAAACCTGGATGCCATGCCCCTGCCCGCCGTCCACCTGGTGGACCAGGCGTTTTATGCTCGCCGCAAGAGGGGCAGCGCCGTGGTAACGGCCAGCCGGGGCTGTCCACTGGCGTGCAGCTACTGCGCCGTAGGCAACCAAACCGTTCCGTTCAGAAAGCGCGGCATTCCATCTGTGGCCGCCGAGATCGAACAGGCGATCACCGTTTACAACGCGGGGTTTATCGATTTTGAGGATGAAAACCTGACCATGGACCGGGCCTGGTTTATGGAACTGCTGAATGCCGTCGGCCCCCTGGCCCGGGACCGGGACGTGGAGCTTCGGGCCATGAACGGGCTTTTCCCGCCCTCCCTGGACGAGGCCATGGTCGCGGCCATGAAGGCCGCGGGATTTAAGACCCTGAACCTGTCGGTGGGGTCTTTTTCTTCAGACCAGCAGCGGCGGTTCAACCGGCCCGACGTGGGCCGTGCCCATGACCGGGCCGTGGCCTGGTGCAAGAAAAACGGGCTGGAGGCGGTCAGTTACATTATTGCCGGGGCTCCGGATCAGACGCCGGAGACCACAATAAACGACCTTGTCCACCTGCTGGGCCTGCCCACCCTGGCCGGGCTTTCCGTGTTCTACCCGGCGCCGGGCAGCCGGGACTTTGAGCATGCCGCCGAACAGGGCCTTCTGCCGGCCCATCTGTGCCTGATGCGCTCTTCAGCCCTGCCGCTTTCCCATGCCACCACCCGTACCGGGGCCGTCACCCTGCTGCGGATCTCCCGCATCGTCAATTTCATTAAGGCCCTGGAAAAAGCACGCATGCCGCTGCCGGAACCGGCACCGGTGACAGACGAGCGCTTGGCGGCCTGCGAAACCCGCATTGAAAAAGGCGTGCTGCTGCTGGCCGGGTTTTTTTACGATGCAAAGATCAGGGGGGTGACCCGGACCGGCCGGGTGTACGAACACGCTGTGTCCATGGACCTGACCCGGCGGTTTCTTGAAAGAATCGGGGGAGTGGTTCCGGCCGTGTTATCCGGACAAGCTAAAAGTCACCCGGAAAAGACGGTCGCCCTGAGAACACCGTAGAAAAGGACCAGAAAGCCGCCCGTCTCTCCGATAATCAGCACCGTCATAAAAACCGGCATGCCCCATGTCGGAAGCGGAAATCGGCCCAGGGAAAAAGGGGGCTTGAGCTGGTTGGCAGTGTCGCGCAACAACCCGTGCAGCATGTAGGACCCCACGGCCACGGCAAAAAAGGTGAGCGGCACCATCACCGCAATGGTTTCAACCCCCTCCGGCAGAAGGGAGATTTCCGCGAGCTTTGCCAGCAGCAGGGCAGCAAAGCTGTACATCAGGGAGGTGCGGTGGGCCGTGTCCACGTAGGGGTGTGCCCTGGCGTGGTCGCTGGAACGGATCTGAAGATACTTCCAGGCGCCGGTGAGCAGGCCGGTTAAAAAAAAGCCCCCGGCCCCGATAATGGCGATGGTCTCCGCAATATTCATGGCCCCTCATTCTTCATGATCGGTTTTTGGTGAGTGGTTGCGTCCGGGTCCTGTTTCGTGGTGGCCTCTGTTTCCCACCGTCGCCACCCTATGGTGATCAGGGGGGAGAGCATCGGCAGCCCCCAGACAAGATACCACCACCGGAGCTGGCCGGAGGAAAATCCGTCAAAAATCCATATAACCCACACAACCGACAGGGCAAACAGGCCACAGGCCGGCAGCATCAGTCTCCAGTAAGCGGTGGACGGAAACCGCCATGGGGCAAAAAAGAGGATAACACCGACAGCCGCGCCGGTCAGTCCCAGGCCGGCCAGTCCTTTCCACCATGCTCCCCGGCAGAGAAAGATAACGGCGATGACGCCCACCCATATAAAGCCGCCGATCCACCCCAGGGTCCAGCCAAGTTTTTCACCCGTTCTTTTTGTCATTGCCCCGCCTTTGCCGAAACGTGAAAGCGATGACTGATTATTGTGCGCCGCATGAAGGGTGTCAATGTTAAAAATTTTTGTTCAAAGGTATTGATGCAAAAGGCCTCTGGCGGTCAGCGCGGGTTTTGTAAAACATGATGATCTTATTGATTTTTCATGTCAGCTGGGATATAGCATGAAATGCAATTGTTATCGGGGAGGCCTGCGTCGGGCCGTCTGTGGCGCTTTTTGCTTTGCGGTCCCCTGTGTTTTGTCTTATTCATGGGCGGTGCCGGTGATTCAGGGCCGGCGTAAATGCCTCGCAGGCAGGTTTTGAAGATGGGCAGTCCGATTCAGCTCTCAGACGAGATTGCCAGGCTTTTCCTGGAAAACACCAGCTCCATGGTGGCGGTTTTCGACAAGGAGGCCCGGTTTCTCTACCTCAACTCTCCCAACGAAGCGACCCTGGGTTATACACCCGGTGAATTACAGGGAATGGATGCCTTTTCCGTTCTCCATCCCGATGACAGGGACCGGCTGGCTTTCCTTCTGGCCAAGGCTTTTGACGGCAAGCTCGACAAAATTCAATCACTGACCTATCGAATTATCAACAAGCAGGGCCAGGTCCGTCACATTCAGGCGACCTTTGACACGGTACGAGACGGTTCCGGCAACCTGGACAAGCTGCTCTGCGTGGCCGACGATATTACTGAAAAGGTGGAGATCCGCACCGCCTTCGCAGAGAGCGAACAACGGCTGCGCGCGGTCATGGATACCGTCCCCGTGGCCATTGCCGAAATCGACTGTTCCGGGCGGTTTCAGTTTGTCAATGCCGCTTATTGCGAGGTGTTTGAATATCCCTTCGAGGCCCTTGAGCGCATGAGCGTAAAGGACCTGGCCGTATCCGAGGAGAGCGGTCAGCGGCTGCTGTTGATGCTGGAGCAACTGGTTGACGAGCAGCCGGAACCCAGGCGGTGGGAAGGCCGGAACCGGACCCGAACCGGCAAAATTCTGGACGTGGTGGTGGACTGGAACTACAGGCGGGATGAACAGGGCCGGGTCACCGGTTTTGTGACGGCCATCAGTGATGTCACGGAACAGACAAAGATGTCCGAGGCCCTGATTCAGAGCCGCCAGCGCTACCAGGCCATGTTCAATCATATCGCCTCCGGCGTTGTGGTCTATCAACCGGTGGATGATGGGGAAGATTTTGTGATCATCGACTTTAACCGCACCGCCGAAAAGATCGAAGGCATATCCGCCGAGGCGGTGATCGGGAAAAAGGTGACCGAGGTGTTTCCCGGCATCAGGGAGATGGGACTGCTGGATGCGTTTCGGCGGGTTGGCGAAAGCGGGCGTCCCTGTCACCATCCGGCCTGTTTTTACAAGGACGACCGCACCACCGGCTGGCGGAGCAATTATGTTTACCGGCTGGCCACCAGTGAGATCGTGGCGGTTTATACCGATGAAACGGAACGGGTGAGGGCCAGGGAGACCCTGCGGGAGAGCGAACTCCGTTTTCGCGCCCTGGTGGAGTATTCGGCGGACCATATCTTCATGCTCAACAGCGAGGGCGAATACCTGTTCAGCAACGAACGGGTGGAGCATTTTCACCGGATGCCGGGAGACACGGTGATCGGCCGCCGCCTGGCCGATCTGTATCCCCCGGAACTGGCCGACCGTTATCAGCGACTGGTGGCCCATGTGCTGGCCGACGGCTGCGGCACCTCCTTTGAATACGAAGTCCAGGGACCGGATGACGTTCATTATTATGTGGAAACCCTTTATCCCATTTACAAGGAGGGTAAACCATGGGCCGTGGGGGGCATCTGTCGCGATGTGACCACCCGCAAACAGTATGAAAAGGAACTCCAGCAGAAAACCGGGGAACTGGAAAGGGCGTTGAAAGAGCTGCGCCAGGCCCAACGGAGGTTCGTGGACCAGGAGCGACAGCGGGCACTGTCCCAGATGGCCAGCGGCATTGCCCACGATTTTAACAACGCGCTCTCCTCGATTCAGGGGTTTTCCGATCTGCTGCTCCAGTCGCCGGAAAAATTTTCAGACACGGTGCTGGTGAAACGGTATGTAGGGCTGATCAACACCGCGGCCAGGGATGCGGCCCAGGTGGTCCGCCGGCTGCGGAAGTTCTACCGGCCCAGTGATGAAGAGATCATTGAGCCGGTGGATGTGAACCGGCTCATTGAAGAGGCCGTGGCCCTGACCGAGCCGGTGTGGAAGCACAAGACCCAGGCCAGGGGGGCCCCCATCACCGTAGAGACCCGTTTCCAGGACCATCTATCGGCCAGCGGCAACCGTACCGAACTCAACGAGGTGCTCACCAACCTGATCTTCAACGCGGTGGACGCCATGCCCGAGGGCGGGGTCCTCTCCTTTGACACCCGCCGGGAAGGTGGCTGGATTGTTCTTGAAGTGAATGATACCGGACTTGGCATGGATGCCATGGTGCGCCGACAGTGCATGAATCCTTTTTTCACCACCAAGGGGGAGGCGGGCAGCGGCCTTGGCCTGGCCACGGTGCAGGGGATCATGGCCCGGCACCAGGGACAGATCGAGATTGTCAGTGAACCGGGGCAGGGCACCACCTTTGTTCTGAGAATACCCGCCGCCGGAAACAGGGAGGAAGGGGCTGACATGAAGGAAACCGTGGAAGGGGAACGGTCCTCCCTGAAGGTACTCGTGGTGGATGATGATGAACAACAGCGGCTGCTCCTGTCCGAGTATCTGAAGGCGGACAACCATCGTCCGGATACCGCGGCCAACGGAATCGAAGGCATGCAGAAATTCGCCGACGGCTGGTATGATCTGGTAATCACCGACCGGGCCATGCCCGAGATGAACGGCGATGCCCTGGCACGCAACATCAAGGCGACGGCCCCGGGCAAACCGGTGATCATGGTCACCGGGTTCGGCGATATGATGGATGCGGCCGGCGAGGCCCCGCCGGCCGTGGATATGGTGCTTTCCAAGCCGGTCTCCCTGGATCGCCTGCGTCATGCCATGCGGCGGGTCCTGTCCGGCGAAGCCGTGTCGTCATAAAAACAAGGAAAACTGATGGCAAACATACTGATTGTTGACGATGAACCCATGGTGGGCATGCTTCTGTCTGAAACCGTGGCCCAGGAGGGGTGGACCCCTGTGTGCGTGCAGACCCTGGCCGAAGCACGGGAGGCCATCGGCACCCGGTCGTTTGACGTGGTGCTGCTGGACATTCAGTTGCCCGACGGCAGTGGTCTGGACGCGCTCGCTTTTTTTGTCGGCGTGACGGCCGCCCCCGAGGTGCTCATCATGACCGGCTACGGCCATCCGGATGCCGCCGGGCTGGCCCTGGAGCACGGGGCATGGGATTATGTCGAAAAGCCAATCAACATTAAAAAGATCATTCTTTCCATCCGCCGCGCCCTGGAGTTCCGCCAGGCCAAGATGACCAGCAAGAAGCGCCGCATTCTCAAGCGAAACGACATCGTGGGCACCAGCCAGGCCATCAGTGACTGCCTGGAACAGGTGGCCGAGGCGGCGGACGGAGACCACAGCGTACTTTTATCCGGTGAAACCGGCACCGGCAAGGAGCTGTTTGCCAGGGCCATTCATCTGAACAGCCAGCGGGCGGAGTTCAATTTCGTTGTGGTTGACTGCACGGCCTTAAGCGAGACCCTGATCGAGAGCAGCCTTTTCGGTCATGTGAAGGGTGCATTTACGGATGCGGGCCGGGATCGGGACGGGCTGATCAAACTGGCCCACCGGGGAACCCTGTTTTTAGATGAGATCGGCGAGTTGCCTCTGGAAATACAGAAGAAGTTTCTGCGGGTGCTGGAGGAAAAAAAGTTCCGGCCCGTGGGCAGCACCACGGAGGTGAAAAGCGATTTCCGTCTGATTTCCGCCACCAACCGGGATCTGGACGAAATGGCGAAAAGCGGCGCCTTTCGCAACGACCTGCTTTACCGGGTAAAGGCCCAGAAGATCGTGCTGCCGCCGCTGCGCAACCGGAAAGAGGATATACCGGAGCTGATCTCTCATTATGTCTCCAGGATATGCCGGCGCATGGCCATTGACCCCAAAACCGTGCACCCGGAATTTTTACAGTGCCTTCACGATTATGGATGGCCCGGCAACGTCCGGGAACTGGTGAATGTACTTGACCAGGTGGTCTGTTCGGCCCGCACCACTCCAGCCCTGTTTCACAAGCATCTGCCCCTGGATATCCGTTCCGCCGTTATTCGGCAACAGGCCGGCGCAACCGGCGGCTCTACACCGCCAGGACTGTTATCCGATCCATTCCCGGCGCTGGAGGATCAGGAACTGCTCAACTGGCAGGATTTCAGAAAACAGGTCCTGGAAACGGCTGAAAAGGCCTATTTTGAAAGGCTTCTGGCCGCAACCGACGGAGACATCGGCCAAATGGTCAAAACCGCCGACATGAGCAAGTCCCGGATTTACGGCCTGATCAGCAAACACGACCTGACCGTGAAAAAATAGCCCCCTGCTCTTAATAAACACCTGTCCCATTTTACAGGAGCGGTTTCCAGCTTTTCTGGAAAGCGGCTCTTTGCTGTCTGATATGACAAGTTTTTGTAATTCTTTATTATATAATCAAAACCCGCCTTTGTGATGCTTCATCTCTTTTTCGCTGCAACCGGCCCTTTATGAGACAATATAAGAGTGTCTCGAAAAATAATATTCTGTTTTTATTGAATATTTAAAATTAATAAGAAAGGGGGCACACTTTTTGCTGCTACCGGTGGTGCGGTTGTAAATTTCATGGGAAGGATATATAAACATGATTATTTATGCGAATTTATGCAACCCGGCATCATCGGCCAACGGTCTTGAAAAACGGATACGCCAGAGAATGCCGGGCATGGCGGAATACCTGTACGACATGAATGCTCTGGAACGGAGGTTGCAGGACGGGCTTTATGATGTGGATGTGATGGTGGTGCATGTAGGCGGCGGTTCTCCGATTTCCGAGCTCCTGGCATATCACGGCGATTTGAAGGGACTCAACATTATTCTTATTGTAAACGGCATCACATCGGATGAACAGATCGCCCGGTTGTTGAAGCTCTACCCCCGGTACATGACCTTTGACGCCAATGACGATACCGTCCTGCTGATGCTGGAAAATCGGGTGAAAAGCAGCAGGGACAGAGCGGTAGGCGCCGTCTGACGAAAGGAGCCTGAAGAATGGGAAATATCGTTCTGCACGGTGATTGCCTGGTAGACAGGGCCACGGAGCTCCACCAGCTGTTCCGTCACCTTCTGGAACAGCCCGACGAGCGGGTGGCGGTGGACATGTCGGCCGTGGGCCGGTGCGATGTTTCGTTTTTTCAGGTTATCTGCTCGACTGCCCGGAGCTTTGCGCAGCGCAACAAACGTCTGGAGCTTGATACTCCGCCTCCGGCGACTTTCTTGCGACAGTTGGAAAAGAGCGGCATGGCGGCCGCCTGCCGCAAATGTGAATGCGGGTCCTGTCTCTTCAAGGGAGCATTAGAAGGAATGCAGTCCGGAAATGCATAGTCTGTTACCGGGTGCCCAGTCATCTGTTATGGGGACAGGAAAAAGGGAACTGGCGGGGATGTGGCGTGAAAGCGATTCTAAGAAGTCCGCACAGAATAACCGGCGGAAGAGAACGGTGACCCAATGACAACGGAATCCAGGGTTCGACAGGCATTTATCGAAGAGGCCAGGGAGGAACTGCTGCCGGAGTTGGAAAGCGCCCTTCTTGAACTGGGCCACGCTCCGGAAAACATGGAGCTGATCAACCGGGCCTTTCGCGCCCTGCATACGCTCAAAGGGTCGGGCGCCATGTTCGGGTTTGACCGGATTTCGGAACTGGCCCACGAACTTGAGACCATTTTTGACAGTGTCCGGAACGGCTCCTTTGCCGTTGACAACCGGCTGGTGGAGCTGACCCTGGCGGCCAAGGACCGGTTCCAGATGCTGGTGGATGACCCCGGACTGGATGGCCCTGAGACGGTTGCCGATCTGCTGGTCGCTTTTGGGCAGATCACGGCGGACGTCATGACCGGCGAAGACACGGCTGCCGGTGGGCCGGAGGCGCCGGCCGGGACTCCTGATACTTCGGTATGGTCCCTTTACCATATCCGTTTCAAACCCCGGCCCGGCATCTTTGCCACCGGCACCAATCCCCTGTTTCTTATTGATGAGCTCCATGAAATGGGTGCAGCCCGGGTGGTGGCCCATGTGGAAAGCCTGCCGGTCCTGGAGGCCATGGATCCGGAACGCTGTTACACCTGGTGGGATATCCTGCTGGCCACCGACCAGGGGCAGAACGCCATTAAGGATGTTTTTATTTTCGTGGAGGACGAGTGTGATCTGGCTATCGGCCTGTTGACCGATGTTTTGCAACCGGGCCGGGAGGCTCCTGTCTTTGATCGACTGGCGCCCCTGCTGCTGAAAGACGATTCCATCGACATCGAAGAACTGCGGCGACTGGTTGCCGAGGTGGTGGTGGCGGGCGACCGGGAAGGGGATTCTGCGTCAACGGCCGTCAAAACCGCTTCCGGCGCCGCGCCGTCCTTCGGGACCGGTACGACAGTGTCCGCCGCTCCGGCAAAGACCATCTCCAGCATGCGGGTTCAGGCCAGAAAGCTGGACCAGCTGGTCAATCTGGTGGGAGAGCTGGTGATCGCTCAGACCCGCCTTTCCCGGCTGGCCGATCAGTACGAGGATGCCACCCTGAGCGAGATCGCTGAAGTTATTGAGCGTCTCAGCAATGATCTGAGGGACACCACCCTGGATATCCGCATGCTGCCCATCGGGTCAAGTTTCGGCAAGTTCAAGCGGGTGGTGTGGGATTTCTCCGCGCAAAAGGGCAAAGAGGTGGATCTGGTCACCGAGGGCGCGGCTACTGAGCTGGACAAGACGGTCATTGAGCGGCTGGACGATCCCCTGGTACATCTGTTGCGGAACAGCATTGATCACGGCATTGAAACGCCGGATGAACGGGAGCGGGCCGGCAAACCGCGCCATGGCAAGATCATTTTTTCAGCCGAACATGCCGGCGGCAACGTTATTATCACCATTGCCGATGACGGCCGGGGCATTGATCCGGAGGCGGTCCGGGCCAAGGCCGCTGAAAAAGGACTGCTGGCATCCGGGGCCGCACCATCGGAAAAGGAAGTGCTCAATTTTATCTTTGAACCCGGTTTTTCCACGGCCGGCCAGGTCAGTGACATGTCGGGACGGGGTGTGGGCATGGATGTGGTCCGGCAGAACATCACGGCCCTGCGGGGCAAGGTGTCGGTATCCAGCATAAAAGGCCAGGGCACCACCGTTCGCATGACCATTCCCCTGACTCTGGCCATCATCGACGGTCTTGAGGTCCGCATTGACCGGGAACATTTTATCGTGCCCCTGGCCGTGGTCAGCGAGTGTCTGGAACATCACCGGCGCAGGGAAGGATTTATCAGCCTGCGGGACCAGCTGGTGCCCTTTCTCCGGCTTCGGGAGTGGTTCGGTATTAAGGGCTCACCGCCGGCACACGAGCAGGTGGTGGTGGCCTCCCTGGAAAAGCGGATGGTGGGTCTGGTGGTGGATGAGATCATCGGCCTGCAGCAGGCGGTCATCAAGAACCTGGGCCGGGCATACAAGGAGATACAGGGGGTCTCTGGCGCCACCATTCAGGGCGACGGCGGCATCGCCCTGATCCTGGACGTGGAACCGCTGATTCAGAAGGCGGAGCAACAGGGGGCGGAACGATGAAAAATCTTTCAATGGCGAAAAAATTGTGGATCGCCTTCGGTGTCATGATTCTCATCATGGCGGGGGTCGGTTATATCGGTTTGCTGCAGCTTCGTATGGTCCATACAGCCATGGAGGAGCACAGCCGGTGGAGCGAATATCAGATCGCCATGACCGAAAAGGTCACCCATCACGTGATCAAGCTCCAGAATAAGTTGCAAAAATACATGGCATCCGCTGCATACGGCGACCTGGATGATCTGCAGAAGGAACTGGGGGCCGCCACTGACAGTATGAAGGAGTGGTCCCAGGTTGTCGGGGGCGAGCCGGCCCTCAGTGAAACAACCCGTGAAGACATGGCGTTTCTTGAGGAGATGTCGCTTTCGGTGCTGCGGATCGGCAGCGCCTACACGGACCTGGAGGAGACCCAGCGCCAGTTGGATGCCCTGGTGTCCCAGATGCTGGCCCGGTTGACCCAGGGTATGGAGGAGGTGGTGGACCCGGCCAGGACGGCCGCGGCCCAGGCCCGGGATATGAAGTCTTTGATCCTGTGGAGCGATATCGACATGGTCCTCAACGAGGAGGTGATCGCCAACGTACTCCGGCTGCAGACCGCTTCCCACAATTTTGGTTTTACCCGTGACCAGTTCAGTTGGCAGCAGTTGCAGCGGCTTCAGTCGTCTGTTTCCGACGGACTGTCGAAGTGGAACGAGCGCATTGCCGACAAACCGGATCTGGAGAAAGTGGCTGCCGGCGTGGCTGATTACCTGGCAACTTTTTCCGATCTGTCGCTTCATTACAATGATGTCCTTGCCCAGGTGGCGGCACACAAGACATCCGCCGAACAGAAATTCGCCCAGAAGATCAGTGATCTGGAGGCTATTTCACAGACAGTGATTCAGCCCGCAAAAGCGTTGCGCGTTCAGGCGGCCCAACAGGCCTATGCAAAGGGACGGGTATTTCTGCTGTTCGGCATTCTGATTGCGGTTGCCGCCGGCACGTTTTTCGCCGGCCTGACCACCCGCAACATTACCCGACCCCTGCAGGCGGCGGTGGATACATTAAACACCATCGCCCGGGGCGACCTGACCGCTTCCCTGGATATTGATCAGAAGGACGAGGTCGGTATGCTGGCCCGGGCCATGACAAACATGGGGGAAAAACTGAAGGCCGTGGTGATTCAGGTGCAGGAGGCTTCCGCGTATATGGCTTCGGGCAGCGAGGAGATGAGTTCTTCTTCCGAGACCCTTTCCCAGGGCTCCACCGAGCAGGCCTCCCACCTGGAGGAGATCACCTCCAGCATGGAACAGATGGGTTCCAACATCAGCCAGAACGCGGACAACGCTTCGGAAACCGAGCGGATAGCGGCCCAGGCGGCCCGGGACGCGGAAGCGGGCGGCCGCCAGGTGCAGGACACGGTGCGGGCCATGAAGGATATTGCCGGCAAGACCTCCATCATCGAGGAGATCGCCCGGCAGACCAACCTGCTGGCCTTAAACGCGGCTATTGAGGCGGCCAGGGCCGGCGACGCGGGCCGGGGCTTTGCCGTGGTGGCCGCCGAGGTGCGGAAGCTGGCCGAGCGCAGCGGCGAGGCGGCCAAAGAGATCGCCGGGATGTCCTCCGGCAGCGTGGCCGTGGCCGAGGCGGCCGGCGCCATGCTGGAAAAGATGGTGCCTGATATCCGCCGGACCGCGGAGCTGGTGCAGGAGATCAGCGCGGCCTCCCGGGAGCAGAACGCCGGCGCGGCCCAGATCAATGCGGCCATCTCCCAGCTGGACCAGGTGGTGCAGCAGAACGCCTCCTCGGCCGAGGAGGTTTCCTCAACGGCCCAGGCCCTGGCCGGCCAGGCCCAGCAACTGCAGGACATCATGGCGTTTTTCAAGGTGGAAGCGGGGCAGGCGGCCCCCCGGCAGGCGGATCAGGACGATGATGCGCCGGAACTCCTGGAGTACAGCGCCTCCCCGGCGCCTGCCACGGATTCCGGGCAGGAAGATTTTGAAGATCCTGCCGGTCAGGAACCTCCCCGGCAGCAGGGAACAACGGATGACATGGACCATGAGTTTGAACGGTTTTAGCAATAATCGGCGTTTTGGCGCCGACCCGGCGTTGACAAAGGAGTGACCGATGGATGAGAAAAACAGGCAGAGCAGCACGCACCTGACCTTTTTCCTGGATGAGGAACTGTACGGTCTGAATATTCAGATGGTGCGCGAGGTGCTGGAGTTTACCGCCATCACCCGCGTCCCCATGACCGCCGACTTCATGCGGGGGGTCATTAACGTCCGGGGCCACGTGGTGCCGGTGATCGACCTGCGCAAGAAGTTCGGTCTGGCAGAAGGCGAGCGGACAGCCGAAACCTGCATCATCATCGTGGAACTGGAGATCGACGGCGAGGCCGCCACCATGGGTGCTCTGGTGGACGGAGTCAAGGAGGTGCTGGATATTTCACCGGAACAGATCGATGCGGCTCCCCGCCTGGGCAGCCGGCTGGACACCCGGTTTATCGCCGGCATCGGCAAGCTGGCCGACGCCTTTGTGATCCTGCTCAACATTGATGAGATTTTTTCCGACCGCGAACTTTCCATGATTGCCGGTATACGGCAACAGGTAGAAGATCAGGAGGCGTGATGCCGTCAACCGGGGCTGTCAGAATTCGTGATGGATACCGCAGGGCGCCGGCTGCCGGCCCGCCTCCCCGCTACAGTGGAGGAGATGGGCAGGGGGGCACGGCTGTGTCTCCCGGTCCTCGTGAACACGGAGAACGCCGGATATGGGAGCCGCCGCCCCCCATGACCGCTGATGAGTTTTCCGCCATCGGCGGGTTCATTCAGGCGGAGTTCGGTATCAAGATGCCGCCGGCCAAGAAGATCATGCTCCAATCGCGGCTGCTCAAGCGGCTGCGGGCCATGAACATGAGCAGCTACCGGCAGTACCGGGAATACCTGTTTTCACCGGAAGGCATGGCCCATGAACTGCCCCTGATGATCGACGCGGTGACCACCAACAAGACCGATTTTTTCCGGGAGCGGGCCCATTTTGATCTGCTTTTCGAAACGCTTTTGCCTGCCTGGTTTGCCCGGAACGGCGGCCGGCGGAAGTTTGCGGCCTGGAGCGCCGGGTGCGCCACCGGGGAAGAACCATACAGCATGGCCATGATCCTGAGTGAGTTTGCCCGGACCCAGCCGGGGTTTGACTTTGAGGTCACCGGCACCGACCTTTCCCGGGAAGTGGTGGAAAAGGCCCGGCAGGCCATCTATTCGGAGGCAAAAACCGAAGCCGTACCCGGTGATCTGAAGCGGCGCTATTTCATGCGCAGCAGGGACCGGGGCAAAAAGCAGATGCGCGTGGTGCCGGAATTGCGAAGAAAGGTGGCCTTTGGCTGCCTGAACCTGATGAAGCCCTTTTCCTGCCCCGGGAAAAACGACGTGGTCTTCTGCCGCAACGTGGTGATTTATTTCGAGCGCCCGTTGCAGGAGGCCCTGTTCAACCGGTGCTGTGAATGCATTTTACCTGGTGGATACCTGTTCATCGGTCATTCGGAAACCCTGGGCGGTATGGACCTGCCGCTAAAGCAGGTGTTTCCCACCGTATACCAGCGGTTGTAGTACAGGAGGTGTGTTGATGTATAAAATATTGATTGTTGATGACAGCGCATCCATCCGCGAGGCTTTTACCGGCATCCTCTCTCCTCTGGCCCACTGCCGGACGGCGGCCAACGGGCAGGAGGCCGTGGACATGATAAAACAGAACACGGGCAGGGAGGACCGGTTCGACCTGGTGCTCATGGATATCATCATGCCCGAAAAGGACGGCCTGACCGCGGTGAAGGAGATCCGGGAATTCGAGAAACAGGCCGGATGGACGGGGGAAAATGCCACCACCATTATCATCGTCACCACCATCAACAACCCCTCCCGCATTCTGTTGGCCCAGTACGAATGCGGCGCCGACGCCTATATCACCAAGCCGTTTACCGAGCAGACCGTGCTCCAGGCCTTAAGCAATAACGGGGTGGGCCTGGGCCCTGAAGCGGAGAATGCAATGGGAACCCATAACCGGTGGGATCAATTTATATGAAGGGGCAACTCGATAACCGGTGTCTGCCGGACAGTGATCCGGATTGGCCCGGTGTATACCTGAAGCAGGGGGAATGGTTTGTCTCCGACGGCAGCCCGGCCCAGGTGCGGACCGTGCTGGGCTCCTGCGTCACGGTGACGATGTATTGTCCCCGGCTGAACATTGGGGGCATCACCCATTCTCTGTTGCCGTTTCCGCTGCCCGGCACCCCGGATACGGCCAACCTGGTGGGCCGCTATGTCAATTCCAGCGTGCGGCACATATTCGGCAAGATGTCGGCTCGGGGCGTGGTCCCCCGCACCATGGAGGTCAAAATTTTCGGTGGCAGCCAGATGTTTCTGCCGGTGCCGGGCAAACACGAAAACAAGACCCTGAACATCGGCCGCCGGAACGTGGAGACCGCTCTTCAGGTGATCGGCGAGCTGGGACTTACCGTTACGGCCACCGACGTGGGCGGCACCCTGGGACGGAAAGTACTCTTTTTCCCTCACCGGGGCGATGTCTGGATAAAGAAGATTCAACGAACCCTTGTGGGCAAAGAGGATAAGCATGGCTGAACGGCCTGTTCGCGTACTGATCGTCGACGATTCAGCCCTGGTCCGGCAGACCCTGCGGGAGATACTGGAGACCGACCCCGATATCGAGGTGGTGGGCACGGCACCGGACCCCTACCTGGCGGTCAGGAAGATGAAGGCTGATATGCCCGACGTGATAACCCTGGATGTAGAGATGCCCCGTATGGACGGCCTGACCTTTCTGGGCAAGATCATGGCCCAGCACCCCCTGCCGGTGGTGATCTGTTCGGCATTGACCGAGAAAAATTCGGCCCTGGCGGTCAGGGCGGTCGAGCAGGGGGCCGTGGAGGTGATCAACAAACCCCGGCTGGGGGTCAAACAGTTTTTTCACGATGCCCGAATCCAGATCATTGACGTGGTAAAGGCCGCGGCCAGGGCTGATATAGCCAGGAAAACAGTCGTTCGTCCGCTGGCGACGGACCTTCCGGAACAGCGGGCCGTGGCGCCCAAGCTGACGGCCGATGCCGTGCTGACCGGGGCCCGGCCGGGCCATGCGGTTTTTCAGACCACCGACAAGGTGGTGGTGGTGGGGGCCTCCACCGGCGGCACCGAGGCCCTTCGGGTTTTTCTGGAGGCCATGCCCCTGGACGCGCCGGGAATTGTGGTGGTTCAGCACATGCCCGAACACTTTACCACCGCCTTTGCCCGTCGGTTGGACGGCATCTGTAACATAACGGTTAAGGAGGCCGCCGATGGAGACCCGGTGTTGCGGGGGCAGGCATTGATCGCGCCGGGAAACCGTCACACCCTGCTGGTGCGCAGCGGCGCAAAGTACCTGGTGCAGGTCAAGGACGGCCCCCTGGTCTCCCGTCACCGCCCGTCGGTGGATGTGCTGTTTCGTTCGGCGGCCCGTTACGCCGGAGCCAACGCCATCGGTGTGATCATGACCGGCATGGGGGACGACGGCGCCAGGGGTATGGCCGAAATGCACGTGGCCGGGGCGTACACGCTTGCCCAGGATGAGGCGTCCTGCGTGGTGTACGGCATGCCCGGTGAGGCTGTAAAGCACGGAGGCGTGGACAATGTGCTCCCGCTGGACCGTATCGCCGGTGAAGTGATCCGGTTTTATAAGAGCACACAGGGACATTATGAGACTCAGCGCGTGGTTTAAAAAAAGATCCGAAAACCGGGGGCAGGACCTTGAACCGGTGGAGGTCGTGGCGGCCGTTCCGGAGGTGTTTCCGGAAACCGGTGGACCCGGTCCTGTCCCGGCGGTGCTGCCGCCGGAGCAGCTTCAGCAGCTGTCGGCTGAAATTCCCGGCGTAAAGGATGAGATGAAGACCTTTGTCGACGGGTCGGAAGGCGACTTCATGCTGCTGGGCATCAGCCTGCGGACCATCCACGCCAATGTGACAGAACTGACCGACCTGATGCTGGGAACGGTCAAACAGATGGGTGTCATGGACAAGGGCGGGTTTCTGGACCGGGGCCGCCGAATTCTGGAGACGTCTCTGGCAGAGATCGTGGCCCGGCAGAACGAGGTCCGCAACAACCTGGAACGGATGAACGGGGTGATGGACAACCTTGAAATTCTGTATGCCATCAGCAAACAGATCAAGAAGTTTTCCCAGTCCCTGAAAACCGTGGCCCTGAACATGCTGGTGGAAAACGCCCGAAGCATCGACCGGTCGGTGAACATCTTTTCCGACGTGGCCCAGGAGATCAAGGACCTGTCGGTCAATATCGCCGGTATCGCCAACGATGTCCATAAAAACGTGGAAAAGGCCCGTACGGTCCATCGCTTCACCCTGGAAGAGATTGCAGCGGGTATCGGCCGGTTGGAGACCCTGACCACGGAGATACGGACAACGGTCCAGGAGTCCACGCACAAAACCGAGGCCCTGATGCGGTTCTCCGTGGATACCATCGAACAGGCGGGCCGTCGCTCCAGTGAGATATCCCGGCAGGTAGCCGAGATCGTGGTGGGTGTTCAGTTTCATGACAATATGCGGCAGCGGATGCTGTATGTGGCCAACCGACTTAACGCGGTGTTGTCCGCGGCGGTCGATAATGGAAAGTGTACCCCCGGCGTTGTGGTGGATAAAAAACCGGCGCCGGAGATTATTGTCAACCAGGTCCACAGGATTTCCGGCATTCGATCTGAAATCACCGAGGTGTATGAGAAGAACCGGTCCGCCCTGGAGCGGATCGGCCACGAAGTAGGGGATCTGGTACAGGGTATCAGCGGCGCGGGTGCGGCGTCAGAGGACGGGGACCTGGCCGCCTTTCGGCATGATCCGTTCTCCCATTTAAAAAGGGCTCTGACCCAGTTGCATGACCTGCTCAATCGGGGCGAAAACTTTTATCGTCAGATTCAGGAGGCAGCGGCCCAGGTGTCCGGCATCGCCGTCACTCTGTCGGAGCTGCTGGGCCTGGTGCGGAGTATCAGCGCCAATACCCACAATAAGGCCATTAACTCGATCATTGCAGCGGATCGAATGGGGGAGCGGGGTGGGGCGCTTAAACTGCTGGCAAAGGAGATGAATGCCCTGGCCACCCGGTCCGACGGCCTTTCCGGCGAGGTGGAGGAGATCATCACCGCCATCATGACAGCCGCCGGGGAGATTCGGCAAACCGAGGAACGGGAGGCGTCGAATCCGGATGCCGACGCCATGTCCCGGCTCAATCAGGTAATTCAGGACATCTCCATGGCTTACGATGGGTTTCAGCAGGACTCCATGGCCGCTTATCAACGGGCCTGTGAGTTGAAGAAGGCGGTGGATACGACCCTTTCCAGCCTGGATTTTTTCCAGGGGCTTTCCCGGCGCCTCAAAGGCTATGGCGAGCGCCTGGAGAGAATGGCCGCCTGCCCCGGCCTGGAAACGGTCCTGGTGGACGCGGATCTGGAAGCCGCGGGACGCCTGCCGGGCAGGCATACCACGGACCGGGAGAACAATGTCATTCTGTTTGAAGAGGCGCGAAGGGTAGGGCAGGAGAATGCCGACGACGAACCGGCTGATGAAGGGCTGGGAACCAACGTGGAGTTATTTTAGCGGGCTAGAGAAGACGCGCCGGGCCCTGCCCGGCTGGATGTAATCATAGAGGAGGTTGTAGCAGATGGAACAGACCATAATGATTGTCGATGACTCGACCAGCGTACGCAAGATGGTGGCCTTTACCCTGGAGAACGCCGGCTACGCGGTGGTGGAGGCGGAAAACGGCCGGGACGCCCTTGAAAAGATAAACGGTACGCCGATCCACATGTTTATCGTGGATCTGAACATGCCCCATGTGGACGGCCTTGAACTGACCCGGTCGGTGCGGGCCATGGACCGGTTCCGGTTCACGCCCATCGTGATGCTGACAACGGAGTCCATGGAGGCCAAGAAGCAGGAGGGCCGGGCCGCCGGCGCCACCGGGTGGATCACCAAACCGTTCAAGCCGGACCAGTTGATCGGTGTGGTGAAAAAGGTCATGCCCGCCAACTAAACAGTGGCCGCACTTTTATTAACCGGTGTAACACAGAGTTGTGTCATGCAGCATAAATCCGCACCCATATGGATTCTTGGTGACCCAGCCGATATGGAGGACGGAGGGGTAGCCCCTGCTCTGACGCGGCTGGGTTATAAGTCCGTGGTGGTCGATTGGAATCGTATGATGGCCGGCCGTGCTTATGAACCATCTCCGGACATGGCGTTTCTGGCCGCCCGGACCGCCGGGCCGCCCTGGCAAATGAGCCTTGCCCGGTTCCGTGAAGCTTTTCCCGGCATCCCGGTGATCCCCGTCTTTGATGAAGATGCGACCACCGCTGATATTCTGCTGGCCTTTCGTACCGGCGCCTTTGACTGCCTGGTGCTGCCCCTGATCACCGAAGCGGCCCTGCGACCCATGGTGGACAGGGCTCTTGACGCGGCCCTTCGGCACCGGCATGAACGTCCCGGGTTTGCCGAAGATCTTCCCATGGACGATATAACCCGCCTGAAGGCCCGTCTGGTAGACGCCCAGGAGGCCCTGATCGAAGAAGGCAACAGGCGCAGACACGCGGAAAACGAGGCCGCAGAACACCGGAAGGCATGGTCCATTATATTTGACAACACCCACGATGCCGTCATTCACATGGACAGGGACGGTTTCGTGGTCAACACCAACGCGACCCTGTTTGATGTCTTTGGCCTTACGCCGGAGGAGGTGGTGGGCCGGGACCTCGGCAATTATGATTTTCTGGGGTTTGATTTCCGCCAGGCCCTTGAACTGTACAAGGCGGCCCGGCCCAACGTGGTATTCCCGATTTTTGAGATGGAGGCCTTTCACCGGGACGGGTCCCGCATTTATGTGGAGAGCCGGGCCAGGCCTATTATCAACAACAACGCCGTGGAAGGCGTTATCAATATCGTCCGGGACGTGACGCCCCAGAAGCGGCTGGAGCACACCAAAAACGCGACGATCCTGGGACTGGCCAAGCTGGCCGAATCCAGGGACGACAGCACGGGCCGTCACCTGGAGCGGGTACGGGAGTATGTGCGTATTCTGACCCAGACCGTGGGTCGTCTGCCCAGGTATGCGGACTACGTGACCCCGGCGTATATCAAAGACATCTATCTTTCTTCCATTCTGCATGATATCGGCAAGGTAAGCATTCCCGACGCCATTCTGCTCAAACCCGGTCCACTGACCATCGACGAGTTCGAGATCATCAAACAGCACACGCTGGTGGGAGGTAACGCCCTGGCCGCGGTGGATGCCGAGCTGCAGGAACAGTCTTTTCTGACCCTGGGAAAGGAGATCGCCTACCATCACCACGAGTCCTGGGACGGTACCGGGTATCCGGACGGACTGGCAGGGGAACAGATTCCCCTTTCCGCCAGGATCGTGGCCCTGGCCGATGTGTATGACGCATTGACCACCGAGCGGGTTTATAAAACCGCCTTTTCCCATCAAAAGGCGGTTGCCATTATACTGGAAGAACGCGGGAAAAAGTTTGACCCGGACATGGTGGACGCCTTTGCGGCCAACATGGAGGCGTTTGACGCCATTCGCCGGCGGATAGGTGAAGGTGATTTTGAATCCGGTCTTTTCCCCGGTACATTACGGTGTTGTTATAAATGATCGGCCGTTGAAACGGTTTGCCAAACCGGCCCTTTAACCCGGATATGTCATGAGATATCCGGGCTAAACCTGAAAGGAGACGGTATGTCTGTACGAAAGATTCCCTCGGATGCTTTTAACCCGGATCTGGACTGGAGCCAGATCCGGGAAACGGTGATGATGCTGAACGTGGCCCTTTCCCAGGTGGAGCGGTCCATGACCGAAGGCGACGAGTCGGTGGACGCGCTGACAAACCTTTTCACCGCGCTCATGGGAAAGCTGCGGGTGATTCAGACGGCATCGGAAAGCATGGCCGAAAGCGACGAAAAAACGGCCATTCTGGGAAACTGTCGGGAGATATCCAAAATGGTCAACGATGTGATCGTGGCCTTTCAGTTTTACGACAGGCTGACCCAGCGCCTGGCCCACGTCGGTCTCAACCTGTCGGCCCTTGCCGACCTGATCAATGACCGGCAGCGCCTTTATTCGCCCTACGAGTGGCAGGGCTTGCAGGAAATGATCAAATCCAGGTATTATATCGAGGCCGATCGCCGGATGTTTGAAGCCATTCTGGAAGGGGCCGGCGTGAAGGAGGCACTGGAAATCGGGGAAGAACAACGGCGCAGGGAGAAGCGCGAAAAGAACGTGGAGATGTTTTAAGGCGGATGCCGGGCCGTCACTGACGGTCTCACACCCTATTTCAAAAACAACGGAACTGCACATGGCAACCAGCGACAAACCGAAGGTGCGTCCCGCCGCCACGCAACAGGGCAAAACAGCGGGGCCAAAGCAGAAGGCCCGGCCGGTTCAGCAGGGCCGGGACACGGGTAAAATCAAAAAACAGAAACCGGCGGCCCCTTCAAAACCCCGAAAGGTCCCTTCAGCGGAAAAGCCGGCGGCGCCGGCGGCACCCAAACCCCAGGCGGCCGATGCGGCGGAAAAGCGGCAACACCCCAGAAAGCCCTTGCGACTGAACGTCAGCGTGACCAGGGGCGATGTGTCGGGTACCAGCATGGCCAGGGACATCAGCCTGGGCGGCCTGTTTCTGGAAACCATGGAGGAGATGGCCCCGGGCCAGGTGCTTCAGCTGTCGATCCCCTTTACCAACCAGGATCGACAGATCAAGGTCAAGGGCAAGGTGGTGCGAATGACGGAAGATGGCGTGGGTATTGAGTTCGATATCTATTCCATCGATATCGAGTAGGCACATCATCCTGTCATGGGCGGCGGCCGGAGCATAACGGCGAATGCCGCGCAAATTATCCGGGCAACCCGCTGACGGCGGGTTGCCCGTTTTTTGTAACTTAAACCGTTTTTGGCGTTTTTGCCGGCTTGAGGTAGGCGCCCCAGTAGCTCATGCCCACGAACACGCCGCCGCCGATGATGTTGCCGATGGTGACGGGCAGCAGGTTTTTCCACAAAAAAGCAACCCAGGTGAGGCTGTCCGTTGCAACCGCCGCAATGGCGGGGCTGTCGGCCCAGTGGTGCAGGAAGATGCCCGCCGGAATAAAATACATGTTGGCCACGCAATGCTCAAACCCGATGGCCACAAATCCCATGATGGGAAAGAAGATGGCAAAGATTTTGCCGATGGTCTGACTGGAGGCCAGGGCCATCCACACCGCCAGGCAGACCAGCCAGTTACACCCGATGCCCCGGAACAGGGCCTCGCCGAACCCCAGGGAGACCTTGGCCACGGCGATGTTTACGGCGGCGGCGCCCAGCGCCCCGTTGCCGGTTTTCCACAGACCCGACAGCAGCAGAATCAGGGCGATCAGGATGGAGCCGGCCAGGTTGGCCAGGTAGACCAGCCCCCATCGCTTGATCATGTCGATAAAGGTGATGTCTTTTGTCAGCACACTGGATATCATCAGGTTGTTGCCGGTGAACAGCTCGGCCCCGGCAATGACCACCAGCATCAGGCCCAGGCTGAAGGCCGCGCCGGCCATGAATTTGGTCAGCCCGATGCCCACGACGGCGTTCATGTCAAAGGTGACCGACGTGGAGAGCAGCCCCCCGAACCCGATATAGGCGCCTGCCAGCAGACCCAGCACGGTCACGGTGCGCCAGGGAGAGGTCACCTTGCCCACGCCGATGGTGGAAGCCACGGTCTCCGCAATGGTCTTGGGCGTTTTGTCTTCGATGCCGGGAACGGGGAACTGAAGGGAGCCGATGATTTTTTCAAAACGGCCGATGGCCTTTTTCTCTTCGGAGAGCTTTCGCTGTACGGCCTTCTGCACCACGGCGGTGATCTCTTCAGGGGTAAAGGGCTTGGATACGTAATCCATGGCGCCCCGCTTCAGGGCTTCGGTGGCCCGTCCCACGGAAGGGAACCCGCTGATCATCACCACCACCGATTCGGGGGACCGCTTGTCCAGTTCGGCCACCACGTCCATGCCGTCAAACCCCGGCATCTTCCAGTCGCACAGGATCACGTCGAAAAAGGACTCCGACGCCAGGCGAAGCCCTTCAGCCGGGTTCTGGGTGATGACCACGCTGAATCCCTCGTCGGAAAAGACCCTCTGGCAGGAACGCAGAACAATTTCTTCATCATCTATAATCAGCATCCGCTGGCTGCTCATGGCGCCTCCCTTTATTATGCCGACCTTTGGGCCGTCAGCCATTTTTTATGCGCTGGATCCATCACACCCAGCTGGTCCTCCAGCCAGGTCACATCACCGGTGACAATGGCCAGTTTTTCATCGGCGGAGAGATCATATTTTTCCAGTGCGTCAGATCCCCGCTCAAACACCCGCCTGGCAAATCCGGCGTCAGCGGCCCCTTTTTTCAGGACCCTGAGCACCTCTTTTTTGTTTACCAGGGTCTGCTCCTCCTGCTGAAGGGTGCCGGCGGCGTTGTCCAGTGCGGCCTTCACGGTGCGAAGCAGTTCATCCGGCGTAAACGGCTTTTCGATGTAGTTGCCTGCCCCCAGCTTCATGGCATATACCGCCGAGTCGATGGTGGCATACCCGGTGATGATCACCACCGGCAGGTAGGGCTTGGCCCGGCGAATGTCCCGCAGCACGATAAGCCCGTTTACATCCGGCATGCGGATATCGGTGAGGACCAGGTCAAAGGGCCGGTCGCAGGCCAGGGCGATCCCCGCTTTTCCCGACAGCGTGGTCTGGACATGGTAGTCTTCCGCTGTCAGGATCTTTTCAACACTCTCCAGCACAATCTGTTCGTCATCAATGACCAGTATTCTTTTTTTCATGGTTTTTCTCCTTTGGGCTTACCAGATTTCCGCTGCCAGCCGGGCCTCCAGCCATTTTTTCTGGTTGTCGGTCAGGGGGCCGATCTGCTCCTCTATCCAGTGAATGTCGCCGGTGATGACGGCCAGCATCTCGGGTTTTGTCAACTCGTAGTTCTCAAGGGCATCGGCCCCGTGAGAAAGCAGGGCGCTTCTAAAATCGTTGTCATGGCCGGCCCGCTCCAGCACCCGGAGCATCTCCTCTTTGTGAATGATCTGCTGGGCATCCGGCTCTCTTTCTTTTTCCCGCTCAATGGCGGTAGCCACGGCTTCGGCCAGCCGCTCCGGAGTGAACGGCTTTTCAATATAGTCCGCGGCCCCCAGCTTCATGGCGGCCACCGCGGAACGGACGCTGGCATACCCGGTGATGATCATCACCGGCAGCGACGGCTTCTGCCGCTTGATGTCCCGCAGCACGATCAGGCCGCCCACGTCGGGCATGCGAATGTCGGTCAGCACGATATCGTAGGAGTGCTTGAGTGCCAGTTTGATTCCCCTGGTCCCGTTGTCGGCCGTGTCCACTTCGTATGATTCGGCGGCCAGAATCTTTCGTACGCTGTCTAAAACAATCTGCTCGTCATCAATGACCAGAACTTTTTTCTTTTCCATCGGATGCCTCCTCGATCACTCGGCGAACCGCGCCCAGCAGTTCGTCCGGTGTAAAGGGTTTGGCCAGGAACATTCTGGCCCCCATTTTATAGGACTCCTCAATCGTTTCCTTGGTGCTGAACCCGCTCATCAGGATCACCGGCACGCGCTGCTGTTTGCGGTTCAGCTCCTTCATGATGTAAAGGCCGTCATGGACCGGCATCTTGACATCAATGATCAGCAGGGCCGGCGGTTCCCGGTCGATCACGGCCAGGGCCTCCTCCGCCGATGTCGCCAGCCGCACCGAGAACCCTTCGGGTTTCAATACCCGGTTGCAGCTCTCCAGCACGATGCCTTCATCATCTACCACCAGTATGTTCATTTTTCCTGTCCTGTGGTTTCCACGGGCAGCCAGATAAAGAAGGTGGAGCCCACCCCCATCTCGCTCTGTACCCGGATGTTGCCGTTGTGTTCCTTGACGATGCCGAAGGAGACCGACAGTCCGAGACCGGTACCCTTGCCCACCTCCTTGGTTGAGAAGAAGGGGTCAAAGAGCTTGTCCAGGTTCTCCGGCGGAATGCCGCATCCCGTGTCCGCGATGGTGATCTCCACCCCGTTCCGGCCCGGGGCGCCGGCCGACCGGGCCATGGCCGTGGCGATTTCTATGGTGTCCGACGGCTCGGAGGCGTCCAGGGCGTTGATGATCATGTTCAGCAGCACGCTCTGCATCTGGCTGCGGTCGATCACCAGGGGGGGCAGGCTCTCCCCCGGATGAAAATGAATGGCCACCCCCTTGATCAGGGCCTGGTTTTCGATCAGCTTGACGGTGGCCTCGATCAGCCGGTTGATCTCCGTGGGCTCGGGATCAAGCCGGGTCTGGCGCGAAAAGTCCAGCAGGCCCTTGACGATTTTTCTCACCCGCTCGGTGGACTCGACAATAACCGTCAGGTCGGACCGGATATCGTCGGCCAGGTCGTTTCGCCGCAGCAGCATGTGGGTGTAAGTCAGCACGCCGGTAAGCGGGTTATTGATCTCGTGGGCCACGCCGGCGGCCAGCCGGCCCACGCTGGCCTGTTTTTCCGACTGAAATATCTTGTCCTGGCTCTCCATGCGCCGCTGCTTCATTTTTTCGATCATGTGCTGGAAGGTCTTTTGCAGGATCGCGATTTCCGGGTCCCTGGATATGGCGCCGATATCCGGGGCGAGGCTGCCTTCGGTGACCTCCTGGCTGGCCCGGATCAGCCGGTGGACCGGCCGCATGATCTGGTAGGCCAGAAGATACCCCATGCCGATGGCGATGCAGGCCCCGATGCAGGTAGCCAGCAGGAAAAAGAAGAAGATTTTCTTCTGGACCCCTGTATAGGTGGACTCCGGCACGGCAATGCCCATCATGCCAACCCGCCGTCCCAGAATGTCTTCGATGGGCTGGTAGGCGGCCATGTGCCATTTGCCGGCCAGGGGCAGGCGCGTGGTGATCTGTTTCCCCATGGTCAGCACGTCCTGCCGGACCGTTTCGGGCGCTCTGGTTCCGATGGTCCGAAGCCCCTTTTCGTCGGTCATGTTGGTGGCGACGCGGACGTCATCAAAAAACAGGGTCACGGTGGGGGCATCAATTTTTTTCTGAATTTCATCAAGAAAGAAGGTTTTTCGCGCCATGTCCACCAGGTCGGTGCTCTGGTTCAGCACGATACCGCCGTAAAGGGCGCCGGCGATCTCACCGGAAGGCGTGTTTTCAAACACCGGAATGGCCGCCGCAATGGCCAGGCAGGCCATGTCCCGTCCCTCGGTGCCGGTGGAATAAAATTGAATCCGTTCGGCAAGGTCGGGGTTTTCAATATGGAGAAAGGATCGGGGCAGAACCACCGTTCCGGCCACCGCCTCCTTGTGGCTGGTGACATACCGCGCGATGGTGTTGTCCACCGAAAGGGCGGGCTCGGTTGTTTCGGGTACGGCATTGGGCCCGGTCCGGCACAGGGGCTGGCCGGTGGCGGTTACCACGCCGACGAAATCCAGGCCCGCGTGCTGCTTCAGCCGCTCCAGCCGGGTCCGCAGGTCCGCAATGTCATGTTCAAAAAAGGCGGTTCTGAACCCCGATCCCAGGGAGGTGATGTTCAAGGCCACGTTGACGTACCGGACTTGGGTGTTGTACACGTCCCGGGTGGCGCTCAGGGCCAGCTTCACCTGGCTTTCCGCCTCCCGGACAACGGCGTTGTAAAGCAGGTGGCCGCCGATGAAAAGGGAGGTGCCGCCCACCAGGAAGCAGACAACCAGAAAGTTGACGATCAGTTTGAATCGTGTGGAATGTATGGCCTGTATCCGCATGACCTGCCTCCATGAAAAAGCGGTGTCTGGCCTGGAGCAATGCAAATTGTTTGCCAGAACGCGGACAGGCGGGGTTGGAATGTAACTGCTTGATAATGAATGCTTTTAAAGCGCAGGAAATCGAGAGGGTTTTTTGGGGTCCCCGGACGTATCGGAATATTTGGCAGTCTGTAAAAAAAACAGACAGGGGCGGCCGGGCCTTTTTTTGAGGAAAACCGTCTGTCCCCGTTTTTCCGCATGGAGGAGGCGTTTCCCCTGTGGCATAATATAACTTTGTAAAAAATTCTTTACATAATATTTATTTTTGAAGCACTAAACAGAATTAAGGAAGTTCATGCAGCCGTCATGGAATGGCCCGGCATTTTCAAAAAATGCCATGTGCCGGCAAGGGATGCGGATAGCATCGGGAAGGATATCATGCGGCGTACTTGTCGTACGCCGCAGTGACGAGGGGTGCAGCGCAACGCAGAAATTGGGCTTTTTACGAAGCCGTCAAAATTATCAATCAATCAATAACAAGGTGATCGCATGACTCATGAAAATTCCATAACCATAACCCACGACGGCGCACTGGCGATTGTGACCATCAACCGCCCCGGTCAGAAAAACGCCATGTCCGTCGACGTACTGGAAGAACTCTGTGAAGTTGCCGCCGATTTTCAAAAGCGTTCTGATGTTTCCGCAATCATCTTAACCGGCGCAGGCGATTGTTTCAGTGCCGGCGTCGATCTTTCCGATCCCCGGCTGGCGCAAGTCCTTATCGCGCCTCTGGCGGAAAAGCGCAAATTGATGGAATACGGCCCCAGGATGTGCCGGGCGTGGGAAGACCTGGATCAGATTACCATATGCGCCATTGAAGGCTTCTGCGTGGGTGGCGGTGTCTCCCTGGCCTGTGCCTGCGACTTCCGGATCATGGCCGAATCGGCTTTTATGCGGGTTCCGGAAATCGGACTGGCCATGAACATGAGCTGGGCCACGATTCCACGGCTGATCCATCTGGTGGGTCCGGCCAGAACCAAAGAGATTGTTCTGTTCGGTGAAAAAATTTACGCCAGGGAGGCTTATGACTGGGGCTTTGCCCAACGCATCTGCCCTGACCGCAAAGCCATGGATGAAGCCCGGACAATTGCGGATAAAGTCCTTTCCCTGCCGCCTGTGCCGGCCGCCATGACCAAGCAAACCGTCAATGCCGCTACCAACGCCCTGGACAGATCAACCGCACATATGGATGTCGACCAGTTTGTGCTGACCCTGATTTCCGAAGATTTTAAAGAAGGTGTCGAAGCCTTTCTTCACAAGCGAAAACCAAAGTTCACCGGTGCTTAGCCCGGATCGTTTCCGCTATCAACGGCAATATCCCATCCTGGGCCTCTTTACTGGTGTCCATCCATCTTTTGTGAGGACACGAAAAACGTTTCCAATCAAGTCAACTGTCCCCGTTTTCCTCCAGGGCGAAGGCTGAACCGGGCACCCTCCCTCCCCGTCATTACCCGGCTTGACCGGGTAATCCAGAATAAGATTGACTGCAATACCTTGTTATTTTCCCGTGTACTTTTCTTGGCGGCAAGAAAAGTACCAAAAGAACCGCGCTGCTATTGATTATACGCTATGACGCATAATGAATAGCATATTTTTCTGTTGACATTTCAATACAATAAAATATAGGTTTTTAAAAAATGAGGGGGAAACAGGCGTTTTACGTCATGACACATAATCAATGTTTGGGCTTCTAGATTGTATGCTTCAAAAAAAGAAATAGAAAAAATTTTTCGCAAAGGTTTGTTGAGAACTATATTCTCAATAATTATTGCAGGGATTTTATGGGTTGAATTATACTTGTCATATATTGGCCCCATCATTTTTCCTGATATAGATTTTCAAAATTATACTATTAATTCAAGAGGGGAATTTTTTACTGTCATCAAAGCTGGTGCTCTATTTTTAGCAGGTGGGATACTCATTATAGTGATTACTGCATTTTTAGTAAATTGGGGCAGAATACCAAAGTGTCCAGAGTGTGATAAGCTATTATTAACAATAGAATACAATGATAAATTTTATCCTATTGTAGCAAGAACTGGTATATGTCCAAATTGTGGCTTTTGTTTAATAAAAAGGACTTAGCCCAACAACGCCACCCACACGGACTCGCAGGGGCGGTCGGCCTTGGTTTTGGCGTAATTTGGAGTTGAACTCACTTCAGAGACGTCTGCAAACCCTGCTCGCCGGTGGTGGCAGACGTTCCCAAATAGGAGGGATACACAGATGAATATGCGCGAGGCAGCCGAGGCTGCCGTGAAAAACATCGCCTCACACGGTGACACCGACATCTTTCCCTTCCCGTTTGAGTGTCACATCTTCCATGATGAACCCAATCGTTGCGTGGAAATTCTTGAGGCGATCCACGCGAATTTCGACGAATACATGTCAACGAACGCTCCGGATATGATCGAGACACTGAGCCAAGTTGGATATACCGGCTTCCGTTGGGCCGCACAGATCGAACCTTTCTGGAACGCCTACTATCTTGCTTGTGTGCTTCGTCTGGCGCAGGAGATTGAGGACGTCCGATTGCCCGAAGAAGCACAGGCAGTGTATTCGTACCGGTACCAATGGCAGGAAGACACAGGCAAGATCTTCAAGGACTCCACGTGGCGGGACTACAAGAAACGGTGCTTGGATCTCGCAGGGGAATCCCCCGTAGTTGTGGTCACGGACATTGCCGACTTCTACCCGCGCGTCTATCATCACAGAGTAGACGTGGCATTGAGCCGCCTGCCATCCGTGGGCGACATGCGCAATCGCATCATGAGGATGCTCTCCTCTTTCTCAAGAATCAATGTGTCTTATGGCCTGCCCATTGGCGGACCTGCGTCTCGTATTCTCGCTGAACTGGCACTAGCCGGTGTCGACCAGCACCTCAGGACTCGACATGTGAGTTTCTGCCGATATGCCGATGACTTCTGTCTCTTCTGCCCAGACCGCTCCACGGCCTATAAGAATCTGGTATTCCTCTCGGAGCGACTCTTCGATGAAGGTCTCGTCTTGCACAAGAAGAAGACAAGGATTCTCACTGCAGACGAATTCCGCGAGACCTCACGGGCCTTCATGCCCATAGACGAAACAGATGATGTTACCGACGAGAAGAAGCTTCTCAACATCTCGCTTCGCTTTGACCCATACTCCCCGACTGCGGAGGAGGATTACGAGGCCCTCAAGGCGGCCGTCGGAGAAGTCGACATCGTTGGCATCCTCGGTAGAGAAGTAGCGAAAGCCGCTATTGATCCGACAGTCGCTAAGCAGGCAATCAACGCCATCAAGGCGCTAGAGCCTGCAGTCCAAGGTGGCGCGATCCGTACTATTCTGGACCCCGGCAATCTGGCCGTGCTCTCGCCCGTCTTTGTCACGATCTTGCGTCTGGTTCGCTCCGTGTATGAGACGCTCCCTGACCAAGACAAGGACTTCGTCGACCAGACGCTCGTGCAGTTGCATCAGGATGAGTCACCGCTCCTGAGCGTGGAGCTGAACCTTGCCTACTGTATTCAAGTTCTTGGGCACCGCAAAAACGGTGCCAAGGAGGAACTCCTGGTGCGCCTTTTCGATACCCATCAGAAGCCCCTGATCAGACGGTTGATTTTGTTAATTCTGGCCGACTGGCAGTGCCACTACTGGCTGTCATCGCTCAAGAGACATTACACCGGGTTCTCCGTATGGGAGAAGCGAGCATTCATCCTTGCATCCTACGTCCTCGGCGACGAAGGCGACCACTGGCGTCGTCACGCTCGTCGCACGTGGAGCCCGATGGACCAGCTTGCCCGCGACTGGTTCAGCACCCGCTACCCTAACAACAGCAGGATGCCGATATGATCACAGAGAGATCGTTTGCAGCCTCATTCTCAGACTTCTGGCAGGAGCTGCTGCCGTTGCTGACACCGTCGTGCGTCCATCTCTTGAATGCAGGTCATGAAGAGCACCTTCAGGACTCACAAGGTTTCGAGTTAGACCCCGTGGAGACTAGTGACGAAACACGGGACGCCGCTGTTGTCTCAGAGTTCGCTTACCATCTTGCTCGCGAGGCATTTACTCATGGAGTTTCTGTCAATGATGCCTTTGCCGACAATACTGCGCGTCAGCGCGCACAGGAAATAGCGCTTCAGCTCGTAAACAGCTATGAGGGCGCAATCGTGCTTCCTGACTCGGCCTTAAACGCGGGGGAACTCGAAGAGGGACTACAACTTGCGGCTCGCTACGAGGCGTTCGCAAAGGTCCAAGGAGGGCCCGAACAGTTCACATTCCAAACTCCACTCAAGGGCTGTGGGTTCCTCCGCGCATGCGCGGTAGACGTGGTGATCAACGACTATCTCGTTGAGGTCAAAACGGTAAAACGAAACTTGGCCGGAAAGGATATCCGGCAACTTGTTGTCTACCTCGCATTAGGTAGCGTAGAGCCAACGGTGCAGTGGCATTACGCGGGCTTCTTCAACCCACGGCGATCTACATTCCATAAATTTAGAGTGCACGAGTTGGTGGACCTTATGTCCGGCGGCAAGACCGTCGTCGACGTTTACAGCGAGTTACTGGATTTCACATGCTCATCCGATGTCCAGCTAGACAGTGTGTTTTGAGAGAGGACGAACAAGCCGCCTCCAGCATACCTCGAATGGCGCGCGGACGCGCCACCCGCGTCTGCTGAGGCGCGATGTTAGGTTACAGAATAGGGAGGGAAAATAAAGTTGGCAGGCAATTCTAAAAAACAAGAATTATTTGCAAAAGCCATGTTCGATGTAGAACATGCACTAAATATGTACGCTTATAGCTTTTGCACAATACCTGCACAAGGCATATATGACAAGAAGGCTTTAGAACCTTTGATGAGTACAATTGAAAATTGTCATATTTATCTCATCGGATACCTACCTGTAATAGACCTTATTGATGTGCGACAAGTTTCAAATAGACTATCCATGTCGTTTTCCATACTCAACAATCAATACCCCTTAGAGTTTGATATTCCTGAAGGAGTCCAGTTAAAGCAAGACGAGAAATTATATTATTTGGAAAATGAGGAAGGCAAGAGGTGTTGGCCAAATGAATTATGGCTTCAAAATGGGCTATGTAATGTGACAGATATAATTAATTTTGAGGTAAAATATATTGGCCAGGCCTATGGAAATGACGGCTCGAGGAATGCCATAGATAGACTGCTAAAGCACGAAACGTTACAAAAAATATCTCTGCAAGGAGTTCCAGCCGGATATAGCCTATCATTGCTTATGCTTGAAGTGCATCCATCTAATCGAATTTTTACAATTTTTAATCCATTTGCAAAAGACAGTGAAGAAGGTCCATCTCGCATGAAGTCTGGTCTTGATAAACTGTTTGGAACTAGTGAGCAAGAGAGAATAGCATTATATGAAGCCTCTCTTATTCGATATTTTTCTCCACAATTCAACAAAGAATTTAAAAATAGCTTTCCTTCTACAAATCTAAAAATACTGCAAGATTGTTATGAAAAAGATTTTGCGGCTGTTACAGCAGAAATATGCATTGATGAACTCCCTTTTCGGCTATTTTCTGAATCCGTAAAGGTATCTCATTATCATATTGCTAAACATGATTTACACAATGATGAAGATAGAAAATTTTTCTTCGGGTTCTAAGCCGCGACAAAACTTCTGGCAATGATCTCGTCCTTCATTTCGGGGGAAAGATCATTAAAATAGGCTGAATACCCTGAGACCCGCACCAGCAGGTGGGGGTGCAGGGAGGGGTTGTCCCTGGCCGCCATCAGCATTTCGGGATCCAGCATGTTGGCCTGGACCTGCATGCCGCCCCGGTCAAAATAGACCCGGAAAATGCTGCCCAGGGCGTTTTTGCCGGCATCGTCTTTCATATTCAGGGCGTTGAACTTGATGTTGAAGTTGATGCCGTTGGCCATGCGGGTAAAGTCCAGCCGGTTCATGGAGTTGACCAGGGCTGTGGGGCCCCGCCGGTCCATGCCGTTTTCCGGGGCGATGCCCGAGGCAAAGGGTTCGCCCTGCCGGCGGCCGTTGGGCAGGGCCCCCACAAAGTTTGCAAAATGGATGTGGGTGGTGTTGGAGTAGAGCCCGGCGTTGTAACGGCCCCCCCGGGTGGTTTGGCCCATTTCGGCCATGGCGTCGGCATAATCGTCCATCACAAACCGGGTCCACCGGTCTGCTTCGGCATGATCGTTGCCGAATTTTTCAAGGCGGCGAAGCCTTGTACGCACCGCCTCGTTGGAAAGCCCGCTTTTCAGGTGGTCCACCAGTTCGGCCAGGCCCATGGCCCGGTCGGCAAACACCATTTTTTCAACGGCATAAAGGGAATCGCCCACCGTGGAGACCCCCACTCCCTGAATACCGGAAAAATTGTAGACCGCGCCCCCGGAAGTGGAACATTTCCCCTTTTCCAGGCACCCGTCGATCAGCATGCTGGTCAGGGGGGTGGGATGAAAGGCGGCATGGGCCTTTTCAATGGCCTGAAGGTCGTTTTTGAGCCTGCCAAGCTGATGCCGAAGCTGGGTCCGGTAAGCGTCCGTTACATCCGCCATGGTCCGCATTTGTAAAACCGCCATGGTTTTGGCGCCGGTGCGTCTGCGGGCGCCGAACCGCCGGCCTTCGTTCAAGGCCAGTTCCAGGGACAGGGGCATGTTGATAATGGCGGCGTCGGTGGAGCCCAGGGTCTTGCCCTGGGAGGTGGGCTCCACGCACCCGATGGCCACGTAGTTGCGGGCGTCGGCCAGGGTGTAGCCCGCCTTTTGCATGGTGGCGATGATGGTTTCGTCGTTGTACAGGGCCGGCGCGCTGCCTTTGCCCGTGGTCACTTCCACCACCTTGTCGTAAAAGGCCTTTGGCGTGTTTTTGTGAATGCGCACGTGGGAGTTGGGCTGGCGCATGCGCAGCTCGTCCATCAGCTCCAGCAGGATATAGCTGAGTTCGTTGGTGGCGTCGTCCCCGTTTTTGTCCATGCCGCCGGTGGTGACCACCTGGTAGCTGGTCAGGCCCCCCAGGGTTTTTGCCAGAATCTCCGGGTAGGCGGGCACGGTCTCGCTGAGCTTGACGCAGAAGGCTCCCAGAATCTCCTTGGCCTGGTCCCGGGTGAGCCGGCCTTCGGACAGGTCTTTCTGATAGTAGGGCCAGAGGATCTGGTCCATGCGGCCCACGCAGAGGCTTTCTCCCAGGCTCTCCTGAAACAGGGAGATATGGGTCAGCAGCATGGCCTGGACCGCCTCGAAAAAGGTGTTTGCCCCGTGGCGGGGAACCCTTTTGCAGGCATCGGCAATGCGCTCAAGGTCCGCCTTTCGGCCGGGGTCGGCCTCGTTTTTGGCCATTTCCCGGGCCAGGTCCGCGTACCGCTCGGCAAAGGCGATCAGGCCGTTGGCCGCGATCCGGGCCGCCTGATAAAAATCGCGCTGCTCCGGCGCGGTGGCTGCCTGCTCACAGGCCTCGATCTCCTTTAAAAATCCCTCCAGGCCGATGGCCAGAATCTTTTCATGGTTGGGTGTCAGGTGGGAGATGCCGCCGGTTTCATAAATCTGGTATTCTCTGGCTGTCAACTGGCCCACGGCAAAGGTCAGCTGCTGCCTGATCGTGGGAAACGCCTTGCGGATGATGTTTCTGTTCAGCCAGAAGGGAATCGTGGCGGCCAGCTTCCAGCGGTGGGCCGGCGTGGTCTCCAGGGGGTTGAGGCGGCGTTTGTGAAATTTGAAAATTTCCATCAGCACGCTGATGCCGTGGGACTCGGGATAGATAATGCCGCCCACGCGGCGGGAGGTGTAGTTGCCCGCCAGAATTTCATCCGGGTAGATGTAAATGCTTTTGTTTTTCAGCACATGGCTTACCGCCCCGGCAATCTGAACGGCCACGGGTTTTTGGCGGTTGGACCTGTTTTTGAAGTATGCGGTCCAGAGCAGTGCCCGCTCCGGGCAGATGCCGGGCACGGCCTCCTGAACGGCCTTTTTTAAACGGCTGACACGGTTTTCCATGTAGATATTCCTTGTTTTGGGTGCCCGGGGGCGCAAAAGGCCTGTCAGGAGGTGTTCCCGGCACCGGTTTCGATGCTTTTCTGTTTAATCCGTTCTTTCTGATGATCGGCCTGTTGCAGCCAGGCCGGGTTGTTTCGAAGATAGAGGGTTGCCAGTTCGTTGAACCGGGCCGCCAGGGTGAGGTTTTCTTTTTGCAGCCAGGATTCGGCAAGATAAAAGTAGGCCGGGCCGTCGGCCGGGTTGATGCCCACGGCCCGCTCCAGTGTCCGGATGGCCCCGTCATAATCTTTTTGTTCAAACAGCCGGTATCCCTCCACGGTCAGGCTGTGGGCCGCCGCCATCCGCGCGTCGGGCGCCGCGCCCGAAGGATCGCCGGGAGAGGTAAGGGCCGGGGAGGGCAGGCCGGTGTCCGGCTCCGGCTCCGGCATAACGGCAACCCGGGCGCAGGCCGAAAAAAAGAGCACTGCCGCAACCAGGGTAAACACCCGGCAAAAAGTACGCCGCCTGTTATTCGAACAGCCCCCTGAACCCATCAAATATCCTTTCAAACACGCCGGATCCCGCGTGGAGCCGGCATTTGGCCACCGGCTGGTATTCTTCCAGAAAATATTCATCGTACGGCGCCGGGCACCGGCCGGAGACCGCCAGTTCGCCACTGTCCCCGCACACCCTTCTTTTTACCACACCCGGCGGAATAGTAAACGGGGTGTTGGAAACATACCCGGGCATGGCGTTGACCAGCTCGGCAAAGATGGGCAGGGCCGCCCCGGACCCGGTGGAAAAAATTGAATCCCCGTTGTCAAACCCCACCCAGACCAGGGCCAGGAAGTCGGGGGTGTAGCCGACAAACCAGGCGTCTTTGTAATCGTTGGTGGTGCCGGTTTTGCCGGCCAGGGGGAAATCGACACCCCTTTCTTTCAGGGACTTTGCGGTGCCGCCGGTCACCACGGATTCCAGCATGGAGGAGACAAGAAAGGCTTTTGCCGGAGAGAGCACCGCCTGAATATCCACGTGGCGACGGACCAGCAGGGTGCCGTTTTCGTCGATCACGTCCCGAACCGACAGGGGGAACGGCAACACCCCGTCGGCGGCAAAGGCGCAATAGGCCCGGGCCAGTTCTAATGGGATTACCTCAAAGGCCCCCAGGGCGATAGAAGGATAGGGCTGCATCGGCGTTGAAAAGTTGAACCGGCTGATCTGTTTGACCGCCGTGTCCGGCCCGCCGCGCACCACCATGTCCACGGCGGCCCGGTTGCAGGAGAGCCGCAGCATGTCCCGCACCGAAACGGCTTCTCCCGGAATCTCGCCGAAGTTTTCCGGGGTCCAGTCCCGGCCGTTTATCAGGTAAGTGGTCTTCCTGTTGGCCAGCAGGTCCGAGGGTTTGAACAGGTCCAGCAGGGCCGCCGTGACAATGGGCTTGAAACAGCTTCCGGGCTGGCGGCGGGACTGGGTGACCCGGTTGAACTGGCTGGTTGCGTAGTCCCGGCCCCCCACCATGGCAAGAATGTTGCCGGTTCTCGGCTGCATCACCACCACGGCGCCCTGAAGCTTTTTTTCGGGATCATTCCTTCTGAGCGCCGGCAGGCCTGCTTCCAGCCGGGCAAGGCCGTTTGCAAGGGCTGTTTCCGCCGCGTCCTGAACCTCGGGGTCCAGTGTGGTGTAGATGGAAAACCCCATGCTGGAAAGCGTGGTCTGGGGATAAAGGGCTTCCAGCTGCCCGGATACATAGTCCAGAAAATAGGGGGCCCGGCGCCGGTACTTTTCAAACCCCACGGTTTCAATGGGCCGGGCCATGGCTTCGGCCAGCTGGTCTTCGGTGATCCAGCCGGATTCGAACATGGCTGCCAGCACCTGGTTTCTCCGGTCCCTGCATCTGTCCGGGTGGGTGTAGGGTGAAAAAAGGTTGGGGCCCTTGATGATGCCGGCGATGATTGCCGATTCGGACAGGGTCAGGTTCTCCACCGGTTTGCCGAAATAAAAGTCAGCGGCCCGGCCCACGCCGTTGATGGAGGCCGACCCCTTCTGGCCCAGGTAGATTTCGTTCAGATAGATCTCGAGAATTTCATCCTTGCTGTATTTTATCTCCAGGGTCACGGCGATGAGCAGTTCATGAAGCTTGCGCCTGAAGGTCCGCTCCGGTGTTAGAAAATAGTTCTTGGCCAGCTGCTGGGTCAGGGTGGAGCCGCCCTGGCGAATACCGCCATGCCGAATGTTGGCGGCCACGGCCCGCAGAATACCCGCAGGGTCCACGCCGAAATGGGTATAGAACCGGTGGTCTTCGGCGGCCAGCACCGCGTGGACCAGGTACTCAGGCACCTGGGACATGGAAACCACCCGCCGCAGCTCCCGCTCTTTTCCGAAAAACTGCATGATCACTTCCGGTTCCAGTTCCACCAGGGGGAGGGAGGCGCCCGTGTCCATCCGGCGAATATTGTGAATGCGGCGGTTTTTGATCTCCAGGCGGGCCGGAAAACCTTCCCGAATATGGCCCGGCAAATGCAGGTCCTTGAAATAAAGTTCAACGCCCGTGCCCGTCAGGCGGTACTCCCCCTTTTTTTCAGGCCGGGCCTCTTTTTTCTGGTACTCCAGGTTTTTTAATTTTTTTTCAAACGCTGAAAGGTCGACCTGTTTGCCGGGAAACAGGGGCGTGGTGTCCGAGTAGATGGTGGAGGGGATATCCCATTTTCTGCCGGAAAAGCGGTTTTCGATATGGCCGGACAGGTACCAGCAGTATCCGGCGGCCGTTGCCATTGTGAGTACCAGAAGAACGCCGCCGATGAGGATCAGTTTTTTAAACAGGGAAAACATTTGAGTCCTGAAAAGGGTAAACCGGTTTTTATTGATCAAGGCTGTTTTACTTTAATATATTTGCCGATGAAAAGGAAGATGGAAGGGGCCGGTCGAATTTCCTTCTTTGCACGGCGCTTTTTGCTGGTATATAGTTTAGTGTCCATCCATTTCTATGGAAGGCGCAAAGAAAGGTTTCCAATTCAGAAATGAGAATTTTTTCGCAAGATCAAGGAAAACAAGGGCTGACGCGGAGGCGTACTGTTGTACGCCGCACAAGGAAGCCCGCAGTTTGACGCAGAGATTGCGGAAAAAGGCCATTTATGGATGGAAACTAGTTTGAGGATCATTCCGTGCGGGTCCATGCCGCATGGTTTTAAAATGTGTCCCTGTCACAGGAGGTCACACCATGGTGCTTTTGCGGGTCATCATTGTTTTTCTGCTGGTAACGGGCCTTCCGCCGGCCGGCCTGGCCGCGTCACAAACGTTTGTTGAAACCTACGCCTACAACGCCGGCGAGTCGGACAGCAAGCTCACCTGCCGCACCGTTTCCCTGATTGAGGTCAAGCGGCTGCTTTTGGAAAAAATCGGGGTCTACCTGGAGAGCCGCACCGAGGTGCAAAATTTTCAGATCGCAAAGGACACGGTGACGGCCATCACCGCCGGCATCGTGAAACTGGAAATTCTGGATGAACAATGGAACGGCGAACAGTATTCCATGACCGCCCGGATCGTGGCCGACCCCGATGAGATTGCCCGGTCCATTGATGCCATGCGCAACACGCAGGGCAAAATGGCGGATATCGAGAAGCTGCGGACGATCAACGAAGAGTCTGTAGAACAGATGCGGGAGATGCAGGCCCGCATGGAGCAGCTCCAGTCCGACCTGCTCAGCTTAAACCAGGACGCCGGCGCCCACCAGGGCATCCTGGATGCCTGGGGCCTGTATGAAAAGGCGGTGCAGATGCGTCAGACCGGCAGGACAAAAGAGGCCATTGAAGCATTAAACACCGTGATTGCCGGCAACCCGACCTACCTGGCTTATTTTGAGCGGGCCATGGCCTACATGGAGCAGGACCGGCATCATGAGGCCATTGCCGATTTCAACCAGACCCTGAAGGTGGAGCCGAAAATGCGGGGCGCCCTGTTCGGCCGGGGCATGGCCTACCTGAAGACCGGGAACAGGGAGGCGGGCCGCCGGGATATTGAAAAGGCCGCCTCCCTGGGCAATGGCCGGGCCGTCAAATGGCTTCGGGAACATTCCGGACGAAACGGATTATAGAGAGCCGCAAAGTGACAAAACCGCGCAATTTTTTCTTTGTCTTTTTTCTGTTTGTTTTTCTGTCGGGGCCCTTTTCGGCGGGCTTTTGCGCCGAGGCGCCGGCATGGCGCATCCAGGCCGAACCCTGGCCCGAAGCCGGGGCGATTTTTCATTCAGACCCCCGTTGGCTGGGCGGTGACGGCGCCACATCCGTGGACCTGGGAGACGGCCGGGTGTTGTGGCTCTTCGGCGACAGCTTTGTCGACCCGGCCGGTACCGGAGCCCGGTCGTCCTCGGCCTTTGTGAGAAACACCATTGCTGTTCAGACCGGTTATGACCCCACCGCGGCCTCAATGCAGTTTGCCTGGAAAACAAAGGCGGGCCGGCCGGTCGCTTTTTTCGATAAGGGTGGCGATACCTGGTACTGGCCTGCCTCGGGTATTTTGCTGGGCAAGCGGCTGCTGGTGTTTCTGATGGTGGTCCGGGCCGCTGACAACGCGCTGGGCTTTGAGGCTTCCGGCTGGAAGGCCGCCTGGATCGACAACCCCCGGGATGCACCGGACCGCTGGAACCTGACCTGGCTGATCAGCCCTCAGCAGCAGGGCTTTGTTGTGGGTGCCGGCACTCCGATGCTGGAAAACGGATTTTTACAGGTCTTTGCCGCGGACGGTGGCAACCGGGATGTTTACATGGTGCGCTGGCCCGAGGCCGCGGCCCGGGCCGGAACCCTTACCAGTCCCCAGTGGTGGGCCGAGAGCACGGCGGGTGGGATGGATATGCGGAAAGGAAAGGCGCGGCCAACGCCTGTTTTTAAAGAAGGCCAGATGGAGTTTACCGTTGAATACCATCCTCGCATGCAGCGCTACCTGCGGGTGCAGACCGGTGATTTTCTAAACCCCTGCCTTGCCTTTTCCACGGCGCCGGCGCTCATCGGCCCATGGTCTTCCGCTGCCTGCTTTTTTTCTCCGCCCGAACAGGGCGGCCCGGACCTGCTGATCTATGCGGGAAAGTCCCATCCCATGCTGACCGGGGCCGACATGGTGTTTTCCTACGTGGTCAACACCACCGATTTTGATCGCATCTTTTCCGACATGACCATCTATTTTCCCGTCCTGCTCAAGGGCCGGATCACAGGAGACACAACCGAACAAAGCCAATGAGAAAGAGGGCCTGCATGCACGAGGATCGTACCCGGTGGAATAAAAAATATACGGACCGGGAGTGGACCGCCGAACCCTCGGACATCGTCCGCCGGTTCTATTCGCTGGCAAAACCCGGCATGGCCCTTGATATCGGGGCCGGTACCGGCCGCAATTCGGTTTTTCTCGCCGAACAGGGGTTTGACGTTGTGGCCGTGGACATTGCCGAAAAAGGCCTTGCTCAAATGGCCGGCGCCCACGCCAACCTTCTTCCGGTGTGCGCGGACCTGGATGTGTTTGAGATTCCGGAAAACCGTTTTTCCCTGATTGCAAACATTCTGTTTTTAAACCGGCGGCTGTTTCCCTGGATCATGGACGGCCTTGCGCCCGGCGGGGTCCTGATTTTTGAAACCTATATCGATTTTCCTTCCGGCAGGGGCCATCGCCGGTCCCGTGATTTCTGCCTGGCGGAAAATGAACTGCTTTACGCGTTTGCGCCCCTGCATATTCTGTATTATGAAGAGACGCAAAAAACTACGGACGAGGGAACCAGCCGGCTGGCATCGCTGGCGGCTGTAAAAAAATAAGCACCAGGAGGTTTCATGGAATTTGACGGCAAATTGATTGAACAGGTAAACACCAACCCGCTTTACACGGCCATCGGCATTCGCATTGAAACAGCGCAGGACGGCATTGTCACGGCCCGGCTTGAGCCAGCGCCGGCCATGTGCTGGCCCTTTGCCGGCCAGCCCCATGGCGGTGTCCTTTTTACCCTGATGGACACCACCATGGCCTGGGCCGCCATATCCGGCCAGCCGGAGTTCGGCTCCTGCACCACCATTCACGCGGACATTCAGTACACCCGCCCGGCCCGGGGAGCGTTTTTTACCTGCCGGGCTGAAGTGGTGTCAAAGACAACACGGATCAGTTTTATCCATTCCACAATCAACGATGCGGACGGTGCTGTTCTGGCCATGGGCCAGGGTACCTACCGGATCATGAAAATGCCCCTGGTGTAATCGTGGAGACCAGGAGAACCCCGCCCATGCTTTATGAGATTAAAAAGGTCAAGCAGCATCCGGGCGAACCCCGGCGCCGCTGGTTTTTTGATCATGAGATCGATCTGACGGTCTGGTTTGACCCGGCCAATAAGATTGAATCGTTTCAGATTTGTTACGACAAGCCGGGCGATCCGCATGCGTTGACCTGGAGCAGGGATGCCGGGTTCCAGCACCACCGGGTTGATGATGGCGAAGAAAGCGGGAGAGCCGGATACGCCAAAGCCATTCCGATTCTTGTAATGGACGGACGATTTGACTGGCATCGGATCGCCGAACTTTTTGTCCGTAAAAGCGGGGATCTCCCCAGATACATTGCCCGGTTTGTTTCAGCAAAAATAGTGTCATACGGTCACCGGAAGTCGATCTAGCCTCTTCTGTTTCAGGATACATCCGGCCTGCCTGTCCGGAACGGTGGAATTTTTTGTTCCAAGAGCGGAAAAACGGAGTATACTATTTGAAATCCAAAAGACTTTTGTCTTCAACCGAACAGAATAGGGGAGACTTATGCTGACCGACCTCCAGCTGATGACCATTGCGCCGTTTATTGATGAAACCATTCGGAATCTGAAAGCCATGTGCGGGCTTTCCGCCAGTTCAGGGGACCCGTTCTTAGACGATGTGGAGAAGTTCCGGTTCAAGGGGTATGCCGTGGCCGCGCCCACTCACGGCAAAATCAACGGCGTCATTCTGCTGCATAAATATATTGAAACCGCACTGACCATCGGCAACCGCCTGCGGCACCACATGCTGTCTGAAACCGATGAGCACGAAGAGATCAACGAAGAGATGCAGGTGGCCCTGGCCGAGTGGGGCAACACCATCATCGGCAACGCCACCCGGTTTCTGTCCGACAAGAACCTGGGCATCACCTTTGATCCCCCTTACTTTATCACTGACACGGAAAACCTGAACTCCCTTCTGGCCCATGCCAGCGAGGTCATCTCCATTCCCATTCACATTGACGCGGGCCGGTTTTATTTTAATTATATTTTAAACAGGGACGACAACGCGGACGCCGAATCAGGGGGAATTCCAAAGGACGGAAAAATCCTGATCGTGGATGATTCGGCGTTCAGCCGGTCGGTGATCAAGAAATACTTAAAAGCCATCGGCTACGAAAACACCCTGGAGGCGGCCAACGGCCGGCAGGCCGTGGAAATGAACGAGACCCAGAAGCCGGACATTATTTTTCTGGATTACGTCATGCCTGAAATGACCGGGTTCGAGGCCCTGCAGCGCATTCGCCTGGCGGACAAGAAGGTGCCCATTGTGATGTGTACCTCCATCTCCGACCGGAACGCGATTGCCGAGTGCAGGGCCCTTGGCATTGCCGGGTATGTTATCAAACCCCTGACCGCGGACGAGGGGCCCCGGAAACTCCAGGAACTGCTGCGCAACCCCCGGCGGTAGGCCAGATTCCGCACCCGTCATTGCCCAACTTGATTGGGCAACCCAGTGTAAAATTGACCTGTTTCCGCACCCGTCATTACCCGGCTTGACCGGGTAATCCAGCGTAAAATTGGCCGGCTTCCTTTTTTATGAGGAACAGGGTCAATCTTATTCTGGATCGCCGGGTCACGCCCGGCGATGACGAAGGGGGAAGCCCCGGGAGCGCCGCACCCCAGTGCGGCAAGTTCCTTATGACCGGTCCCGGGAAGCCCGCACGGCATCAAGAATATCCTGGGTGGTGGCCCGGGTCTGAATGCCGGGAACATCAAACGGAGATTTTGCATCTTTCCGGAATACGATCGAAAAGGTTTCCCCGCCCCGCCGCTTGATGACAACCTCTTCGGTTCTGGCTGTATTCAACACATCGGCAAGTTTCTGCCGGGCCTCGGAGTAGGTGTATACCTTCATGATGATTCCTCCAGAACGCTAATTCCCAATGGTGGTCAGCGCGTTGCCCATCTCAAAAGGCAGTACATCCGGCGTTATCAACCCACACTCCTGCGACTGTACGTATCGAAGAGTGTCGTGTCAATAAAGAAAAAGCATCGGTTATCCCCACCCCGGGAGCGCCGCACCCCGGTGCGGCAAGTTCATTGATGCTCGGCCCGGGGGTAAGCATCGTGGTTTGTAGTGTGCCCGTAAGGGCATTCGGCAGGGCCGGTTTCAAACGCCTGACGGCGTCACTACAAACAGGGAAACGTAATGAAAATTTTTTTCTTCGCATTAAATCACCAGATGTCTTCAGCCGGCGGTGCAGATTCGCCGGGTCACGCCCGGCGATGACGAAGGGGGAAGCCCCGGGAGCGCCGCACCCCGGTGCGGCAAAACCTTGCCCTCCCTCCCGACCCCATCCGCTCCACGGCGCCGGCCGGCCCGGCGCTGCGTAAAAAACGCTTGACATTGGTCCGGCCCATGCCTATAGTTGATTAACTACTACATTGTGGTATATGCCATGCAACTTAAAACCTTTTCATTGCTTTTGTGCCTTCTGACCGGCGTAACGATTTCCGCCGCGGCCGTGCCTTTTGTCCAGTGTGACCAGGCAGGCTGCTGCTGTACAACGGCCCGTCCGGCAGAATCGCACACGGCCCCGGATCCCATGGGCTGCTGCTGTGCCGGCGGCCCGGAAGATGCCTGCCAGATTGTTTCAGCGGCCCCGTTTCTGGCCGTCCAGTCTTTTCTGCCTTCAGCGGAACATCCGGAAACCCGGTTTGAGGTATGCAAGGCCCCGGGCACCCTTTCCGATGCCCTGACCCATGCCACCCCCCCCGCACCCCTCACAGCGGCCCTGCCGCATTTTTATAAAGCACCCCCCCTCTATTTACAGCACGCCGCCCTTCTCTTTTGATTGTTTCCGTTTTTCCCCTTCGATAGCACGTCATCATAACGCCGGTACCGGCGGCAGAGGATCTTTCTTCACCGCCTGAACAGGCCTGGCTCAAAACAGGGATTCCTGTATTTGGAAGCCGGTAAAAGACTCGAATTCTCCCGGTTTGGCAGACGCTTTTTCCAGCCGGGACAAAAAAGGAGATAAATAAGATGGGAACTTCAAAAAAAGCAAAAATCAAAGATAGAACGGAAAACAACACACAGTCGGAGAAAAAAGCACGGGTCCTGGCCGGCAACGAAAAAAAGCCCCTTCTGCTTGCTGCTGCCTGCGTGGTCCTGATCGTTCTGCTGGCCGCCGGTTTTTACCGGATAAAAGGCGGCGGGCAGGAGACGCTGTCCATTGCCCCGGCTCCCGCTGATGCGGCCGACCGGACCGTCGTCTACCCGGCCGCGCAGTTTGCCGACGGCAAGGCCCGTCATTTTGATTACACGGAAGGCGGCCGAACCATCCGGTACTTTGTCCTGCAAAGCGCCGACAACGTGATCCGGGCCGCGTTTGACGCATGCGACGTGTGCTGGCCCGAAGGAAAGGGATATTACCAGGAAGGCGACAACATGGTGTGCGGAAACTGCGGCCGCCGGTTTGCATCGGTAAAGATCAACGAAGTCCAGGGCGGGTGCAACCCGGCTCCCCTTGCGCGGACCGTGCAGGACGGCCAGGTGGTCATCAATGTCGGAGACATCCTTTCCGGCCAAAAATATTTTGATTTTCGGAATAGGGGGTAGCCATGACACGGAAAGATATTGCATTAAAGAACCTGTGGCGGCGCAAGGGCAAGTCGTTTTTCATCCTGGCGGGCCTGGTGATCGCCGTGGCCACGGTGGTGGGGCTGATCAGTTTTGTTACGGCCATGACCCACACCATCAACCACCAGCTTGAAAAATACGGCGCCAACATTCTGATTGTGCCGAAAACCGACAACCTGGCCCTGACCTATGGCGGCATGACCCTTGGCGGGGTGGCTTTTGAAACCCGGGAGATACGGGAGTCCGACCTGGCCGGTATTGCCACGATCAAGGACGCGGCCAGCATCGCCGCCGTGGGGCCGGTGGTGCTGGGCGGCGTGGAGATTGAAAACCGGCATGTGCTTCTGGCCGGAATTGATTTTGACGCCACCCGGATATTAAAACCCTGGTGGAAGGTTTCCGGGGCACTGCCCGGTCCCGACGAAGTGCTGCTGGGCGCTGAAACCGCCCGGATTCTCGGCCTCGGCATTCACGAACCGGTTTTCATAAAAGACCGGGCCATGAGCGTTGCCGGGGTTCTGGCGCCCACCGGGTCCCAGGACGACCAGTTGATATTTACAACCATGGGCACGGCCCAGGTGCTTCTGGATAAACCGGGCGTGGTCTCCATGGTGGAGGTGGCGGCCCTGTGCAATGCCTGCCCGGTTGAAGAGATGGTGGCCCAGATCTCCGAAAAACTGCCGGACGCCAAAACCATGGCCATTCAGCAGGTCGTTCGCGGCCGAATGGAAACCCTTAACCATTTTCAACGGTTTTCCTACCTGATTTCCGGCATCGTCGTTTTTATCGGCGGGCTGGTGGTGCTGGTGACCATGATGGGAAGCGTTCGCGAGCGCACGGAGGAGATCGGTATTTTCCGGGCCATCGGGTTTCGAAAAAAAGATGTGATGGAAATCACGTTTATCGAAGCCGCTGTTTTGTCGGCAATCGGTGGTGTCCTCGGCTACCTGCTTGGATACGGCGCAACCCGGCTGGGTTTTCTGCTGTTGGCGAAAAAAGAGGCGGCCATGGTTCTGCTGAACCCGACCCTGGCGGCAGGGGCGTTGCTGATGGCCATGGCCGTGGGGCTGGCGGCAAGCGCCTATCCCGCTTTCATGGCCGCCCGAATGGATCCCAGCCGGGCACTGCGTTCCCTGTAACCCATTTCCAGCATGCGGAGGATGATATGAGTCATATAATTGTTGAACGTCTTTCAAAAATCTACGGCAGCGGTGATTCTCAGGTCGCGGCTGTCTCAAACATGAATTTTAAAATCGATTCCGGAGAATTTGTCGGTGTGATGGGAGAGTCCGGCGCCGGAAAATCAACCCTGCTGTCCGTGCTGGGCGCCATGAACACCCCCAGCGCGGGACGGTATCTGGTGGACGGCATCGATGTGTACGGCCTTTCCCAGGAAAAACAGGCCGATTTTCGGCGGGAGTTTCTGGGCTTCGTGTTCCAGCGGTTCCACCTGATTCCCTATCTGACGGTCCTGGAAAACGTGATGCTGCCGTTGACTTGCGCGGATATGAACCGGCGGGAAAAACAGGCCCGTGCCCGTGCCGCCCTGGCCGTGGTGGGGCTTGAGAACAAGTGGAAACGCCTGCCTTCCGAGATATCCGGCGGCGAAAACGAGCGGGTGGCTGTGGCCAGGGCCATTGTCAATGATCCGCCGATCCTGCTGGCGGACGAGCCCACCGGCAACCTGGATTCCCGCAATACAGGCGAGGTGATGAAACTGCTGTGCCGCCTCAATGAAAACGGCGCCACCATCGTGATGGTGACCCACAGCGCGGAGTGCTCGGCCTATGCCGGCCGCGTTATGACCCTGGCCGACGGAAGGCTGGTCTCCGAGGGGCGACGCCCCATTGAAGCGGTGAGCCCGTCATTTATATTTGGCCGGGAAAACGTCTGCTATGCATAGTTTGTCGGCTGCAATGCAGACCATGTAAAAAAGGAAGGATGGCAGCGCGGGCCTAACACGCCCGCGCTGACCCCTTTGTTCGATACCTCTCTTTTCGTGAGACACCACACCCCGGGAGCGCCGCACCCCAGTGCGGCAAAAACCCCTGCCACGCACAAGAAAGCCCGCAGTTTGACGCAGCAATCAAAACAGGCATCCCCCAAAAGGCCGGTTACTCTTCTACTTGACACCAGACCTTTGTCGTCGCTATAGTGCCGTTATAATGCCAAAAGGGGAGACACTAGGGGCATGGCGAGGGGAACAGATACCACACCATAAAATTTGCAAAATCATGAACACTTGCTCAACTGCAAGATCCGCAGTCTATCACCCTATTGGAAGCCGAAATGACGTATTATAATACGGCACTACGGCGGTATAATCATGGTTATAAATCAAAATGAAATCTTATAAACTATACTATTTATTTATAAGTTTTGTTTTTATGTTTTTTATAAGTGCCAGTGGCCTTGCAAATGAAATCGAAAAGAAATTTATTGAGGCAGGGCTTGTTGATGTTCATCACATCGACAAATCAATAAAAGTTGATCTTGTTAATTCTGATCCTGGTAAAAATTTTTTTCGAGAAAATTTCTATAATGGACTTAATAAGGCGTATCTTCGAAGAGAAGTCGCCCAAAAATTATCAACGGCTCAAAAATATTTAAAATCTGAATTCTCCGATTATTCAATTTTAATTATGGATGCTGCGCGTCCCAGAAGTGTATCTCAGCTTATGTACAATAAAATGAAGGGAACCAAATTTGAGAAATTTGTTGCCAATCCCCAAAAAGGATCAATGCACAATTATGGTATTGCAGTAGATGTAACAATAGTTGACGGGAATGACAAAGAAATTGATATGGGCTTTACGCCTTTTTATAAAAGCACTGTTTCAATTTATTGGGGTTATGCAAAACTCAAAATGTTTGACCTAACTGAAGGGCAAAAACAGAACCGCAAACTGCTGTCGGGTGTCATGCAAAAAGCAGGGTTTATCCCGTTGAGTTACGAGTGGTGGCATTTTAACGGAATGCCAAAAGACGAAGCACGAAAAAAGTACAAGATAATTGAATAATTAAAAGCCCATTTTTGCACGCGACCCAAAGAGCCGGCTGCGCGCAAAACCCGCTATGAATCAAACAGGAATATATTTTGAAAAATAAAACAATTCTCTTAACAATACTTAGTATCGGAGTAACAGCTTTTATAACTTTTTGGCTTGTAATTTTTTACCTCTCATCGGGCCCTACAAATGACGAAAATATTGCTATAGGCAAGCAAATTGCTGCAGATTTAAAACAAAACAAATCAAGTGATCTGTTAATATTAAAAAGTGAAGTAGAGAAAAAATATAATCTTGAACAAAATGATGACATTAAAGTGATTGTGGTATCTGATAATGATAATAAAAAATCTGACATCTTCATCAATATTTATCTGAAACCATTAGGCCCCTTTGAGGTTTATTCACTTAACAAAGATGAATGGTATAATGAAGAATAAATGCATAACCTGCCAGTCCACCGGACGGCAAAAAGCCCGCCGCCGGTGACCGGCGGGTTAGTCAAAATGAACGACTACGGAAAAGGAAAAATGCTGGTCATATATCGTTCCGGCGGATTAGGGGACTTCGTTAAGACTTGGGGTTTTCTCCGCGAAAACCCAGATGCCATTATTGTAACCAAGAAGGACCGAGGTGAGTTGTTACATCACACACTTGGCCATACATTTCTTTGCGATGATCTGTGGGAGCCTTTCTTCAGAGGTGAGAGTTGTCCGCCTCCGTTCGTTTCAGCCTATACGAAAATTGTTGTGTACCGCCACGAATACTTTGCCAAAGACGACGAACAACTCCGAAGCGGGCTGAAATCACTAAACCCTCACGCGGATATTGACTTGCGAAGCTTTTGTCCAGTTTGTTGTGAGGGAACGAATCCGGTTTTGAAAACAAACAAATCAGGGCGCATAATCTTCCATGTTGGCGCTGGATTATTGAAATTTTCAAAGGCTAAAATAGAAGAATATTTCAGGCGCGGTGTATTCCCTATCAAGGCATGGGATTTCGGACAGTCGTTGCGGTTTAAAAAATTAATGGAAAAAGATGGTTACTGCATTGATCTCATCGCTGGAACACAACAACGTAAACAATGGGATACTGGAACGTTAAATTTATTTAAGGATAACGGTTTTTTCAAAGAGGAGGGGCTCATCGAATTGAAGGATATCATCTCTAACTCAAAGTGCTTCATTGGTTTTGATTCTGGTCCAACACACCTCGCAGCACAAATGGGCGTACCTACCGTCGGGATGTACGGTCCTACAGGCAACAAAGGTGTCGACCCAAGCTCTCACGATCTGTGCCACGCAGAACCACTTGGACCACAAGAGCATCTCTGCCTGATTCACCCTGATAGTTCGACTCCAGATTTGGACAAGCCAAGGATGCGGTGGTTGAGCCCAGAAAAAGCGGCTAAAGAGGTCAAAGTATTTTTGAATCGGATTTATACCCATAAGCAAAACGGGAAACACGGGTAACTGGTTGTCCGTGTCCAAAGGGCAAGGGGTCTGTTGGGTTGCCTTCAATAATATGTCTGAAGAAACAAGCTGCCTCTTGTGCTTTACACCCCGGCAACTAGTTGCCGGGGCCACCCGCGGAGGTGTTGTGATATGAACCCAAATTCGAACGAGACAGATAAAGGACGTGAACACCTTTTCGAAAATTATATGGACGAAGCTAAGACAACGAGCGCTGCCGCTAGAGACTTCTTTGGCGCGGCTCAAGGTGCCCGACGCCAAGCCGAGGATAATGGAATCTTACCTGTTCGCAATAAAGATGGTGAATTCCGGTGGACGATACAGCAGGGCCTGAAAGCTGCATGCCATGCGCGCGAAGACATTTCTGCAACCCTTCAAATTCAGCTCGCCATTCTTAAGAGGCTTGATCGGAATCGCAACTTGTTGTGGGTGGCAATTGCAATTCTTGGTTATTTGGCATATCGCATCTCATGAAGGCCACGGGTGCCCGAAGGGCAAGATATCTGTTGGGTTGCCCTTAATAATTTGTTTGAAGAAACAAAACCGCACGGCTGGGCTTGATCGTCAACCATAAAACAGGAAGAACATGTCTTTAACTACCACAGTACGTGCAGCACACCGGGTTCCGTTTGGCTCATTCATACCATTTTTGCTGATCTCCTTTGGCCTGGCCTGGGGGGTTCTTGGTTTATACATTTTTCTTCCGGAAAAAATGGTATCGGTGTTTGGCCAAATTACGGGCAACCATCCGCTCTTTTACCTTGCCGTGTATGCGCCGGCAATTGCCGCGTTTGCTGTGGTTGCCTGGAACAGTGGCCTTGCGGGGGTGCGGCGCTTTTTGGGACGGGTGTTGCTCTGGCGCTGCAGCGCTGCCTGGTATGCCTTTCTGATCATCGGCATTCCTGTCATCTTTGTTGCCGGTTCCGCAATTCGGGGAAATCTTTTCACGGATCCGTTTCCATTTGCCTCATCGCAGGCATTATTCGTGGCGTTGTTCTTTGCAGCCATCAAAGGCCCTGTCGAAGAATTTGGCTGGCGGGGCATCGCCCTTCCGCTTCTCCAAAGGAAGTTCGCACCCACCTGGGCCGGGCTGATCCTTGGTGCAATATGGGGGCTGTGGCATCTACCGGCCTTCCTCTTGAGCGGAACCCAGCAAAGCGAGTGGTCATTTACCGCATTTTTCGCCGGATGCCTGGCGATAAGCATCATCGTAACCGCACTGTTCAATCACGCCCGTGGCAGCATTCTGTTGCCGGCATTTTTTCACTTGCAGCTCATGAACCCGATATTCCCGGACGCACAGCCCTACGACACATACCTGCTGATCGTTGCCGCATCCCTGATCATCTGGTTCCACCGGAAGGACATGTTCACACAAGAACAATCAGTAACAGCGGTCGTTCCAGACGGAAATGCGGCTGAAAAATATAAAGAAGACAGAATGGGCTTTCTATGATTTTAGTGTATTTGATTTTCGGAACGCTGGGCATCGCGCTGTTCGGACTGCTGGCGCTTCGCCTCTGGGATGAGCGTGCCGAGCAGGCGGAATGGAAGCGGCTGGCCGATTTGCAGCCGGCAAACCCGTCTTTATATGATCCGATGATGGTTGCCGATTTGCCCGGGCCGGCAAGGCGATTCTTCAATTTTGCCATTGCACCCGGCACGCCTTTATTGACAGTGGCTGAAATCGATATGGGCGGGCAGTTCAGCCTGGGTTCCCGAGAAAACCCAACCTATCAGCAGATGGACGCAAAGCAGATTCTTGCCGCTCCATCGGGTTTTGTCTGGAAGCTGCGTTTGCCGGGTGCCATACCGGTTTCCGGCTCGGATTCCGGCCGGTGGACGCGGTTCCGGGTTTTCGGCTTGCTGCCCGTTGCCCGGATGGGAGGCGATTCAGACCATACGCGGTCAGCGTTCGGCCGCTATATTGCCGAGGCTTTTTTCTGGACCCCTGCGGCCCTGCTGCCGGGCCCTGGAGTTGTCTGGGAATCGATGGATGATCACACCGCTCGCGCCACAGTAAGCCACCTGGGACTGTCACAGGCTGTAGATGTGAAGGTTGACGGCGATGGCCGGCCAATTGAAGTACATTTCATGCGATGGAGCGATGCGAATCCTGATAAAGTGCATCGACTGCAACCTTTTGGTGGAAAACTGTCTGATTTCCGTGAAGTTCAAGGATTTCGCCTTCCCTTTAACGTGGAGGCGGGAAATATGTTCGGCACGGACGACTATTTCGCCTTCTTCAAAGCCGAGGTCATTGCTATTCGTTTTCCGCTTCCTTCACACCGATCCCGAAGTCGGGACGCCCGATGATGATACCGCCGGCATGAACTGTAACGTTTTTTTGACGTGTACTACCGGCCGCAGGTGCCGCACTGGGGTGCGGCGCTCCCGGGGGTTTCGATCCCGATAGCGATAGCGATCCCGATTTGGAGGGGGCCACAGATGCTCCGAAGAATCTTCTTGTATTGAGTCTCATTTAAATATACAATTGGGACTCAATTCGGAGGTGATATCATGAAGTTTTTAAGTGTCAGAGATCTCAAAGCCAAGTCTTCGCTTATCTGGAAAGAGCTGCCGAACCAGAAAGATATGGTGATTACCAGTAACGGCAGGCCGATTGCCATCCTTTCATCCGTAACAGAGGACAACCTTGAACTGGTTTTGTCGTCCTTTCGCCAGGCAAGGGCAACGCAGGCGGTTAATGCCATTCAGCACGAGTCCGTGCGAAAGGGAACGGATAAAATTTCCACAGGTGAAATCGACGATGAAATCAAGTCGGTTCGCTCCCGGCGGAAAAAATGAAAATCGTTCTTGATACAAACGTGCTGGTTTCCGGGCTTCTCACACCGTATGGGCCAAACGGTGAGATCATCCGCCTGATTTCGGCCGGGGTGCTTACGGTTCAATATGATTCAAGGATATTTCTTGAATACCAGGATGTCCTGGCAAGACCCAGGTTTCAATTTGATATGCAGGATGTGAACACCTTTCTGGCCTGGTTGAAACAGACGGGCCAGGTGGTTTTCGGCGCGCCACTGGAAAAAAGGCTGCCGGATCCGGATGATGAGCCTTTTCTTGAGGTTGCCATTGCCGGGCAGGCGGTATGCATAATAACAGGGAACAAAAAACATTTTCCCAAAGCGGTTCGGCAGAATGTCACCATATTTTCGCCTGCTGAATTTATCGAGTTTTTCAGAAAACATAATGAGGGCACAGGGCAGGCCCATACCCAGGGGTGATTGTGACTCCGCACCTGTGCCGCCGGCATGGACTGTAACGTTTTTTTGATGTGTACTACCGGCCGCAGGTGCCGCACTGGGGTGCGGCGCTCCCGGGGTGGGCTCCCGGGTGTGTGCGGCCAAGACGTTATTTGCCAATGGAGTCTGCGATGAGTGACCTGCAGGACCATATAAACTCGGCCAGAAGAACGGGAAATATCGATTTTTCCATTGAGGAGCGAAGTGCTGATTGCGTTATCAGTCGAATGCCGGTTACCCCCGGTGTGCTGAATCCCTATGGCACGGTGCAGGCGGGTGCGATGGTATGGCTGGCTGATGTTACCGCCTCGGTCCTTGCGCTTGAGGGGCGAAAAATAGAGGATGACGGAAAGGGGTTTCCGCTTGCTGTAAACATTCATACGAGTCTTGTCGGTAACCAGACAACCGGCGATATTACCGCGGAGGCAAGATTTTTGAGCAAGGGTAAAACAGTGATGGTTATCCGGACCCGGGTGACTGGAAACAGGAACAAGTTGTTGGCAGAAGTTACAACAACCCATGTAATTGCCAAATAGTCCGGGAATTGACGATAAAACAACCAGCCGGTTCACCGGTCGGTACATTGGGCTAGAGATCAGGGGGACATGAAAAAGGATTCTCAAAACACCGATCCCGGTCGTCTGCTCAGATACAGGGATTCAATTTATGCAGCGGATTTGCTGGTGTGCGCGGTGGCCTGCTTCGATTTTTTCACATTTCTGAGTGAAGGGCCGAAAACCTTTGATGAGATCTGTGACAAAATGGAGATTCAGCCTCGACCGGCGGATGTCCTGGTATCTCTTCTTCTCTCCATGGAACTGATTGAAACGAGTGCGCACAGATATGGGTTGGCTGAGCTGTCTGCGAAATATCTTGTCAGTGATAGCCCGGACAGCCTGGTCCCTTATTACCGTTCTCTTAGGAACCGCCCTCAATGCCTGGAGTTTCATGATGTCCTCAAAACCGGAAGGCCTGCCGGCTGGTCGAGTAAGGACAAGGGGGACAGCTGGGCAAAAAGTATGGAAAATCCGGAATTCGCGGACACCTTTACCGCAGCCATGGACAGCCGTGGCGCTTTTCTTGCCCGAAAACTCGCCGGGACAATCGACGTCAGTCAGCACAACGCGCTTCTGGACATTGCCGGTGGCTCAGGCATATACGCCTGCTCCATCGCAAACCGGAACCCTCGTCTGGCGGCCGCCGTCCTTGAAATACCTCCCGTGGACCTTGCTGCAAAACGGTCAATCGAATCAAAGGGCATGTCGGCCAGGATCAACGTTGTCGCCGGAAACATGTTTGATGAAATTCCCTCTGGTTATGACGTCCATCTGTTTGCCAATGCTTTTCACGACTGGGATATCGACGCTGTAACCACGCTGGCCACCAATTCCTTCAAGAGCCTTTCACCCGGCGGTTTTATAGCGGTCTTTGATGCCCATCTGAATCAATTTAAGACAGGGCCTCTTTCCGTTGCGGAGTATTCATGCCTGCTGATGCATTCAACGGAAGGCAGATGTTATTCCACCAAAGAAATCGGCGATATTCTCATGTCCGCAGGGTTTGGCCGGGTTGAAGTCACTGATGTTGCGGCTGACAGGACGTTAATCACCGGAAAGAAGCTTTAAACCATCCGTCCGGCCGCGGTTGCCGCACCGGGGTGCGGCACCTGCGGCCGGTAGTTTCGATCCCGATCCCGATCCCGATAGCGATTTGGATGAGAGCGCCGGGACACTTCTATCCGCAGCCGCACCTGGGGCCTGACGAGCCGAAGGCTTTCTGATTGGCTTTTGCCATCCGGTTCAGCCATCGTTTGATGGCCCCCTGTTTTTTCTCCGGGGCAGTGTCAAGGTTACAGTGGCAGGCCGTTGTACCGTCATGGGCATGGTCCTGATCATGGGACATGCCGCAACATGTCGGACCTGTTTTTTGCCTCTTTGTTTCATTGTTCAGGGTGTTCATAGTGCCCCCTTTTTATTGTTGCAGGGGGGATAAAGTTCCCCCCTGCGGTTTAAGTGTTAGTTCCAGCAACGGCCGGCGTTGTAGCCCATTCCATAGGGCCCCATGTGGTTATACCGGCCGCCATACCCGTAGGCCCGCTGATTGGGCGCGATCTTGCGCACTTCGACCTGATAGGCCAGCCTTTTTTCATCCAGGCTTGCCCGGAGCCGACTGATGTCACTCTGCACGGCCTTTGCCTTTTCAAGATCAGGTTCGGTGGTATTCAGAATCGCTTCCAGGTCTCCCTGTTTTGTCCAGAGCTTTTCCTGAATATCGCGAGTCTCATCATAGAATGCGCGGTCAAGGGCTTCCAGCTTTTCACGCTGCTCCTGGGTCATGTTCCCGTAATAATCGCCGGGTCCGTTGTTCCCGTATCCCATCATATGACCGCGACCCCATCCGGGTCCCCATGCCATGACAGGAACCGCCACGGCAAATACCAGCAAAAGAATACCTATAATGGATGTCAGTTTCGTCATAATAAACCTCCTTCTGGTTTGGCTGTTCTTACATCTGCCTTGTGTTATTGCAAACATCATACCACAATGTGGTACATTATGACAACATATTGTTTTTAAAATATTAAATTTTTAATTTCAGAAAATGGCATGGGGGAAAACGGATAGTTACGATGCGGTGGTGGGTATAAAATACCCGGATTGGTGGGTATAAAATACCCTTTCCGCGGTGGTTGCCGCACTGGGGTGCGGCGCTCCCGGGATGGGCGCTCAGGCTGTGTTTTACAGGCGGCTTCTCAGGGAGGGCAGAAAGACAAAGCAGAGGATTTCAAAGACCTTTTTTTTGTAGGCACCGGAGTCCGGGTCAAGGCCCATGATCCGGGCCGGGTAGGCGGGGGCCCCGGCAAGGGTGTAGCCCATCATGACGATGGTATAAAGCCACCTGCTCACTTCTTCGGCGGGAATGCCGGGCGGCACGCTCTGCTCGACCATCTTCAGCAGGTTGGAGTGGACCCGGGTCATCAGGGTAAACCCGGACACATGCCGGTGGTTGTCGTAGTGGGCGATGTTGATGACCAGGGTGCCCACCATTTCCCGGTTTTCAAAACAGTAGGCAAGGCCCTGTTGAAGATAGTGGATGAACACCTCTTCCGGCGGCAGCCCTTTTACGCCCTGCTGCCAGCTTTCGATGGTCTCGACAAAGGATTCAAAGGCGTCCTGAATAACGGCTTCAAAAAGCGCGGCCTTGGTGGGGAAAAAGTGGTGAATGCGGGAAAAATCGAATTTGCCTGCCTGGCCGATCTGCCGGATGGTGGCGCTGTCGTAAGGCCGGGTGGTGAACACCCGGCGGGCCGCGTCCAGGATTCTTTTTTTCGTGATCTCGCCTCTGGGCAGCGGTGCTTCCTGCTGTTTCCGGGCCGCTGAAGCGAACCGCTCCGGCGGGCGAACAGGTTTTCCCGGCCACCGGGCCATGTACTCGGCCGGCACCGCGGCCTTGCCTTTGGAAAGCACGTCCAGCACCGGTATAAAAAGCCCGGCCAGGGTGTTTTTCACCCAGTCTTCATAATCCTTGTCATCTACGCCAAGGGTCTTTTGATGAAAGGCCCGGCCCCCTATAAAATGGACGGCCACCAGCATGAACACAAGCATGAACATGGCGGTCTCCTGTGCCGGGGCCTGCTCCAGAATATGCCGGGCCACCAGGGACAAAACCTTTTCATGCACCCGGGCCATGCGGTCCACGCCCGGAAGCGGCGTGTCCGGATCGACCATCTCCACGGCGTTTAGCAGCATCACCCGGTAGGCATCGGGCCGGCGCAGCCCCTGGCGGAGAATGCCTTCCAGGTAAACGGCCTTGCGCTTGTCGGCCCCCATGGTCTGAAGCCGGCTGAAAAATTCAGGGTGGCCCTCCAGGATTTCGTTCTGGATCTCCATGGCCACCTCTTCGAACAGGGCCTCCTTTGATTTAAAATAATGGATCACCAGGGGATGGGGCACGCCGGCTTTTTCGGCAATGGCCCGAATGCCGGCCGCCTGAAAGGAGGCGGTGGTAAAGACCTGTCGTGCCGCCTTAAGCACCCGCAGGCGGGTGGCAATTCCCTTGGGGCCGGGTCCTTTTGGGGAGGCCCGTTTTGCGGTTTTTTTTGCAGGTTTTTTTCTGGCGGCCAAAGCGGGTCGTTTCCGTAAAGGGTTTTCTGATTTTTTACCGGCTTCACCGTAGCATGAACAAAAGATCGAGTAAAGAATTTACCGGGTGTGGATTTTTTCTTGACATTCCCACCCGCACGGGAGGATAATGTTTTTTACCGATTGTGGATTTTGCAGTCTGCCTGGTTTTTTAATGCCCGCGTGATGAAAAAGGAGGTGCCCCATGTCTTATCCGGACCGCAATAATCCCTATACCTTTAATCCCTACCTGGAGTGGCGGAAAAAGATTGATTATTACCAGGCCGACCCGTTTGTCCGGAAGATGATCAGGCTGTTTGCCGGGGACGAGGCGGAAAAGGTGGATGCCGAGGCCGCAGCCTTTTCCAAAAAGGCCTCCTTTCGCTGGCGGGACCTGACCGAGCGGATTGCCACGCCGGATAACCGGCCCTACATGATGCACTACGACGGTCACAAGAACCGCATCGACCGCATTGTCCGGCCTTATGAAATCGAGATCATGGAAAAAGAGGTGTTTGCCGAGGCGTGGTTTTCCCCCAAAACCTCCCTCTGGACCCGGTTTATCAAGCTTTACCTGCTCAGCCAGAACTCCGAAGCCGGCCTGGTCTGCCCGTTGATCTGCACCTGGGGAATGGCGGACCTGCTGGAAAAATACGCGGACACGCCTGAGACCCGGCATATTCTCACGCACACCCGGGACGGCATCAACGGCGAATTTGCCATCGGTGCCCAGTTTGTCTCCGAGATTCAGGGCGGGTCCGACGTGCCGGCCAACCTGCTGGAGGCGGTCGAAGAAAACGGCCAGTGGCGGCTTTACGGCACCAAGTTTTTCTGCTCCGCGGCTCATGCCGACTATTCGGTGGTCACGGCCAAGTCCAAAGGCTCCCAGGAAGTGGCCCTGTTTGTTATTCCCATGTGGCGTGACGGCAACAGGGAAAAGGAGGTGCGCAACAACTTCACCATTGATCGTCTCAAGTGGAAAATGGGCACGGTGGAGCTGCCCACCGCCGAGATTACCTTTAACGGAGCAGTGGCCTATCCGGTGGGGCCTTTGAACCGGGGCGTGGCCAATGTGGTGGGCATTGTGTTGACCTGCTCCCGCCTGGCCCTTTCCATTGGATCGGCCGGCGGCATGGCCCGGGGCCTGCGCGAAGTGGAAAAATACGGCGAGTTCCGGACCGCCTTTGGTATCGCCTTAAAGGATTTTCCCATGATGGCGGCCCAGTACCTCAAAAATGCCGGCTCCGTCAGGCGTACCATTGCCGGCAACTTCAAGGTGTATAAAGCCTTTATCGAGCTTCCCGGCGGCCTTTCCGTGGGCCTGGACGGAGGGGGGTTGTCGGTCAGTTCAAAGGCGGATGAACCGCCGGAACTGCGAAAACATCGCTTTGACGTCCGGCAGCTGGTGCTTTTGCAGAAGATCACCGTGGCCAGGGATGCCATCGACCTGTCCCGCCTGGGCATCAGCGCCTTTGGCGGCCACGGCGTGATGGAGGATTTTTCCAGCTTTCCCCGCATGTTCCGGGACGGCATGGTCAATGAGCTGTGGGAGGGGCCGCGCAACGTGCTTTTGACCCAGCTCTTTATGGACTTTCAGAAGGTCCGTAACTGGTATCCGCCGAACGAGTTTGTGGGCAGAATTTTAAAAGGGGCCGATGAACTCCTGGTCCGGGGCTTTGCAAAGGAGCTGGAAGAGATTTTGGAAACGCCCCACCTGTTTGACATGGATGAAAAGACCATTGCCGTCTGTGGCCAGTGGGACGATTTCTGCGAGCGGTTTTTTCACGCCTACCAGGATCTGGCGCTGGCAGAGGCGGAGGCGGCCGGATAACCGGGAATAAGACTGAAAACCAGGTTGTCTCTTGGGAAACAACATTTTTTATACACCACGATGGGGCATCAATGGCAGGCCCCGCCCATTGCAGCGCAGCCTCGCGCAAACGCTTTTTTCGGGAAAAAGCGGGCAGGCTGTTTGAGCACCGCGAAGCGGGCGAGTTCCTGCCCGCGCCGAAAAAAGCGTTTGCGCGAGGGAAGCCGAAGGCCAAGCTGCACGGGCCGGTTCTTTTGGTACTTTTCTTGCCGCCAAGAAAAGTACACGGATAAGCAGTATAAGAGAAATAATCTTTGAGAGTACCGCCGTAAATACAATTCGATTTCGATACCGATACCGATAGCGATTTCGATTTGGATAAACAACCAGGGACCTGTCCTACCGTGGTTAAAACCGTTTTTGGACAACAGTGAGACAGATTATATTTTGAAAACCGGAGATAATTAATCCAGAGAGAAGAATCTTTATGGAAATGGAAACACCGCTGCAAGCCATGGCACGATTGAAAGCCGGCCCCCGGCCGGTGATCGGGTGCCTGCCGCTTTACCCGCCGCTGGAGCTGATTCACGGCATGGGCCTGACCCCGGTGGTGCTCTGGGGCCTTTCCGATGCCGTGCCCCAGGTGCCGGACGCGGACCGGCATCTGCAGAACTATGTCTGCTCCGTGGCCCGCCGTCTGGCTCAGTTTGTGATCCGGGATGGAAAAGACCTGATCGACGGCCTCTTTTTTTACAACGCCGGGGACACCCTGAGAAACCTTCCGGAAATTCTGCGGGAAGGCCGGGCCCTGGCCGGGGCTTCGCCGTTGCCCCTGTTCCGCATGCATGTGCCCATGACATCCCCGGCCCAGGCCGACAGCTCCGGATACCTGAAACAGGAAATCGAAGCGCTCATCCGTTCTTTTGAAAAGCAGTACGGTGTAACCTTCTCCGAAACGCGGTTTGCCGAAAGCGTTTTTCTGTATCGCCGGATGCGAAGCCTGTGCCTGCAACTGGAACAGGCGGTGGCCGAAGGCCGGATGGGGTTTGCCGATTTTTGCCGCACCCTGATGGCCGCCAACTTTCTTGAGGTAAGCGAGCAGATCGCGCTGCTGGCATCGACGCTGGACGGGATCGGGCCACCGTCCGCCACGGACGATGCATCTGTCCGGGTGGTGGTCAGCGGGATTCTGCCGCCGCCGCCTGCTTTTTGTGAAATGATGGACCAGGCCGGTTTTGTGGTGGCGGGCAATGACCTGGCGTTCATGCACCGTTCTTACGCCCATGCGCCTGAAACATGGGCCGACGCGGCGGACTATTATGTAAAGTTTTACAAGTCCCATTTCCCCTGCTCCACGCTGCTGTTTTCATCCGACCGAAGGGTGGATGCAATCATCGACAGGGTCAGGCAGGCCGGCGCGAAAGGCTTTGTCTTTGTGGGTGAAAAGTTCTGTGAGTATGAGTACTTTGATTTTCCGTATCTTGAAAAGCGGCTCAGGGACCAGGGCGTGGCCGTGCTGGCCGTGGAGATATCCATGGACGACACCGTCGGCATGGAGACCTTCAGGACCCGGCTGGAGGCGTTTAAAGAGGTGATCGACGGGGGAGGGCGCAATGGAAATAAATGAAAAAACCAGGGCCGGGAAGCATCTGACCGAACTGCTGGTAAAAACCTATACAGACATCCACACACGGGCTGCTGCCGGCGCTTTTGTGGTGTGGGGGGCCATCATTGTTCCGGCCGAGATATTTGCGGGATTTGACAACGTGGTGTTCTGCGCGCCGGAAAGCCACGCGGCCGTGTGCGCGGCCAAGGGCGTGGGCGCGGCCCAGTGCCTGAAGGCCGAAGCCCTGGGATATTCCATGGACCTCTGCTCTTATGCCCGCATTGACATCGGCTGTTTTTCGGACGGCGGAAAAGAGTCCCCCACCATGGGCCTGCCCCGGCCCCATCTGCTGGTTTCAAACACCAACAACTGTTCGCTGCTGGTCAAGTGGTTCGATGTGCACCGGCGCGACATGGACATTCCCCACTTCATCCTGGACGTGCCGTTCTGCTACGGGCCCCAGCAGGAGAAGGACCGGGACTATATCCTGACCCAGTTCGGTGACCTGATCCAGACAGTGGAGCAGCTCTCCGGCCAGAAGTTTGATCGGGACCGGTTTTATGAGGCGGCGGCCCACACTGCCTCGGCCTCCATGGACTGGAAGCGGTTTATGGCCTGCGCCGAGCACCGGCCCTCCGGCATCACGGTGTTTGATTCCTTTGTGCAGATGGCGCCGTTTCTCATTGCCCGGGGCACACCGGAGCTGGCGGCCCATTATAAGATCCTGGCCGACGAGACCGAGGCGAACGTGAAAGCCGGTATTTTCCCGGTGCCGGACGAAAAATACCGGCTTCTGTGGGACAACATCGCGCCCTGGCATCAGCTTCGGAAAATGTCCACGCGGCTGGCCGCCATGGGGGCCAATATCGTGGCTGCCCCTTATACCTCCTGCATCGGGGCCGTTGAGGGAAGCTACGACCTGCTCTCCTTTGAAGAAAATGATGATCCCCTGTGGTATCTGGCACGGGTCCAGAACCATTCGGTCTGCCCCATGGGCATGGACCTGAGGCTTTCGTCCATGGGGCCGGTGATCGAAAAGCTGGGCATCGACGGCGTGGTGTTTGCCAGCAACCGCAGTTGCAAGGTATTTTCGGTCATGCAGATGGATGAGCAGCGACGCGTCAGGGAACAGTACGGCATTCCGTGCGTGATGATCGACGTGGACCACGCGGATGTACGCAAGTTCAGCCAGGAAAATGTCTATGTGCGGCTGGAGGCCCTGCTGGAGAGCATTGAGGCAAAACGGGCCGTATAATCTTTTAATCCTGCTCGTGATCGAAAAGCGGCTGTATTGGAGCACGAGCAGGAGCACGAGCACGAGTAAGAGTAAGAGAAGGGCAGCTGAAAAAGTTTCAGCCAGCCCTGTTCAGACCAACATGGAAAAGGAGAACAGTGAATGAGAAAAGTAAACGTGATCGGCGTGGGCATGACCCCCTTTACCACACCCAAGGCGAAAATTCCGTACACGGACATGGCCAAAAAGGCGGCCGGTGACGCATTGAAAGACGCGGGAGTGGAATATAACGAAATTCAGCACGCCTATACCGGGTGGGTCTATGCCGACAGCTGCGCGGGTCAGATGGCGCTGTATGATATCGGCATGACCGGCATCCCGGTGTTCAACGTCAATAACAACTGTTCCACCGGCTCCAACGCCCTTTTTCTGGCCCGCCAGGCCGTGGCCACCGGCGTGGTGGAGTGCGCCATGGCCCTGGGGTTTGAACAGATGACGCCCGGCGCCCTGGGCGTGGTGTTCAACGACCGGCCCATTCCCATGCAGACTTTTTTTGTCAAACTTTTTGAGTTCCAGGAGCCCAAACCCGGGGCACCGCCGGCGGCCATGCTTTTTGGCGGGGCCGGTGTTGAATATCAGCAGAAATATGGCATATCGGATGAGGTCTTCGGCAAGATATCGGTCAAGGCCAGAAAACACGCCCAGCACAATGAGCGGGCCGTGTTCCGCGATCAGTTGTCGCTGGACGAGGTCATGGCCTCCCCCCACATATTCGGCCCCCTGACCCGTTATCAGTGCTGCCCGCCCACCTGTGGGGCCGCTGCCGCCATTTTATGCTCTGACGAGTTTGCGAAAAAGCACAACATCACAAACCCGGTCTATATTGCCGGCCAGTCCATGAACACCGATTTTACCAGTACATTTGAAGCCAGAAGCGCCATGAACATCTGCGGTTACGAGATGAGCAAGGCGGCGGCAAAAGATGTTTACGAGCAGACCGGGCTGGGGCCTGAGGATCTGGACGTGGTGGAACTGCACGACTGCTTCACGGCCAACGAACTCATCACCTATGAAGCCCTGGGCCTGACCCCGGAGGGCACGGCGGAAAAATTCATTGAGGACGGCGACAACACCTACGGCGGCAAATATGTGACCAACCCGTCGGGCGGGCTGCTTTCCAAGGGGCATCCTCTGGGCGCAACGGGTCTTGCCCAGTGTGCCGAACTCACCTGGCAACTTCGGGGCCAGTGCGGGGTTCGCCAGGTGGAGGGCGCCAGAGTGGCGTTGCAGCACAACATCGGCCTGGGCGGCTGCTGCGTGGTGGGTCTGTACCGGCGGGATTAGTCTGAGACTTTTATGAAATATCCGGGCTAAGTCGGACTATAATTATGCAACAGGGAACCTTCGCTTTCTGTCATTGGGTTCGAAATCGGGATCGTTATCGAAATCGACGCCGATCCCGATAGCGATTTCGATTTGGATGATATAAGCGGTTTCTTGCAGCTTCAATGACCTTAAGCAGAATCAAAACAGATCGGGCGGGAGGAAACAATGGGCAAACGGGTGCTGCGAACCAGATTGTGCGACCTTCTCGGTATTGAATATCCCATTCTCAGCGCGGGCATGGGGCCAACCCTGATCGGCGAGCCCAACGGGGCTCCGGTGGAACTGGTGGTGGCGGTTTCCGAGGCCGGGGGCCTGGGCGTGCTGGGCGGGGCGGGATTCAACCTTGAAGAGCTGCGGAGTGCCATTCGGGAGATTCAGTCGCTTACGGACAAGCCCTTTGGCGTGGACCTGCTGTTGCCCAAGAACCTGCCGGACGGCGCGGGCATGACCGGCGAGGTTCCGCTGGTCCGTATTCTGGGGTCCCTTCCCGCTCCCTACGTGGAGTGGTACGAGAAGGTCAGGGAGTCCCTGGGCCTGCCGGAGTCGGACCTGACGGTCCGCTCCGACACGGTGACCATGCATGCCGACGAGGCCATCAAAATATGTATCGAGGAGCGGGTGCCGCTTTTCTGCGCCGGCCTGGGCGATCCCGGCTTCATGGTCAAGGATGCCCACGCCGTTGGCATGAAGGTGCTGGGCGTGGTGGGCAACGCGAAAAACGCCGGCCGCGTGGCCGCTTCCGGTGTGGACTTTGTTGTGGCCCAGGGCCACGAAGGCGGCGGACACACCGGCCGGGTGGGCACCATGGCCCTGCTGCCCCAGGCAATCGACGCTGCGGCCCCGGTGCCGGTGATCGCCGCCGGCGGCATCGGCGACGGCCGGGGTCTGGCGGCCTCTCTTGCCATGGGCTGTATCGGCGTCTGGGTGGGAACCCGGTTTCTGGCGTCAAAAGAGGGCGGGGCCATGGACCTTTGCAAACAGCGCATTCTGGAATCCACCGACGAGGGCACCCGCGTCAGCACCCTGTACACGGGAAAGACCTCCCGGGTGAACACCTGCAAGTTTCATGAAATCTGGGACGGGTCCGGCCTGCCGGCCCTGCCGTTTCCGGTCCAGGTGGTCCTGGCCTCGGCCCTGATCCGGGGCTTTGTCCAGGCGGGGAAAGATGAGTATGTAGCGGGCTTTGCCGGCCAGATTTCTGGGCTTATCAAGGAAATAAAGCCGGCCCGGGACATCCTCCTGGAGATGGTGGAAGAGGCGGCGGATATCCTTTCCAGGAAGCTCAAAGAGGATGTCGTTGTTCAGTAACCCCGGATATCCAGTGAAATATTAAGGGCAGGGGATGACGGTAATGCTCAACCTCGAGTTTTCAGAATCCATGATCAGGCTTCAGCAGGGTGTCAAGATGGTCGCCCGGCAGGTCCTGCGGCCCATATCCAGAAAGTATGACCTGCTTGAGCATGTTTACCCCAGGGAGCTTGACGCATTCAGGGGCGCCCCGCTTTTTTCCCGGTCGAAGAAGAAACAGGACAAAGATCGCCCGCCCGGTGACACAAAAGATCCCATCGGTACCAACCTGGCCCAGATTCTCAGTGTGGAGGCGATGAGCTGGGGCGATTGCGGTATGCTGATGTCTTTTCCCAACGCCGGGGTGGGCAATGCCGCCCTGGTTGCCGTGGGCACGGATGACCAGGTGGAAAAGTTCGGCCGCCTGTGGATTGCCTTTGCCAACACCGAGCCGGAAGCCGGGTCCGATGCCGGCGCCATCAGTACCACTGCCGAGCTTGACGGCGACTCATGGGTGTTAAACGGTGAAAAGATTTTTGTGACCTGCGCCGACCGGTGCGACGCGTTGATTGTGTGGGCCACGCTGGACAAAAGCGCGGGCAAGTCCGGCATCAAACCCTTTCTGGTGGAAAAGCAGACGCCCGGCCTGGCCATGACCCGCCTGGAAAACAAGTGCGGGCTTCGGGCCTCGGACACCGGGACCTTTGTGCTGAACGACTGCCGTATCCCCAAAGAAAACCTTCTTGGCAGCGCGAAAATCGAGCAGACCACAGAAGGCTTTAAAGGCGTCATGAAGACCTTTGACATGACGCGGCCCATGGTGGCGGCCATGGCCACCGGGCTGGCCGGCGCGGCCCTGGATCTGGTCCGGGAAAAAATGGAACAAAACGGCATCGTCCTGGATTACCACGGGGGGCCCAATGCCGTCAGCGCGATGCAGAAAGAATTTTACCGAATGGAGGCCCACCTGGAAGCCATGCGGCAGCTCACTTACAGGTCTGCCTGGATGGCGGACGACGGTCAGCCCAACAACCTGGAAGCATCCATGGCCAAAGCCAAGGCCGGCCGTTGGGCCACGCTCATCGCCCAGAAGAGTTGCGAGCTGTTGGGTCCCCTGGGAATTTCCACGCAGGAACTGGCGGAAAAATGGATGCGCGACGTCAAGATCATGGATATTTTTGAAGGCACGGGCCAGATTCAGCACCTGATTATCGCCCGCCATATTCTGGGCCTGTCCAGCCGCGAGCTGAAGTAGCCTCAGGCCAGGGCCATTCTCGTGAAAGCTTTTTTGATGGACAGTCCGGTCGCTGTAGTTGCCGCACTGGGGTGCAGCGCTCCCGGGGCCTGTCAGTCTGCCACCTTATCAGCCACGTCGATCAAAGATCAAAAAACAGGTTCTGGACGGCCTTGGTTCCCACGTCGATGACCTGAAGCCGCAGCTGGCCGGCGGATGCGGCCTCGGCCGGGAAGAAGAGAAACCCTCTGGCCAGGGTGCCGGGGGTGATGACCTTATTTTCCATCTGCCGGTTCATCAGGTCTCGTCTGATGGCCTGTTCGGCGTCGCTGCTGTCCATCTCTTCTCCGGCCCCGATCAGGGCACCGCCGGCCGCGCCGATGGCCGCGCCCTTGCCCATGGCCTCAGCCACGTTGTCTCCCAGTAGAATGCCGATGGCAGCCCCCACCACGGCGCCGCCGGCCGCGCCCAGCACCGACCGCTTGCCCGCCTGCTTTGAAATCCGGGCATATTCCGAGCTTTTCTCCAGCCGGTCATAGGCGGTTGCCTGGTCCAGCAGGTTCCAGTAGTTGCCGTTGGCATCCACCAGAAAGGTCTGGCCCGGATTGAACTGAAAAGCGGCCGTGCTTTTATTGTCCACCACGATCTGCACCGGCAACAGCCCGGCCTTGAGAATGTTGAACCCAAAAGCCTGGCCCGCCTTTTTTTCATCGGCGTAGGCCATGGCGGCCAGTTCCATGTTGTTGACGGTCTGCATGTTGGAAAACGCCGCAGGCGGCTGAAACGGGACTTCCTGTTGCTTGTAGGCAACACAGGCCGTGGTCATGGCCAGCACCAGCAGGCAGGGAATCAGTTTTTTCATGGCAAGGCTCCTGTAGAAAAGAGGAATATAAAAGATGTCGTATTACACCAATGGAGCAGGCCTTGTGTCAAGCGGGAAATGTTTTCAGGGTGCCGGGCCTGATTTATTCTGTGGTTTATCTCCCGATTAGTGGTAGTAAAGACATGCATAATTTTTAGTGCAGTCGATGGCTTTGCAAGGGTTCAAGTGGTCAAGTAAAAAGCTATAGATAAAGACTTGATGAAGCCCGAACGTTCGGTTTATGGTTTGAAGTCAAGATATTATTAACTAACGATTCAATTCCTTTTGGAATAACAATAGAACACTAACAAAAACAGGTGCATAGCATTTATAAGTCTTTCAAAAACAAACCCTTGGACCCTCGACCCCTTGAATCCTTGAACCCTGCGCACCCACTAAATCGGAGAAGATCCTATTTTTTTTTCATCAGTTCCTCCGCCCGGTGGCAGGCGACACGGTGGTCCGGGGCAGGGGAAAAGGGGGCTGGTATCAGCGCGGGCTCGACGGTTTTACAGATGCCGGCGGCATGGGGGCACCGGGTGTGAAACCGGCAGCCCGGCGGCGGCGCCGACGGGGAGGGCACATCCCCGGGAAGCACCTGTTTTTGCCGCTTTGCGGCGGGGTCGGCAATCGGAATGGCCGAGATCAGTGCTCGTGTGTAGGGATGCAGGGGCGTGGCATAGATGGTGTCGGCGTCGGTGATCTCAACTATTTTTCCCAGGTACATCACGGCGATGCGGTCGGAAACGTGGCGCACCACGGCCAGGTCGTGGGCGATAAACAGGCAGGTAAACCCGGATTCTCTCTGAAGGTCGAGCAGGAGGTTTAAAATCTGGGACTGAATGGAGACATCCAGGGCCGACACCGGCTCGTCGCAGATGATCATGCGCGGGTTTAAGGCAATGGCCCGGGCAATGCCGATGCGCTGGCGCTGGCCCCCGCTGAACTCGTGGGGAAACCGGTCGGCCGCGTTTGCGGAAAGTCCCACCCGGTCTAAAAGCGATTGTACCGACTGCCGGCGTTCGACGGCGGTGCCGATGCGGTGAATTTTAAACGGTTCTTCAAGCATGGTGCCCACGGTATGGCGGGGGTTTAAGGACTCGAATGGGTCCTGGAACACCATCTGAATATGGCGCCGCAGCCGCCGCAGGGCCGCGCCCCGCACCCCGGCCAGGTCGGTGCCGTCAAACCGGATGGCGCCGGCCGTGGGGTCGTAAAGCCGGGCCACGCAACGGCCCACTGTGGTCTTGCCGCAGCCCGATTCTCCCACCAGGCCCAGGGTCTCACCGGGTCGAATGGCAAACGAGATGTCGTCCACGGCATGCACATGGGCCACGGGCCGCAGAAACACGCCGCCCCGCACGGGAAAGTATTTTTTCAGGCGCTCGACTTCAAGCAGGTTGAGGCCGGAAGTTGCCATATCACCTTCTATCCAAATCGGGATCGCTATCGGGATCGAAATCGTAATCGATTTTACATGTCGAAGACCTCATGGCAACTCCTTCTCAACCGCGTGGCAGCTTGCCATGTGTTCCGGCCCCACGGCAACCAGGGACGGTGCGACATTTCTGCAGATATCCATCACCCTGGGGCACCGGTTCTGAAACCGGCATCCCGGCGGCAGTTCGGCCAGGGATGGCACCATGCCGGCAATGGTGGGAAGCTTCGTCTTTCGCCTGTTTCCCAGCCGCACGATGGAATCCAGCAGCCCCCGGGTGTAGGGATGGGCCGGCCGGTCAAACAGGGTGGCCACATTCGCGTTCTCCACCAGGGTGCCGGCATACATCACACACACCCTCTGGCAGGTTTCGGCAATCACGCCCAGGTCGTGGGTGATGAGCATGACGGACATATCGTTCTGTTGTTGCATGGTGGTGATCAGTTCCAGGATCTGTGCCTGAATGGTCACATCCAGGGCCGTGGTGGGTTCGTCGGCGATGAGCAGGTCCGGGCCGCAGGCCAGGGCTATGGCGATCATGACCCGCTGGCGCATGCCGCCGGATATCTGGTGCGGATACTGGCCCATGCGCTGGGCCGGATCAGGAATGCCCACCTTTTTAAGCATGGCCAGGGATGCGGCCGTTACCGCCGGCCGGTCCATCTCAGGATGGTGAAGGCCATAGACCTCCCCCAGCTGGCGGCCGATGGTGTGCACCGGGTTTAACGCGGTCATGGGTTCCTGGAAAATCATGGCAATGCGTCGGCCCCGGATGGAGCGCATGGCCTCCGGGGGCAGGGCCGCAAGGTCTCTACCGCCGAACAGTATCCGGCCGCTGTCGATGCGGCCTGACGGCTTGGGCAGCAGCCGCATGATCGACAGGGCGGTCACGCTTTTGCCGCAGCCCGATTCGCCCACCAGGCCCAGCACCTCGCCGTGCCGTACCTCAAAAGAGAGGCGGTCCACGGCTCGCACCCGTCCCGCTTCGGTTTCAAAGGAGACCGAAAGGTTTTCCACGGTAAGCAATGTTCCGGCGTTCAAAAGGTGACGTTCCTTCCCAGGTTGTTTTTCCCGAAAGCGGTATTAAAACCGGCGATCCCGTTTTATCCAAATCGAAATCGCTATCGGGATCGAAATCGTGTCCCACGCATGGTCGTCTCCCTGTTCCCGGACGATTCCTTTAGGTGTAGCGGAAACCTTCAGGTTTCCATAAAATTGCCCTTCGTCGTTGTTGTCCGACCTTATGGCGGCCTGAAGGCCGCCGCTACATTTTTCATCTGCGAATTTTAGAAAACAAACGCTTATTATTTATAAAACGTTCTGTCCTCGATGGTAACCGGGTCAAAGGCGGTGCCGGCTTTCATGACTGCACGGGTCTCGTCGTACAGTTTCCGGTCAAACCAGAACAGGCCGCCGGTGGCGCTGGAAAAGGGTTCGAACAGATCATCGGTGTGCCGGGTGCCTAAAGGGTCGGGTAGGCGCCACCATCGCCAGCAGGCCTGACGCACATAGGGTACCATAAAGGTGGGCACAAAACAGCCGATCTCGTGGATTTTTGCCTGAATCTGCCGGGACAACACCTTTCGTTCCTCCGCGTCCAGGCTGGCACGGTAGGCTTCGATCAGCCGGTCCATCTCCGGGTCGTCGGTGTTGGTGATGTTGTTGGTCTGGGGCTTGTGGGCATTTTCCGAATGAAAATGCTCCCAGTACTGGGGCCGCAGCGACGTGCTCCATGCCACCCACCCCACCTCGTGCTTTTTTTCCAGCACCTGCTTGTAGGACGCTGACGGATCCAGCCGGCGCAGGTTGATCTCAATGCCCGCCTTTCGGGCCTCCTCTTTTAACACCACCAGCCGCGGGGTGTGGCCGTCATGGCTGTAGGTCACATCCACGGAAAACCGCATACCCTCTTTTTCCCAGATGCCGTCCGGCCCCCGCTGCCATCCCGCGTCGGTCATGTAGGCATTGACCTTTTCAAGGTCGAACCGCCGGGCCTTTACATCGGGGTTGGTGTAGTCGCCGTATCCCACGAATCCCTGCTCCAGGCGGAAGTAGTCACCCCGCAGCACGGTGTCGATCACCTTTTGAATATTCATGGCATGGGCAAAGGCGTAGCGCACCCGTGCGTCCTTGAAGAGGTCGATGTCCTGGTTGAGCCACATGCCCATGGCCGACTGCTGGGTGTCGTTAAAAAACCAGATGCGGTGCACATACCCCTTATCAAAGACCGGGGTTTGTGTCTTGTCGTGCCAGAAGTCGGGCATGGTCAGGGGAAACGCGTCGATCTCGGCCTGTTTGAAGTACTCCCAGGACATGTTGAAGTCCTTGACAACGGTATAGATCACCCGGTCCACGTTGAACCGGTTTTTAAAGTAACGCAGGTCGGCCGCCCACCAGTCAGGCTTACGGGAAAATTCCACAAACTTTCCCTTTTCAAACCCGGATATCTGGTAAGGCCCGGTGTTGGGGGCGATTTTCCAGTTGTAGTCCCGCACGAAATTTTCGTCCAGGTCGCCGTAAAAATGGCTGGGCGTGGGGGAGATGCCCACCTTCAGATAAAGGTCCGGGTCGGGTTTGGAAGCCACCACCGCCAGGGTGTGGTCGTCATACACCACGACCTTTTCTATTTCCTTTGTATAGTAGTCGTTGTACCAGGGCGCCACGATGTGCGGGGACCGCATGAATTCCAGAGTGTAGGCAAAGTCGTGGGCCGTCACCGGTACGCCGTCGGACCACCGGGCTTTGGGGTTGAGCCTGAAGTACATGGTCTTCCTGTCGGTGCCAAATGCCCAGTGGGTGGCGATTTCGGGGACAATGTTTTCGGTGTTGGGATGAATGCTGATCAGGGAGAGCTGGTTGCCCAGAATGGCGCTGCGAAAGCTACTGTTGGAGTCAGGACCCACCACTCGGAAGGTCAACGGAAAACTCAGCAGGGAGAGTCGCAGGGTGCCCCCGGTGACCGCGTCCGGGGAGGCAAACACCGGGTCGGTGTCGTTGGTCAGCCATTCGATGTTTTCCGGAAGAGCGGTTTCGGCAAGAGGCGCCCGGTAAGGTGAATGGGCCGGCTCCGGTGCCGCCTGCTGCTCGCCTTTGTCCGAAGAACAGCCCCAGGCGAGGAGCATGCACAGGACCATCAGCGCCGATATGAGATACTTTGTTTGCGGCATATTGTTTGTTCCTTCCCAATCAATGTTTATTTTCATTTATCGAACACATCTATCTGGCGGCTTCGTAAAACAGTCAAGTTCAAGGCGTCGCAAGCCCGAGGAACGAGGCGTACTGTATGTACGCCGCAGTGACGAGGGCGCAGCGCAACACAGAAATTGGCTGTTTTACGAAGCCGCTCCATTTCATTCATAGACCGTATACATCTTGGGATCAAACGCCTCTCTTATCGCCTCGCCGATAAAGGTAACCAGGGTCAGGGTGAGCACCATGGCCCCCACCACCGAGCAGACGATCCACCAGGCCGACATGTTGGCCCATCCCTGGTGCAGCAGCTCGCCCCAGCTGGGTGTTGGCGGGGGCAGGCCAAAACCCAGGTAATCCAGGGAGGTCAGGGCGATGATGCCTTCGGCCATGGAAAAAGGCACAAAGGTGATGATGATCGATACCGTGTTGGGCAGAATATGGGTCAGCAGAATGCGGCCGTCCGATGCGCCCAGGGACCGGGCCGCCAGCACGTATTCCCGCTCCTTTTCTTTATAGGTCACGGTGCGCATGATCCAGGTGCGGGAGACCCAGCCAAAACAGGCCATGATCAGCAGCAGCACGGCAAAGCTGGGCGCCACCACCGACGAGATGATGATGATCACGTACAGCAGGGGCATGTTGGACCATATTTCGATGAGCCGCTGGAACAGCAGGTCAAAGGCGCCGCCCCAGTAGCCCATGGCGCATCCCAGGGTCACCCCGGTCAGGTAGGTGATACCCAACAGGGCCACGGAAAAAAAGACCGCGATGCGAAAGCCGTAGGCCAGCCGGGCCAGAACGTCTCGCCCTGACTTGTCGGTGCCCAGAAAGTGCCGGTGTTCCAAGGAGGGCGGCGTGGGCGGGTAGGCGCTGACCAGAAAATCGTTTTCATAGGGGTTGTAGGGCACGGGCGGCAGCAGCACCCAGTTGCCCTTCTGTTCGGATTTAAATTTTTTTGCAAGCTCCCGGTAGTTGGTCTCATAGGCATAGTCCAGGCCAAAGGCGGTGCCGGGAATCATGTCGCCGTAAGTGGGAAAGAAGAGATGGCCCCGATAGCTGACCACCAGTGCCCGGCTGTTGATAAACACCTCGGCAAAAAGGGAGACAAAAATCAGCAGACAGAAGATCACAAGGGAGACATAACCCCGCCGGATGGAGGCAAACCGTTTGAGCTTTCTGGCTGTAAGCGGGCTGATGCCTATCATGAAGACCTCTGATTATTAACGTCCAACTGCAATGGCAAAGCAGAACGTTCAAGTGTAAGGCGTCGCAAGCCCCGAGGAATGAGGCGTACTAGAATGTACGCCGCAGTGACAAGGGGCGAAGCGCAACACAGCAATTGGACGTTCTGCTTTGCCATTATTGGAATCTCACCCGCGGGTCCACCAGGGCCACGCAGATATCGGAAAGAATGTTGCCGATTAAAAACAGCAGCGATGAGATTACCAGAATACCCATAACCACGGGGTAGTCCCGCTCCACCACCGACTCGTAGCCCAGCAGGCCCATGCCGTTGATGTTGAAGACCGTCTCAATGAGAAACGAGCCGGAGACCAGGACCGATATGTTGTTACCGAAGCTGGTGGCAACGGGAATCAGGCTGTTTCTTAAGGCATGGCCGAACACCGCTTTTTTAAATGACAGGCCTTTTGCCATGGCCGTGCGCACGTAGTCGGCGGCCAGTTCATCCATCAGGGTGTTTTTCATTAAAAAGGTCATCACAGCAAAGGAGCCCACAACGTAGGCGGCCAGGGGCAGGACCGTGTGCCGGGCGATATCGAGAATTTTTTCAGGTCCGGACAGGGCGTCAAAACCGGCGCTTGTCAGCCCGCCCAGGGGCAGCACGCCCCACCGGGAAGAAAGGAGGAGCAGCAGCAGAATGCCCAGGACCCAGCCGGGCACGGCATAACCGGCAAATACCGCTACGGAGGTGAAGTTGTCGAATCCGCTTTTGTGGCGCACGGCCTTGGCCATGCCCAGGGGAATGCAGACCCCGTATATAATGACCATAGAGAGCAGGCCGAAATAAACTGATATGGGAATGCGGGACCGGATCATCTCCCACACCGGGTCGTAATACCGGGTGGAGGTGCCCAGGTCGCCGGACAAGACTTTTCCCATCCAGAGCACATAGGCTGCCGGCACCGGTTTGTCGAACCCGTAATAGCGTTTCAGGTAATTGATCTGATCTTCGGAAAGGGGCTGGGTGGCCTCCCGCTGGGTGCGGCCCTCCATGGCCTGCATGCGGTAAGACTCGGCGATCATGCGCTCCACCGGGCCGCCGGGCACAAACCGCGTGACCGCGAACACCAGCACGGTGATGCCCAGAAAGGTGGGAATGATCAGCAGGAACCGTCGAATAAAATATGCGCGCATGAATCGGCCCGAAGGTTAATGAACGTTTTCAACTGTGCAACGCCGCTGGAACGGGACCGGCCGCACCGGTCTGTTATGTTTACCGTAATTCGGGCCGCCGCACAAGAGGCGGACAACAAAAAAGGGGTGAAAGCATTGCTTCCACCCCTTGAACGAACGTTGTATGCGGTCGATGATTAACGCTTGGAGAACTGGTACCGGGCCCGGGCGCCGCGCTGGCCGTATTTTTTGCGCTCCCGCACTCGCGCGTCACGGGTGAGAAACCCGTTGGCCTTGAGCTTCTGGCGCATTTCCGGATCCAGCCCCGCCAGAATCTTGCTGATGCCGTGACGGGCCGCACCGGCCTGGCCTGTGATACCGCCGCCGATGACGCGAATATCCACGTCGTAGGAGTTCAGGGTGTCGGTAATCTTCAGGGACTCGCGCATGATGATGCGGGCCGCGTTGGTGGTAAAGTGGGCGTCGGCGTCTTTGCCGTTGACCGTTATCTTACCGCTGCCCGGCTTCATCCAGGTGCGGGCGATGGCGGTTTTGCGTTTTCCCGTGGCGTACAAAGTCTGTGCTTCCATTGGTTCCTCTTGTATCAATTATTTTATCGAAAGGGGTTCGGGCTGCTGGGCCGAATGGGGATGTTCCGGGCCCGCGTAAACCTTCAGTTTCTTCAACAGAGCCCTTCCCAGCTTGTTCTTGGGAAGCATGCCCCGAACCGCGTGAACGACCAGGTCTTCCGGTTTTTTCTCAAGCAGCTTTCTGGCGGTGATCGCCTTGATGCCGCCCACATAGCCGGTGTGATGGTAATAGACTTTCTGGTCCCATTTTCTGCCGGTCAGGGCGATTTTTTCGGCATTTACCACTACCACGGAGTCGCCGGTGTCGGCATGTGGGGTATAGAGTGGATTGCGTTTTCCCCGCAGCCGGGCCGCGATTTCCGATGCCATGCGGCCCAGGATCACGCCATCGGCGTCCACCAGGTACCACTTGTCGCTTCTGTCGGTCTCTCTTGCACTGTAAGTGTATTTTTTCACGTCTTTTAACTCCTGTATTGGAAACTCAATCCCGCTATTTTACGTATTTACTATGATGTGTCAAGGAAAATCTAAGTGACGGCCTCGGAAAAAGCCCAAATTCTGTATTCTTCACCCTCTGTGGAAAGCGGCTGGGGATGCGAGAGCGCCACAGCGCCATCGACACCGGCATTTTTTATGCATTTTTTCATTTTACCCTTACAGATAGCCCTGTTTTCATTGCATCCCCAGCATGGAGACCGGCCCCTGCTGATCTCTGAATAGATCAACGGCCCGGCAATTTCCGGGTGAAGCGTACAAGTCGGCGGTACATATCCTTTCTGGATCATCATTTTTTTTCCTGTTTCTCCTGTAACCATCATACCTCCTTAACCCGAATGTTTCATGAATCGCACTGGCCATCTCTGCTCTCGTTGCTTCATATTCGCGGATACGGTAGGGGCGAACCAATCGGGTCCGGTCAATTTTTTCCGTAGGTTCGTTCCCGGTCAAAACGGAACAGGCCGTTCTGCTCCTCCTGTTTGATGATGTCGGCTGTCGCACCGAAATAGTTCTGCCGCAGCTCATCCAGCAGGTGCTCCCGGCCCAGGTCCCCGGATGCGGCCGCTACCTGCTGTCTGGCCGCCATGTAGGCGCGTCCCTTTTTCCACCGCGCGTCCCTTTCTGTGTCCAGTTGTGCCCATCGTTTCAGGGCCGTGTCATCCAGCCCCATGTTGGCACGGAAAAAGTTGAGATGGGCCTGCCGGTCTTCAGGGGCCATGGCCGCCAGATCGGCCTGAACGACTTCCGTTTCCAGAAACTGGTCCATGGCCTTCTGGGCGTATGCCTGCCGAAAGGCATCGGCCCGGTCACCATAGACGTCGTCCAGGCTGGCCATGTAAAAATTTACCTTTTCATGAAAGGCCATTCCCTTTTGCCGGTTGAGGTCCTCAAGCGAGCGGGCCACGGCCTCGGCCTTGAGTTCCTTTTCCCAGATGACCTGTGCGTCATTTCCGAAAAACTGATGCCGTTTTGACCAGATAAGGGATTTTCGCTCATCAGCCGTCATGCTCATCAGCCGTTCGGCATTCTCTTTTCCCCACTCTTTGAAATCCATCAGCTTCAGGTAGTTATCATATATACGGGCCGCGTGATCGGGGAATGCCGCGAAAAGATAGGCATATACATGGTCCTGCCATGTTTCCGGATAAACCTCTTTCAGATAGTGGGTCAGCTTTTCAATGGCCTGAATCTGGACCCGGACATGATAGATGTGCCGGCCGAACAGTTCATTTAAACGGGCCACAGCCACCTGCCGATGAAGCGCTGCGTCGAAATCGGCAGCCGGAACCGCAGCCTCCTGCAAAGCCGACACCCCGTCTTCTGCCGCCGGCTTTGGAAGTGTCTCAGGCCGGGACACCGGCAGTGTCGGGACCATTTTTGTCAAAAGGGGTTCTGCCGGCGGTATACCGGCTTCTGTTCCGTTGAAAATCAACGTCAGCACAGTTACAAAAATCAGCACGCCGCAGGCCGTTGCGCCTGCCATCTGATACCGTTTCATTTTCACCTGCCCTTTGTTCACAAAAGAGAAGAGTGCAGGGGCGTCGTAATACCAGACGCCCCCGCGGTTTTATGCAACAAGCACTGCCGGTCTACCAGAACCACCACCAGCCGGAGCTGCTGGTGCCTTCGTTGTCGGCGATGTAGTCAATCAGGTCGGCGTAGAAGCCTTCCTCATCAAAGTCATCGGGAACCAGGTAGGGAATCACGCCCAGGCCCAGCACATCCAGATGATCCTGATCAATGACACTGCTGAAGGATGTGGCCTGTACCTGGCTGGGCCGGTCGATGTCGCCGACATAACCGGTGGTCGAATCTTCATCAAAATAGGTGCCCCACAGCCAGCTCTTTTTGTGCTTCAGCCGGTAGCCCATCTGCTGGGAGTTGATGCCCACCAGTCCGTCGTCGTCGCCGTCCTCAAAATCCCCGTCTCCGCAGCCGGCGGCGCCGTCGTTGTCGCAGTCCGTGTAGTCGGCGCACCAGCCGTCGCCGTCGATGTCAAGAGGGGCCACCAGACCCAGTGCCCCAAGAATCGGGTTGAGGTTCCCCTGGGTGGCGGTGATGACCGAGGCATAGTGGCCTACATGGGTGTCGTTGATGCCGTAAGCGTTGTTAAAGGCTTTGGCGCCGGTGACAACCCCGTCGTTGGGATCGTAATCGTCATACACAAATGCCTTCATGCTGGCTTCAAAGCTGCTCAGGTCCCCCACCAGTACAGGCCCCACCAGGTAATCAACCAGAACACCGAGAAAGGCGTTCATGCCTTCGGGGCCCCGATCCAGAACACCCTTGCCCACCGGCGATCCGCGATGGGGAGACGAGATCGACACCATCACCTTGACCACCTGCCGGCCCTTTCTGTCGTAAAGCAGCTTGGCCGCCTTTCTGGCGTCCATGCCGCCCTGAGAGTGGCCCACGATATTCACGCAGTCCGCGCCCACGGTGGCCATGTAGCTCTCTATGGCATCGGCCAGCTCCAGGCCCCTTAGTTCAGAGGACTGAAAAGGATTGACCGACGCGGCAAAGGCCTGCTGGTTCTTGTCAATATTGCTGTTGCAGGAGGTTTCCAGAAACCCGTCGCAGGGATCGCCGACAAACACACCGTAATCATTGCCGAAATAATCGATACCCACCAGTTCGTCAAACCCCAGCATACCGTGGGCGAACACCACCGGATAGGTGGTTTTATCGGCCCGGGCAAATACGGCCCCCGGCAGAGCTACAATAATACAACTTACCAAAACAAAAGCAAAAAATCGTTTTACCATCTTGGTTTCCTCCTTTTTTCGATAAAAAAAGTTGTTGGCAGACGGAAAAAAACCTGTTCCGTGGCTTCAATATAGGCCGAAGCAGAGGTGAGCGTCTGGCCAATCAGGCCGCCTGTCTGAAGATGACCATTCTTTTTTTGGGGTTTTGCGCCCCATGGGGAAAAGGTGCGGACAGTACCCGGGTGTGAGGGAAAAAACAAAATAAACCCGGACTTTTGTTTTGCAGCAGGCTTCCGGGACACCGGCAGGGGTTACTGCAAAAGAGATGACATTTGCGGCAGGGTCTGGTTTTGACCATCTTTTTTGCGGTTTTTTTATCTTTTTTTTGGGGGGGGGAACCTCGAAAAATTAAATTTCACGCAAAGGCGCAAAGGACGCAAAGAACAGCATGGGCGCTTCGCGTAAAAGATGATTGTCTTCCTGCGAAGCGAAACCCAATACTTTGAGTGCTTTGCGCCTTTGCGATGTAAAAAAACAAACCGCCAAAACAAAAATGTCTTTTAGCCGGGAGAGGAAAAATAAATTTTTACGAAGCCGTCAAATCAGGCCATAAAATCCCCGGGTTAGTCATCTTTTTTATTTACAAAACCTTTGGGACATGAGAAGAGAAAAATAGATTGGGCGCAGAACGGACAGGTGCTTTTAATGACGGATCGGATAAAATTATTTTCAAACATTAAGAATAGTTATTTTCTTTCTGCTTCTGTTTTTTTTCTGCTTTTCGCCATCGGGATCTTCATGTTTTTCCCGCTTTTTCAGATCGGAACGCCCGGCCGTTCTATCCCCCTGTCCGGTCAGTGGAAAATATCGCTCAACGATTCGACGGAATTTGCCTTTGCTGAATATGACGACACCGCCTGGAAGACCATTGACCTGCCCGGAAAAATCGTTCCTTATTCAATAGAGCAAAACAAGGGAATACGCGGTACATGCTGGCTGAGAAAAACATTTTTTTTAGAGGATGCGCCCGGCGACTACGGTCTGATTCTGGGCCGAATCGCCAATGCGGACCAGACCTATCTGAACGGCGAAAAAATCGGTGAAACCGGCCGGTTTTTCCCCAACACGTTTTCCATGTGGAACTATCCAAGAAATTACCTGCTGCCGGATCGGCATCTGCGGCGGGGCGGGCAGAACGTGATTGCCGTGCGGGTCTCCTACGATGTCATCGGTGAAGTGATGGGGAACCTGATGGTTGTTGATGCCGGCTATTTAAAACGGTACACGCCCCTTGCCCGGTTTATTCATGTCACCATCGGATACGCGGCCATCAGCATCGGGCTGGTGCTGGTGCTGGCCTTTCTCTTTTCCCGGTTCCGGTATCTGACCTTTGATGAAAATTATCTCTATTTTTTACAGTTTTTTGCCGGCCTCCCCATTGTGCTGGACCTTTGCCTCACCTGGGAGGTTTATCCGGACCACATCACCCGGCTCAAGGTGCTGGGTCTTGCCTGGGTGGCCATCAACGTGTTTCATCCCGCGTTTCTCCACCGTTTTTACCGGCTGAAAAGAAAATGGCCGGAGCGCATTCTGTGGACCTATCTGGCGGTCTGTATTCTGGGGGCCCTGTTCTGCACCAACGCCGACAACATCCGTCCGCTGGCCACCCTGCTCATCGGCGTCACCTGGTGCATCGGGTTTTACAACATGTCCTGCCATATCGAGGCCCTGGTCAGAAAGCGGGACCACGCAAAAATATTCAGTGTTTTCGGAATCGTCACCATTCTGGCCGCCATGAACGACGGGTGGTGCTATTTCAACAAGTTCGTGGATTTCAACGTCACGGTGTTCGGATGGGCCCCCACGGTCATGGTGATTCAGACCGGCGCCATCTTTCTTTACATGGGCACCTTTCTTGTGCTGGAGACAAAATACAGGGAGATGGTGGAGGAGGTGGACGACCTGAACCGGAACCTTGAGAATTTTGTTCTTGAAAACGCCTTTCTGACCATGGCCGTAAAACAGAGCCGGGCCCCGAAATCCGGCTCGTCCCGGATCACGCCCCAGGCCGAAGAAAAGATTCAGGCCGCCATCGATATTATCGGGGAGAACTACCTGTCCGAACTGTCAAGAACCGACCTTGCGAAAACACTGGATGTCAGCCCGGACAGCCTGGGCAAACAGTTCAAACAGTACACCGGAAAAAAGCTGGGGGACTACATCAACGAGCTGCGCATCAACGAGGCGGCCCGGCGCCTGCGCGAGACCGACGACAAGGTGATCCATATCGCCTTTGATACCGGGTTTGAAAGCCTGCGCACCTTCAACCGGGTGTTTTCAAAGCTCATGAACACCACCCCGGCCCAGTACCGGCAGGAAACCGTTCCGGATGAGGGTAAAAGCGCGGTGCCGGGGAATTAGCCCGCATCTTTCATGAAAAATTTACCCTCTACTTCTTTTTTGCAATCACCCATACCGCATGAACAATCCCGGGAAGATAGCCGAGAAGGGTTAAAATGATGTTGATCCAGAAGTGCTTTCCAATGCCCACCTGAAGAAACACGCCCAGGGGCGGCAGTACGATGGCGCAGATAATTTTTACGATTTCCATGAGGCCCTCCTTTTGTTGCGGTTATCCTTTGTTACGAGCGACTGGGATTATACTGGCGCTGTGAGGCATATTGTTTCAAGACCCGGCCTGAATCCTTTCTCCCTGCGCATCGAATAATTTGCTGAAAAAATGCTTTATTCGATTGCGCGAACAGCCTCCCCCAGCGGTGGATAATCCCTGCCCATATCCCGCAGCATATCTTTGGTTTCAGGCGTCAGGTCCGGCCAGTCTTTCTGGAATTTTGTCAGGTCGATATAGGGCAGGGCGGCCAGCACCTGCTCCCGGCTGAGCAGGGGAATCAGCCGGTTGATGCTCTGCGCGTTCAGCGCCTGGGAAACATGGCCCATGGTTTCCGGCGGCAGCAGGCCCGCAATGGTCACCACCCTGTTGTCGTCCGTTATTTCCATGACCCGGGCAATGGTCTCCGGCGGCAACAGCCGCGCAATGGCCACCAGTTTGTCGTCATCGGTTTTTTCCATGATGCGGGCAATGGTTTCCGGCGGATAAAGCGAGGCCAGGCGGGCCGCTTTTTCCGGATCCAGCCGGTCGAGCAGGCGGACCTGACGGTCTGTATCAATGGCCCGTCCCACTTCAGCGGCCAGGCCATAATCGTCGCCGCTGGAAAGCAGGTCCATGAAGCCCAGCAGATAGTCGTCGGAAAGCGCAATGGCCACGGCCACCACCTTCTCCCGGTTCTGCATGTGCCGGGCGATCTCAATCAGCGTGGCCGGGTCGTTGATTCGCTCGGCCACCCGCGTCAGCTTCTCCGGGCTCAGCCCGTCTGAAAACCCGGCCACCACGCGATAGTCTTTTTTTAAAAACAGGATCTCGGTGATTTCCACCAGGTCATCGTCCGGCAGCCCTTCCACCACGGCCGCCACCTTTTGCGGATCCTGGTAGACCGCCACCTCGGCCAGAAAATCCGCGTCCAGGCGCTTTGCAATGGCAATGGCCTTTCCCACGGACACCTTGTCTGAAATCCGGGCCACGGTGGACGGTTCCATGCTTTTTGCAAACTGTGCGCTGATAACAGCGGGAACAATGCGGGACCCCACCGTCATGATGGAAACCACCACCCCGGACTCCTCATCCACCCGCTTTTTGATCAGCCGGGCCAGCTCCTTCTGCTCCATCGGGGTCAGCCGGGCCAGAAATTCATACTGCGACCGGTCAGCCGCCAGAATGCTTTCAAGATCAGGGTCAAAATAGTTTTCCATCGGATCGGCCGACGGTTCCACCGCACCGGCCGATGTTTCAACAGCGGGCACTTCCGGCCCGGTGTCAACCGCCGTCGCGGCTGTGGTAAAAGCGAAAAAAACAAGAAGAAAAAACGCACAAATGAGTTGTCCGGCTGGTCGCATGGGTCACCTCGTTGTTTTAAGACGACTGTTTGCGCCGGTGTTCCGGCGGATCGTATGGGAGATCGGTTGAATAATTTGTACAACCGTATAATACGCTCACCCCTCATGTCAAGGGCTTTTCGACTAACAGCGGGCGTCGCTGTCTGCCCTCTTTTAAGTATCAAATTTTGTAAGCTGTCCCTGCAGATCGTCAAGCTGTTTTCTGGCCTGTTCATGCGAGGGGTCCATTTCAAGGGCTTGATTTAACGCTTTTGCCGCTTCCCGAAGCAGTTCCACCTGCCGCGTATGGTGACCCCAATACCAATATGATATACCAAGACCGTAATAGGCGTTGGCGGTTGGATCATATTGGACGGCCAGAAGAAAATTTTTCGCTGCAGCTTCATATTGTTTGTCTTCCCACAACTGCATGGCGGCCTTCTTGTAATAAGCCTGACCTAAATGTTTCCGCGCCATGCCGAAATTCATAATATCAAGCGCCCTCCGGGCGTATTCAATGGCCTTGTCATAGTCTTCCATATAATAAAGAAGAAAGGCCGCGTAGGAGTCCATGTTCCATGGGTCATCAGGAAAAATTTCGATCGTTTTTTTATAAATTTCGTCTACCTTTGCGTAGTCTTTTCTCTTTTTATACGTTTTGGATAAGGCGAAGTAGGCGTCATGGAGAACACTTGTATCATTCGAGTTGGCAATGGCGGAATTTGCCCGTCGAATCACCTCTTCAGGATTATTTTCTTCCAGGGCAAGTTCGCAGAACAGAAGGTCTGTTTTGGCTGAGCCCGGCCTGAGTTCCTGTGCCTTTAAGGTGAACTGCCTGGCTTTCTCGAGATTATTCCTGCGAATATAATGAAAAACGCCGTGGTAATAGGCGTCAAACAATTTCGGATCCAGGGCGACTGCCTGGTCAAGCGCTTTCTCGGCTTTTTCCAATGCGCCGGGGTCATACTCATCGCCCTGGATATACCCCGCTTTGGTGATAAGGCGACATAAATTCACATATCCCATGGCATTTTCCGGATACTTTTTTAATACAGTCCTCAACAGCCGGTAAGCCTCCTTCAAGTCAGCGGTACTGCCTCTATAGTTATCAAGTATATTCTTTATTTCTAAATTTCGTTCTTCCACATCAAAAGAAGATGAACATGCCTGAAGCAAAAGGAGCATACCGAAAACCAAGAGAGCAAAACATTTGTGGTGTGCCTTCATTTATCCTCCTCTGTTTCGTGTTGGTTCTTCAGCCACTTGCGCCACACCTCCGGGTCCCTGCTCATGCGCATGGCATCCGCGTCTTTGCCCAGGTGCGGAGGGGTCACCCCCGGAAGGGCTTCATGGGCCGAAAAAGGTGACCGCCTCGTCCGCCAGCGCGTCGATGAGCGGCCGCAGCGACCTTTCATCGTGAATCGCGGCGAGTGACTGGGCCGCCGTTTGTTTGGTTTTGCCGGTGCCGTTTTTAAGCATTCAGGCAGTTTTAAACCGGGGAGAGCCCTTGCATAATTTACCGACAATTATTTGAGGTTATTGGGGCGGCGACGTTCCACATCCGCATTGGATCGGGTTTTCAGGTTCCGGATGTGTTCCCGATGCACGGCGAATGTTGGGGCAAGGCGCCCTGACTCTATCCCGCGCACGATGTCGGCAACTTGGTTCTCCGTAAACACAGGTGCTTTAAAAGATTTGATGTATGAAATAAAGCCGATGCCATGGGTAACATTTGGCGGCATCTTTGTTTTGAAGGCGCTGTCGCCGATGAATGTGACAACCGAGTGTATCGTTTCCGGCGGGACTTGTAACGCGGCTTCCAGGGCCTTGACATGTCTGAAATTCTGTCGCAGCGGATTCTGAAACATGGAAGAGTGCTTATATATTTTTTGTGTCCACTGCGCCTGGTTTTCGCCCCCGAATATCCATCCCTTCATGTTTTTGGTCTCAACCACAAAAATGCCGAAGCGCGATACAAGGATGTGATCGATCTGGGTTGTGCCATCAGCCGTGGGCAGGGTCACATTATGTATTTTGTGGTATATACTCTTACTCAGCATAAGCCGGGCAAGAAGCCGGACCAGTAACTCACCGATAAGTCCCTTCATGCGGGCTGTTTTAAATATCCCAATGATGATGACAACCGGTATAAACCACCAGAAGTTTTTTGCGATTTCCAGAATGGCTGGGGAGAGATTCATAGTTTTTTGCTATTGGCTCAACAGCTTTTTTAAAGAACCGGCTTCTGAATAGATAATATCGCTAATGCGTCAGCCTCTGGGTGTCTTTTCCACCTCGTAGAACAAACTGATCTTTTCCCTATGGGGTATTGAAAGCGTGTTGCCTCTGCCGCCCCTCCATATTCGGCAAAAGGTTTGCACCTTTTTTACAACAGCTTCTTCCTACTATAAATTCAAGATGATGGGAAGAGGGAAGGCCAAGGGCGCAAAATTTTACGCCCCTACAGTTCAATCATTATGAGACAGCCGAAGGTCATGGCCCCCCTTGCTTCTATGATAAACACGTCGTAAACTGGCCCTATAGAAAGTCCGGGCAGGCCCTCACCGGATCAATTCAACAGCGGGGTGAAGATATGACACGCAAAAAAAAGAAGATACTGACTATTGTCGGCATTTGTCTGGCCGTCTATTTTATTGCCGTGTTTTTCGGGGTTTCAGCGGTGGTCACGCGAATGGCCCCGGAAAAGCTGGCCGAATTTCTGGGCCGGCCCGTGGCGGTTGAACAGATTCGGGTCAACCCGTTGACCCTGTCGGTGTCGGTGTATGGTCTAAACATCAAGGATAAGAACGGGACCGACCCGTTTGTGCGTTTTGAAAAGCTTTATGTGAACGCGCAAAGCTGGTCCCTGGTGCGAAGGGGCCTGGTGTTAAAGCGCGTGCTGCTGGAAAAGCCTCAGATTCATGTTTCCCGGCTGTCCGGGGCCACTTTTAATTTTTCGGACCTGATGGCGGAAAAGCCCGGGGAGAAACCGGCGGAACCGGATCAGTCTTCCGAGCCGTTCCGGTTTGCCGTGTCCGACATCCATATTATCGAGGGCACCGTGGTTTACCGGGACGAGCCGTTTGATGAGACCCACACCATTTTTCCCATCAACTGGCGTGTGCCTTTTATTTCCAACTTCATCAGCGACCAGGACCAGTTTTCCGAGCCGGCCTTTACCTGCGAAGTGGACGGCGCTAAAGTCTCTCTGGCTGTGCGCACCAAGCCTTTTAAGGATACCATGGAGACCGTGGTGGACCTGGCCCTGTCCGGTGTGTCGATTCCCCGTTACACCGCCTACGCGCCCGCCGACCGGCTGGGCTTTGACGTGAATCAGGGTACCCTGGATATCACGGCCCAGCTTGCCTTTCGAAAGGATCAGAACAATTCTGTGATAAGGGCTCAGGGCCAGGTGGTGCTGGAAAACCTGGATATGACCGACGAGGCGGGCGCCGATCTTTTCTCCCTGCCCCGGCTGTCGGTGGCGGTGCTGCCCTCGGTGGTAACGGAAAACCGGCTGCATATCGGTGAAATTCAGATTCAGTCGCCCTCCCTGAACGTGGTGCGGCAGGCCGACGGCGCCATCAACCTGACCGGACTGGTGAAAAGCGGTGAAGCACCGTCCCCTGACGCCGGGAGTACGCCACAGGCGGATACCAGTGAAGAAAAGGCTTTGGCCCCGGATGCTGAGAACAACCCGTTGGTAGCTGGCGGCCAGCCGGATTCGGCCGCCCAGGCCCCTGCACCTGAACAGCCGACCGAGGTTGCAGCACCGGAACAGCCGGCAGCCGCTGCCGCCGTTGAAGCGGATGCAGAGAACGGGTTTGTCGTGGATATGGACCGGCTGGTCCTGTCCGGGGGCACGGTGAAGTTTATCGATTTTGCCGTTGCTGATCCCGGTGCCGGGCCGGTGGAAAACACCATCAACGACCTCAATGTGACGGTGGCGTCTTTTTCCACGGCGCCGGAAAAACAGTCTCTGTTTGACGTGAGCGCGACCATCAACAACAAGGCCCCGGTAAGCGTGAAGGGGGACATGACAATATCTCCGCTGGCCGTGGAAAGCGATGCCAGCCTTTCGGACGTGTCCCTTGCCTGGGGCCAGCCCTATCTGCCGCAGAACATGCACCTGGAGATCACCGGTGGACAGGCAAAGACCGGGGGGCATCTTTCCCTGTCCACCACCAAAGACGGGCAGATTGCGGCAACGGTGACGGGCAATGCCGAAGTGCGCGGGTTTGCGTCAGTGGACCCGGTAAAGGCCGAACCCTTCTTGCAGTGGAGCGATTTTACCGTGGACGGCATCAAGGTGTCCACTGTGCCGTTGCGCGTGGATGTGGACACCATCGCCTTTAAGAGCCTCAAGAACCATATGGTGGTGTTTGAGGACGGGGTGACCAACGTTGCAAAGATTTTCGGCCAGGAAGAAGCGCCGGCGGAAGCCCCTGCCGAGGCGCAAGGCGAGACCCCGGAATCGATCCCGGCCCCGGAAAAAACGGCAACGCCTGATGGGGCTGAAACGGTGACGCCCATCCGAATCGGCAGATTTTTGATGAAGAACACCGAATTCCGGTTTACAGACCGGAGTGTGGACCCGCATTATGCCACCCGGCTGACCCTGACCGACCTGAAGGTCACCGGCCTGACGTCGGAAGATTTCAAGGCCGCCGAGGTGAAGGCCAGTGGTAATGTCGATGGGTACGCGCCGGTCGATATCTCCGGCACCATCAATCCACTGGCGCGGGACCTTTTTGTGAACCTGGACGTGAAGGTGGCCAACATGGAGATGGCGCCCTTTTCCTCCTACACGGGGAAATACGTGGGCCGGGCCGTTGAAAAGGGCAAGCTGAACCTGGACCTGCAGTACGACATTCAGCACAGAGAGCTGAAAGCGAACAACCATATCGTAACGGACCAGTTTACCCTGGGCAAGAGCGTGGAAAGCCCTGATGCCGTGAACCTGCCTGTGGGCCTGGCCGTGTCCCTGCTGACCGACCGGAAAGGCATCATAGACGTGAACCTGCCGGTGTCTGGCCGCACAGACGATCCTGAATTCCGGGTGACACGGATCGTGTTCAAGGCCCTGGCCAACCTGATCGCAAAGGCCGCCACATCGCCTTTTTCACTGGTGGGCGCGCTGGTGGGCGGCGGCGAGGAGACGGGCTTTATCGAGTTTGAACCCGGCCGGGCCGAGCTGGACAAAACCGGCATGGACAAGCTGGATGCTGTTCGCACACTGATGGCGGACCGGCCGGCATTAAAATTGGAGATTCTGGGATACGCCGATGCCGATGCCGACCGGAAGGGGCTGGCTGGCGTGGCCCTGGAACGGCGGATCAAGGCCCCGGCCCTGGCAAAACTGGTAAAAAAGGGCGAGGCTCCGGATTCGGCAACCCTGGCTTCGGTGGTGCTGGCGCCCGAACAGTACGAACGGGCCCTGCGCAATCTTTATGAAAAAGAGGTGGAAGAAAAGCCGGTGCCGGGCGTGACAGTCAAAAAGGCCGATGACCCCACCCTGACCCTGGAAGAGATGGAAACAGCCCTGGTGGATCGCATGGCCGCTGCCATCACCGATGCCGACCTGGGCATGCTGGCCGGGGAGCGGGCCGAGCAGGTCAAGGATTATCTGCTGGCGGATCAGACTCTGGCGCCGGAGCGGGTGTTTTTAAAGGTGCCGGACAACCCGTTGAAACCGGCGGGGGGCAATTATAAGTCCAGCCGGGTGGAACTGGGGATTCAATAGGTTCTGTGGATTGACCGGTGTGGCTTTTTTACCGCCCCCTCGCTTTGATCACTCTGCATGCAGCCCGGTGATCAGAGGATAACAATCGGGACCGATAACGATGACGAGTACGATCACGATCAAGAGGGTACACATGAGAACCAAAACAATTCTCTGCGTGGCTGTCTGTGCGCTGCTGTTTTTTATTGTGGAGGGATGCGGCGGGGGCTCCGGGTCTGCCGGGTCACCGGCTGTTAATCCGCCACCGGCCGGCAGCACTGACGATACGGCAGTGGACGAAGAGCCTGCCGACACGGACGATGACACGGATGAAGATCCCTCCGAACCTTCCTGTGAAGAGCCGGTGGCGGGAACGGCGGATGTGACGTTGGCGGATCTTCTTGAAGAGATGGTCAATCGTGAAGCTTTTGTAGTATATCCAGCGCCGGAATACACGTCGGCCATGTTCAGCAGTTATGACAGAGGCTCAACAGCCCCGGATAACCCGGGCTGGTTTGATAATTGGGATTTTTGTCAGTACGTTCGCCAGGAGGTGATTGACGGCAGGAACGAGTGGGTTCTCTTTGACCATGAGGGGCCCGGGGCTGTTGTGCGCATCTGGCTGACCGCGCCGCTGTACCAGGGAACGCTCCGGGTGTATCTTAATTCTTCAGACACGCCGGTCATTGAAGGCGCACCGGACGATATCGGAAAACAGGCACTGGTGGGCAGCCCCCTGTCGGCGGAGCGCTCCCTCGGGATGAATCTCTATTTGCCGATTCCTTATGCCTGCCGTTGCAAGATCACCTATGAGGGCCCCAATTGTTTTGGTATATTTGATAATTGGAATGACCGTCTTTATTACCAGATCAACTATCGTGCCTATGCAGAGAAGACCACGGTTCAATCGTTTTCCATGGACGATCTTACAACCTATAGCGCGGAAATTCAGAATGTCCAGGACCATTTGTCCACGCCGTCAATGTCGGTTCCCGCGCCGGACAGAACCGTCGGCGGTATTCCGGGGATTGTGCTGGACCCCGGCGAAACATTTGAACAGCAGCCGATTTCAGGCCCCGGGGCTATCACCAGATTGCAAATCTCTTTAGACAGTGCCGCAGACATTGATCAGGCCTTGCGGTCAACCGTTCTGGCCATGGATTTTGACGGTGTTACCAGGGTATGGAGCCCGATCGGCGACTTTTTCGGCTCAGGCCCGGGACGTTATCCTTATGTCACATGGTGGCAGGAAGTGGCCGGTGACAATACGATGACCACACGATGGGTCATGCCGTTTCAGACAACGGCCGTCATCCGGCTCATCAATCTCGGCGACCAGCAGGTTACGGTTTCTCTAAAGGATACAGAGGTGATGGACGATGCCTGGCAGGAGGGGGCTTCCATGTATTTTCATGCCACATGGCATAGCCAGCGCAGTATTTCGGTGGCAGGCAATAGTATTGATCTAAGCACGTTTAGCTTTACAGCCAATGGACGGGACTGGAACTATGTGACCATCAGCGGGAAGGGCCGGTATATGGGGGATACCCTTACGGTGTATAACCGCGCCAATGCCTGGTGGGGGGAAGGGGACTCCAGGATATGGGTGGATGACGAGGCATTCCCGTCGTTTTTCGGGACCGGTACCGAGGATTATTACGGCTATGCGTTCTGCGGGGACGGTGGTACCTATGAGGCGCCGTTTCATGCCCAGCCCCGGGGAGAGGGTGATTCGGACAACATCGGATATACGACAAACACACGCACGCGCAGCCTGGACGCGATACCGTTTACCAGCAGGCTGCAGGTCGACATGGAACTCTGGCATTGGGCGACAACGGAGATGGATTACGCGGTGACCTGCTACTGGTACGCCTTTGATGGTGCGACATCAAACCGGGTTGCCGAGCCGGATGAAGCCTCTGCCCCGCTCGCCGAGTAGTGCCCGGCCCCAAGGTTTCAAGAAACAGCCGGGCCGGGGACGGCACGGATGATCAGAGGGTAGCAATCGGGACCGAGTACGGGCACGGGCACGGGCACGAGCACGAGCACGATTAAGCGTAAGAGCAGGATGCCGGAGGTTATCCCCGGGCCGCCTTGATGCCGATCATCAGTACGGAGATGGCTGCCGGGGTGATGCCCTCAATTCGGGCCGCCTGGCCCAGGGAGAGGGGCCGCACATGGGCCAGCCGGCTTTTCAGTTCGTTGGAAAGGCCGTGGACCGCCGTGTAGTCAAAGCCTTCGGGAATGCGGATCATCTCCAGGTCCTTGAACTTGGCGATTTCCCGGCGCTGCCGGTCGATATACCCCTCGTATTTCACTTCGATCTCCACCTGCTGTTCCACCCTTTCGGGCAGGGGTGTTTCAGGCGGGGCCAGGGTTTTGATGTCGGCATAGGTGATCTCTGAGCGCTTGAGCAGCTGGTCCGCCTTGGAGCCGGAGGTCAGAGGAGGCGACTGGCGCCGGGCCAGCAGGGCATTGGTTTTATCGTCCGGCTTGATTACCGTGGTTTTGACCCGATGAATCTCCGCCTCGATCCGGCGTTTATATTCCCGAATGCGCTCCACGGTCTCTTTGTCTGTCAGCCCCAGTTCAAGGCTCTTTTCCGCCAGCCGCAGGTCGGCGTTGTCTTCCCGCAGCAGCAGCCGGTATTCGGCCCGGGAGGTGAACATGCGGTAGGGCTCACTGGTACCCCGGGTGACCAGATCATCGATCATTACCCCCATGTAGGCTTCGGACCGGTCCAGGATAAAGGGTGGCCGTTTCTGAACGCGGCAGGCCGCGTTGATGCCGGCCCACATGCCCTGGGCCGCGGCCTCTTCGTATCCAGAGGTGCCGTTGACCTGGCCGGCCAGATACAACCCGGCCACACGCTTGGTCTCCAGGGTGGGCAAAAGCTGGGTGGGGTTGATGTAGTCGTATTCAATGGCATAGGCGGGCCGCATGATCTCGGCGGACTCCAGCCCCTCCACGGACCGGACAAAGGCAAGCTGGATCTCCATGGGCAGGCTGTTGCCCAGGCCGGAAGCATAAATCTCATCGGAGTCGAGCCCTTCAAATTCCAGGATCAGATGGTGCGCGGTCCGCTCGGGAAACCGCACTACCTTGTCTTCAAAGGACGGGCAGTACCGGGCCGGTGTGCCGGTGATCCGGCCGCTGTAGAGGGCCGAATGGGCCAGGTTGTTTCTCACAACGGCGATACTGTTTTCCCGTATATGGCCCAGGTAGTTGGGTCTGCGGGGCAGCTCAAGGGCGCGGGTGGCCGCGGAAAAGGGGCGAAAGTCGGCGTCGGAGCCCTGCATTTCGAATTTTGAAAAGTCGATGGAGGGCCGGGACAGGCGCGGCGGAGTGCCGGTTTTCATGCGGCCGGTGGCAAACCCCAGTTCCCGCAAACAGTCGGCCAGTTCCAGGGCGGCAAACTCACCGGCCCGGCCCGCGTGGTGAGAGTGGGTGCCGATATGGACAAGACCGCCCAGAAAGGTGCCGGCCGTGATGATCACGCAGGCGGCCTGCCAGGAAAATCCGGTCTGGTCGATCACGCCTTTGACGCTGCCGCCCTCCACGATGAGCCGGGTGACCAGGGCCGCTTTAAGGTCGATGTTGGCATGGGCTTCGACGGCCTGCTTCATGGCCGTGTGGTAGCGGTGCTTGTCGTTCTGCGTGCGGGAGGCGTGAATGGCCGGCCCTTTTTTGGTGTTTAAGACCTTGCAGTGAATGGCGGTTTTGTCCGCCGCTTTCGGCATTTCACCGCCCAGGGCGTCGATCTCCTTGACCAGGTGGCCCTTGGCCGTGCCGCCAATGGAGGGACTGCACGGCATGACCGCTACCTTGTCCAGGTCGATGGCCAGCAGCAGCACGGTACAGCCCATGCGGGCCGCGGCCAGGGCCGCCTCGCACCCGGCGTGGCCGGCGCCGACCACGATGATGTCGTATGTTTTCTCGTAAATTGACACGTTTTGCCTGTTTTGAAGGTATATAAACTGTTACAATACCGCCTGTAAACCTATAGCTCTTTCGGTCTCAGGTCAAGCGGTCCCTTGCGGCCCGGCCACTATTGTCAGCATACGATGGATAATAACAGACAGGAAAAGAAACCGACCACGGTTTGTGGGAGTGTCTTATGCAACTGTCAAAGCGGGTAAAACAGAAGCTGGAACTCAATACCGGCGAGAAAATTCTGCGCCTTTCCGTGCAGCAGGTCATGATCATTGCTGGTGCATTGCTGTCGGCCCTGGGGTACGCCGTCTTTCAGGTGCCGCACAATATCGCGGCCGGTGGCGTGAGCGGCCTGGGTATTATCGTGAACCACCTGACCGGTTTTCCGGTGGGCATGTTCTTTCTCTTGTTTAACATCCCCCTGTTTGTCCTGGGCTTTTTCTGGCTGGGCCGGTGGCAGTTTGTCTGGTCCAGCATTGTGGCGGTGCTTGTGTTTTCCGTGGGGTCGGATATTTTTATCCGCTACCTGCCGCTCTGGCTGGAGCACTACCCGCTGACCTCAGACGGGCTGCTGGCCGCCATCTATGCCGGGGTGCTCTACGGCCTTGGCACCGGCCTGATCTACCGCTACGGCGGCACCATCGGCGGCACCTCCATCACCGCCCGGATCATTTATAATGTTACCGGGTATCCTTTGAGCCAGTCCTACCTTTTCACCGACCTGGCGGTTGTGCTGATCTCCGGTTTTATTTTTTCCATGGAGACGGCTCTGCTGGCGGTGATCACCATCATCATGGTGGGCATCTTTTCCGACTTTGTGCTGGAGGGCAGCAGCCAGATGCGGACCCTGATGATTGTTACGGAAAATCCGGAGCCGATCCGCTATGCCATTATCAATGAGCTGAAGCGGGGGGTGACCGAGTGGGAGGTGGTGGGGGGGTACTCCAAGACGAAACGGACCATGCTTTACCTGACCGTGCTGCGGTCAAAGATTTACGACGTCAAGTACATCATATCGCGGATCGACCCGAACGCTTTCATGGTGGTGGGGGTCTCCCAGCAGACCTGGGGCGGGTTTAACGCGCCTAAGATCGACCGGCGATAGGTTTCCATCCATAAATGGCCTTTTTCCGCAATCTCTGCGTCAAACAGCGGGCTTCCTTGTGCGGCGTACAACAGTACGCCTCCGCGTCAGCCCTTGTTTTCCTTGATCTTGCGAAAAAATTCTCATTTCTGGATTGGAAACCTTTTTCGTGTCTTCATAATCAATAGATGGACACTAGCTAAACCGCTTGTCAACATAAAGCGCACGAAGATCAGGAAGATTCCGAAACAGAATTCAAAAAACGGGGCTGGTTTTTTCGATTTCGATCCCGATTTCGATGTAAAACGGAATAGAACGGAATTCAGGATTACCGGCCGGTTTCCACCAGGTCCCGGTGCAGGGCGCAGACGGCGTTCTGGAAATCCTTTTCATCCACCACGAACTGGATATCCACCTGGCGCATGCATTTGTGCAGGCCCAGGATCTCCACGCCGGCGTTGGTCAGGGAATGGACCGCCGTGGGCAGCACCCACGTATCGGCCATGTTGGTGCCGATGGCCGATACCAGGGCCACCTTTTTTACCATAATGTCCGCCGATGGGAATGACTGCTTGATGTTTTCGGTGAGCCGTTTGATTTTGGCCAGGGGCGCCGCAATGTAGTGGGTGAGGGTGTTGGCGTTGGTATCCTTGGCCAGGTACCGGATTTTGGCCCCCACCAGGTGCTTGAGCATCTCCAGGTCGTGGTCCCACCGGCCCACCATGTCCTGGTCCCACACCTCGATACCGGTAACCCCCTTCCGGCCGGCGATGATCTCCACCCGGGCATCGGTGCTTCTGTAGTCGTTGGTGATGAGCGTACCGGGGTGGTCCGGCTCAAAGACATTTTTTACCCGCAGCGGAATGTCGGTTTTTCGCAGGCCCCGGGCCGCACCCGGATGAATGGCCTCCATGCCCAGGTCGGAGAGCTGGTCGGCCACGTCGTAGTTGGTGTATCCGATGGTCTCCACCTTGTCTTCCCCTATTGTCTTGGGATCGCCGCTGCTCAGGTGGTACTCCTTGTGAATGATTCCTTCCCGGGCACCGGTGAGCACGGCGATCCGGCTGAAGGTGATCTCCGTGTATCCACGGTCGTAGGTGCCCATGATGCCTTCTTTGCACTGGGTATAACCGGTGACAATGGGCAGTTCTTCGGCAACATTGACGCCCTCAAAGGCCTTTTTGATGGTGTCGTCCAGGGAGAGCTGTTCAGTGTCCATCCATCCGCTCAGGTCCACCAGCCGGGCGTTGATGCCCATGGATTTCAGGATGAGGTAGGAGTTGTGCGCGCTGTGGGCCTCGCCGATGGCGGAGAGCATTTCACGCACGGTCATCAGGTGTTCGTCCAGCTTGAAGTGGCCGAAGGAACAGAGCCGGGTCAGGTCGATCAGGCAGCTTCGAACGCCTTCGATGCGTTCCTTGACGAACCGGTCGGCCAGCTGTACGTCCAGGCCCAGGTGTTCAAAGCCCTTGTTGATGGCGCACATCCGCTGACCCACCCGGGTGATGGCCTCGCCCCATGCCCAGGAGTCGTCATCCTTTGAGAAAAGTGAATAGACGCCGGAGTCGCTGGTTTTTTTGTGCTCCAGGAGCTCGTTGGTGATGCCGCCGTAGGCAGACACCACGATTATGCGGTTGTAAAGGTCTTTTCCCTTGCGGTCTCCGACAATGATGTTGTCCAGCACCTTGTCGAACTGGCTCATGGCGGTGCCGCCGATTTTTTCAACCGTATGGTTACCCATTTTTCCTTTTACTCCTCGACCAGCTCGTAGGAGCCGTCGCTGTCGTGTGTTTCCCGGCCCGTCACCGGCGGGTTGAAGGCGCAGATCAGGCGCATGTCTTCGGTACCGCCCCGCAGCACGTGGCGGTCGTGATTATTCAGCGCGTAGAGCACCCCGTCTTTGATCCGGTGGACCTGTCCGGTGGCCAGGTCTTCAATGGTGCCGTTGCCGGCCACGCAATAGACCGCCTCCAGGTGGTTCTTGTACCAGAACAGGTGCTCGGTGCCGGCGGCAATGATGGTCTCGTGAAAGGAGAACCCCATGCCGTCTTTTTTCAGCAGCAGGCGGCGGCTGGTCCACCCCTCTCCGGTCACCTCACGCTCGGTGTCCAGAATCTCCTGAACGTTCTTTACAATCATTACAGCTCTCCCTTGAGGTTTTCATGTTTTTCCTTCAGAATTTCGCCGATGGACCGGTCGACAACGCCGATACCCTTCAGCAGGGTTTCCTCGTCAATGATCAGGGCGGGCAGAAATTTGACCACCTGGTCGTCGCCACCGGCCAGTTCGATGACAAGGCCGTTTTCAAAGCAGCGTTCGGATACCTGGCTGGCAAGCCCCCGTTCCGGTATTTCCAGTCCATAGATCATGCCCCGGCCTCTTACCGACGCATCCAGTTCCGGGTATTTTTCGGCAATGGCGGTCAGCTCCCGCTCCATGACCGCGCCCTTGTAATGAACCGCTTCTGAAAGATCATTGGTGTCCCAATAGGAGAGGGCCTGGGTCGAGGCCACAAAAGCCAGGTTGTTGCCGCGGAAGGTGCCGGTGTGCTCCCCGGGTTTCCACTGGTCCAGGTCCGGCCGCATGAGAATGAAGGCCAGGGGCAGGCCCCCGCCGATGGCCTTGGACAGGCAGACGATGTCCGGCTTGATGCCGGCAGCTTCGAAGCTGAAAAAATCACCGCTCCGGCCGTTGCCCACCTGAATGTCGTCGATGATCAGCAGAATATCAAACTGGTAACAGATGTCGGCCAGTTCCTTGAGCCATTCGCTTCTGGCGATGTTGACCCCGCCTTCGGCTTGAATGGTTTCCAGGATCACGGCGGCCGGTATGTCAAGGCCGCTGGAGTTGTCCGCCAACATCTTGCGGAACAGGTCCAGGGTGTTGATCTCCGGCCCCATGTAGCCGTCATAGGGCAGAAAGCTTACGTTGGAACGGCTGATGTAGGCCTCGTCCCGGTAGTGGGTGTTGCCGGTAATGGCCAAAGACCCCATGGTGAGGCCGTGGTATCCGTTGGTAAAACAGACGATATTGGAGCGGGCCTTGACCATGCGGGCCAGCTTGAGGGCCGTTTCCACGGCATTGGTGCCGGTGGGCCCGGTGAACTGAATCTTGTAGTCCAGGTTCCGGGGGTCCAGTATGGTGTCGCTGAATTTCTGCAAAAACCGTTTTTTTGCCGTGGTGGCCATGTCCAGACCGTGCATCACGCCGTCTGCCTGAAGATATTCGATCAGGGCCTGTGAAATCCGGGGGTTGTTGTGGCCGTAGTTCAACGTGCCGGCCCCGGCAAAAAAGTCGATGTATTCTTTGCCCATTTCGTCGGTCATGATGGAGCCTTTGGCGGATTCAAATATCACGGGAAAAGACCGGATATAGCCGCGAACGCGGGACTCCATGTTCTCAAATATACGCATGTGCGCCTCCTTATGTTTGTTTAGTTCCCATCCATAAATGGCCTTTTCCCGCAATCTCTGTGTCAAACTGCGAGCTTCCTTGTGCGGCGTACAACAGTACGCCTCCGCGTCAGCCCTTGTGTTCCTTGATCTTGTGAAAAAATTCTCATTTCTGGATTGGAAACACTACACTGTGTCCCCCATGTTAATATGGATGGACACTTGTTTAATTTGTTTTATCCAAATCGCAATCGCTATCGGGATCGAAATCGAATCCCTTGCATTGCTGTGACGTACAAGATTATTCTTCTTGCGGTGCCTGGCGGATCGGCCCGATCCGCATGAGGTTTTCCGGCGGGTCGGTGTCTCCCAGATCGGTTTTGCCAAAAAAGGGAGTGTCGGAAAACACCCAGTCGGCATTCAGGTGCCGGGCCGCTGATTTAAAAACATTGATGGAGGCCATGTTTTCCGGGTCAATGGTGGCCTCGATAAATTCAGGCCGGGCCTGTTGGGCCAGGGCGACCAACAGTCTTTTGCCCAGACCCTTTCCCTGGGCCGCCGGGGGCACCCCGATCTGCCAGACAAACAGGGTGTCGGGCCGGTCAGGAAGAAAAAAACCGGTGATATAACCGCACACCGTCTGCCCGCAACGGGCCACCATGCAGGCATTGTTAAAATGGCGGGCCATCAGTGCGTAGTAGTAGGTGGAGTTCACGGAGAGCACGCCGGTCTCCTGTGCGATCCCTTTCATGGCCGGCCCGTCGCCCCGGACCGGATGGGCGATTTGAATATTGTCTGTGGTGTCCATACTATGTTGTCTGTTGTTTTTTGATTTCCGCCAGCAGGGCGCCGCCGCCGTTTTTCAGAATATGGTTTCCCAGTTCCGTGCCGATGGCCCTTGACTGGCTGCCGTCGCCGGTGCGGGTGTCAAATATGAAATTTTTGCCGTCCAGGCTCATCAGGCCTCCGGAAAGCGTGAGGCGGTCACCGTTCAGGCGGGCCAGGGCAAAGGCGGGAATCGAACAGCCCCCTTCCAGCCGTCGCAGAAAGGCTCTTTCAGCCAGCAGGCAGGTTTCACTGGCCGGGTGGTTGATGCAGGCCCGAATGGCCTCTTTTTTTTCAGCAGCCAGGCGGCTGGAAGCCTCCACCGCAATGCATCCCTGTCCCACCGGTGGAATAAAGGTGTCGGGCGAAAACGTGTGGACGATCAGGTTGTCCATGCCCATTCGATGGATACCGGCATAGGCCATAAGAATGGCGTCACAGAGGCCTTCTTTCATTTTTCGAACACGGGTCTGAACGTTGCCCCGAATATCCACGGCCCGAACATGGGGATAAAACCGTCCCAGCAGGGCCTGGCGCCGCACCGATGAGGTGCCGATGGTGACCGGTCGTGAAGAATCGCTGATGTCCAGGTCTTTTTTGTGACTCACCAGCACGTCCACGGGCTCTTCCCGGTCGGTAAAGGCGATCAATTCAAAACCGTCCGGCAGCACGGAAGGCATGTCCTTGGCGCTGTGCACGGCAATGTCGATATCGCCGTCGGCCAGCTTTGACTCCAGCTCCTCGGTGAACACGCCCTTGGAGCCGATTTTTGCGATGGCCACATTCAGAACCCGGTCTCCCCGGGTATCAATAGGCAGAATGGAAGTGGTTATACCCGACTGTTTCAACTTGTCTTCAACATAGCATGTCTGCCACATCGCCAAGTCACTTTTTCTTGAACCTATTCTGATTTTCATTTTTTAACAGTATATTATGTGTCAGTAAGTATTTATTTAAATAATTATAAAAAAATATTTTTTAGTAAATTATATGTAAACAAGTAATAATTTAAGGCCACAAGCAAGGAAAAAATCGCTTAAAATTGAAAAAAATGAGAAATTACCTTTAAAATATGTATTGATAACAAGCTTAAACTTGTGTGTCAACGGTTTTTTTAATTTTATCTGTAGATTGGCGTTTTTGGACCATTAGAGACGGCTTTTGACGCAGCAATGCAAAAAAGATATTCAAGTCTTCATGATATTTGATAATGTATATAAAAAAGGTGGTTTGATAGCATCGTGCAGGTTTTTTACCTGTGCCTCCCGGCAAACACAAGATGCTGCTTTCCCGGGAGGGCGCCGGCGTGATAGATTGGGCTTTGGATGAAGGGTTTTTGTCCGTTGACAGTGGGATTTGTGTGCGGCTGCATCAACCGATAAACCGTAGGGCCTCCAGAACAGGTATGTTATGATGCCGGATAGACGATATTACGATCTGAACCGCTATTTCCGGTCGCTTTTTGAATGCCGGGTGCACAAGATTACTCTGGATGCCGGGTTTTCCTGCCCCAACCGGGACGGCACCCTTTCCACCGGAGGGTGCATCTACTGCAATGCCCGGGGCTCGGGAACCGGTGCCTACGCCAGGGGCCTGTCGGTGACTGATCAGCTGCTGGCCGGCCGGCAGGTTATGGCCCGCCGGTTTAAGGCAAAGAAATTTATTGCCTATTTCCAGGCATATACCAATACCTACGCGCCGGTGGAACGGCTGAAGGCGTTATACGACGAGGCCCTGGCCGTGCCCGACGTGGTCGGCATCGCCGTGGGCACCCGGCCGGACTGCGTGGACGACGCGGTGCTGGACCTGCTGGCATCCTATGCGAAACAGCACATGGTGTGGCTGGAGATCGGGGTACAGAGCGCCTCGGACCGGACCCTGGCCATTATCAACCGGGGACACGACACCGTCTGTACCACTTCCGCTGTTCAGGCGGCTATGGACCGGGGCCTGCTGGTCTGCGGCCATATCATTCTGGGGCTGCCCGGCGAAAGCCGGGAAGAGATGGTGAAAACAGGCCGTTATATAGCGGATTCAGGCATGGCCGGGGTAAAGTTTCACGTGCTGTACGTGGTCCGGGGAACACCCCTGGAGGCCATGTTGCAAAACGGGGACTACCGGTGCATGGAGCAGCATGAATATGTGGATAGGGTGTGCGACGTGCTGGAGGTGCTGCCGCCGGACATGGTGGTTCAGCGGCTCACCGGTGACCCCCATCCGGATGAGCTGGTGGCGCCTCTGTGGACCCTGGACAAGCGGGGCACGATTGAGGCTATTCACGATACATTGGAGCACCGCGATTCATGGCAGGGGAAACATTACAAAACGTTGCCAGATGGGGGGTGAGCTGCTGCCGGGCGGGGTGGCCCGCCCGGCGACAGCCGTGCGGATCAGTTCCCCTTGTACTTGAAAGAGACCCGTACATTGGCCCGGTAGGCCACTACCTTGCCGTCCTCGAGTTTCATGTCCAGCTTTTCAACCTCGGCGATTCTCAGGTCCTGGAGCGATTTTCCGGCCTGATCCACCGCGGCCTTGGCCGCATCTTCCCACGATTTGGCGCTGGTACCCACCAGGTTGATGATTTTGTACACGCTGTTAGCCATGCCGTCCTCCTTGTTTGGGGTTGTGATTTGCGCCCGTGTCGATACCGATCTTTGACCCGGACAGTATTACCCGGCGTGCCGGGTAAAAAACGGCGCGCCGGACAGCTTCGGCGGAAAAGCATTATCTTAGAATATAGCCTCTTCGCGTTTCGACAGTGGTGGATAAAAAAACGCGTCTGCGTATCGAAAACCGGAAGAGGAGTTGTTGTGAGTGGATGGGTTGTGCGAAAACCGGTTTCGCAACAACACGGCTTCACTATAGGGAAGATGCTTTCCAGAGTCAAGAAATAGCGCAAAAATGATCAACCACCTGAAAAATTTTGAAATAAAAATCGAAACATGATAGAACCATCGCCACGATATCCACAGGAAAAATTCAACAACAAGGAAAGCGGCATCCAAAGATGATTCTGATTATTGATTTTGGTTCACAGTTCAACCAGCTTATTGCCCGGCGGGTGCGGGAAAAAAAGGTCTATTGCCAGATCGAGCCCCCCACCATCACCATCAGCCGGATTCGCGCCCTGGCGCCGGAAGGCATTATCCTTTCCGGCGGCCCGTCCGGTATCTATGAAAAAAACAGCCCCCGGGTGACAAAGGCGATTTTCGACCTGGGCGTGCCGGTCCTGGGCATCTGCTACGGCATGCAGTTCATGGTGGGGGCACTGGGCGGGGCCGTGCATGCCGCGACAAAGCGGGAGTACGGGTTTGCCGAACTGACCGTCAAGGCGCAGGCAAAGATATTCAAGGGGGTCGGTAAAAAGACCACCTGCTGGATGAGCCACGGTGATTCGGCTGAAACCGTACCCCCGGGGTTTAAAATCATCGGTTCCACGGAAAACACGAAAATCGCGGCCATTGTCGATACCCGGCGAAAGTTTTATGGCCTTCAGTTTCATCCGGAGGTGGCCCACACCGCCGAAGGCACGACCATGATCGCCAATTTTCTGTTTGACATCTGCAGGTGCAGGCCCACCTGGTCCATGGCCGCCTTTGCCGAGGAGACGATTACCGAGATTCGGGAAAAGGTGGGCGACAAGCGGGTGATTCTGGGCCTGAGCGGCGGCGTGGACTCGTCGGTGGCCGCGCTGCTGATTCATCAGGCCATTGGGAGGCAGTTGACCTGTATCTTTGTGGACAACGGCCTTTTGCGCAAGGACGAGGCAAAAAAGCTGAAAGCCGTGTTTGCCGAAAAACTTCAACTCAACATTCGGTTTATCAATGCCACGGGCCGGTTTTTGAAGGCCCTGGCCGGGGTCACCGATCCGGAGAAAAAGCGCAAGATCATCGGCAAAATCTTTATGGATGTGTTTGAAGCCGAAGCCAAAAAAATCAAGGGGGCCGATTTTCTGGCCCAGGGCACGCTTTATCCGGATGTGATCGAATCCCAGTCGGCTTTTGGCGGGCCCACGTCGATTATAAAGTCTCATCACAACGTGGGCGGGCTGCCGGCAAAAATGAAGCTTTCGCTTATCGAGCCCCTGCGGTTTCTTTTCAAGGACGAGGTGAGGGCTCTGGGACAAACCCTGGGGCTTGACGACGACATGGTCCACCGCCAGCCCTTTCCCGGTCCCGGCCTTGCCATTCGTATCATCGGCAAGGTGGACCGGCGGCAGCTGACCCTGCTGCGGGAGGTTGACGCCATCCTGCTGGAGGAGATAAGAAAGGCCGGATACTATCGCAAATTGTGGCAGTCCTTTGCCGTACTGCTGCCGTTAAAGAGCGTGGGCATCATGGGAGACAAGCGCACCTACGAAAACATTGCGGCCATTCGGGCCGTCACCAGCCTGGACGCCATGACCGCAGACTGGGCGAGGCTGCCCCACGATCTGATGGGACGCATCTCCAACCGGATCATCAACGAGGTGAAGGGCGTCAACCGGGTGGTTTACGACATCAGCTCCAAACCGCCCAGCACCATTGAATGGGAGTAAACTCACATGACACATCATGATATTCCGGAAGACGATCACTTCAACATGTCGTTCGGCAAAAAGGACGCGGATGCCGACTATGCCAAGGATATTCTGGAACAGCGGTTGGACAGCCTGGGCTGGAAGGTGACCCTGATGGCGATCATCATTCCCTGCCTGATCGGCATCATCGTGGTGATCGGCTATTTCAGCATCCGGCAGCAGGTGACCTCTTTTCAGAACACCGGGTCGGAAACGGTCAAGGAGATCTCCGGCACCATGGAGGCCCGGGTGGCCGAGATAAAAGCGGCCCAGACCGCCCTTGCCCAGAAGGTGGACAAGGCCCTGCCCGCCGTAGAGAAGAACACGCAGGCCATTGACAAGGCGGCCAGAAACATCACTTCACTTACCAGCACGGCCAACAAGACGACCCAGGCCGGGGACAGTATGCAAAAGGAACTTTCCGCGCTTTCCATCGAAACCAAACGCCTGGCCTCCGAGCTTGCCACTTTGTCCGGCCGCCTCAAGACCCTGACCGAAGGCATCGACGGCGTAAAGGCTGAACTCAAACGTCTTGACACGGAAAAGGCCGGCCGGGCCGAGCTGGAGCGGGTCCTTTCCCACAACGAGCAGACCTATACCCAGAAGCTGGAAACAGCCACCACCAGCCTGGAAAAGCGGATTCAGGATATTGAAAAGCGCATGGCCCGAATCACCCAGCCGGCCCCGGCCGCCTCCCCCGCGCCGGCACCCGGCGCCTCCACTCCGGCCACCGCCAACCCGGGGGGCATCAAAGAGGAACCGCTGAAGAATTGACCCGGTTGTTTTGTAGAATATTCGGGCTAATTGTCAAACGCCCGGCGATGCCAGCATGGCCTCGATGCGGGGAATATCTCCCGGAATGTCCACTTCAGGAGAATCATAGCGGGTGACCACCGTCTTGATCCGGTGGCCATGTTCCAGTGCCCGGAGCTGCTCCAGCTTTTCAATTTCTTCCAGCACGCCGTTGGGCAGCTGGGTGAAGATGTCCAGAAACCGGCGGGTGTAGGCGTAGATGCCCAGGTGCTTGAAGGTGTCAAACCGCGTGTCTTTGTCCCTGGCAAAGGGAATGGGGGCTCGGGAAAAGTAGAGGGCAAACCCCTCGGTGTCAAACACCATTTTTACGTCTTTGGGGTTTGTAATTTCCTGTTTGTCCACAATGGCAAAAGCGGCGGTGGTCATGCCCAGTTCCGGGTCGGACAGCAGGGGGGCCAGGGTTTCATCAATGGTCTGGGGAGCGATCAGGGGCTGGTCTCCCTGAATGTTGACCACGATATCCTCCGGTGCCAGGCCCATCTGTTTTGCGGCTTCTGCGGCCCTGTCCGTGCCGCTTCGGCAGGCCGCCGACGTCATCAGAGCATTGCCGCCGAAACGAGCCACTGCTTCAACGATGCGCCGGTCATCGGTGGCCACGGCAATGTCCGTGACGCATATGGCCTGTTTTACCTGGTCATAGACCCGCTGAATCATGGGAATGCCGGCAATGGGGGCCAGGGGCTTGCCCGCAAACCGGGTGGAACCGTACCGTGATGGAATGATGGCCGCAATTTTCATCTGTCCGGGCTTTCTTGTTTTTTAACGGATGTGATATAACAGTGCCACGCGGAGCATCCGCCTCTTTTTTACGACCCGTCGTGCCGTTCGTTTGACGGCCGACAGACCGAAAGGCGTACCGTCATGGATTTGGCTGTATTAAAACAGATATTGGCCGATGTTGCAAGCGGCAAACTTCCTGTGGACGGCGCGGTGAAGGGGCTTTCCCGCATGTCTTATGAAGACATCGGGTACGCCCATGTGGACCACCACCGGAGTCTGCGCAAGGGATTTGGCGAGGTGATTTTCGGGGCCGGAAAAACGCCGGAACAGGTGTGCGGCATCATGGAACGCATGTGCGACCAGGAGACCGTGGTACTGGTGACCCGCGTGACCCCGGAGATCGCCGCCAGCGTGACCGGGGCCTTTCCCGGGGCCGTCTATCACGCCGACGCGAGAATGGTGGTCTGGCAGAAACAGGCACCTGAAAACACGGGCCGGGGCACCATTGCCGTGTTTTCCGCCGGCACCTCCGACATTCCGGTGGCCATGGAGGCCGTTCTCACGGCCCGGGCCATGGGCAACACCGTGGAACCGGTGTTTGACGTGGGCGTGGCCGGTATTCACCGGCTCTTCGGCTACCGGGACCTGATTGAAGAGGCCACGGTGATCGTGGTGGCGGCCGGCATGGAGGGGGCCCTGCCATCTGTGGTGGCCGGCATGACGGGGCGACCCGTGATTGCCGTTCCCACCAGCATCGGCTACGGCGCCGGCCTGGGCGGGTTTGCCGCCCTGCTGGGCATGCTCAACAGCTGCAGCTCCAACGTGGCCGTGGTCAACATCGATAACGGGTTCGGCGCCGGTTACATGGCCGCCTGTATCAACAGAAAGTAACCGTCTGATGATATTCCATTTCAAGGACACCTTCCGGCTGCTCTATCCGGTGCGGGTACTGGTGGCGGGTCTTGTGGCGGCCCAGGTCGTGGCCACGGGGGTTGTGTGGTTTTCCAACCATGCCCTCTCAGCCAGACTGGAGGCCCTGAAAAGCGCCGGCTATCGGCTGCTGCCCGGCATGCAGATCGACCCGGCCCTGACCAGTTTTGAGGCGGCCTTTGGCGGGGGCGTTTTTTTTACCCTGAGCCTGGGGGCCGGGATTGTGCTGCTCTCTCTAGGGGCCGTGATGTTGGTCCAGTCTTTCCAGGCCCGGTGGGCACGGATCGCGATGACCCTTGTGCTGACTGTGCTGTGGGTGGCCGTGCTTGTGTGGGCCAATAGCAACGGCCCCTGTTACAGTGTCTCGGCTTTTCTCCTGATCCTGCCGCCTGTGACCCTGGCCACGGCCCTGCGCTGGTCCCCGTTTCGACAGGATCGGCGGCGGCTGCCCTGGCGAAGGACCTGGCATTTTCTTCTCATCCTGGTGCTGGTGGCGGTGTGGGCGCCGCGCATCGACAAAGACCTGTTTGTGAACATCAAGGACAACCTGATGCTCACCACCCGGCCCGGCATGGCCCTGGTTCACCTTTATTACAAGTATACCCTTTATCCGGCCGAGGTGTTCCGGCCCCTGTCCGGAAAACAGGTCAAAACATACGCCTGTGAAGGGCTTGATGAGACGCAGGCCGCAATTCTTGAAAAAAGGCTGGCTGCTTACGACTATCTGCCTGTGGATGGCGCGGCCACAGCCGATCTCGTGATCCGCGGGTCGCAAGACGCATTTGTCCTGCTGCACCATGGGAAACCGGTCATGACGGTGCCGGCCGCTGATTTTCAGTCTGACACGGGCAATCTATTGAAGGCTTTTTCCGAAAAGACCGACAACGCTCGGGCCTTTCGCCGCCTGACCCTGTGGACCCTGGTGTGGGTGGCACCCCTGGTGGTCTATCTGCTCGTGTTTGCCGTGTTCTCCCTGGTGCCGGGGCTGCTGACAGGCTTGCGGACGTCTTCCATGCTCGTGCCCCTGCTCTGCTGCCTGTTTTTTGTTTTTGTGGTGATCTATTGGCTGGACACGCCTGTTGTAGAGGTCGCTGACCGGCGGGCCGTTGCAAAGATCCTCCAATCCGGGACACGCAGGGAGAAGATCGCGGCCCTTCGGTACATTCACGAAAACGGGATGGAAATCGCCCGGTTTTCCGGGTTCCGACAGCTGTCAGACACCGATGATTATGCCCTGCGCTATTGGATGGTGAGGAACTTCGGTAACAGCCGCCATCCCGACGCCATGAACCGGATCATCCGGTGGATGGATGCGGACTCCAACTACATGGTGTGCAAGGCCATCGAGGCGGCGGCCGGTCTGCACGGAAGCGCTGAAAAGGTGATTTTCAGACGGGCCCTGGTGGACAAGCTGCGAACATCTACGGACTGGTATGTCCAGCACTATGCTTTCAGAGCGGCCAGGAGGGCAGGATGGGTGCCGGAACGGTCAGGCTGACCACCCTGTTTGCGGTGGGGATTATCGTGATGGCGACAGAGGCAACAGCCGGTATCTGGGTTGACCGGTATGGCTTCAGGCCCATGGTTGTGCTGCTGGTTCTGCGGATCGTTCAGAGCAGTCTTATTCTGGGCGCTGTGTGGGGGCTGCGCAGAGGGGTGGCCGAAGTGGGGCTGAACCGATCGGCCCTGGGACGGGGGGCAAAGGCGGGCCTGGTCTGGTCGATCCTGTTCGGCGGTATCGTGGCGATTGCCGGCATTGTTCTGCTGGCCATGGGCAAGGACCCGCAGGCCCTTTTCACGGTCCGGCTGCCTGAAGGAAAATGGGCCGTGCCTCTCTATTATGTGACCGGTTCCCTGGCAGGGCCTTTGTGGGAAGAGCTGGTTTTTCGGGGCGTGTTGTACGGTTTTTTCCGGCGGTACGGCGTGGCAGCGGGAATTGTAATCTCCACGGCCGTGTTTGCGGCTCTGCACCTGCGGGGGCCGGCACTGCCGGTGACCCAGATCGTGGGGGGCGTGGTGTTCTGCCTGGCTTATGAAAAGGAAAAGAGCCTGGCGGCCCCTTTTGTCATTCATGCCCTCGGCAATACAGCGATATTCACCCTGGCGCTGATCTGACGGCACGGTCTTTCATCAGGGCCGCTGAACGTGAGCCGTTATTCCGTGGTCTCGGCTTTCCGTTTGCCGGTAAAAGACGGTAATTGTCGCAGAATGCGGTCCGCCGGCCGGGACAGGGGAAGGGTCTGCAGAAAGACCGTTCCGGTGCCGCTCAGCGTGGCCAGAAAAAGGTTCTCGCCGCCGAAGAACATGGACTTGAGATTGTCCGCCTGTTGCGCGCTGTAATGAATACCGGATGTAAACGCCACGATGCAGCCCGTGTCCACGCAGAGGGTCTCGTTTTTCAGGGTTTTTTCCACCACCATACCCCCGGCATGCACAAAGGCCATGCCGTCGCCGGTGAGGCGCATCAGGACGAAGCCGTCCCGTCCGAAAAAGCCGGCGCCCATGCGCCGGGTAAAGGCGATGCTCACCTGGGTGCCCCGGGCGGCGCAGAGGAATGCGTCTTTCTGGCAGAATATTTCCTGGCCCAGGTCGGCCATGTCCAGGGCGATGACCCTGCCGGGGCAGGGGGCGGAAAAGGTTACGTGCCGTTTACTGCCCGCTGTGTTGGTAAAATGGGTCAGGAAAAGGTTTTCACCGGTAAACAGCCGCCTGCCCGCCGCCACCAGGGATCCCAGCAACCCCTCCGGTGCCGGTGCACCGTCTCCCATTTTGGTCTCAAACCGGATGGCGTCATTCATGTAGTTCATGTTGCCGGCATCGGCAATGACGGTTTCGCCGGGATCAAGCCCTATTTCAACGGCCTGCATGACGTCGCCGATAAGGGTATAGTCCACTTTATGGCACTGCATGACACCTCCTTTCGGGTCGAAAAATTGACGGTGCACAAGCATTTTGCTGATTCATATCATACCCGGCGGCGTGGCGCCACCCTTTTGCCGTCGCATTACAGACCGGCCAGTTGCCTGGCCAGTGACAGGGCAGCAGCCCTGCCGGTGACGCGGCCGTCGTTCTGATGCTCCCGGACCTCTCGCAGCACCCGGCCCATGTCCGGGCCGGGGGGCATACCCATATCCTGGAGGTCGGCGCCGGAGAGCAGGTTCTTCTGTCCCAGCGCCGGCCGAATGCGGGCGCAGTAGTCGGCGGCTGTCTGGTCGGCCCACTGGCAAAAGCGCTCCTTTCCCATGGGGTCGGTCCGATGGCCCGACTTGGCACAGGTGTCGGCCGCGGCCAGCAGCAGCAGGGCCAGGCCGTCGTCGGTAACGGCCTCAAACCAGCGGGTGATGGTGGTGGGTTTGACTCCGGGCCGGGAAAGTTCCATGGGCCGCATGTGGCACCGCACCAGCAGTTGCAGGAAGGCCGCGTCGCTGTTGGAGAGCCTCATGCGACGGGCAATGTTGCCGGCGATGGTTTCCCCTTCCCGGTCGTGACCGTAAAACACCTGCCGGTTTTTTGTTTCGTCAAAGACTTTGCAGCCGGGCTTGCCGGCATCGTGAAGCAGGGCCGCCAGCTTGATCACGGGAAGCCGGTTTTTGCCGGCCATGCTCCGGCGGAAGGCGGCCGCGTTTTTTGTAAACAGCACGTCGGGCCGTCGCAGCAGCCGCTCACAGTTCCCAAGGGTCTCCAGGGTGTGACCCCACACGTTCAAATGGTGAAACCCGTTCTGAGCACAGCCTTTCATGGTCGCGATTTCCGGAAACAGCACCTCAAGTGCGTCGATGTCGTCCAGCATTCGAATGTGGGGCAGGGCGTCAGGACATGCCAGCAGTTCGAAGAGTTCGGCGGTGATACGCTCAAAGGCGCTGCGGGGCAGAAGGCTCACGCCTGCCGACATTTGGTCAAGGGTCTCCGGCGGAATGTCAAATCCCAGGGTAGCGGCAAACCGGGCGGCCCGAAGGATGCGCACCGGGTCTGCTGTAAAAGCGGATTCAGAGCAGGCCCGCAGCAGTCGGTTTTGCATGTCCGTCATGCCGCCCAGCGGATCAATGATTTCACCGATCCGTCCGCCGGGCAGAAGGGGTGCGGCCATGGCGTTGACGGTAAAATCCCTGGCCCCAAGGTCGGCGCTGATGCCGTCCGGGTGTATGGGGACCACGTCGATGGAGTCGGCGGCGTTGTTCCGGTCCACCACGCGGAAACAGGGGGGGTGGGGCTTTTTTTCAAGTTTTACCACCGCCGCCCCTGAAAGACGGGCTTTCGCGATGCAACGGGCCACATTCGCGGCCTCGCCGCAGACGATGTCCACATCCCTGGGCAGGCGTCCGGCCAGGTGGTCCCGCAGTGCGCCGCCCACCACGAAAACCTCCGGAATGGTGGTGCCAAGGGGGCCCAGCCACTGATGCAGGCGTGTGGGAAGATCATATGCGGACATGATTTTGTCGCTTAAGGGCGTTTCTCATCGGGCTCCACGTGGACCAGGACATCCAGAATGTCGGGCCCGTCTTCAATAAGCTGTCTTTTAACGGCCTCCGCAATATCGTGACCGGCCCGCACGGAGAGGTTCGGCGCCACGTGAATATGCAGGTCCACCAGGCAGCGTGCCCCTGATTTTCGTGTGCGTACGGCATGCACGTCGGTCACCCCTTCCACCGTCATGGCGATCCGGTAAATCCGGTCCTGTTCTGCTTCTGATGCACCGTGATCGCTGACCTCCGCAAGGGCCGGCGACAGAATTTTCCAGGATACATGGAGAATGAAGCCGGCGATGATCAGTGCGCCGATATGGTCCAGAATGTCCAGTGACGGGTAGAAAGAGGCGCCTGCCACGGCGATGACCGCCGGTACCGAGCTCAAGGCGTCGGACCGGTGGTGCCACGCGTTGGCCAAAAGCGCCGCCGATTTCACCCGTCGTCCCACAAGTGCCGTCCACTGGTAGAGAATTTCCTTTAGAAAGATCGAAAGAAGCGGTCCCCATATGGCGATCAGGGTGGTATGGTGTTTGTGCAGGACGTTCAGGGTGGCCACTGCCTTGTATGCCAGTCCGCATGCCACAGCCGCCAGCATGACACCAATGAAGATAGTGACCAGGGCCTCGACCCGGCGATGACCGTACGGGTGGCACTTGTCGGGCGGGGCGGACCAGAGCTTCACACCGATGATAACGGCTATATCCGTGGCCATATCCGACAGGCTGTGTACCGCATCCGCAATCACCGCCTGGCTGGCTCCCAGGTAACCGACGATAAACTTCAGGCCGGCCAGGCCGATATTGACAAACATGCCGATCCAGGTGATGCGCTGAATCATGGCCGTTTCATAGAAAGGGTTTTGCTGTCTGGCGGCTGTGCTTTTTTGATTGTCTGATTGTTTCATACCGGCAATCCCTGTACTTTTTAGATAAACCCCAGTGTCCGGTTATACGTGGCCTGGTTTTGAAAATCAATGGCCCCTTTCAGGGCGAGGCACTGTGCGTAGACTGACGGCAAGAATTTCTCCGGGAGCCCAGAGTCGCATGCGGGGGCCCCAGGTGCCGGTGCCCCGGCTTACAATCAGGGCCATGGTGTCGACAGTGTAACGGCCCTCGATAAACGGATAGTTCAGTTTTACCAGAAAATCAAAAGGCCATATCTGGCCGCCGTGGGTATGGCCGGACAGCATCAGATCGACATCCAGGCGAGCCGCCTTTTCGACATCCCATGGCGTATGGGAGAGCAGAACGGTGGCGGCGCCCGGCGGCCGGTTTTCAAGGGCATGCCGTACCGGGCCATCGTTTTTTCCTGAATGCTTATGAATCGTCAGGTCGTCCACACCGGCCAGCACCAGGCCTGGTACGATTTCGGCCCACCGGTTGCGCAACACGTTGATGCCGGCCTTTTGAATGACGGTCATGGCGATTGCGGACCGGTCGTAAAACTCGTGATTGCCGTACACGGCCCAGACGCCCAGGGGGGCTGAAAACCGGCCAAGGGCCTCTGCCAGGCGGTCGTGGGGACCTGAAATACCGTGGCCCTCAACGATGTCGCCGACCAGCACCACCAGATCGGGCTTGAGGGCCGTCACCTGGGCAATGCGCCTGGAGAGCCATTTTTCCCCCAGAAGGGGGCCGATGTGCAGGTCGGTAAGGACCGCGACAAGCGTGTTGTCCATATCGGCCGGCAGGCCCTGAACTTGTACGTCGTGATGGGTGATCACCGGCGGCCTAATCCCCTGGACCAGGGCCGCCAGGCAGAGCAGGACGCCTGCGATCAGTGCCCACTGACGAATCAGGGGGACGGTACGCCGGAACAGCAGACCTGAACAGGTGGCCAGATCGATCACTGCCAGGGGAGTGGCCAGCAGCAGCAAGGTCCCCATCCAGGCCATGCCCGTCCATTCCAGAACAAAAAAGAGCGGCCCTTCATGGCCGTGAGCCCAGATGCCCCCGATCACCAGCACGGCCCACAGGACAAAGCCTGCGACAGCCATCTGTGTTGCGGAGAACCGGGTTTGAAAAAAAGGGGTGGATGCGGCACGCCAGAATACATATACATGCAGCAGGGTGACCGATGCTGTGAGCATGATACGGAACATGGTGCTTAACCTGCATATTTCATAAAATTTTCGCAAGACCTGAATGCGTTTATATGGTAGTAGTGAAAGGTGGGCCGGCTGTCAACAGATAAAAGCCGGGCCATGCCGCAAAACGGTTGAATGCCGTACCCTGGAGACAGGACAATGACCCGGAACGAGACCCTTGATGCAGGGCTGGCGTTTGTGCTGATCCTGCTGATTATCGCCCTGGCGGTGAAAAGCCATCTGCTGGTGGCCGGGGCCACTCTTGCCGTTTTGCTCTGCATGACGGCCCCCCGGCTCTTTACCCCCTGGGCCTTCTTGTGGTTCGCGCTTTCCCGTGTCCTTGGCGCGGTCATGTCACGAGTGGTACTGACCGTTATCTATTTTCTGGTCGTTTTTCCCGTGGCCATGTTACGCAGGGTGGCCGGCAAGGACCCCATGATGCGGAAGCGGTGGAAGCAGGCGGACGGTTCGGTGTTTGCCGACCGGCGCCACACCTTTGGCCCGGATGATATCGAACACCCTTATTAGCCCGGATATTTCATGAAATTTTTCGACATGGGCTAATTTTTATATAAGATACAGTGTGTTGGAATTGATTTCAGGCGTTTTTTGAAAATACAAACTGTTATGAACGGTTTGAGGTATTTTATATCAATTTTATGCCGAAAAATTTCATGAAATATCCGGGTTAGAACACCTGCCGGCGGAGAAGAAAATGGACTTTTTCAGGGATCTGTGGGGTTTTTTAAGAACGCGCAAAAAATACTGGCTGGCGCCCATTATCTTGGTGCTGCTTTTTTTCGGTTTGCTGATCGTGCTGACCGGAAATACCGCGGTGGCGCCCTTTGTTTACACGCTTTTTTAGCCCGAATATTTCATGAAATTTTTCGATATGTATAAATTTTTATATAAAAAACAGAGTGTTGAATTCCAATTCGAGCGATTTTTAAGAAGACAAACTGTCACGGGCAATGTGAGGCATTTGACGCCAAATTTATGTCGAAAAATGTCACCCTTCGGGCGAGTCGCCTTGGCCGCATCTGCTGTGTTGCGGGACATTCGCAGTAGATTGACTACAGCTTCATGTCCCGCGCCTTGCATCTGCGGCCAAATCAACTCGTGAAACATCCGGGCTAGACCATACAGAACCATGAAACAGCGATCGATTCTGGGTATATCGGCATACTATCACGACAGCGCCGCCGTGCTGCTGGGCGGTGGCAGGATCGTGGCTGCGGCCCAGGAGGAGCGGTTTACCCGCATCCGTCACGATGCCGCTTTCCCACGGAATGCCGTCCGGTATGTGCTCTCCGAAGGCGGTTGCGCCCTGGACGATCTGGCGGCCGTGGCCTTTTACGACAAGCCCTTTCTCAAGTTCGAGCGCCTGCTGGAAACCCACCACGCCCTTGCGCCCCGGGGGCTTGGCGCGTTTCTGGCCGCCATGCCGGTCTGGGTGAAAGAAAAGCTGTTTACAAAGTCTTTGCTGTACCGGGAACTTTGCGAGGCGACCGGCGGAAAACCGATCCGCCGGCCGGCGCTGCTTTTCCCCGAACACCATCTTTCCCATGGTGCCTCCGCCTATTTTGCCTCTCCTTTTGACAGCGCCGCCATTCTCACCGTCGATGGAGTGGGGGAGTGGGCTACCACCGCCCTGGGCATGGGAGAGCAGGGTCGCATCACCCTGTTAAAGGAGCTGCACTTTCCCCACTCCCTGGGCCTGCTTTATTCCGCGTTTACTTACTACTGCGGGTTTATTGTGAACAGCGGAGAGTACAAGCTGATGGGGCTGGCGCCCTACGGCAACCCTCAGGGCGATGCCTTCCGGCGTTACAAGACGTTGATCTATGAGCACCTGGTGGACCTGCGGCCGGACGGATCGTTTCTGTTGAACATGGATTTTTTTGATTTTGCTGCCGGCATACGCATGTGTAACGACAGAAAATGGGAAAAGCTGTTCGGCCTCTCCCGAAGGAAGCCGGAAACCGAACTGTCAGGGGATTACATGGACATGGCCCTGGCGATTCAGCAGGTGACAGAGGAGATCGTGCTGAGCCTGGCAAAAACACTGAAAAATATTACCGGCGCGAAAAACATGGTGATGGCCGGCGGCGTGGCCTTAAACTGCGTGACCAACGGCCGTCTTCTGCAAAGCGGGTTGTTTGACCATGTATGGATTCAGCCCGCCGCAGGCGATGCCGGCGGCGCACTTGGGGCCGCCTATGCCGCCTACTGCATTCAGGGAGGGAACGCCCTTCCCGCTGCCACCGGCGCCGCCGACCGAATGGAAGGCGCGCTGCTGGGGCCGGATTTCTGCTCAAAGGATATCCTTCACATGACCAGGAAGTTCGGCGCGGTTTACGAGCGGTACGAAAGCGTGGATGCTTTGTGCGGGGTTGCGGCCCGGCGGCTGGCCGCCGGCCAGGTGGTGGGATGGTTTCAGGGAAGAATGGAGTGGGGGCCCCGTGCTCTGGGCAACCGGTCCATTCTGGCCGATCCCCGGGACCCGGATATGCAGCGGAGGCTGAACCTGAAGATCAAGTTTCGGGAGCCCTTCCGGCCCTTTGCTCCGGCGGTTCTGGCCGAAGACGCAAGGGAGTGGTTTGAGCTGGAAGCGCCCTCTCCTTACATGCTGCTCACAGCGCCGGTAAACACCTCCCGGCGCAGGCCGGTGACGGACAACGAGATCGCACTGACCCTTCAGGAGCGACTGGCCGTGCCGCGCTCCGAGATACCGGCGGTCACCCATGTGGATTTTTCCGCGCGGGTTCAGACGGTGGACGGAAAAACCAACGAACGGTTCCACCGCCTGCTTTGCGCCTTTAAACAGGAAACCGGATGCCCGGTGCTGATCAATACCAGTTTCAACGTGCGGGGCGAACCGATTGTGTGCACTCCGGAAGAGGCTTATGCCTGTTTTATGAAAACCGGCATGGATTGCCTGGTGGTAGAGGATTTTTTATTCGACAGGGCCGATCAGCCCCTGTTTTGTGAAAGTAACGCTGAATGAAAAACGGATGTTATAGAACCAAAAAACAGATGCGGTCCCTGTTTGAACAGCTTGGGGTTACTTACCTGCCGCGATCACGGGTGGACTTTGAACCGCTGCTGTCCGCCCGCCTGGACCGGACCCCCTATTACCGGGCCAACCGTCAGGAGTTCGAATCCCTTGCCCGCCTGTACGGTGATGCGATTCGGGCCGCTGATATCGCGCCCATCTATATTCAGCGGGTTGACGACGCCATCGGCCTGGGCGTGTTTGCCGCGGCCCCGATTCAGAAGGACACCTTTATAGGAGAATACGCCGGCGTGGTCCAGGTCGCGGGAAAGGAAGAGCCGGGCTTTACCGCGGGAAACGGGCATGAATCCGACTATTCGTGGTACTACCTGGACAAACCGAAGGGCCTTCCCGAGCTGGAGATCAACGGCCGGCAGGAGGGCAACGAGATGCGGTTTGTCAACCACGGGGACCCGCCCAACCTGAAGGTGGAGCACACCCTGATCGACGGCCAGTGGGTGCTTTTTTTCGTGGCCGGCCGGAAGATTGAAAAGGATGAAGAGCTGCTCATCACTTATGGCAATGAATACTGGGAGGGCGGATTCCGCTCTCTGGCCGACAACGGCGGGTAGTAAACAGCCGACTTGCGAGATTTTGTCATAAGCGACTTAAGTCATTCTATGTCGAAAAATTTTATCCTTCGTGCGAGCCGCCTTCGGCCCATCTGCTGTGTTGCGGGACTTTCGCAGTAGACCGGCGACAGCTTAATGTTTCGCGCCTTGCATCTGCGCTCAAGTCAACCCGCGAAATATGAGGCTTAACTCTCGGGGCCAGAAGATTTGGCGTCTCTCTCCCGGCCCACGATACTTACCGCGGGCGTGCCTTTAATATCATACACGCAGAACATGGATAGAAAAATAACCGATAAAGCGCATAGTATGGCTGGCCATACTTTAACCGGTGTCTCTATCGCACTGATGGGTATACAGTGCAAAAACCCTACAATCAAACTTGATAAAAAAAAGACTAAACCTGAAGCCAGAAAAGCGGAGCCTGTATTGAAACAACCGTAGGAGTACTTGTAATTTATTCGGCGTATAAGATTTTTAAGATATAGATAGGGGAAAACCATAACCGCTTTCTTAATTTTTAGATTGCTCACTTCTTCGGTGTATTTTGCATCCATCGGGATATCACGCACAACCGCACGTATTCTCCCCAGGTGGAAAAGCATGTCACTTTCAAAAAAAAATCCGCGATTCAGCTGGGACAGTGGAAGCATGGATAATCCTTGTCGATGAATAGCCGTATAACCATTGGTGGTATCCATAATATTCCAGTATCCACTGGCAGCCTTATTAACGAGCGAAAATATGAAATTACCGACTAATCGATTTTTTGGCATTGGCGAAAGAGAACGAAGGGCGTAAAACCGGTTGCCTTTGGTATAATCAGCCTTCCCGTTAATGATAGGTGCAGTAAATCGGGGAATCAGTGACGGGTCCATCTGCCCATCGCCATCTATTTTTATAATAATATCGAAGCCTTCCACCAAGGCGCGCTCGTATACTTTACATATGGCATTCCCAACGCCTTGGTTTTTTTTGAGAAAAATAACTTCTACCCTTGGGTCACGGTTGTTGTTCAATACAAAACGTCCGGTGGATTGGGGGCAACAGTCATCGACAACGTATATTTTATGAACTTCCTGGCCTATAGCTTCCAGGACAGAAAGAATGTGTCTTTTTACACGATAACAGGGAATTGCAACGGCGATTCTCACACAGTCACCATACCCGGCTGATTGCGGCTGCCGGTCCTGGCCGATGTCGTTGGAAAGGCGTTTCTCAAAAAACTAAACGGTAACGTGTAACAATTCAAGCTGCCGGAACTAATATGGGCATTTGCCATACAGCCTATCTCCTTGCGTTGCCTCTACAACATTTTGACAGTTCAATAATATTCACTGAGTACCGCCCATGGAAGAACAAGCAGGGTTATGGATACAAAAAGGATTAATACCGGTCTTAAAAGAATATTTTTCGACAAATGAAAGAAAGTGTATTTTTCATATTTGAAAACCGGATACAGTAAAGAGAGAAAAAAACCCAGGGGCGCAAAGTATCGTCCCTGAATACCTTTGATGATACCGGTTCCATCTTGAGGCCATAATATACAGAGTGCAAGAAAAACACCAATAAAACATATCAGCAAAACAGTCAGAAGAATCACGTTGTATACGTAGGCAACATGCATATTTTCTTCTGTATCGCTATTTCCTATTGCACAACAGGTTGTAAGAAAAACAGCTACCGTTGCCACAGCAGGGTAGGCGGGCACCAGTGTTTCATTGAGAGCAAATGTCCCAAGAAAAAAAGATGCCCAAAAAAAGCTATAGTATAGCTTAAGTGTATATAAAACCATGGTTAGCCATGCCCATGGATCCCTTGTGATTGTTAACAGTTGGTCCGGAAGCAGGACGCGGTCCGGTAAATGGAATTTTTGATTCATGGCATAGATGATAACGGTAAACACTATCAGCAGCCCAAGTCCTGGAATTATCCATGGGAACTTTGCGCCAAGCCAATAACCAATCGCTATAATCATACAAGGAATTATGGGAAACAACACCAAAAACAACAAAAAATTTTTGGGTGAATTGTTGACCGGTGTGAAGAAAAGGTCTGCAAGATATATGAACCAAGCAATCAGAAGAAACACATTAAAAAAAAATATGGTTAAAAAAAGATATCTTTTCCATCTGGATTTCCAGTTCAAAACAGCAAATAAAAAGAAGAAAAGAGAAAGGACCAAATATGGAGGCCTGGCCAATGAGACAGTTGCCGACAGAGCCCCCGCAAAGAAGGATAGTAACACGATCAAGCCTTGTTTGTTCGCGGGAGTTGTCCATATTCGCGTCAGTATGGAGGCACACAATGCTGACATGGAGAAAATCAAAGCATCTTGACTGGTCGAAGCAAATTGAGAAATAGTTATGGGAAGCATCAGGAAGACAAAAAAAATCGCTCTCCCACGGCCTACGAAGTGCAGCGCAATGACCGCTATCAAAAAAGAAGTTAAGCCGGTCAACAATCTTGAAAGTATTAGCGTATGATAAATCGAGAATTCAGCGTACCGACCGAGTGTAATCCCGAGTGCGGAGGGTAAATATAAAAAGGGTGGATATATGCTTACATTAGGTGTCGGCATCCATATAGGATGTCCCCATTGAATGGTTTTTAACTCCGACATGATTTGATTATTTACTTTGCCATATGTACGTAGCGTGTCGTACAAATGCAAGAACAGTTTTATCGCATTATTGTCAACTTCCCCCCCCACCATATGCGTTGCGGAATTTATTGGGTTTGGTCGTTTTGTGGCAAAAAACTCTCCCTGCGAGATCTGGAAAGCCCGCATAAAATGAGATGGCTCATCCGGTACATGGAAAATCGGTTGTGTGATCGCCAGAAAGACAATAAGCGGAAGAGCAAAAAGAATATAGAGTGTGACAAGAAATTTTCGCTCATTCCAATAATTCATGGGTGTTGTTTGATTTAATCCCACAGTTTTACTCCCTGATCCGGGTCGACCGGTATCAAACAGCATCGGCCATACTTTTGGTGACCCTATCTATGCGCCAGCTTGTTCTTTCAGACGATCATATACATTTTTGTATGGTGCAATTACAGCTTCCGACGACCAGCGCTTCAGGAACTTTACAAATGTATTCTTCATATATCCACCAATGTTTCGATATACATGAAAGGGCGCACTTTTTTTAATGGGGAAATAATTTGAGAATTCCCATGGGTGTAGGTAGAATGCGCAATAATTATAATATTTTAAAGACTGCTTAACTGAATTTAAAAAATAAGATCGGCCCATGTTTCTAATCCACCAGGCGCTCATAGGCAGTTTTATGAATGGATTTGATGATATAGGAAACTCCAGGATTCGGTCATCAACACTTTGAAAGTTTTTATGTTCCGACAGCTTGAAAGGTATTGAGGGTACCGAAAGGTCTCCGTACCACCCCGGTATTGGCAATGCATGTACCAGAGAACTGTCATAGCGGTATCCCGCGTTTTCAATTAACTTCAAATTTGAACCGGATTTGGCAGAAGCAGCTCTAAACCCGATAACTTCGTAATCTGTTATATTTTCAAGAATTTTTTTAGACTCTGTCATCTCATATAAAGCCTGCTCTTTTGATGTGCCTGTCAACGCTATATGCGAATACCCATGGCTGGCTATCTCATGACCATCCCTGATGATGAGTTTGATCAGATCAGGTTTTATCTCAGCGTAGATACCAAGACAGAAAAAAGTCATTTTAACATTATATTGTTTTAATGTTTCCAAAATCCAGCGCAGTGGGGCCTCTATTGTACACACTTCTTCGGCGGGTGTCCGACCTGCAGAAAACAGATCGGAACAGATCCAGCTCTCAACATCAATGCTCCCAAGAAGTAACGGCTTATTCATTGTGAATGTCCTGCTTCTTTAATTTTAATGCGGAGACCATCTGTTTTTTTATTATTGATTTTTTATAGTTCCATACTTCCCTTAAGGTCGGATAAGAGAAGTATGTAGCAACGCTATCATTATTCTTAATTAATTCAGATTCTGATAGGCTGCTGTTTAACTTTTTAAAAGCTTCATCAAATGCTTCTGGAGTCAGATCAAAAAGTTCGTCCAATAATTTTTTGAAAGTGTGTTGTTTTGTGATTTTTATTTTTTTTTGAACAATAATGGGGCCATGATCAATTTGTTCATCCACAAAGTGAATAGAGATGCCTGCGAACGGCTCCCTGTTGTAAAGGGTTCGGAAGGGCGCTAAGCGTCCTCTGTTTTTAGGTAACAATGAAGCATGTCGATTGATTGTACCTATCTTTGGGACACTTAAAAAATTTTTTTCGAGTATATACGGGGCTTGGTTAATGACAAGGTCTACTTTCAGGTTTTCCAGAATTTTCAAGAATTCGTTGCCATGGATTTCTTTAAAATTAAAAACGGGAATCCCTGCGTTTTGACTTAAACTGTTTATTGAATAAGGGTTTGAAATCATCAACAGGGAGGCGGTTGCTCTGAGTTTGTAATATAAAAAGTGTGTTGCTATTTTTATGGAATCAATAAAACCTAAAATTAATAAGAGCTTGAAATTATCTTTTAACCTCTTTAAGACAGCACCAGGGCTATTCTTCTCCGGCACAATATTAATTCCAACAATTTTACCAGGATATCGCAGGATAAGATGGCGAATGACTTTGCCGATATACACAGGTTCATCAACTGTATTAATAAATATTCTCATTTCCAATTTTCTCAAATAAAACGAAAACAGCTCTTGTTGTAATAGACGCCGCTATATCTATTCAGTCGGACGGGCTACCTGAAAAACAGGCCCTCTGCTTCCGGATGTTCTTTTTTTGCAAGAGAGATATCTCTTGCCACATTGTCCCCTAAAAAGGTCAAGGCACAAAAAAACGGGTTTCCGGCAAACTTTAGAAGCTTATCGATATTACGTTGTATTCATTATAATTGGACGGTTCTGGACCGGTGTATTCTGAAACATATTTTTCAACCTGTATTGTGGTTGCCTCAAAACGGATTTAAATGGAATTCCCTATATTGAAAATATTTTTCATATGAAAACGGCAAAATATGTTTACCCGATAAACAACGAACCAGCCCGCAGGCGGAATGAAAGATAGTACGATATGGGTGGCTGCCCAGTCAACTGCCTGCTTATTGTAACTACAAGAAAATTAAGAGTGGGACAGTCTTCTGTTTCTATGATGACCCTAGAATAAAAAGGTATCAACTCCTATTCCACGATTGAAAAAAAAGTCCTTCTCAGGCACAATCGAATGCAATTTTTTCAAACAGAAAAGCATCGTTATGCCCATGGATTCTATAAAAACCGCTTATCGCATGGCCGGTCATGCCCTGCGGATTGACCGGCAGTATGCGCTGCGCCGGCTTTCCGCCATTTCCGGCGGTAAGCGGTCCCTGTCCGGCCCGGCCCTGGAACAGGAGGTTCTCCTGCTGATCAACCGGCTTGAGCGATCAGCGGCCCTTCGCGCTTCTCGGTATGACCGCTTTCCCCTGCTTCCCTCGGACCCGGCCCTGCCCATTGCCGTCCGCCAGGATGAAATCATCACCGCGATTCAACAACATCCGGTGGTGATTGTTTCCGGGGCCACCGGGTCGGGCAAAACCACCCAGATTCCCCGGTACTGCGTGGCCGCCGGGTGCGGCAGGGACGGCCGCATCGGCTGCACCCAGCCACGGCGCATCGCGGCGGTGTCCGTGGCCGCCAGAATCGCCGAAGAACTGGGCCCGGCGGCAACGGACCTGGTGGGCCACAGAATCCGGTTTTCCGACACAATGGCCGAGTCCCACCTGATCAAGGTCATGACGGACGGCATTCTTCTGGCCGAGGCCCAGCGGGACCGATATTTAAACGAGTATGACGCCATTGTGGTGGACGAGGCCCATGAGCGGAGCCTGAATATTGACTTTATTCTGGGCATTCTCAAACAGATGCTGGCAAAACGGGATGACCTGCGGGTGGTGATCACGTCGGCCACCATTGACACGGAAAAGTTTTCAGCGGCCTTTGATCATGCCCCGGTGATCGAGGTGTCGGGCCGCATGTATCCCGTAGAGATAAAATACACGCCCCCGGAACCGGACTCCGGTGACGGTGACACAAAGACCTACGTGGAGCAGGCCGTGGCCGCGGTAGAGCGCGTCTGCCGGCGCAGTCCCTTTGGTGATATTCTGGTGTTCATGCCCACGGCTCAGGACATACGGGAGACCTGCGACATGATTGAGGGCCGCCGCATGTCCGGTACCAGCGTGATGCCGCTTTTTGCCCGGCTTTCAGGCGCGGATCAGGCCCGCGTTTTTTCCCGGCCACCGGGCCGGAAAATCATTGTGGCCACCAACATCGCGGAAACCTCGATTACCATTCCCGGCATTCGGTACGTGGTGGACACCGGCCTTGCCCGCATATCCTATTACAACCCCCGCACCCGCACCACATCATTGTCGGTGCGTCCGGTTTCACAGAGCAGTTGTCAGCAACGGGCCGGGCGGTGCGGGCGCGTGGAAAACGGTGTATGCGTACGTCTCTATGACCAGAAGGATTTTGAATCCCGCCACCTGTTCACACCGCCCGAGATTCTACGGGCCAATCTGGCAGAGGTTGTGCTGCGCATGATGGCTCTGAAGCTGGGCACGCCGGACACCTTTCCCTTTGTGGACCGGCCCGCGGACCGGAGTATTCGGGACGGGTATGATACCCTGGTGGAACTGGGGGCGATTCAAACCGCCGGCCGGGGCGGCTACCGATTGACCGAAACCGGCCGGCTCATGGCAAAAATTCCGGCAGACCCCCGACTAGCGCGTATTCTGATCGAGGCCGGGAAAAACGGCTGTCTGGAACCGGCCATTGTTGTGGTGTCGGCCCTGAGCATGCAGGACCCCAGGGAGACACCATCGGACAGGGTCAAGGAGGCCCGGGCCGCCCATTCCGCCTTTGCCCATCCGGCCTCTGATTTTATCACTCTGCTCAACATATGGGAGGCGTGCCGGGACAAAGGTACGGGACAACTGAAGCGGTTCTGCCGGGACCATTTTCTATCGTTCCGGCGCATGCGGGAGTGGCGGGACCTGTATGCCCAGGTTCAGCAAATCGCAAAGGAATATGGACTGGAAACCGATTCTGCCGTCATCGACCGCCACCAGGACCCGGACGGCTTTTATGCGGCCTTCCACAGGACCCTGCTGAGCGGGTATCTTTCCAATATCGCTGAAAAGAAGGAAAAGAACGTATACAACGGCGCCGGCGGTAAAACCATGATGATCTTTCCCGGTTCGGCCCTGTTTAATACCGAGCCGGACATGATTATGGCCGCCGAGCTGGTGGAAACTTCCCGGCTCTATGCCCGGACCGTGGCCGCTATTGACCGGAAGTGGATCCGGCCTCTGGCCGGCGGTCTCTGCAGGGAGATCTATCTCAACCCCCGGTGGCGCAGAAGCCGGGAGGAGGTAGTGGCCGATTGCCGGACCACTCTTTTCGGCCTGACAGTGGACTTTCGGGAATCTGTTTCCTATGGCCGTGTGGATCCGGCCGGGGCCGCCGATATTCTTATCCGCAGCGCCCTGGTAAACGGTGATGTGAAACAGCCTCTTTCCTTCATGGCGCACAATGCAAGGCTCATTGAAGAAGGCGTGGAGATTGAAAACCGCCTGCGGCGGAAAACCTTTCTGGCCGGGGATGACGACCTGTTCGCCTTTTACCGTCAGCGGCTGGACAACGATGTTTACAGCATACGTACTTTAAAGACAATCATCGCGGAGCGGGGGGACGATTTTCTGAAGATGTCGCGGGCCGATGTGATTAAAGAAGAGCCGGACGCCCAGGAGATGGCGGGTTTTCCAGACACCCTTCGTCTGGGCCGGGAGCGTTTTGCCTGCCTGTACGCCTTTGACCCGGCAAAAGAGGAAGACGGTGTTACGGTGCGGATACCGGCGCATCTGGCGCCTGACGTGGACCCGGTCCACCTGGACTGGCTGGTGCCCGGGCTGCTGCCGGAAAAGATCGCGGCCCTGGTCAAGGGGCTTCCCAAGGAGTATCGGAAGCGGCTGGTGCCCATAAGCCGGACAGTGGAGACTATCACGGCGGAGATGCCACAAAGGAAGCAACCTCTGGTCTCGGCCCTCTCTCTTTTCATCCGCAAGCGGTTCGGCGTGGAGATTCCCGCTTCGGCGTGGCAGCCGGAAAAGCTGCCCGAACACCTTCATGCCCGCATCGCTATCACTGATGGGCGTAACCGGGAGATCGAGGCCTCCCGGAACCGGGATGTTCTCCGGCAATCCTTTGATCGGGGGATGCCACAGGACAGGCTGGCGCCTCTAAAGCGGAAGTGGGAAAAGATCGAGTGCCGGACCTGGGAGTTTGCCGATCTGCCGGAAGAGATCACGGCTGATATCGGAAACAGGCGGGCCCGTCTTTTTCCCGGTCTTGTGGACCGGAGTGACCATGTGGATCTGTGCCTTTTTGAAAACCGGTCCCAGGCCCTTGCCGCCCATATCCAGGGCGTGAAAAGACTTTTGTTGATGATGCTTTCCAGGGAGATGCGTTTCCTGGACAGGGATGTGGCCCTGTCAAAACAGGCCGCCTTGAAGACAGTGCTGCTGGGCGGGGCAAAAGCCCTTGAGCAGCGGATGAAACAGAAGGTGACCGACGACCTGCTGGCCGTAAACATACGAACAAGAGTGGAATTCGAGGCCTATGCGATTGAAGCGCCCGGCAGATTTTACCAAAGTGCCCATCAACTGCGGACAAATGTGGAAGCGGTGGTCGGCGCCTATCATGAAGCGCGGCGACAGATTCAAGCTCTTGCCGCATCACAGCGGGCCGGCGGTGACACCGCCCGTGTGCTGAAGACCATTGAGGCCGACCTGGCAACCCTGGTGCCCGAAACCTTTGTGACGATCTATCATATTGCCGATCTGGAGCGGTTGCCCCGGTATATGCAGGCAGCAGCCATTCGCGCTCGCCGGGCCGTGGAAAATCCCGCCGTAGACCGCCGGAAAGTTGAAAGGGTGGCCTGGGCACATGCCGTTCTCGAGCGTCTGGTGGCCGGGTTATTACCCGACACTTCCGATGAGAAGCGCCGGGCCGTGGAAGATTTTTTCTGGATGGTGAAGGAATACGATGTGTCGGTCTTTGCCCAGGAATTAAAAACCGCTTTTCCGGTTTCCAAAAAGCGGCTGGAGGAGAAGGTTCGCGAAATTGACCAGATGGTGTGAAGCCTTTTCAGGGACGGCCCATGAACATCAGACCGTATTCCGCCGAATGGCGTCTGCCAGGGTTTCCATTTTCACCGGTTTGGCCACATAGTCGTCCAGACCCTGGCTCAGAATGCGTTCCCGGTCTCCGGCCATGGCGTTGGCCGTGATGGCGATCACCGGCACCTTTTTCCCGGTCTCTTTCTGCATGGCCTTTATCTGTCTTGTGGCGGCGATACCATCCATGACCGGCATCTGAATATCCATGAGCACCATGTCAAAGGACTGGCGGGAAAAGAGCTTCACCGCTTCGGCGCCATTGACGGCAATGGTGGCGGTATGGCCCATTTTTTCAAGCATTTGCAGGAGGACCCGCCGGCTGATGGGACTGTCTTCCACCAGAAGGATGCGCAAGGGGTGGAGGCTGCCGGAAAAAGCAGGGGCAGGCGTTTCGTCCACCGAATTGTCGGTACTCTGTTGCGGCTGTTTCTCAAGGGCCAGGGTGAACCAGAAGGTGGAGCCTTTCCCCGGTTCACTGGTCACACCGATCTCTCCCTCCAGCAGGGTGACCAGTCTTTTTGTGATGGCCAGGCCCAGTCCCGTTCCGCCGTATTGTCGTGTGGTGGAGGCATCCACCTGGGAAAAGGATTCAAAGATGGCCTGGTGATGCTCCGGTGCAATGCCGATGCCGGTGTCGGCCACTTCAAAAATCAGGGTTGCTGTTGTGGCGGTCTGGTGAGGGGCGGAAACCGTGACTTTCACCGATCCGGTCCGGGTGAACTTTACGGCGTTTTCGCACAGGTTGAAAAGAATCTGCCGCAGCCGCACCGGATCGCCCTTCAGTAGGGATGGCACCTCCTCCTTCAGGATGACATCATGGCGAATGCGCCTGCGCCGGGCCCTGGGGGCCATGGTATCGTTGACCTCCTTGAGCAGTTTTTCAAGATCAAAGTCGATCTGTTCCAGTTTGAGTTTGCCGGCCTCTATTTTTGAAAAATCCAGAACGTCATTGATGATCACCAGCAGGGACTCGGCGCTGCTTCTCACGCTTTCCGCGTATTCCAGCTGCTCTTCAGTAAGGTCGGTGTCCAGGAGCAGGTCGGTCATGCCGATGACGCCGTTCATGGGGGTCCGGATTTCGTGGCTCATGTTGGCCAGAAACTCGCTCTTGGCCCGGCTGGCCGCTTCCGCCGCCTCTTTGGCCTGTTTCATGGAGGTTTCGGCCAGGCTGGACAGCACCACCTGGGAGGCGGTGTTGGCCAGGTTGCTGAACATCTCGTACTCTTCCCGGTCCACGGCGTGGGTGGCAAAGGAAACCAGTGCACCGATCACGTTGCCGGCGTTGTCCCGCAGCTGCCGGCCGGTGAAAGAGACGATACCTTTTTCGTCGATCCAGGCCCGGTCTCTTACAATGGGCGTGTTTTGCGCGTCATTGGTCAGAAACCCGGGGACCTCCTTCCCCTCGACCCATTGAATACCTTCATACCCAAGGGGCACCCGATTGTAATAACCGTCGGTGTGGTCCGTGTCGCCGGAGCTGGCTGTCAGGTGCAGGCACTGGTCGACGCCGCGGCACAGGCGGGCTGTTTTTTTGTCTCTGCCATGGGGGCAGCCCCCGTCGCAACGGTCCGGCGGCCCCATGATCCAGATACGGCAAAGAAATGAGTCAAAGGACTCCACTACACCGTCGGTGATCACCTTGAGACGGTCTTGCATGTTGTCCGCGCTCAGCAGGCGGTCGTGAATGCGGTTGATGCCGGCGTGCCAGGCAAGCAGCCGGTTGTGGGCAGCTTCGCTGGCTTTTTTGTCGGTGACATCTCTTGCGATGCCGATAATGGAGATCACCTTACCCGCTTTATCCTTCTGGGCGGAAAGGCTGGTTCCGTGCCATCGCCATGACCCGTTCCTGTGCCGGATCCTGTATTCTCTGCCTTCCGCTGACACGCCGGTTTCAATCAGCGTCCGAACATCGGCCTCGCAGGCGGGCCTGTCGTCACGGTGAATCGCTTCGGAGTATTTGCGGCCGACCACGTCGTCGGCATTGGTGCCCATCAGCTCTTTTACGTTCGGTGACATATAGGTATAGACACCTTCCGGGGACATGGCGAAGATCAGCTCGTTGGTTTTTTCCACCAGGGTGCGGAATTTTTCCTCGCTTTCCCGAAGCGTCTGTTCCGCCTTTCTCCGCTCGGAGATGTCCCTGGCCACGCCCAGGGCCGCCACCAGCTCCCCCGCCGCGTTGCGCAGGGCCTTGGCGGAAGCTTCCACCCACACGGTGGAGCCATCCTTGCGGTAGAGTTCCAGCTCAAGGGTCACGCTGCGGTCCGGATCCACGCCGGGCTTGCCGTCCTTTTCCAGCTCAGCAGCCACAGCCACGATCAGCCGGTCCAGTGATTTGGGGACGATCAACTGCTCAATGGGCCGGGCGGTAAACTCCTCCGGTGTAAAACCGTACATTCGTTTGACCGAAGGGCTGGCATAGGTGTGCTTCAGAGTGGCAAGATCAATGGTGAAAATGGCTTCACTGATGTTTTCGGCCAGCATGCGGTATTGCTCTTCGCTTTTTCGAATGGCATTTTCAGCTCGTTTACGTTCGGAAATATCCCTTGCCACACCCAGTATGGATACGGGTTTGCCGCTGTCGTCTCTCAGAAAACGGGCCGTGTTTTCCACCCACACGGTGGAACCGTCGGCCCGGTAGGCTTCCATGTCAAGGGAGACAAATCGGTCCGGATCCAGGCCGGGAGTGCCGTCCTGGGCCAGTTCGGCCTGGATGGTCCGGGTGGCCCGGGCCAGGGTTGCCGGTGTCAATACCCTTTCAAGGGGCAGCTTCATAAAGGATTCCGGCGACAGGCCATGCAGTTTTTCCACGGAAGGGGTTACATAGCGGAAGGTGAAGGTGTCGCTGTCAAGAATGTAGATCACTTCACTGATGTTTTCGGCCAGCATGCGGTATCGCTCTTCGCTTCTTCGAATGGCGTTTTCGGCCCTTTTGCGTTCCGATATGTCCCGGGCCGCCGCCAGCATACTGACCGGCCGGCCGGATTCATCCCGCAGAAAGGTGACCACCGCTTCGGTCCAGAGGGTGGAGCCGTCTTTTCGGATCTGCTCCAGCTCCAGGGTAACGGCCCGGTCCGGATCAACGCCGGGCTGACCGTCCCTGGCCAGCTCCTTCGCCATGGCGTTCATGGCCAACCGGTAGGAGTCAGGCGTGAAGATCCGGTCAAATGGCTGGGCCAGCACCTCCTCCACGGTAAAGCCCCGAACTTTTTCCACAGAGGGGGAGACATAGAGATGCTTCTGGGTTTCGATGTCAACAATGGCGATCATCTCCGTGCTGTTGTCGGCCAGGAGCCGGTAGAGCTTTTCCCGTTCCCGAATCGCAGCTTCGGCTGTCTTGCGCTCGGTGATGTTTCTGGCCACGCCGGCCACCAGTCCGGGATGGCCCGTTTCATCCCGGACCGCCTTGACCGTGGTCTCCATCCATAAAAGAGAGCCGTCTTTATGGTAAACTTCCAGCTCAAGGGTGACGGCCCGGTCCGGATCAATTTTGGAATTGCCGTTTTTTTCAAGCTCTTCGGTAAGCCTTTCAACGACCTTTTCAAAGGAGGAGGGGGTGACCAGGGTCTCCAGCGGGACTGTCAGCAGCTCTTCCGGTGTATATCCGCACACCGCTTTGACCGAGGGGCTGACATAGGTGTATTGCAGCCGGGAGATATCGAAAATGTAGATGATTTCGCTGATGTTTTCAGCCAGGAGCCGGTACCGGGCCTCGCCTCGGCGAATGGCGGCCTCTGCTTTTTTGCGTTCCGTGATGTCCCGGGAGACGCCCACCACCGATACCAGACGGCCGGTCCCGTCGCGCAGACCCTTGACCGTAGTCTCGATCCAGAGAACCGATCCGTTTTTATGGTACTGTTCCAGTTCCAGCGTGACATACCGGTCCGGATCCACACCGGGTTTGCCTTCCAGGGCCAGTTCCTTTTCGATGGTTTTCAGGATCCGGTTGATGGAATCGGGGGTAAAGACCTTGTCAATGGCCAGGGAAAGAGACTCTTCGACTGTGTATCCATAAGTGTGGAGCACCGACGGGCTGACATAGGTGTATCGCAGGGCGTTCAGGTCAAAGATATAGATCACCTCACCGATGTTTTCCGCCACCACGCGATAGCGGGCCTCGCTCTCCCGAATGGCGGCTTCCGACTTTTTGCGTTCCGTGATGTCCCGGGCCGCGGTGAGAATGGCCGTTGGCTTGCCTTCCGTGTCCCTCAGAAAAGAGGCAACCAGTTCGGTCCATATGGTGGAGCCGTCCTTGCGTATCTGCTCCAGTTCCAGAACCCGGTGCCGGTCCGGATCCACGCCGGGCTGACCGTCTCTGGCCAGCTCCTCGGTAATGGCGGTAACAGCCAGGTCATGGGATGCCGGGGCCAGCACCTGGTCCAGGGAGTGGCCCATGGCCTCCTCCAGGGTAAACCCCCGAATCTTTTCAACCGATGGTGACAGGTAACGATGGGACAGATTTCTCAGGTCGATGACGGATATGATCTCCGATGTGTTTTCCGCCAGGAGGCGATAGAGTGACTCCTGTTGCAGAAATTCGGTTTCTCTCTTTTTTAAGGCCGATATGTCGATGATCGATCCCATGAGGACCGTGATTTCACCGTTTCGGTCCCGAATGGCATCGGCCCTGTTCAGAGCGATAAACTCCCGGCCGTTTCTGTCGATCATCACAACTTCCCCGGACCAGGGCCGACCCGACGCGATGGTGGAAAAAAGGTCTTCGGCCACCTTGGGGTCCTTGAACCGGGTGACCGGGCCGCCCGCGGCTTCCAGATCTTCCGGGGTGTCGTAGCCGAACAGCCGGGCAAAGGCCTTGTTGTGGTAGACGTGGTGCCGGGAGGGTGTGGAAAAACCGATGGCCTCGGAGGTGCCGTCAATGGCCTGTTTGAAGCGGATCAGCTCCTCCCTGACCTCCTCCCGGTCATCCACGTACCGGCTGACCCCGATCAGCGCCACGGGGTTGCCGTTTGTGTCATACAGAAAATCCCCGGTCAGCTCGGACCAGCGGGTGGAGCCGTCCTTGCAGTAAACCTCAATGGTGATGGTCTGGGGCGGGGTGGGCCCTCTTCCCTCCTGATTGGCCGCAATGCCCCTGGTCACCAGGTCGATAATTTTTTCCACCGATGCCGGAGTGACGTTTTTATCAAGGGGCAGGCGCATCGCCTCTTCAACGGTAAAGCCCCGCTGGCGTTCGATGGAAGGACTGAGATATGTGTAGTGGAAGTTCATATCCATGGTGAAGATCACTTCATGGATATGGTTTGCCAGCAGATGATAAAGCTCTTCGGTGTGCAGAAGTTCCTGTATTCTGCCTGCATCCGGCGCTGGGGAAAGGAAGCGATCAAAAAGTTTTTTGATGCCCATGTCCGAGGCCCTTCTTAAATTAAAGGGAGTTTTGTGCTCCGAACCGTGCTGGTTTATTGGCGCTGAGCATACTATGACGGGGAATTAAGGTCAATGATAAGCTGGGCCGGCACCCATCGGTTGCACCCAAAGACCGGGTGTGGCATGATTATCAGGCATGTCGGCCTGAGAGGCCGATTCCCGGGAATTAACTCCTTATTTCCAAAGGAGGATAGAACCATGCAGAACGGCTCCATTCCGTCTACGGGCAGCGGCGTATTCCAGGCGGCCACACCGTTAAAAGAGATCGACCGTATTTTTGCGGCCCAGCAGGCCGCCTTCCGCCAGGCCCCATGGCCCGGGGCCAAAGCGCGCGTGTCTCACCTTTACCGGCTCAGAGAGGGGTTGAAGACTTACGAAAAAATCATCATTGAGGCCATTGACGCGGATTTCGAGGGACGGTCCGCGGATGAGACGCTGCTGGCCGAGCTGTTTCCTTCCATGGAAGGGCTGGCCTATGCGGCCCGGCATGTAGCCGGATGGATGAAGCCTTCCCGTCGCACGCCGGGCCTGATGTTCCGGCCGGCCCGGGCCCGGGTGGTGTATCAGCCCAAGGGCGTGGCGGGTATTATCGTGCCGTGGAACTATCCGCTGTTTCTGGCGGTAAGCCCCCTGACCGCCGCTCTGGCCGCCGGTAACCGGGTGATGGTGAAGATGAGCGAATACGCCCCACGGCTGGCCGCTGTTTTTCAGAAGATGGTCGGGGAACTGTTTGACGAAAATCATGTGGCCGTGATGTGGGGCGGCGCCGACGTGGGCATGGCATTTACGCGGCAACCCTTTGACCACGTGTTGTTCACCGGCTCCACCGAGGTGGGCCGTCATGTCATGCGGGCAGCATCCGACCACCTGATACCGGTGACCCTGGAACTGGGCGGCAAGTCGCCTGCCATTGTCAGCCGTGATATCCCGGTGGAGCGGGCGGCCGAGCGGATCGTCTTTGGAAAGACATTTAATGCCGGCCAGACCTGTATCGCACCGGATTACGTGCTGTGTCCCGCCGATCGGATGGCGTCGTTTCTGGATGCCTGCAAAACGGTGTTTGCCCGCTGCTATCCCACGCTGAAAGAAAACCGGGACTACACCGCGATCATCAATGACCGGCAACACGCCCGGCTGCAGGAGCTGCTGCGTGACGCTGAAATGCGGGGCGCAACCGTTATCCCGGTCAACCCGGCGAATGAGGATTTTACCGGCTCAAGAAAAATGCCGCTTTACCTGGTGAGTGACTGCACGGAAAAGATGCGCCTTTTGCAGGAGGAGATTTTCGGTCCGGTTCTGCCCGTCATACCTTATGAGACACTGCGGCAGGCCGTGGATTACGTGAACGACCGGCCCCGGCCTCTGGCCCTGTACTTTTTTGGCTATAACCGGAAAAACGGGGACTTTGTGACCCGCAACACCATCTCCGGCGGCGTGTCAATCAACGAAACCCTGGTGCATGCGGCCGCGGATGATATGCCTTTCGGCGGTATCGGCGCTTCAGGCATGGGAGAGTATCACGGGCAGGAAGGTTTTCTGACCTTTTCCAAGGCCAGAAGCGTGTTTGAAAAGTCCCGGTTCAACCTCAACCGGCTGATCCTGCCGCCCTATGACCGGCCCGGCTTCCGGCTGCTTCGCCGCCTGCTGTTGAAATAAGAAACATCTGCTTGTGCTTCGCGTTCTTCCAAATCCTGGCGGTCTTCGTGTTGAAACACCAGACCGGCTGAGCCGGTCGGCCGTTTTTAACATGAAGATTACGAAGAAGGTGGAGAAAACCCCTGTCGGGCTGCGGCCCTACAGTTTGAGGTCCGCCTCAATGATCTGGTGAATCCGCTGTATCAGCTCTTCCCGGTTTTCCGTTGTATAGCCGTCAATCGGCACCGGTTCGTGAATCACCAGTTCGATGGTGCCGGGAAGGATTTTTCCGCTTCCCTTGGGAAGCACCTGGCGGCTGCCCCGCACCGTGATGGGAAGAATCGGTACGCCGGCGGCCAGGGCGATGTTGAACCCCCCTTTTTTAAAGGGCCGCAGGTTGCCGTCCGTGCTGCGGGTGCCTTCGGGAAAGAAGACCACCGAGGCCCCGTTTCTTATCTTTTCACCGGCGACTTCCAGACTTTTATAGGCCCGGTCCGGGTGGCTTCTGTCAATGTAGATGTGGCCCATGCGCTCACATCCCAGGCCAAATACCGGGATCTCCCGCAGTTCCATCTTCATGACCCACCGCAGCTGAAGGGGTAGAAAACCGATCAGCGCCCATACATCATAATGGCTCTGGTGGTTGCTCATCACCACGTAGGAGCGTTTTGGGTCGATATGCTCCGGGTGAACCATTTTTACCCGCACACCGGAGAGCAGCATGTTGAGCCGGGACCAGAACTTGCCGATGTAATGGACCCGGTTGCCTTTCGGGTCAAAATAGGAGGCGGCAATGGTGATGATTCCCAGGATCGTGGTGTCCAGGATGACCAGCAGGTAGAAGACCGGGCGGTAGATGGCATAGAGACACAGCGCGATTGTTTGCATTCTCGGCCCTCGCAGTGTGTTATTTGAGGTGTTCCCTTCAATACGCCGATGGGTCGTTTTATATCAGGATCTTTTTTTTCTCGCAAGGGCCTCGAGTGCCCGGTCGAATTCGGTGATCCGGTTTTCCCAGGTAAACCGGTCCATGGCGACCGACAGTTTCCGGCGAAGAGGGGCCAGGGTTTCGTGACCGGTGATCAGCCGCGTCAGTTTGACGGCCAGTGCTTTTTTGCCTTTATACAGGCAGGGGTCCCATGCATCGGCGGGAAGAATTTCAGGATAGGAGAGGGCGTGGGGCGCCAGGGGCAGGCAGCCGTGGGCCACGGCCTCTGCCATGGAGAGACCAAAATTTTCCTGTATGGCCGTGCTCACCGCAATGGCCCCTTTTTTGAGCCACCTGTGGTATTCGCCCCGGGAGGGTACATATCCCGCGTGGATCAGCCGGTCTCCCATCCGGTCACGGGCCGATGTGAACTCCGGCGGTGTCTTGCCGGTGTTCTCCCCCAGCAGGGCCACCCGGAAATCCAGGTCCTGGTCGATCAGGCTTTGGAGGGCCGCAAAAAACAGGGCTGGTTTTTTGTCATAGGACCAGCGATGGTTCCAGATAATCAGGGGCGGTGCTTTCCGGTCATGGGCCGCGGCGCCGGGCCGCGGGGCGTCAATGGCCGGGTAAAGAACCATGGACTTTCCGGCGATTTGGGTTGCAACCCGGTCGGGCCGGCAGTCGGGCCGCTGGTCCAGAAAGGTGGCAACCGCATCGAGAAATCCGTTCATGTGAAAGGCCGAGTTAAAGGCAACGCAGTCCGCCGCAAGGGCCGTGGAGATATTGATCATGCCCAGCAGGGCCGCGTTTTTATCCCCCGGCGGCGGCGGATAGGTGAGCTGGTTTTCATGAAAGTAGGCCATCACCGGTGGGTGCCGGGGGCCGGCCAGGGCCAGAAAGTCGGCCAGGTTGAAAAGGTCAGTGACGATCATGCCGTCATAGTCTGACAGGCGTAAGTTTTTTCGGGCCAGGCAGAGGGCGGATCCCATCATGCGCCACTGCCAGTTTTCACCGGGCAGGGTAACCAGGTCGATGGTGTGGGAAGTGGCGGCCTTCAGGCCGTTGGCAAAGCGGGCATGGGAGCCGCTGTAATAGGATTCCAAAAACAAAAATTTCAGGTTCATCTTTCAATTCGTGGCAGCAAACGGATTGTATAATTGTTGGTACAGTCCATTATTATTCAAAAAAGGTTTTAATCATGGCGGAACAGATCCCCGGTGGTTTATCCAAATCGAAATCGAATTGTCTTTGCGGTGACGCTTAATCCTCGGGAGGGGGTCTTACTTTTTCGCGGCGGTTTTATCGGTCAGCACAAAAATCGCGTCATCAATGGTCACGTTGGTCCAGTAGCGGCGGATTTTCAGGGAGGCGGTATCGCCGGTGCCGGCTGTAAATGATACTGTATGGGGAATGGTAAACCCGTTTACCTGTTGTATCTCTTCCAGTACGATGCGATAGCTGACCTGCCTGCCGAAATCGGTGAACATGATGATTTCATCGGGCAGCAGTGCCTCTTTTGTTGAAAAGCGAATCCGCTGGACCTCTCCCCGCCATCCGTTTTTCAGGCGCAGTTCGCGGCGGCCCGCTTCACCGGTTACCAGCTCCACGCTGTTATGGGGCCGGACCGGCACCCGGCCGGCCAGCAGCAGCAGAATCTCATCGGTTGTGATGGGAATGCCGATCAGTTTTTCCAGGTTCAGGTGCTTTTGCCGGAAGGTGTGAAAGTCGCTGTTTTCGGCATGGGGCAGCCAGTAGACACGGTCACCGTCCGTGGCAAGAGACAGAAAGGGGTTTCCTGAAAAGGCCATCAACTCGAACCGCATCCGGTCCGGAACGCTGCACATCCAGGCAAGCCGGAAGGCGGCGGGGCCGGTGGCGGCGGTGACAAGGGAGAGGTCGCCCAGGCCCTTGAAGGTTTCCAGCCGATGGTTGTGCCGCGCCACCCGCTCAAGCAGCAGCAGGGCTTCCGGATCGGACCTGTCCGGTTTTGACAGCAGGGACGCGCACCCCGACGTGATCAGGATGGCCGCCAGCAGGAGGGCCTGCAGGAAGCGGAATCTCATGGCAGCTCTTTTTGCAGGGCCTCAATCTTGGCCTTTATTTCCGTTGTGTCTTTTTCCTGGTTGGCCATGCTGCGCCGGTACATCTCCAGAGCCTTTTCCATCTTTCCCTGTTCCCGGTAGGCGTCTCCCAGATGCTCCAGCAGCACCGGATCGTCGGGTACCAGGCTTACCGCCGCCTCCAGATAGTAAACGGCCTTCTCGATATTTCCCTTCTTGAAATAGACCCATCCCAGGCTGTCCGTGATATAACCGTCATCGGGCTGAAGGGCCAGCGCCTTTTCAATAAGGGTCTGGGCCTGATCGAGGTTCTCCCCCTTTTCCGCGTAGGTGTATCCCAGGTAGTTCAGTGCCCCGGCATTATCCGGGTCTTTTTCGATCACTTTTTCCATCTGGGTGATCAGGGCCTCCTTGCGGCCGGTTTTATCGTAGACCACGCCCAGGCGGAAGAGCAGTTCCACATGATCCGGGGCAATGGCAAGGCCCCGCTCAAACAGATCTTCCGCCTTCCCATATTCTTCCTCTTCTTCGTAGAGCACCCCCAGCCGGAGCAGGTGATCGACATTGTCGGGTTCGTCGGTGATGCGGGCGGCAAGGATATCTATGGCCTGATCGGTATTCCCCATGCTCTGGTAAAGCAGGGCCATGTGAAACCGGGCATTGTCGTAAAAACGGCTTTTGGAACCCACCCTGGAAAGAAACCGGAGGGCCTCTTTTTTGTTTTCCCGCTGGTCCTGCACCATGCCCATCAGATAGTTCAGGGCCGAACTGTCCGGGGCCCCGACCAGCATGCCGCTGACAAGGGTTTCGGCCTCCAGGTATTTACCCCGGTCGATATAGTACTGAAACAGGGGCTGGAGCACACCCGGGGTTTCATCGCTTTTCGGCCCCAGAGGTTTTAGTATCTTCAGAGCCGCGTCAACGTCTCCAGCGGCATGGTGGTGAAGGGCCAGGCCAAAGGCGGCCCGGTAATTGCCCGGATCCTGTCGCAGCAGGTCGGCATAGAGGTCGATCACCCGCCGCCGGTTTTGTTTGGAATCGTCCGGGGCCGGCATTTGAAGGTCCTGGCCCACCGTCAGCCGATCCATGTCGGTGATGGAGGGGTTTGCGGCCACAACCCGGTCCAGCAGACGGCGGGAACAGTTTCCGTAGACCTGGCGGCAGAGGGAGAACAGGGTGTCCCCGGGTTTTACCGTTACCGTGACGGGGCCGGTGGCCGGTGTCTGCCGTTCGTACAGGTCCAGGAGGGCGAACCGGGGGCTCAAGGCCTCCGGGTTGAGCCGGATGGCTGTTTTATAGCTTGCCTCCGCTTCTTTTAACAGCCCCATCTGTTTGCGGGTATTGCCCAGAAAAAAGTGGCCATCCCAGAGGTCGGGGAACTGCCGGGTCATTTTTTCATAAACACCGCCGGCCGCTTCCATCTGCTGCTGTTCCGTGTAAAGGTTGCCCAGCACAAGATAGAGTCCTTCCTGGTCGGGGTCATTTTCAAGGGCCTGTTCGTAAAGGCGGGCCGCACCCTGGAGGTCGCCCTGATGGTGAAGGATGCCGGCCAGCAGGATCAGTCCGTCCACGTCGCCGGGATGGGTGGCCAGCAGCTGTTCAACCGTTTGCCGGGCACGGTCATTCTCTTTTTTCATGAGAAAGAGGATGGCCAGCTCTCTTTTCAGGTAGGCCGAGTCCGGGTCTGCGGCCACGGCCCTGTTCATCCAGGCAGTGGCCTGGTCCAGATTGCCCTTCTGCTTTTCGATCTGGGCCTGGGTGAAAAAATAGTACCGGCTGGCCGACGGGGCCTGGGCCGATGTCGCCGGGCCGCTTTTCTGCAGGGTGGCAACCGGGGCCTGGCATCCGGCGGTCAGCAGGTTAAACAGAGCCGTAAAAACCAGGGCAATGGCGGGGTGTCGGAGCATGGAGCAGCCAGCATATTTCATAAGATTTTTCGACATGGATAAATGTTTCTATCAAACACAACCGATGCGACTGAAGTAACCCGTGGCATATTCAGGCTAGTGCGTATCAGTGGTGTATTGATCAAAGTCGGGAATCTTTTCCTTGAAAAAATCCCGCATCTTCTTGATGATGTTGACTTCAAGCTGGCGAACCCGTTCTCTTGAAATCTCGTAGCGCTCGCCGATGTCCTGAAGGGTCATGGGCTGGTCGGTATAGATTCTTGTTTTAAAGATGTCGCGTTCCCTGGGCGTCAGTGTTTTTTTGAACTCCACCAGGTGCTCGCCCACCAGCTGTCGCAGGGCCTTGTCCCCTACCTGTTCGTCGACGGGCCGGGTGTCGTCGATGTCCAGCAGATCGCCTTTCTGCGTGTCGGAATCATGGCTCACTGGTTCGTCTAAGGAGAGATCCCACATGTCCAGGCGCTGCTCCATGTTGATCACTTCCTTCTGGGGAACGCCCAGTCGCTCTGCCAGGAGCTTTGGCCGGGGCTCGAATCCCTGGTCGATGAGGGCCTGTTTCTCCTTTTTCAGTTTGAAAAAGAGCTTGCGCTGGTTCTGGGTGGTTCCGATTTTGACCAGGCGCCAGTTGTCCATCACGAACTTGAGGATATAGGCCTTGATCCAGAAGGAGGCGTAATAGGAGAACTTGACGTTCTTGTAGGGATCGAATTTCTGTACCGCGTGCATCAGGCCGATGTTGCCCTCCTGAATGAGGTCCAGCAGGTTCTGCATCCAGACGCGCTGGAACTCTAAAGCGATCTTGACAACCAACCGCAGGTTGGAGGTGGCCAGAATGTAGGCGGCTTCCTGGTCGCCCTCTTCCTGGACGCGCTTGCCCAACTCGATCTCCTGCTCCCGGGTCAGCAGGCTGTACCTCGAGACCTCCTTCAGGTAGCGTTGCAGCGGATCGTACTTGACCAGGCTTCGGCCCGAGCCGGAAACAGGCACCAGCGCCTTTGACGCCTTTGGTGCGGGGCCGGCCTTGCGGGCCGGTTTTGCGGAAGCTGATGATTTGTCGGTCATATTCTTTATTGCCGGCCGGTGCGCGGACGGCCTGTTGTTCGTTTTCGGAGCGTACGGAGAATGTCTTTCCGGCCGGTGGTTTGCGTTTCAGGTACTGCCTGACCGGCCATGCATTTGCAGCAGGGCGACCTTGTGAAATACCGGATTTGTCATTTCAATAAACGATGTTACCCGGTTATCCTACCTTAATTCGGCCCGGCGTACAAGCAGTTTTCCGGGGTAAATTTGTTGATAGACACGGTGGGTGTGGTATGATAGGAAACACGTTTTAAGAGCGCCTGTAGCTCAGCTGGATAGAGCAACGGACTTCTAATCCGTAGGCCAGGGGTTCGAATCCCTTCAGGCGCGCCACACGCACATCGGGGTTTTCGAGACTGTCGAAAACCCTTTTTTGTTGCCGACACCCAAGCTGGGACGAAGGCTGGCACCAGGGGCGAAAAAGTGGTAAAGTTCGCATCAGTGGTTTGTTGGCACACCACGATACGGTGTAGCGGAAGGCAAAAGGAGAGAATTGAAAGATGGATGGCCCGACCAAGGTACTGCTGATCAAACCCTACACGAATGTTCGGCCGGCCATCATTGATGTGCCCATCGGCCCCCTTTACCTGCTCTCCTTTCTGCGGCATCATCTTGCCAGCGCCGTGGAGACAAAGTTTGTCGACCTGCGTCTGTCCCGGCATCGCCGGGCCGAGCTGGTCCGGGTGCTGACCGATTTTTCTCCACAGGTGGTGGGCATCAGCCTGCTGACCTTTAACCGCGAATTTCTGGATACGTACCTTCCCGTGATCCGCGCCCATGCCCCCGGTGCACTTGTCATGGTGGGGGGGCCCTATGCCACTTATCATTATGCCGATATTCTCGACCGACACCAGGAGGTGGATGTGGCGGTCCTGGGAGAAGGGGAACAGGTTTTTTTAAACCTGGTCCGAACCGTGATTGAGGGTACTGATGTTCAGACCGTAAGGGGCATCGCCTACCGAACATCCGTCGGCGTGGCGTGTAATGAAAAAGAGCCCTACATCGAAGACCTGGATGCCATTCCCTTTCCCGATTACAGCGCCATCGATATTCGGCGTTACTGGGGAAACCATCCGGAGATGAACGGCGTGCTGGCAAAAAAGGCATACACCCATATCATCAGCTCCCGGGCCTGCCCCTACCACTGCATCTACTGCCACAACATTTTCGGCAAGAAGGTGCGCAAGCGGTCGCCTGGAAATTTCGTGGCTGAGATTGAGCTGCTCTACCATCACTACGGGGTCCGGGAGTTCCATATCATCGACGATATTTTCAATATCGACCGGCCCCGCATGCACGACATTCTGCGCCGCATTATGGCCAGCGGTATGAAAATCAAAATCGCCTTTCCCAACGGGCTTCGCGGGGATCTGCTCACCCATGAGGACATTGATCTGCTGCAGGCGGCCGGTGCCTATATCATCACCCTGGCCATTGAGACGGCGTCGGCCCGCATGCAGAAAATCATTCGGAAAAACCTTGATATTCCAAAAGTGATGGACAACATTGACTACGCCGCCAGCCGGGGGCTGATCGTCAAGGGATATTTCATGATCGGGTTTCCCGGTGAAACCGTGGAGGAGATAAAGCAGACCATTGACCTGGCGGTAAAGTCAAAGCTGAACCTGGCCCAGTTTTTTACGGTGATTCCATTTGAAGGCACTGAGCTGGCCAAACTGGCCCGCACCCTTTACCCGGAGGTGGGCCGGGAGGTGGCCACCCATTATCTGCCGGCCCGGTCCTTTTATCAGGAGGCCACGGGATACAACCTGAACCGGCTGCAAAAGATCGCCTATCTCCGTTTTTACGGATCGTTTCGAACAGTACGGACCTTTCTGAAGATTCCCAGAAAACTGCATCGCATTCGGCGGTGGGTTGTTTTTGCTTTTGACGTGTTCCGCGCGTAGCCCGGACATTTCATGAAATTTTTTGACCGTTTTTCAGGAAAGCTCATTTTTGTTCGCGCCGTGAGCCTTTGGGGGCCGTCTCAACCATCTGCTGAATTTCTCGAACTCGGGCTGGCGCCCTCAAACAGCGAGAAATTCTAAACGCAGATGGTTTTCACCGGCTTTTCCCAAAAGGCTCAAAAGCGCTCACAAAAACAATTTTCATAAGCCCACGGCAGATAATCGTGACAACCTGTTTCCAAAACAGAGTCCCTGCTTACTGAAATGCAAAGGTTTCTGTCATCAAGGTGTTTTTTGTTTTGTCAACGATGATGGGGCTGTTTTTTTTGCAGGGCGTTCTGCAGACGCCGTGAAGTGTTTTGTGGGACAACAGACTGTTACTGCTGCCGGCTTTTTTCGGTCAGAAGGAGGGCCAGTTTCTGCCGGATTTCGGCAATGGCCCGGTCGGTCTTGGACTCCTGAACACCCCGGACCATGTTCCGGAGCGTGCGAAGCCCCCGGGAGGGATGCAGCAGAAACGATAAACCGTAAAACTGAAGGATGCCCAGCCACTTGAGCAGCAACAGTTGCCGCCCCGAAAACAGGGGGTTCCACGAGGTGGCATGGGTCAGGGCCGTGGCGTCGGCCATTTTCAGACAGTAGTCATCGTTGATTCGCAGTTTTCCGCTTTTGTGCAGCTCGTCGAATATGGCGGTTCCGGGAAGGGGCACAAAGGCGGAGATGGCAATTTCGTGCACCCCTTTTACGGCCATTTTCCGGATGCTTTTGTAGGTCATGCGGACGTCTTTCCATTTCTCCCCCGGGTAACCCAGGATAAAAATCACGCAAACCCGCATGCCTGAGGCAAGGGCCATGTCCACAGCCACCTCGAACCGCTGAATATCAATCTTTTTTTTCATGGCCTTTCGCACGGCCGGACTGCCGCTTTCCAGGGCGAACTGAATCCGGGTATGGCCTGATGCCATCAGAAGGGAGGCCACCTGTTGGTCAATCACCTCGGCCCGCACCCCTGCCGGGGCCTGCCATGTCACTTTCAGGCCCTGGTCGATGATTTCACGGCACAGGGCTATGGTCCAGGATTTGCTGAGAAAGGGGCTGATATCGAAAAACTGAAATTCTTTTGTTCCGAACCGTTTCACATAGCCTTTCATTTCGTCCACGATATCGGCAGGCTCCCGTTTTTTCCACCGGTGGCCCCACATGTTGGGCGCTGCACAAAACCGGCATTTGAAGGGGCAGCCCCTGGAGCCGATCATGGGCATGGTGGGGCCGGTACTGGGACCCACATAAAGCCTGTATGGATGAGGCGAAACAACATCCCATGCCGGCCATGGCAGACGGCTGAGATTTTCCATGCGGTTTCGGCGGGGTGTTTTGATCATTCGGCCCGTGGACCGGTTTATTAAGGCGATGCTCGCCACACTCTCCAGCGGCAGGTTGTTTTCAACGGCATGGGCTACAGCGGCGATTGTCTGTTCTCCTTCCCCCAGGACACACAGGTCCAGAGGGGACTGGGCCAGGCAGTGGGCGGCCATGGCCGTGGCATGTTCCCCTCCGGCGACCAGGAATGCATGGGGAAAGGCGTGTCTGACGGCGGCAATCAGTTCTCTGACAAAGGGCCATGCATGGGTGAACAGACAGGAGAAACCGATGATACGGGTGCGGGAATCAATTCGACTGACGATATTCTCAACGGAGAGACCCTGCACAAAAAATCCGGGGGTCTGTTCGTATGCCGTGAACCGGTCAATTGCTTCACCGATGGCGTCGATGATGCAGATTTCGTGGCCCTGCTGTTTTAAAAAGGCGGCGATACCGGCCAGGCCAATAGGCGGATGGCTGAGGGTGGAGTAGTTGTACCGGGCCACCAGGGCCGGCGGATTGATCAGTGTGATAATCAATGGCTCGGGTCACATTGTGTAACAGGTTGATTGGAGGGTGTTTCGATCCGACTATTAACGGCCTGTGTTTTTACCTGTACTCATGTCTGTATATCATTATTGACACTCCTGGAAAAAGTCCATTTTGCCTGCTCCGTGATTATTCTGGTCCTTTTCTCCAGAACGGACGAATATCAAACCGTTATGCCCTTTGTTATTGAACCGGTGCGGTTCCTTCCGCTGGATTGCCGTCCTGTTCCATCTCCCGCAACAAACGCCGTGCATCTTCCCTTCCCGGCTCAATGGCCAGGGCCTGTTGGAGATGCCGGCGGGCCTCTGTCTTTTGCCCGCTTGCGTGAAAGGCATGACCGGCGAGGTAATGGAGCCTGGCGGAGCCGGGTATCTGAACGGTCAGGTGTTCATAGTGGCGGGCCGCCTCGGCGGGCCTGTCCATGGCGGTCAATACTTCGGCCAGCCTCAGCCGGGCCTTTGTCATGGCCGGGGCGTCAGCCAGGGCGTTTTGCAGAAGGTCCGCTGCGTCGGCATATTTTTTTTGAGCGGCCAGCACATCGGCCAGATTGAACATTACGGGGGCCGCATTGGGGGCAATGCGCAGGGCCTGCCGGTAGTAGCGTTCCGCCTCCTCCAGGTGGCCGGCCGCGGCCAGGGCCGTGGCCAGATTATTGAGGGCGTGAAAATAATTCGGCATTAACCGTATCGCTTCCTGGTAATAGTTGACGGCCTCCGCAAGACGACCCTGGGCCGCCAGCACAAAGCCCATGCTGTTGTATGCCTGGGGGTTTGTGGGATCAGCGGTCAGGGCCTGCCGGTAGTGGTGTTCCGCCTTTTCAAGATTTCCGGTCTGCATGTACACATTGGCCAGATTGTAGTGGGACTTGGCATGATCGGGTTTAATGGCCAGGGCCTGTTTGAAATGGGATATGGCCTCCTGACGGTCCCCTGTTTGAGCAAAGGCATGGCCCAGGTAATTGTGGGCCTCATAATTGCCGGCCGTGACACGAAGGGCATGTTCCGACAACGTAAAGGAGTTTTCCCATACCCGGACCTGCCGGGACCCCGTGGCCATGAAAAAGATCACCGCAACCGCCGCCATCGCGCCAGCCGCCAATGGTTTTCCCCGCCAGTTCCCCATGACCGTGTCCGCGCCCCATACAACGGTCAGTAGCAGGCCGATCATGGGCAGGTACATGTAATGGTCGGCCATGGCCTGGGTACCGATCTGGACGATGCCGCTTAAGGGCACCATCATGCCGGCAAACCAGAGCCAGCCCACGATAAAAAAGCGCCAGGTGGCGGCGGTGCGAAGGGCTGCAATGGTAACGGACAGCAGCAGCAGAACGGCGCCGATCACTTTCCAGGCGGGAAACTCCGCGGGCAGCGGATAAAAGACGGACAGCCCGGTCGGATAAAAGAAATTTACCAGGTACTGGACATAGGCAAGGGGAAGGTTTAAAGTCCGGTGGGCCAGCGGGTGGTGGTGCACAAAGGGCAGGTCATGGGAGGCCAGCACAATGGCCGACATACCCAGGATCAGAACAAAAAAGGGCATTTTTTCCCACACCAGGCGTCCGGCGCCGGGCCAGTTGAAAACCGGCCGGCCGGCGGACGGATGATTGACGAAAAGCGATATCCGACCCAGAGGCCAGTAGTCGATCAGCAGCAGCACACAGGGCAGGGTCATGTACATGGGCACGGAGGTGATGCTTACGGCAAAGGCAAAGAGCGCCAGCGTATACGCCCAGGTGCGGCTTTGCCGGACATGCAGTGCATAAAGGTAAATCGCCGCCAGGGCGAAAAAACCGCACAGCACCACCCGGATGCCCACCAGCCAGGCCACGGGCTCCACATTGAGGGGATGAAGGAGAAACAGGGCCGCCACCAGGGCGCTTTTCCACAAAGCACCGGTCATCATTCGTAACAAAAAAAACAGCAGCACACCGTTGGCGATGTGCAGCAGCAGGCAGACCACATGGTACATGCCGTAGTCTGTACCGAAAAGGAAATACTCATGCCCGATCAGAAAGGTGGTGATGGGCATCCATATGCCGGCAACCACTGTGGTCATGACATAAACAAGGGTCTCCGGGTTCCAGCCGCTTTTTTCCAGGTAGCTGTTGTCGGTGATGTAAAAATCATCGCAGTTGGTGGCGCCGTGGTGACGGATCGGATGATAGACCCACAGGGACGACAACACCAGGAAAAGGCAGATCAGTGCCGTTAACAGTCGTTTGCGTCTATCTGTCTTCTGCATCTATTCAGATCCTCTTTTGGGAGTCGCCGGGCGGTATCGGCGATGGAAGGCAGTATAGCCGACCCATGGCAGAAAATCAAAGCAGGGGAGGGTATTCTGTGCCGTGCCTTCAGCCTGTTCTCAAGGAGGGAATTTCGGTTTTAATTCAAAGCGGTTTTATTAAAACCAAATATACGGTCATTGAGGAGCGAAGCGACGAAGCAATCTTGTCCACATGCGAAGGAGATTGCTTCGCCTCAGTCTCAATGGCGTTTTAAAATAAGTGTTCTTTTGAAATAGAATTGGAATAACAAAGAGCGCAGCGATTCAAAAACAGGGCATGGAATTCAGTTTCTGATATCACGGCATCGACTTCAACGGTTTATCTCCGATCCCCGGTCTGTGCCAGCAATCGGGAAAGCGTTCGGCGCAGTTCAGGGCTGTGGGGAAAACGGGAAACGGTTTTTTGAAGGTGGTCTATTGCTTCGTCTGTTTTTCCCGCCGCGGCCAGGGCCAGGGCCAGGTTGTTGTGGGCCGATACCAGGTTGGGATCGGTAGCCAGAGCCTGCCGGTAGTGATAAAGGGCCGCTTCGGGCCGGTTGGTTGAAAGCAGCCGGTTGCCCATGCCCATGTGGGCCGGGGCAAAGGAGGGGTCAATGGCCAGTGCCCTGGAAAAATGGTCCACGGCATTTTGTGCCGCCCCCTGAGCAGCGGCCACCAGGCCCAGGTTGGTGTGTGCCCCCGGAGATTCAGGTTGAAGGGTCAGAGCAACTGCAAAGGCCTTTTTCGCCTTTTCGAGGTTTCCCTGCTCGGCATGGGCGTTGCCCAGGCCGGTCAAGACAAAGAAGTTGTTGTCCGTTACTTTTACGGCCCGTTCAAAAATGGCGATCGAGTTTTTGTAGTGCCGGGTATGGTAAAATCCGGCCATACCGGCCGCGATGAGCACGGCAATGGCGATGGCTGTTGTGATCCGGGCCGGCCCGGTGCCGGGGAGCGTCCATTTCCCCGGCACGCCCCAGGTGACGGCCGCCATCAGGCCGACCATGGGAATATAAACATAGTGATCGGCCATGGCCGGCCAGGGGCCGGACTGAACCAGCCCCAGGGTGGGGGTCAGTACGATCAGAAACCAGAGCCAGCCGAAGATCGCCATGGGCCTTTGATTGCGCAGACGGAAAAACAGGATGGTGATGGCGGCCAGCAGCACCAGGGCCGCAACGGGTTTCCACAGGGCAACGGTGTCGGGAAAGGGATAATAGATCGCCAGGTCATGGGGAAAAAACAGGCGGCGGATGTAGACCGGATAGACGGCCAGGCCGTTTGCCAGGCGCAGGCCAAGTGGGGTGCCGGAGGTGGAGACTGCGGCCCCGGTGGTTAAGGGCACCATGATGTTGGCCCAGGCGCGCAGGCCTGCCAGAATGAAGAACGGGATTTTTTCAGCCAGCACCGGCCATGTGGCCGGGGGGCGGCCGTGCCCCGGATTTTTTTTGAAGCGGTCCAGCACCAGCCAGTCGGCTGTCAGCAGGATCACCGGCAGGGTGACAGCCGTTGATTTGGCCAGCAGGGCCAGCATAAAAAGGGCCAGACAGAAAAGATACCATGCGGATCTGTTCCGGATTGCCCGGCAATAAGAAACGTAGGCCAGCAGGGTCGTCATCCAGAAAAGCCCGCACAGCACATTGGACCGCTCGGCCACCCAGGCCACGGAGTCGGCGCCAAGGGGGTGAACGGCAAAAAGGCCGGCCACAAACCCGGACCGCCAGGGCGCCCGGGTGACGGCAGCCAGGAAAAGGAAAGCCACTACTACCGTGGCGGTGTGAAGCAGCAGACTGGAAAAATGGTGGCCCCATGCGTCAAGGCCGAAAAGTGTGCAGTCGACCATGTGTGTTATGAGAGAAAGGGGATAGAAAAAGACGTTTTCCCGCCAGGCGCGGCAGAAGGCCCACATCATTTCCGTCCAGGTAAGACCGGCCCGCACATGGGGGTTGTTTGTGATAAGTTCGGGATCGTCAAACCCGATAAAGGAAAAGGAAAGGGTCTGACTGTAGACCAGCCCTGTCCAGATCACCAGAAGGGCCGGTATGAGAAGCGACTTGCGCATGGGGAGCGGTGGGGTATGGGCCGCTTTAATAGGTGGTGGACCAGGTGACCGTGCGGGTTCCGCCGGCGGTGTCCCAGCGGGTGACGGTGCCGGGAAGCTCGGTGGTGTTGCCCAGGTTGGCGGTTGTCGGCATGGTGCCGCCGCTGAATTGGCGCTGCACAAAATAGGGTTCGGTGCCGGCGGCTGAAATGATCATCTTGGTGTATTCCATGGACAGGTCTTCCAGGGCCAGGCCCCCGATGGAGCGCTGCGCCAGCCAACCGGTGTTGGTGGTGTTTCTCATAACGCCCACGACTTCCTTCAGTCGCACTTCGCCAAGGACATAGTTCTTGGTTTTATTCCATTCTCCGGTTGTCCCATTTATGCCGCCGCTTTGCGTGGAGCTGTTGCCCATGTTGGATCCCATGTTGGAGAGGCGACTGTCCGGGTATGCGACCGTGCGCGTGTAGTGGCCCTGAACGCGGAGCACCACATAGGTGTTGCCGCCGGTGGTAAACACATCCAGGGAGACCGGTTTGGCAACGGTGTCGGCATCGCTGCCGTCTACCAGTTCGCCCATGAGCCACTGGCCGGAGGCGGCCCAGTTGTCGTAGTCCCAGGCAACGCCATCGTCATAGGCGTCCTTGGTGGCCTTGTCCGGAAAGTTCTCACAGAAGACCAGCTCATGGCCATGGACCGTGCCGTTGTTGATGACGTTGGAAGGGCCGGCAAAATCGAGATACCCGATATACAGCTTCATGCCCAGCTCGCCGGCGATGCCGGTACTGCCCTTGGGGGCCATGGTCAGGCTCATGGACGGGTTGGCACCGTTGGGCAGAAAACTTGCCGGGCCGATGGTCTGGCCGAAAAGCAGGGCATTGGCGTAGCCGGAGCGCCGGGACTCAATCCGGTCCATGGAGACGGTGACATCGCCGCTCCAGTCATAGACATCAAGCTTTAGGGCGGTGCGGGTGGCGGCACCGGGGTCCACATCCCCCACCACGTTCATTACCAGCTTCATGGCGCTGACATTGATGTCCTGACTGATCGCCGCGGTACCGGCGTCGCTGCCATCCGTGATGGCCAGATACCGGGTGGTGTGGTCGTTTCCGGGACTCAGGTCCAGGGTGCCGGAGGTGGCCGTGAGCAGCATGTCCACCGGGCCGGCGATGGTGATGCCCGCGGCCCCGGACACCCGGGTCATCTGGTCGTCGGTCAGGGCGTTTAAGGCCAGAGCGCCGGTGGTCGCGCCCAGCAGCAGAAGGGATGCGGCAATACAAAGAATGGTCTGTCTCATGTCAAACACCTTTATACCCTTATTTCTGATACTACCAAGGGATAATGGGGGCGACGGTCGTGTTGCTTCCCACTTCAAAGTTGGGCCAGCCCTGATATTCGTTGACCCCGCCGAGAATGTTCCAGCCGGAAAACCGCCGGTCGGTCAGGTCCAGGCTGATGAAAAAACCGTGGTTCTGGTTTACAAAGTTGCCTGTCCGGTCACCGGGACTGACTGAATTCAAGTCGGTGTTGAAGTAAAATTCACGGAACGAGCCGGAGCTGTTCGCGTTGTTGGGGTTGAAGTTAAAGGATGAGAGCTGCCAGTACTGGTCCATCATGCAGTCACGCTGAAGCTGGAACAGGGCGTTGCCGGTGATAGCGGAGGCATCGGGGTGAAGGTCGGCCATCTCTGAGTTGAGCCAGCCCGAAGTGACCAGGGGCCGTGCCGCGGAATAGCCGAACAGTTTGTTGGAGCCCGTTATCAGGCGGCGCAGTTCCTGCTGGGGGGTGCCGAAGTTGGAAAATTCGGCCCGAATGATGACGCCGTAGACCTGAAGAGGGGTCGCCTCGCTGACGCCCATCTGTACGTTCTCCCAGTTGATGTCCCACCGGGTGTAGGACGGCCCGGTGTCCAGGCCGAAGTTGGCCTGGTAGTTGTTTACCGCAAAGTTGGGCTTGGTGCCATTACGGGCGACGTCATTCCGAATCATGTTGCCACTGGAGTAAATTTGCGCCAGATTGCCCAGTTCGGTTGCGTTCCGGGAGTAGTTGCCCATTCTCATGGAGCCCAGCTCTCCGTAGTTTTCCACATAGACATCAGAGGAGAAGCGGATCACCGTGACGTTGTTGGCACCGTAATAATCGTTGCTGATGTCGACCTGGACCAGGTCTCCGCCCTCCACCTGGGAAAGCTGGCTGTCGGTCATCACCGCCATACCGGCAAACGCAGGAGTGCACACAGCCGCGCCAAGAAAGACAAGAAAAACAAAAAAAAGGGGCAGCCGGGAAAAAAGCGTTCGGCCTGGCGGTATATTGAAGGAACCGGTTAAAATCATATGGGTCAACGCGTCTGTCCTCACTGAAAGGGTTGACGACAAAAATCGATTTGCCCAAGCAAACAGTGTTTACTATTTTTGAAAAACCTATCAATACCGAAGGCACATGTCAAGAAAAAGATAGGGTTTCGTGTATATTTGAAAGTGTATGGCACAAGAGACTTCCAACCGGGTACGGCGCAAAAATCATACCAGCGGCGGTTCAAAGGCGGGTTTCAAGATAACAGCTTGAATTTTAATAATTATATTTTTCGGATAAATCGGAGGGGGCAGCGGATGCCATACATGGATGACATGATTTGTCATCAGGCCCGCCCAGTTTTGTCATTTCAGCGGGTCGCGGGGGGATACCGGTTCTTCTGTATGGGCTATAAGACCGCAGGCGGCATAAATGGCAGCCGCCGCTCCACAGGTCGCGGCAAACCCCAGGCTGATACCGCTTATCACGGCAAAAAAGGCGCCCAGCACCGAGGCATAGCTGTTGAGTGCCCATGCCCAGGGGACTGTCTCCGGAGCTGATTGTTCAACGGCCCGGACCCCTAACGGAAAGGGGAGGCCCATCAGAAAGCAGCAGGGGGCAAGGAGGGCGGCGGCGGCAGGGAGGCGAATGGCCAGTTCGGTGTGCAACAGGGTGGAAAAAAGAATGTCCGCGCCAAAGAAGGTTGCAATAATCAGTGCGGGCAGCCCCCACGATACCAGTCTCATCTGGTATTCTGTCTTATTTTGCCGGCCGGCCCAGTAGCTCCCCAGGCCGGCAAACACCAGCACGCAGAATAATACAAGGGCAAGGGCATAGACCGGCTGTCCCAGAAACAGGCTAAACTTCTGAATAAAAACATTTTCCACCAGCATGAAGGCGATACCGATGCCGGTAAAATAGAGAACGATGAAAAAGGGGCGCGTGACAGGCCGTCGTTGTTTTCGATAAATGGCGACCGGCCACAGGGCAAAGACAGGGAAAAGGGCCAACAGAAAGAGGGTGCCGAACAGAAGCACCATCTGCCCCATGAAATAAAGCAGAAAAACGAAGGGGAGTGGTTTAAAGAGGGTGGATAAACGCGGGTAGTTGAAAAAGAAAGGGTTGTTGTCCGTGACCGGGGCGATTCTGAATGGATACCGGTCGTAAAAGGGTTCCGGATTCGGGGCATTGACAAACGCATAAAAGGCGTTGTCCAGCCAGCGGTCCGGACTGTAAAGAACAGAGAAACCCTTGTCCTGGCAGACGGCATCAATGGTGCGTATCTGGATCGGCGTGAACGGGCTTTTTTTCATCAGGAGAACGGCAAAGTGTCCTGCATTGGAATGGACGACCATCAAATGTCGCCGGGGGAGGGGGGCGCCGTCCGCGGCCAGTGCCGCCGTGGCCGTTGTGAAGAGCCGCAGCATCTCCATGGGCGGGGAAAAACCGAACCGCAGGAAAGAGACGATACCTTCGTCGGTAAGATGGTCCAGGTATGCACCGAAGGCGTTGACGGTGTAAAGGTAGCTTTCCGAGAAACAGTAGGCCCCGGACAGGGCGCCGGACATGGAATCCACCCCCGACAGATGGATCAGGTCATAGACGGCCGGATCCCGGCTGAGCCAGTGGCGGCCCTCGGCCACATGAATCGGGAGGTCGGGCCGGTTATAAATATTGCCGGCATATTCAGCCAGTTCGTTTTTTACCGACCCGACGATAGAGGGGTTGATTTCTATACCGGTCACGGCGGATGCCTGGTAGTGGAGGGCGGACAGAATGTCAATGCCGCCTCCCGCGCCCAGCACCAGCACCGACGGCCGGGAGAGCAGGGCGTAGGCCAGGTTGGCGGGCAGGTAGTCGTAGAAGGGCAGATCAAGGGTGGTGTCATCCATCTTATAAGTCGCGGTGACCGCCCAGGAATCAATGATAATTTTTATCAGTTCCGGCATTTTCCCCTGGTAACGGCTGCTGAGCCCCCACATGGATTCACGGTGTTGCGGGTCGCTTCTGTCCACTGTGTAAAAATCCACGCAGGAAAAGGAGTTCCATTTTCGAAAGAGCCGGTTCTCCTGCGTAACGTCCCGGCGGACCAGCAGGCTTTCGGCAAACGGGGTGTTCCCGTCGGTTATGCCGATAAGCGTGATCACGCCGATTGCCGTCAGTGCGCATGCGGCGCGGCGCCTGCCGGAACGCCGTCCCGGGGAAAACGTAAAACAGAAAACGCCGCAAAGGGCCGTCAGCATGATGATGAGCATGGCATGCAGTGCGCCCGCCAGAGAAAGCAGGGGCAGGACGAGAACGGCACCGGCGGCGGAACCGGTCAGGTTGGCGCAATAGACGCGGCCGATGTCCCCGGGACGACCGGCAATAATTGTGGAAACCGTCAGGCCGGCGGCGGCAAAGGCCGCGGTGAACACGGCAACAAGCATAACGGCAAAGACGACGCGCGGATTGAGGGGGCCTGTCATAACGGCAAGGCCCTGCAGGCAGCCGGGTTGAAAAAGCATCAGCATTACGCCCATGCCCGTGGCCAGGACAAAGCCCAATCCGGCGGTGACGGTGATGACCCCTGTTTTGCCAAGACGCGGTAATGCCACCAGGGCGATACCGGCCGCGGCGAACCCCAGCATGACCATACCGATGGCCAGAAAAGAAAAGTGGAACCAGATCATGGTGGAAAAAATACGGGTGAGGCCGATTTCAAGGGCCAGCAGGGCGGCAGAGACAAAAAAGAGACCGGCCAGGTCGGTCATGGGAGATTTGTCGATTGTGTCTGGATTGCGCATGAAACCGGTTTTCCCGGACCACGTCAAGGCCCTGTTGTCATTTTATTAAGGGTTTTCTGTTTTTTGTGCCCGCCCTGGCCGTGGCAGGAACCGTCACCATGAGCGGACACCAGTGCTCCGCCATGATACCGACATTACGCCGGAATTACGGATAATGACAAGGGAAAAAGATTATCCGTGTTTCTTGACGGATCGTTACAGGCGGTTTACACTGTCCGGCACAGGACAGGCAGGCAGCGATAAGGAGGCCGACGGCAATGACCCCGAGCAGGGTGCTGGTTTTTATCCCCACCTATAACGAGGCGGGGAATGTTTGTGAGATGGTGGATCGGCTTCGCGCTTTAGACCTGGGGCTTGACATCCTGTTTATCGACGATGCCTCTCCGGACGGCACCGGCCTGATAATTGACCGGCTGGCGGTGGAAGACCCGAGCGTCGTCGTGATGCATCGGTCCTGCAGAAAGGGTGTGGGCAGCGCGCATGCGGAGGGGATCGCCGTTGCCTATGACAAAGGGTATGCGGTCCTGATTACCATGGACGGTGATTTCACCCATCCGCCGGGGGCCGTTCCCGCTCTTGTTAAAGCCGCGGAGGACGGGGATGTGGTGGTCGGATCCCGATTCGCGGCGGACGACGGGTTTGACGGCTGGAGCCGGTGGCGGAAAATGCTGTCGCTGGCCGGCCACTGGGCCACCGGCCGGTTGCTGGGCCTGTCCTGTGACGCAACCGGAGCGTTTCGTGCGTATCGGCTGGACAGGATTCCCCGCTCTCTGTTTGAGCGGGTCCGGTCCCCTGGATATGCGTTTTTCTTTGAAAGTCTGTTTGTCCTGGCGCAGAATGATGTGGCCATACAGGAGATCCCTGTAAGGACGGAGCGCCGCAGGTATGGGCGATCCAAAATGGGGTTTTGCGACATGACGGCAAGCCTGGCGACGGTGATCCGCCTGTCCGGGAAAGCCCGGTGGCCCCGGTGGCCGTTTCAGTCGGCAGCCGCGGGTTGTGAAAGGGCTGATGATGACCGTTGAAAAACCTGTGGTCCTGATTTCGCTACAGCGCGATCTGGATACGATTGGCCTCAAGACCCTCCATATGCTGCTTCTGCGGCAGGGATTCGAATCCCTGCTGTTATACCTGCCCGATCTTGGCGCGGCAGAGGATGCACGTATGTTGGCGGTCTGCGATTTTGTGCGGTCCCGTTCCCCACTGTTTGTGGGCATCGGTTTAATGTCGGTGGAGTACGCACGGGCCGCTGCGCTGACGGATCATTTAAAACACGTCCTTCCGACGGTTCCAGTGGTCTGGGGTGGGATGCATCCCACTATTGCGCCGGAGGAGTGCCTGGCCCATGCCGATTATGTATGCGCGGGTGAAAGCGAGACGGCCGTTGTTGCCCTGGCGGAAATCCTGCGACGTGGCGGTGACGTATCCTGTGTCTCCAGCCTTTGTTTCCTTCGGGACGGTGTCCTGATTGCCAACCCTCTGGCCCCGCTGGTTGAGGATGTTGATGCTCTGCCGGTCTGCGATCACCTGCCTGTCAACGCTCATGTACTGCATAAAAACCGGGTGCTGCCCCTGGACAGAACGCTTCTCAGGAAATACGCCCGATGGAGCGGGGCTGTATACAGCATTATGGGAAGCAGGGGATGCCCCTATGCCTGTTCCTACTGCTGCAACAGTACGCTTGTCAGAATATATGGAACCCGGGGGATTCGACGCCGGAGCGTTGACGGTATTATCGCGGAGCTTGAACGGGCCGTGCGAGATAACGAGGATATCCGGCTGATCAATTTTCAGGACGATTGTTTCCTGTCGTGCACGGAAGCATACCTTGAAGCGTTTTGTGATGCATATAAAAGGAGAGTCGACAGGCCGTTTATCGTTCGTTCGATTCCCCGGTTTCTTACGGATAAAAAACTGAATCTCTTGAAAAGGGCCGGGCTGGCCTGGCTCACCATGGGCCTGCAGAGCGGCAGTGACGAAATCAACCGCGATATATTCAAGCGACAGGCCACGGCCGCTGATTTTCTCCATGACGCCGCACTGGTCCATGACGCCGGCATCGCCGCCATCTACGATGTTATCACCGATAATCCGTTTGAGTCCGACGCCCAGCGACTGATGACGATAAAAACCATGATGAAGACGCCGAAGCCCCATTTTGTCGAGGTGTTTTCTCTGACGTTTTACCCCGGTACCGAACTGTATGAGCGGGCCAGCCGGGAATGCCCGGAGGCCTTGGAGGACTATCATTTCAAGGATAATTATCAATACCGGAAAACCGATCTGAATCATATGATGCGGCTGGCCTCCTATCTGGGCCGGCGTCCGATGGAGACCCTGGTGGCGCTTTATCAACAGTTCCCGAAAAGTTCAGGGTTCCGGTTGCGGCTGGCCTTCTGGCGAACGATGGCCGTTCTTTTTTTTGAGCCGGTGACCTATATCCGGTTGATTTATATGTCGGAGGGTGCCAGTGTGGGAAACATGATCAGACGGGTGCCCATGTATGCCAGGCAATTGCTTGACCGGTACGTCAAGCAGCTTTAACGGCATTTCGTTTTATACCAGCCGCGCGGGCGGTTCAGATTGCAGAGCATTCTCAAATGACGGTTGTACTGATTTCATTGCAGTGCGATATGGACACCATCGGGCTGAAGTCCATTCACTGTTGTCTCTCCGAAAAAGGATTCGAGTCCGTGCTGTTATATCTGCCCGATCTCGATATGGACGAGACCGGACGCATGGCCGCCGTTTCCGATTTTTTACGATCCCGAACCCCGATGTTTGTGGGTATCGGGCTGATGTCCCTGGAGTATTCACGGGCCGCGGCGCTGACCGGCCACCTGAAGAGAACCCTTCCGGGTGTGCCGGTGGCATGGGGCGGTATACACCCCACCATGACGCCGGAAACCTGTCTGGACCATGCCGATTATGTCTTTGCCGGTGAGTGTGAAAGGGCGGTTGTGGCGTTGGCGGAAACCCTGAAAAACGGCGGCAATGTCATTGATGTTCCCAACCTCCGGTATCGCCAGAACGGCTTAATGATTGCCAACCCCCTGGCACCACTTATCGAGGATATCGACGGCTTACCGGTGTGCGGTCATCTGCCCACCAATGCGTATGTGCTTTATCAAAACCGGATTCTGCCTCTAAACAGGCGTCTTTTCAGAAAACATGCCCGGTGGAACGGCACCGTGTACAGCATCATGGGGAGCCGGGGGTGCCCCTATGCCTGTTCCTACTGCTGTAACAGTACGCTTACCCGTCTGTACCGGACCCGACAGGTCCGGCGGCGAAGCGTTGACGGTATCATCGCGGAACTTGAGCGGGCCGTGCGTGACAACCCGGAGATCCGGGTGATTAACTTTCAGGATGACTGTTTTCTGTCGTGCCCGGAACCCTACCTGAGAACTTTCTGTGACGCCTATAAGCGGCAGGTCAACATGCCGTTCGTGGTTCGTTCGATCCCCCGGTTTTTAACGGCCGAAAAGCTGCGGATGCTCAAGGAGGCAGGTCTGGCCTGGATCACCATGGGGCTTCAGAGCGGCAGCGACGAGATCAACAGAGATGTCTTCAACCGGCAGACCACATCGGCCGATTTTTTAAAGGCCGCCACCCTGATTCATAAGAACCGGATTGCCGCTGTGTATGATGTTATCACAGACAATCCGTTCGAGTCTGATGCGCAACGACTGCAGACGGTGCGGCGGATCATGGAGATACCCAGGCCTTATTTCCTGGAGCTTTTTTCCCTGACATTTTACCCCGGCACCGCGCTTTACGAGAGGGCGCGCCGGGAGTGCCCCGGTGCCATGGAGGACTGTCTTACCAAAGATTATTTCAAATACCGGAAGACGGACGTAAATGCCATGATGCGCATGGCTGCATATGTGGACAGCCGTATCATGGAAAAGCTGTTGAAATATTACCGGTACTCTCCGAAGGGCCTGAAGTTCAGGCTGTGGATGATTTTATGGAAAAGGATGTCGGCCTTTTTTTTCGAGCCGGTGGCGTGCGCCAGGGTGATTTATCTGTCGGAAGGAGCGCGGGTGTTGAACACCCTGAGGCGTCTGCCCGCCTATTTCGGGCAGATGTTGAATCGGTATACCAGCCAGTTCTGATTTTCCGTATCGCAGGATGAGCCTCAGGGGTGAAGAAAAGGAGTGTGGAATGGTGTTCGAGGGGTTTAAACGGTACTATTTCGAGAAACGGCCCCCGCATCTGGTTCTGCACGTGACGGCAAACTGCAATCTGCGCTGCCGGCACTGTTTTTCCGGCGCAACCGCCGACGGGTCAGCGGACCTGCCGGTGCCGTTTTTTCAGCGCCTGGCAAAAGAGATGGGGCCGCTGATGTGGATGGACGTGTCGGGCGGTGAACCGTTTTTACGCAAAGACCTTGTTGAAATTGTGTCGGCGTTTGATGCGCACATGGTCCAGATTCCGACCAACGGCATGCTGCCGGAGCAAATCGAGGCGGCGGTACGGCGCCTGAGGGCGGCCATTTCCTCGCGGATCACCATCTCCATCAGTATTGACGGACTTCGGTCTACCCACGATGCCCTGCGTCGCCACCAGGGCAGTTGGGACGCGGCATGGTCCACTTATGACCGGATCAGGAGCGTGCCCGGTGTATGGGTCAAGATCAACACCGTTCTCTCCGATGCCAACCGGGACGAAATCCTTGAGCTGATGGATGTGGTATGGGCCCGTCGGCCGGACTACCATTCGGTCATTCTGCTTCGGGGAAATCCTCGCGATCCCTCATTAGGACTGCCCGGATTTCCGGATCTGGCCGCCCTGGGCCGCCGGGTACGCAAACGCCAGGCGCGGTATACCCGGGAACGCTCTTTTTTAGGCGCATTGGCACTGCGTACTTACCAGCGCTGCATGTGGGAGGCGTCTTTGCGCACCCTTCGCCATCACCGGCAGGTATTGCCCTGTCTCGGCGGGCGGGCGCACGTGGTCTGCTGGAGCGACGGGCGCGTCGGGTGCTGCGAGATGCTGCCGTCAGGAGACAGCGTTGTGAAACAAACCTTGGCGGTGGTGATGGCCTCTTCAGACTGGCAGGCCCAGGTGCGCGATATTCGCGCCGGCCGCTGTTATTGCACCCATAACTGTGTTCTGTTTGACAGTCTGGTGCTGCAACCATGGCAGGCGGCTCGTTTTTTGTGGTGATTTGACAGGACCGGGAGGGACTGGTGCCGGACAGGATGCACATCACGGTGGTGATCCCCTGCTTTAACGCGGCGGATACCCTTGGTCGTCTTCTGGAAAGCCTGCGCGTTCAGACGTTGTCTTCTTCGCTGTGGGACGCAGTGGTGGTGGACGACGGCAGTGTTGACGCTTCGCGTGCCCAGGTCGAACGGTTTGATTTCGTCTCTGTGCTCACCCAGAACCGTCGCGGAGCGGGCGCCGCCCGTAATGCCGGGGCCAGGGCCGCCACCGGTGATATCCTGCTGTTTCTGGATGCTGACGTGGAGGCGGCCCCGGATCTGCTGGAACGGCATCTGGAATACCACGAGCGGTTTCCCGGTGTGGCCGCGGTGGGCGGTGCCGTGGCGCCGCGTTCCCCTTTGCGGGTGTTTGAATGGCGTACGGCCGATTATCTGTCGAGCTGGTTTAATGCCCACCCCGGTATCGCGGCCGGCGGCAGACCGGAATACCAACCCGGCCTCAATTTCTCCGTGAAGCGCCGGGTCGTATTCATCGATGGCGGTTTGGCGTGGCCCGAGACCCTTTTGCATGGCGGCGAAGACGTTCTCTTCTGCCTGGCGCTCAGACACCGGGGCCTGCGGCTGGCCTTCTGCCCGACGGCGCTGGTGCGGCACCGGGACCGGGAAACCTGCCGCGGTTATTGTGAGCATATGTATCACTGGGGGTTTCATGCCCCCTTTGTGCGCGGACAGCATTCCGGCTTGCGTTTCGGTTTTCTCTTTCCGCCCGGCCCGGCAGCCATATGGATGCTTGCCCCCATCATTATTTGCGGCTACACTGGCCTTATCTGGCGGGCGTGGGTTCGTTCCCGTCCGGCCTTGGCGACCCTGGCGATTCCCCAAATCCTGGTGGGCCGGGTCGCGTACATGGTCGGTGTACTGGATGGGGTGCGGGCTTTGCGTAGCCGTTCATGTTCCACCGGAAGCCGGAAGAATTGTGCGGCACGAAAAGAGTGAGACGGGAAAACCATGGCAACGATCCATTTTATTCAAGACGCCATCGTCAACGAGAGCCTGGGGGTGATGGGGCTGAGCGCCTACCTCAAGCAACGGGGCCACCGTGTGGACTTAAGCCTCGCATCGGATCACCGTCACGTTCGATCACTGCTTGAAGCCATTGGTCGTGCCAGGCCCGACCTGGTGGCCTTTTCGGTAATGACCCCTCAGGCCGGATTTTACCAACAGCTGGCCCAGGCCGTCAAACGTCATATAAAAGTGCCCGTCATATGGGGCGGTGCCCATCCCACATTCATGCCTGACGTGGTGGAACAGACCGCCGGCGTGGATATCATCGCCATGGGCGAGGCCGAGGAGCCGCTTGCGGAACTGATGGACCGGATTCATGACCGCCCCACGGATATCCCCGGCATGCGTTTCCGGGTCGGCGATCACTGGGTGCGAAACGAAATGGGGGCGCTGGTCGAAGACCTGGACCGATACCCGTTTCCGGATCGGCTCTTGCTGTACGGGAAAAGCCGGCTCCTGCGCGGCTTTGCGCTGAAACGGTTTTTAACCGGCCGGGGCTGTCCTTTTGCCTGCGGGTTTTGTTTCGAACCCTCTCTGCGCAACCTGTATCGGGGCAAGGGCCGTTTTGTCCGCCGCCATTCGCCCCTGTATGTAATTGAAGAAATCATGGAGGTGCTCACCGCGTATCCGGGCGGCCGCCATGTACACTTTTCCGATGACACCTTTAACCTGGATCCCCGGTGGCTGTCCGACTTTCTTCCTGCCTATGCCAGGCGGGTCGGCCTGCCGTTCACATGCAATCTTGCCGTTCCCCTGATTACGGAAGAAACGGTTGAAATGCTGCGGGACGCCGGGTGCCGGGGGGTGTGGATCGGTCTGGAAAGCGGGAATGAGGAACGGCGCACCCTGGTTCTCAACAAGGCGGTTCCCGATGACCGATACGAAGCGGCCGCCGAATTGCTGGGCAAAAACAGGATTCGGCTGATCACCAACAACATGTTCGCTTTGCCTGGCGAGACAGTGGAAGATGCCGTGCAAACCGTGCGGTTCAATCGGCGGCTGCGCGTATATGCCATGCGCACAAGTATTTTAAAGGTGTATCGCGGTACGCAACTGGCGGACTATGGTCTTGCCAGTGGATACTGCGCACCGGAGGGCCGTTTTACCTACCGGGTGAAAACAGCCGCACGCGACGCCAGAGCGTTTGACAACCTGTTGTGGATGTCGTTTTTCCTGTTGCGTTTTCCGGTTTCCTTGCGCATGGCCGTGCGGATACTGCGGTGGCCGGGAACGCGGTTTTTTCGGTGGCTGATACTGTTCGGTTACCTGACCGAGGTCCGTCTGTTCCGGACACCGCTGTGGCAGGCCGTGTGGTATTTTTCCCAATCCCCCAAGCTTTTTCTGGAAGGCATCACGCGGCGACAGGATGAGTAGGCATGCTGAACCGGGCACGAGAAGTGACGCGAAAACAAACGGCAGCCGAAACTTTTCTTTCTAACCGTTTGTTTTACTGTGGAAAAGAGCACCCGGGCCGTCAGTGATCATTCGGGCGGTAAATATATCTCCACTTCATTCAGCGACAGATGGCAGATGCCGTCAAATCCTATTTTTACATATCTGACGGCCACGGGCCGGGGGAAGGTCACCTGAACCATACGGTCCGATCCTTCTTCGAGATCCACCGTTTGCCATGTCCTGAAATCTTCAGACCAGGCCACCGTCATCAGGCCCTGGTTAAACTGGGGACTCAGAAAATTTGGGTATATCGAGATGGTGCTTATTTTTTCAGGTCGCCGCAGATCAATTTGCCACCAGGGTTTTTCCTGTCTGCCCGTGATACAGCATGAAGCAGGAGTGGTGTCTCCATCAACGGCTCTTCGGCTGCCATAGAAATAAGGGAACCCTTTCTGGTGGCTGCTCATTTCAGTGGGCTTTCCATACGCCACATTCAGGGGCGTATTCGGCGGAGGGGTGCGCCATTCATAATGCGTGTGGAGATTGTCTCCCCGGTATAGGGCATTTGACCATAATAAAAACAGGCCCGCTCCCACAATCAGAGAAACAAGTATAACGGCGCACCGCGCCGGTTTATGAGAAAGGAGAAACCCGCTCGAACATCCTATGGCCGCCAGTGTGGCGCAGGAGATCAGAACACCCCAGAAAAAAGCGGCGTTGGCATACCGGAACTCGAGCACATGGCTTCCGGAAGACAGCGGTACACCGTGGGATGCGCCGTTGGCTCGATAGAGCGCGACCGGCGCTCCGTTGACGGTTGCCCGCCAGTGCCCGGTATAAGGATAGGAGAAAACAAAAAAGCCCTGCTGTTGAAGTGTGACATGGAACACCATCCTGTTGTAGCTGCTGTATGCCAGCTTTACCGTGTCTGGCGTTTCCAAAGCGGTTTTGCCCGGTGGTGGGGCGGCGACCGGGCATTGTTCTACAACGGCCTCGTCCTGCTTCCGCCCGCTATTCAGGGCGGTATACGCCTCCTGGTGGGTATCGACGCACACCCATTTTCTGTATATTTTTCCCAGACAGGGTTCCAGGAAGTAGCTTTTGATCTGTTCCATCACAATGCTTCTTCCGGACTGCTCGTACAGAAAATAAGGGAAAGTGCCGAAATCCATGGAAGTGCGTTTCTGCGCCAGCATCTGTTCAAATGTCGGGGTGACGGGCTTGGGGCTGATGTTCATTGGACCATAGCGCATGATGATGGCGAGCAGAATGCAGGTTACAATACATATGCCTGTTTCCAGAGCCTTTCGAATTCGGTGGGTTGTGCCGTGCAGGGCCATTGCCCCCAGTATGGCGACGCTCAACATCATGGTGACCGGCTCTACCCACGGGGGAATATGGCGGATGGTATAAGGACAGGCATAAAAGGTGTTGGCAAAAAGGGTGTCAGGCAGGTAGACATAGATCGCCGTCAAGGCCAGGGCGGCCAGGGCGGTGATGGTTTGCCGCGGTAATGCAAGCCGCATGTTGCCCGGCACGTCGCACTGTGTCCGGGGTTGAAATATCCACACCAGCAAAAGCATGAACGGAACCAGAAACATCTGTGCCGCACGATAGGGCCCCCGCATGGTGGATATAAATGGAAGGTATTTCCAGGCAAGAGGATAGATGGGCGTTTGATCTCCCTGTATATACAAGAAAATCATCAAAACGGCCCCCAGCAGTACCCAGACGGCTCGGGGGACATTGATCCGCAGCAGCCTGACTGCCGGAATCAGTATGGCGGCAAGAAAAAGAGGAGAGCCACCAAACATGGACCAGTCGGCTTTTAAAGGTGAAAAAAATGAGTTGATCGAACCGACAAATGTGCCGTTGGGATCCAGGGACCACGCATAAGAGGATCCGACTCGTCCTGTGTTGCCGGACATGGCTTCAAGAAAAGAGATCATGTAAGCGGATGAGAGGAGGATACCGGCTGTGAAATAAAATGCTGTCCGTGCCCAGAAACCGAAGACCGCTTTTCTGGCCGGCGGTTGTTGAAACAGGGCGCCGATAAAATAAGGGATTACGGCGGTAAACAGCAGTGCCCCAAGAAAGCCGTAAAAAACAGGTTGCGGATACCCACTGGTAATCGTCCAGTAGGTCGCGCCTATAACAAAAAATGAATTTCTCTTTTGTCCGGGTTTCAGCCAACACCACCCGACGGCGATACAGATGAGCAGATGCCCCGTCCATGCTTCAAGTGCTGCGCCGCGCCAGAAAAGCACCAGCATGCACAGGTTGTAGACCGTGACGGTTGAGATGAAAAAAGAGACCGGGCGGGTCAGTCTAAGCTGATTGAGAAAAAGAAAAAGCAGGAGATGGGTGATGCCCAGTTCGACAAGACCGACAAGGACAATACAGTCAACGGCCTTCCCCTCCCAGTAACCGGGAAGCAGGGTCGCCAGATGGGAAACCGGATGAAATACCTGGCCCACGGTCAAGGCCGCGCCGGACTGGCCACCGAAAAAACCTGGAATATAGAGAATAAAAGTCCCCGTCCGGAGGGCAAACATCTGTTCCATCTGATGAGGGACATAGTACGCCAGAAAGTCGCTGCCAAGGGACAAAGAAGCGGCAAACGGACATAGCCAGTAAAAAAGGACAAAGGGAAGAACGAGGATGACCCCCCACCAGGCCGTTGCCGCCGTTCGGCGGCGGAGTGGGGATGGTTCGCGGATGATGGCGGTGTTCCGGCCCACCGAGGGATTCAGACCGGACTGATTGCACATGGCGTTCATATATCAAAACCGGTTTTTCAATTGGTTATGACACCCCATATTCTTTTCAGAAATGTTTTTACAAAGCGCCCTTTCCGTGGGATCCGGACAAACAGGGCGGCAACTCTTCGGGGGGTGTAAAAACGGATATAGGCAAGCTTTTGGAGCCTTTTGATTCGGAAACCAGTGGCCTGCTGATAAAAGGGGGCACCGGTCAGATAACTGGAACCATAAGCATGATGAAAGCCGGGATAACAGTCTCTGGCGAGTTCAAACAGACGGGTATGTGGAAAGGGTATGACTGTAAAAAAAAAGGCAAAATCGAGTTTTGATCGGACTGCCAGGGTAATGGTTTCTTTTATTTCTTCGACGGTCTCACCGGGGAACCCGATCATAAAATAGGACTGTGTGATCAGACCGATACTTCTGGCATAGGTTATGTTGTTCATAACTTTCTGTATATTCAGATTTTTATGAATTATATGCTGTATCCTGGGAGATGCGGTCTCAATGGCGAAAATTAACATGTAGGCACCTGCCTGCTTTAACAGGTCCATGTCTCCCCTGTCCAGCAGATCCCCCCGGACGCCATTGGGGAACGACAGTTTGATATCCATTTTTTGGTCAATGATGCCGTTCAGTATGGTTCGCATGCGGACCCTGTCAAAGTTGAAAATGTCATCGACAATATGGAACTCTTTTATTCCATAATGGTCATATAAAAAACGCAGGTGGTCTAGAAAAGCCCCGGCACTCTGTTGGCGCAGGTGCTTGCCGAAGATGTTGTGGCAGTAAGCGCACTGGTAGGGACACCCCCGGGTGCTGATGACCGGCATATATTTTTTTTCCGCCAGCAGAGGATTCATATGCAGCAGGTTGTTCCAGTAGTCGGACATAGTCACCAGGCTGTAGTCCGGAACGGGAATGGTATCCAGGTCCGTTATGAAGGGTTCTTTCTCGTTTAAGACAACCGATGTCCCATCGTAATACGCAATACCATTTACCTCCTGGAGGGGGCGCCCTTTGATTTTATTGTTCACAAGGTTCAGCAGCACCGCCTCGCCTTCACCGATGACGGCGCATGACACCGCAGGGTAATGGTCGGCGACAATGGAAGGATAATCTGTTGTTGCATATGGGCCGCCCACGATGATGTCGGCATGAGGGCAGAAAATCCGTATCGTTTCAAGATGTTTTTTTAGAAAAGATTGTTCGAAACCCAGAAGGCTGATGCCGATCATGTCCGGCCTGAAGTTTTCCAGTGTGTTTGTCAGCAGTTTTTTTCTGTTTTTCTGTATTCTCAGGTCCAGCAGCCTTGTCTGCACAGGCGCTTTTAAAAATTTTTTTAGATATGCAGACAGGTACAGCACACCCAGGGGAATGTCGATGGCCTGGTTGGGTGTGTAGGCAAATGGTTTTATAAAAAGAATTTTAAGGGGTTGCATGTTTCAGCTTTTTTAGTCCAGTATAAACACCATGGCCCCGAGGGGCAGGTCAGAGTACAGCAGGTCTTGCCTCTTGAACGGTTTGTTTATGAGTTGATTCCGTAAACTATCACAAACAATTTTGCATTGCCAATATCACATTACAGAGACACCAAAATATCGCTACCGGGTGTTGGTGGAAGAGATAGCAAGGGAGGTTGGAAATACTATTAACCCAAATATCTCATGGAATATACAACCTAAGGCTGCTGTCGATTATGGCAGCATGCGACGGCCAGTGGCAGCATGCGCTGCCTCCAGTCCCGTGCCCATGCGTCGAGAGTGGAGCCGCTTCCCACCACGATTCGGTTGAAAACTGCGAGGGAGCGTGCTGACAGCACCGGGTTCCAGGTGTAAAAAGTCGGGGGCTCGGCGGCTGGGCCGGCCGGGATGTCGCCGCCGGCAAGTGTCTGGTACGCTTCGGCAAGATCGGTTTTGAGGGCCGACAGGTAACGGTCCAGCAGATCCGGGTCCCCCGGCTCGTTTACACGTCCGGCTCCGTGCTTCAGGTCATACACAAGCCCCCAGGCCATGGCGTAGTCCCCGGAATCAAAGGGGGTGCCATAGGGCCGGGACAAAACAGCCGAAAGATCAGGGACTTTTTTTTCTGCCAGTTTTTTGGCCAGTTCAGCCAGCCGGTCTTTGTTGATCCCTCCTGTTATCAGCCGGCCATCGCTCATTTGACCCGATTCCATGTAAGTGGCCAGCCCTTCGTTTACCCACAGGGGAACGCCGATCTGGCCTTGGTTCCGGTTTTCAGGGGTATTGCCGGCAGGGCCGATACGGCAGCGCATGTTGACCTGCTGGTGAAGCCCTTCATGCAGGAGAAGGTAAAAAGGGAAGCGCTCTTCGGTTTGCTCCCAGCTTGCATGGATGGCGGCCGGTGTGATCGGTGAGAAAAAAGCGGGAATCGAGGAGTGAAACCCCAGGCCAGCGGCCACTTGCCGGTAACGGCCGCGGTCGGTGTAAAGCCAGATATCGGAAGACGCCTGTGCCAGAGACGGCGGCGGCAGGCCCAGAACCCGTTCAAAGGCGGTCCCTGCCTGTTCCATGAAGTCGGCCACATCAGAGGGCACGACGCCCTCTGCGTCACTGCACACCCGGTACCGGGGGGTGGAGATACAGTGCCGGGTCATGTCCGGGGACACCCTTGCCACGGCGGCCTGGTAACGGTGTTCCCAGGCCGGTCCCGCGCAGGCCAGCAAACCTGCCAGAAGGGCGAAAGAAAGGATCAGGCCGGTCCCGGCTTTTGATTTAAAGAATTCCATAATTATTAAACGTTCCGATCAGAGCCGATGGCTATACCATAGGCCACGGCCGGTTAAAAATCCAGAGAATCTGGAAAAATTAAACTTCCCCGCAAAGACGCAAAAAACGTAAAAAAAAGCCGCTGCCCTGAACGGACAGCGGCTGTTGATTTATAGCAGCGGCAGACCGGCCGGAGATATTGGCCGGCCTGCCGGAATGGGTGGTTAGAACATGTAACGAAGCCCGGCCGTGAAGGTGTGGGCTTCGAACTCTTCCTTCATTGTTCCCTCGTAGCCGGCGGACAGGGAGAGGCTGTCGCCCATGAAGGCGGTCATGCTCAGCCCCAGGATGCCGCTGTCGCGGTTCGCTTCCAGACCGTCGATCGTGAAGGCGCCGGTGCTGGTGCCGGCAAACCAGGACACGGCCTGCTGGTCGCGGTCGGCAAATTCATGACCCCACTGCAGGCTCATCTCGGGCATCAGGTCCATGCCGTCGCCCACCTGGAAGAGCCGGTTGAGCCGCACGCCCAGCTTGCCCAGCAGGGAACTGGTGTCGGTCTTGTCCACCGCCAGGTTGGCGGGCCCGGCCCCGGTCTCGATGAATCCCTCTTCCTCGTGGTAGGTGTACTGCATGCTGGCCGTGGGGATTACGTTCCAGTCGCCCATGGCGGCCATGTATCCCCCGCCGATGTAGGCGGAGCCGTCATAGCCGTCATGGTCTCCCCTGGCGGTAACGCCCAGCACGGGAATATGACGCAGGGAGTCAAAGGAGTTCAGGCCGAACAGCAGGGCGCCGTCCATGTAGACCTTGTCGCCGGTCCAGGAGCCGTAGATGCCCACGGAAAGCGTGTCCACATCCTGTTCCCCCATGTTGGCGGCTACATCGGCCTCGGCGTTTGCGGCCCCCAGGGTCACGCCCACAACCATGTTGTCGGCCACGCCCTTGTCGATGCCCACGCTCAGGCCCATGGCGTCATAGTCGTAGCCCATGAACCCGGTGGTGGTGTCCTGCTCCGCCGTGGTGTAGAAGGCCTTGGCCCATGGGCTCCAGCCCTGGCCCGCCCGCCGGTCCGCCGCGGGAGCCGCGGCCAGGGCGGGGCCTGCCTCGGTGGCCCGGTTGGTGGCGGCCATGCGCAGGCCGGAAAGCCGGCCGGTCATGCCGGCGGTAAACCCGCCGGTGCTCTGACCGGTGAGGGCCGTGCCCAGGGTGTAGAGTTCGGGGGACATCTGATCCAGAGCCGCCGCCAGGGATGCCGCATCCGGCTGCCGGTCCAGGGCGTTGATCAGGTCGGCCAGTCTGCCGGTGGGCGCGTCGCCGATCAGCTGCATCAGGCCGCGGCTGATGGCCGCCTCGTTTCCGGTCAGGCCGGCGTCGGCCAGGGCCGCAGCATAGGACCGCCGGTCGGTTTCCAGAATAATGGAGTTGGGAACCGTCTCGTCATCCATATCAAAGCTTAAGACCATGGAGTTGGCCGTGGCTTCGTCAAAGATGCCGCTCAAGGTGCCGGCGGTCAGTACGGTATAAGTGGAACCGTCCTGCAGTACGCCCACCGGGGTCACCAGCAGGGTGCCGCCTTGGACGACGGCCATTCCTTCAACGGTCAGGTGGGTAACGGCGCCGGTGTCAAACAGAGCCACCGCCGTGGTGGCGTCGGCTGCGTTGGTGTAGTCACCGGTAATGGTGGAGTGCCTCAGTTTGGCGCCCAGATCAAAGACCCCCTGGTTTCTCACACTGCCGTCAATGGTGATGCCGTGAGCGGTCAGCGTGGCGCCCGAGTCAATGGCCACGGTCAGGGGGCCATCGTCATGGGGGGCCAGGTCGTCGTTGAGCCGCAGGGTGCCAGCCGCTACATTTACTTCGTCATCCACCGTCACCAGGCCGTTGACCGTCCAGGTGCCGTCTCCGGTTTTGTCAAGAATGTCGAACCGCAGAATGTCGCCGGCAAGGTAGCCTGCGCCGTCAAGGGTGATGACGTCATACCCGTTGGTTGGGTAGTCGTCGCACTTGCCGTCAATGTCGCCGGTGACCACGGAGCGGGATGCCAGGTTAACCGTGTCGTCGCCGTCGCCCATAATGATGCCGCCGTTGATGGTCCCGGCATTTGTCAGGGTATCGTCACCGGTGCCGCCCTTGATCATATTATAGAAACCGTCGCCCAGGGAAAGCTCGCCAGTGTTGGTGAAGATGTCGTTACCCTCACCCATGGCAATGGCCGCGCCGGTGGTGCCTTCATCTTCCTCGGACGCTATGTTGGCCATACGGATGACGCCATTATTTTCAAAGATGTCATCTCCGTTGCCCAGGGTAATACCCGCACCCCACAGAGTTTTCTGAATACGGATGGTGCCGTCGTTGACAAAGGTGTCGGCATAATCGCCCAGGCTGATGCCGCTGTTGTAGGTCTTGTGAATAACAATGGTGCCGGTGTTGTCAAAGGCATCATTGCCGCCGGCCAGGGAGATGCCCGTGCCGTCGCTTTCTTCCAGTCCGGTTTCACCGATATCGATCATTCCGGAGTTGGTGAAGGTGTCGTTACCGTCGGCCATGGAGATGCCGGCATAACCACTGGCGCCGATGGTGACGGTGCCGCTGTTGTCAAAGGTGTCGTCGCCGTCACTCAGTCCAATGGCGCCGTAACCGGTTTCACCGATGGTGATGGTTCCGGTATTCTTGATGGTATCCCATCCGTCGCCCATTATGATGCCGTGACGGTCGGTTTTGACGATTTCGATGGTGCCGCTGTTGTCCAGCAGGTCGCCGCCGTCACCGCCGATAATGCCCGAATAGGGCCCGCCGTCGCTCTCCTCGGTCAGGCCGGCCCGGGCCAGGGCCGCCTCATCAACGGCCGGGGCACCCATGTAGCCGATGCGAATGGCGCCGGTGTTGATCAGCTTGTCATTGCCACTGCCCATGATGATGCCCTTGTAGGCCTGGCCGATGTAGGTGGTTTCTGAGGCTTCAGGGAGGTCTACGGTGACGGCGTAGTCCTCTGCGGAAGCCCCCAGATAGCCGATCTCAATGGTGCCGGCGTTGGTCATCCGGTCGTTGCCGCCAGCCAGGCCGATGCCGCCGTCATTGGCATACTCGCCCGCAACCCCGGCAATGATGATGGTGCCGGTGTTGTCAAAGGTGCCCGGGCCGTCCCCCGCATGGATGCCGAGTTGACCCGTGGTGCCGATGGTGATGGTGCCGGAGTTGATGAAGATGTCTCGTCCCCCGTCTCCCGTTGTCGAAGAGTCCCCTCCACCCATATGGATACCGTTGAACCCGGCCTCGGTGATGGTGATGGTGCCGGCGTTGGTAAAGGTGTCGTCCCCGTAGCAGCCCATGTTGATGCCGTTATTATCGGCATTGGTAATGGTTATGGTGCCGGTGTTGTTAAAGGTGTCGTCACCGTAATAGCCAAAGCCGATACCGTTGGTACCGGCATCGGTAATGGTGATGGTGCCGGTGTTTTCAAAGATGTTGTCATCGTTGTATTCGCAGGTGTCGTCGTCTGCGCCCAAGTTGATGCCGGGGCCGTAATCGTCATCTTCGGTACCGGTTTCAACGATGAGAATGGTGCCGGAGTTGGTAAACCGGTCCAGGCCCGGCCCCATGCTGATGCCGGGGTACCCGGTTGAGTTGATCCGGATCGTGCCGGCGTTGTCAAACACGTCGTTGCCGCCGGCCATGTTGATGCCGTTGGTGCCGGTGTCGCCGATGCGGATCCGGCCGGTGTTGGTGAAGGTGTCGTCCCCGCCGGCCATGACAATACCGCCGTCGCCGGTCTCCGTCATGTTGATGGTGCCGGAGTTGTCAAAAATGTCATTCCCACCGGCCATGACAATGCCGGAGGTGCCGATATCGCCCATGGTGAGAGTGCCGGTGTTGGTGAAGGTATCGTCGCCGCCGGCCATGGAGATGCCGGCATCCCCGGTGCTTTCCATGGTGATGGTGCCGGTGTTGGTAAAGATATCCGCATTCCCGGCAATGCTGATGCCGGCGGTGCCGATGTCGCCCATGGTGAGAGTGCCGGCGTTGGTGAAGGTATCGTCACCACCGGCCATGGAGATGCCGGCGTTTCCGGTGCTTTCCATGGTGATGGTGCCGGCGTTGGTAAAGGAGTCGTCCCCGCCGCCAAAGGTGATGCCGCCGCGGTTGATGTCGCCCATGGTGATGGTGCCGGCGTTGTCAAAGGTATCATCGCCGCCGCCCAGGTGAATGCCGCCGCCGCCAAGGGTTTCGGTGATGGTGAGCCTTCCGGTGTTGGTGAAGGTGTCGTTCCCGGATCCCATGCCGATGCCGCCTTCGCCGGCGGAGCCGATGGTGATGGTGCCGGCGTTGTCAAACACATCCGCGTCCGGGTCCCCGTCTTCACACTCGCCGTCCGAGCCCAGGTTGATGGCGCCGGTGCCGGTGCTGTTGATGCGAATGGTGCCGGTGTTGGTAAAGGAGTCGCTGCCTTCGGCCATCACAATACCGCCGGTGCCGATATCACCCATGGTGATGGTGCTTGAGTTGGTGAAGGTATCGTCGCCGTCGGCCATGGAGATGCCGCCGGCATTGGTAATTTCAATATCGACGGTTCCGGAGTTGTCAAAAACGTCATCCCCGTATCCCATGGAGATGCCGGCGCCGCTGGAGGAGGTGCCGGTCTCGCCGATCTGGACGGTGCCGGCGTTGGTAAAGATGTCGTCTCCATTGCCGGTGGAAATGCCGCAGTAGACTGATTCTTCTACGGTGATGGTGCCGTAGTTGGTAAGGGTGTCGTCACCGTTTCCCATCTCGATAACCGAGCCGCCGGTGCCGGTGATGTCGCCCCAGTTGAAGAGCTGGTCGTCATCCGGTCCCATGCGCACCGCGCCGATGATTTCGGCCCCTTCATAGTTGTTGAGCAGGTCGTCGCCGCCGCCCGTCTTTACGGCGGCATAGTCCCAGCTGGTCCCGTCGCCCGTGCTTTCGATGGTGCCGTAGTTGTCGACCACGTCGTTATTAGCCACTTCGTGCTCGTAGTAAGTGTAAATCCAGCGGTTTAAGTCGTCATCATAAACCGAGCTTTCAATACCTCCGGTGCAGAAGCTGATGCCGGTCTCACCGGTGATGGTGCCGTTGTTGGTCACCGTCTGGCTCTGGGTGGTTTCCAGGTCGTTGTCGTAGGTCACTAAAATGGCGCTGCCCGTGGTGGCGGTGATGGCGCCGTTGTTGACCACCGTGTTGTTGTCGCCGGTGAAGCTGATGGCGTCGGCCGGCGTGGTAAGAGTGGCGCCGGTATTGACCGTCACCGTGGTGTCGTCCACCGCGGCGATGGGATCGGTGTTGTCCCCGGTCACCGTGATGCTGCCGGCTCCGTTATCCACGATATCAGCCGTGGCCGGGCCGGTGCCGAACATCAGGCAGAGTGTCAGCAGCCCGATGCCCAACAGTGAAAATCTGTTTTGTCGTTTCATGCCTCGTTCTCCTTGCAGTGTTGCGTTCAACCTTGTTGAAGCGGCCGGGTTTTGCGCCGTCTGCCGCCGTTGCTTTATTGTTTAAGAGGGCGCCCCGGCTTTTACCGGGGCGCCATGTGTGCATGATTTAGAACATGTAACGGAGGCCCGCCTCAATGGTGTGGCCTTCGAACCCGTCCCTGAACTCCCCTTCGTAGAAGACCGACAGGGAGAGGGCGTCACCCACAAAGGCGTTCACGCCCAGGCCTGCCAGCGCGCTGTCCGCGTCCGCATCCACACCGGTAACGGTGAACCCGGTGGTGGTGCCGGCAAACCGCGCCATGGCCTGCTGGTCGGTGTCGGAAAACTCATGGCCCCACTGAAGGCTGGCTTCAGGCATCAGGTCCATGCCGTCGCCCACCCGAAACAGGCGATTGAACCGCACGCCCAGCTTGCTCAGCAGGGAGTCGGTGTCGGCCTCGGCCACGGAGAGGTTGGCCACGCCGGCGCCGGTCTCTACAAAGGCGTCCTCCTCATGGCAGGAGTACTGGAGGGAGAGGGTGGGGATCACGTTCCAGTCGCCCATGGCGGCCATGTACCCGCCGCCCACATAGGCGCCGTAGTCCGTGCCGTCATGGTCGCCGACGGCGGTCACGCCCATCAGGGGGATGGGTCGCAGGGAGTCGAAGCTGCTGGTGCCGTAGATCAGGGCGCCGTCCATATAAATCTTTTCGGCGCTCCATGATCCGTACAGACCGACCTGCATGGAATCCACGTCCACTTCGCCCCGGTTGTTGTCCGCATCCGCTTCGGAGACGGACATACCCAGCGATACACCCATTACCAGGTTGTCGGTCATGCCCTTGTCAATGCCCAGGCCCAGGCCCATGGCGTCATAGGAGTAACCGTTGAACCCGGCGGTGGCGTCCTGCTCGGCCGTGGTGTAGAAGGCCTTGGCCCAGGGGCTCCAGCCCGAACCCGTGCCCCGGCTCCCCGCCGGTGCAACGGCCAGGGCCGGACCCGCCTCGGTGGCCCGGTTGGTGGCCGCCGTGCGCAGGTCGGAAAGCCGTCCGGTCATGCCGGCGGTAAACCCGCCCGTGCTCAGGCCGGTGAGGGCCGTACCCATGGTGTAGAGTTCGGGAGAGAGCTGGTTCATCGCACTGGCCAGGGAGGCCGCATCCGGCTGCCGGTCCAGGGCGTTGATCAGGTCGGCCAGGTCGCCCGTGGGCAGAGTGTCGATCAGCTCCATCAGGCTGTTGCTGAGGGCGCTCTGGTTTCCGGTCAGGCCGGCCCCGGCCAGGGCCGCCGCGTAAGACTGACGGTCGGTTTCCAGAAGAATGGAGTTGGGAATCGTCTCGTCGTCCATTTCAAAGCTTAAGACCATGGAGTTGGCCGTGGCTTCGTCAAAGATGCCGTTCAGGGTGCCGGCGGTCAGCACCGTGTAGGTGGTGCCATCCTGCAGCACGCCCACCGGGGTGACCAGCAGGGTGCCGCCCTCGATGGCGGCCGTGCCTTCCACCGTCAGATGGGTGACGGCGCCGGTGTCAAACAGGGCCACTGCCGTGGTGGCGCCGGCCCCGTTGGTGTAGTCACCGGTGATGGTGGTGTGTCTCAGCTTTACGCCAAGATCAAGGGCGCCTGCGTTGACCACGTTGCCGTCAATGGTGATGCCGCCCGCACCCAGGGTGGCGCCCGCGTCAACGGTTACAGACAGGGGGCCGTCGTCATGGGGTGTCAGGTCGTCATTGAGCCACAGGGTGCCGGCCTCCACATTCACGTTGTCGTCCACGGTCACCAGGCCGTTCACCGTCCAGATGCCGTCACCGGTCTTGGCCAGGGTCTCAAAACGGATGATGTCGCCAGCCTGAACACCGGCCCCCTCAAGGGTGATGATGTCCATGCCGTCCGTGGCGTAGTCGTCGCATTTGCCGTCAATATCGCCGGTTACCGTCGATCCGGTGCGCAGGACCACCTCGTCGTTGTCCTGGCCCATGATGATGCCGCCGTCAATGGTGCCTTCGTTGATAACGGTGTCGGCATCCGGGCCGGCCATGATAAAGGGCCTGGGCCCGTCGCCCAGATCCAGGGTGCCGGAGTTGGTCAGGGTGTCCGCGCCGTCGCCCATGGTGATGGCCGCGTAACCGTCGGCGTCCTCGAGGCCGATACGGCCCATGGTGATGGTGCCGGTGTTGTCAAAGGTGTCGTTGCCCTCGCCCAGGGCAATGCCGGGATAGAGGGTCTGGCCGATGGTGATGGTGCCGGTGTTGACAAAGGTGTCATCCCCGTCACCGCTGGAACAGGCCAGGTTGATGCCCGCATCTCCGGCCTCGTTGATGGTGATGGTGCCGGAGTTGGTGAAGGTGTCGCCGCTCTGGCCCAGGCTGATGCCGCTGTTCTCGGTCCGGTCAATGGTGATGGTGCCTTCGTTGGTAAAGACATCCTCTCCATCGCCCATGGAAATACCGGCATTGCTTTCGGTCCGGTCAATGGTGATGGTGCCGGTGTTGGTCAGGGTGTCCTTGCCGGTGCCCATGGAAATACCGGCGCCGCTTTCAACCGTGCCGATGGCGATGGTGCCGCTGTTGGTGATGGTGTCCTGTCCCTCGCTCATGGCAATGGCACCGTTGTAGGTCTGGCCGATGGTGATGGTGCCAGTGTTGGTGATGGTGTCGTGGTTGTCGCTCATGATGATGCCATGCTCATCGCTTTTCACGATCTCGATGGAGCCGCTGTTGTCGATCAGGTCGTTGCCCGGTCCTCCCACGATACCGTCATATTCCGTATAACCGATGAGAAGGGTGCCGGTGTTTAGCAGGTCATCGGAGCCGGGACCCATGATGATGCCCTTATAGGCCGCGCCGATCTCGATGGTACCGGAGTTGTTCAGCACGTCGTTGTCTTTGCCCAGGGCGATGGCCCCTTCTCCGGCATACTCGCCGTAGCCGGTGGCAATAAGGATGGTGCCGGAGTTGGCGAGGGTGCTGTATCCGTCGTCGGCAAAGTGAATGGCATTGTTGTCTACGGTACCGATGGTGATGGTGCCGGAGTTGGTCAAGGAGTCAATACCACCCTCGTCACCGAAATGGATGCCCTGATACCCGGCCTCTTCGATGGTGATGGTGCCGGAGTTGGTAAAGGTGTCGGAGCCATATTCGCCCATGTTGATGCCGTTGTTTTCGGCATACCCGATGGTGATGGTGCCGGAGTTGTCAAACACATCATCACCGTATTTGCCCATGTTGATGCCCACGGTGCCGGCATCGTCGATTTTGATGGTGCCGGTGTTGGTGAAGATATCGTTATCCGTGTCCTCGTCGGCCGAGGAGCAGCCCAGGTTGATGCCCGGGGACCCGGTGTCGCCGATTTCAATGGTGCCGGCATTGGTAAACACGTCATGTCCGGCCCCCAGGCTGATGCCGGCGGTGCCGGCGTCGTCTATACGAATAGTGCCGGTGTTGTCAAAGGTGTCGTTGCCCGAGCCCATGTTTATGCCCGCGTCTCCGGCGTAACGGATGGTGATGGCGCCGGCGTTGACAAAGGTGTCGTTTCTTGGCCCGGTGTTGATGCCCGTGGTGTAGGCGTCGTTGATGGTGATGATACCGGTGGCTGTGTTGGTAAAGAGGTCGTTGTCGATGATATCGTCATCATCGTCAGGCTCTTCGGACGGGCTGCAGTCGCCGCCGCCGCCGATGTTGATGCCCCCGCCATACCCGTCATCACGGGCGCCGGCAAAATCGATGGTGATGGTGCCGGAGTTGGTGAAGGTGTCGTTGCCGTGGGCCATGGAAATGCCGCTGCGGCCGATCTCTCCCAGTGAGATGGTGCCGCTGTTGTCAAATGTGTCGGTGCCGTTGCCCATGGAGATGCCGCCGTAGTAGGTCTTTCCGATCTCGATGGTGCCGCTGTTGACAAACGTGTCGTCGTCGCAGCCAAAGGCCATGCCGTGGTCCTGGCCGGACTCCTCCAGTAAGATGGCGCCGGAGTTGGTGAAGGTGTCGTCCCCGCCGCCCATGGAGAGGGCCCCTACATTGGCGTATTCAATTTCAATGGTGCCGGAGTTGGTAAAGGTGTCATTCCCGTCAGCCATGACCACGCCGTTGGTGCCGATGTCTTCCATGGTGATGACGCCGGTGTTGGTAAAGGCGTCTATGCCGTCACCCATGGAGAAACCGGCGTTGGCGGTGGCACCGATATTCACGGTGCCGGTGTTGACAAAGGTGTCATTTCCATCCCCGGTGGAGATGCCGCACTGATCCGATTCTTCTATCGTGATGGTGCCGGCGTTTTCCATGGTGTCGCTGCCGTCGCCCGTTTCCACGGCCGGGCCGTAGGTGCTGGTGATGGCGCCCCAGTTGAAGAGCTGGTCATTACCCGGTCCCATCAGAACGGACCCGGTGATTGCAGCGCCTGCGTAGTTGTTGAGCAGGTCGTTGCCTTCGCCCATTTCCACGGCCGCCGGCCTTTCCACGCTCTCAATGCCGCCGGCGACGTAGGCCCCTGTCGCCTCGATGGTGCCGTAGTTGTTGACCACGTCGCTGTTGGCCACTCCGGCTTCATTGGGGTAGAGGTCCGGGTCGGTGCAGAAACTGATGCCGGAAACACCGGTGATGGCCCCGTAGTTGGTCACGGCGTGGTTCTGGGCGGTGGCCGCGTCGTTGTCATAGGTCACGGTGATGGCGTTGCCGCCGGTGGCGGTGATGGCGCCGTTGTTGACCACAGCGTTGTTGTCGCCGGTAAAGGTGATGGCGTCCGCCGCCGTGGTGAGGGTGGCGCCGGTGTTGACCGTGACGGTGGTGTCGTCTGCCGTGGTGATGGGGTCGGTGTTGTCCCCCCAGACCTTGATGGCGCCGGCCCCGTCATCCACGATTATGGCCGCAGCCGGACCGGAACCGAGCATCAGGCAGAGGGCCAGCAGCCCGATACCCAAGAGTGAAAACCCGTTTTGTCGTTTCATACCTTTTTCTCCTTACTGTTTTGTTTCATCTTATGGGTCGACCGGCCGGAAATCACCTGCCGCGGCCCGACTCGTATGCTGTTATCGCGTCACCGCCACGGCCCTGTTTTTTGGTTTAAAAACAGGCCGGGCCGGTGTTGATTCAAAAAATCGGTGTGAGTGTGTTGGAAAACTGTTTATCCCCCCATTCTTCTTACATTTTTCAAGCAGTTAATCTTGCCGGTATAATGAAGTTATTTTTTATCAGTCAGGGACTATAAGTGTCAAGAAAATTAAGCTGGCATCCAAATAGATTGGACACCACTTTAACATTGATTGCCCGGCGTTTTTGATGGTATGGGAACCGTGTGGCTTGAAACGCCCGCATTTTAATGAAGTTCTTTAATATCAATTTGTTATTCCATAGGAGGCCTCATGAAGTGGCTGGAGGCGAGCATTGTTTTTGAGACAGAAGACCTTTTTGCGCAGACTGCCGCTGAACTGGTGTGCAATATTTTTTATGATCTGGGTCTTTCCGGAGTGGTTACCGAGGATCCGGTGCCGGTTTCCGATCATGGGGTGCGGGGCCGCGTAATCGGATATCTGCCGGCGGGCGAGGCCCTGGAACGGGCCAGGGCCGACCTGGAACAGATGGCAGCCGGCCTGTCGGCCCGCCATCCGGTCCGGTGTACGCTTGAGTTTGCGCCCTGCGACGACCAGGACTGGGCCAACGCCTGGAAGGACCACTTTTTTGTTCAGAAGATCGGCAAAAACATCGTGGTGCGGCCCACCTGGCGGAACCATGTCCCTGAACAGGAAGAGGTGGTCATCGACCTGGATCCGGGCATGGCATTTGGCACCGGGACCCATCCCACCACGGCCATGTGCCTGGAGATGGTTGAAAAGCATTTGGCGCCGGGTATGGCCTTTCTGGATGTGGGCACCGGATCCGGCATTCTGATGATCGCGGCGAAAAAACTGGGCGCAAAAACCGTGTGGGGCGTTGACAACGATGCCGTGGCCGTAAAGATTGCAGCGGAAAATCTGAAGCGAAACGGTATTTTTGCCGATGACAACGCCTGCCGGATCATGCAGGCCGACCTGGTGGCCGGTGTGGATCGGATCTTTGACCTGGTGACGGCCAATATTCTGTCCGAGGTGATCGTGGCCCTGGCAGATGATGTGGGCCGGGTGGTTGTGCCGGGCGGCCTGCTGATCTGCTCCGGCATTATCGAACCGAAACAGGCCATGGTGGAGAAAAAGCTGACGACCTGCGGATTTGACATTGTTGAACGGAAAACCACCGACCTGTGGGTCTGCCTGGCGGCGCGTAAAAAAAATTAAAGCCCCCTGCTGCCATCTCTACTTATCCAAATCCAAATCGAAATCGGGATCGCTATCGGGATCGGGATCGGGATCGAAACCGGGCAAGGCGTGCGTCGAAATCGCTTACCGGGGCACCAGGCAGACCAGGTGAGAGGCGGGCACCAGCTCCACCTGTTGGGTCAGGACGGCCAGGTGCTTTTCAAGGGCCGTGCAGGTGGAGCTGTGGGCATGGCCGATGGCAACGGCCTTGCCGTTGCGCCGGGCCACGGCGATGAGCCGGTCGATCTGGACCTCGATGGCCGCTATATTCGGGTCGTTGTCTAAAAACACGTCCCGTTCGGTGAACGGCACCTGTAGCAGCCGGGCCGCGGGCCGGCACTGGGAGCCGGGGGTGGTGCGGCTGTCCACAAAAAAGAGGCCGCGCTTTTTTAACACCGAAAAGATCTGGTACATGCGGGCGGAGTCGGCAGTCATTTTTGATCCCATGTGGTTGTTGACACCGGCCACATGGGGAATGTCCTTCAGGTCCGTCTCCATTCGGGCGATCAGCTCATCCGGCCCCATGGATGTGAGCAGGACCCCGTCACCGGGATTGACCGTCGGATATTCGTCCGGCTCCATGGGCAGGTGAAGCATGATTTCAATGCCCTTCTGCCGGGCCGTCCGGGCGACCTCCCGGCCCCGGGGGCTGTGGGGCAGAATGGAAAAAGTCAGGGGGATTCCCAGGTTGATAAACCGGCCGGTCAGGGCCCGGTCGTAGCCCATGTCGTCGATGATGATAGCCACTTTAGGGCGGTCCGCCGGGGCATGGTCCGGTCCGCAGGGCGGGGAGTCGGGCGGGCGGTCGGTTTCCGGGTAGACTTCGAAGGGAGGGCGTTCGACCTGCGCGGCCGGCTGCCCGGCGGTCCGGTCCGGCGGGGTGTCGGGAAGAAAAACAAGGCCCACCATGGCCGCTGCCCCGATGAGCACCACCAGCAGCAGCGCCCCGGCCAGGACCTTGAGGTAATGGACCGGTGCGGAGGGGGCGGATACCGTGGCGCGTCGTTTCTTTTTCATGGGGCTTTTTGAAACGCGGGCCACTTTATTTCGAGTGCCGGGCGCTGAAGATTTCATAGGAGATCAGGGCGTCCAAAGCCCGCACGATCTGCGCATCCCGCAGCAGCAGATCCAGGTCAAGGCTGCCGTAACGGGTGTTGGTCAGATCTTCCTCTGTCTTCTTGTCGTCGGCTGCCGGCGCCTGCGTTTCATCACCGGCAGAGGCGTCTTTCATGGGCGCCGCTTCCAGATGGTTTTTCAGGTCCTTTTCCTTGAGCCGGGCCGGTTCTTTCTCATCAGCCGGCTCCAGAAGCGCGGGCTTTACCTCAATGTCCGGCACAATACCTTTGGTCTGAATGGAGGTGCCGCTGGGTGTGTAGTACCGGGCGATGGTGAACTTTATTCCCGATCCGTCGCTCAAGGGCTGTACCGTCTGCACCGATCCCTTTCCGAAGGAGGTGGTGCCGATCACCAGAGCCCGCTTATGGTCCTGCAGGGCTCCGGCCACGATCTCCGAAGCGCTGGCGCTGCCGCCGTTGATCAGCAGCACCAGGGGATAGTCGTGCCGGGTTTTGTCCGGACGAGCGTTGTAGGTACTCTCTTTTTCCCGTTCCTTGACCGAGAGAATGGTGCCTTCGTCCAGGAACAGGTCCGAGATGGCCACGGCCTGGTCCAACAGGCCTCCAGGATTGTTCCGCAGGTCAAGGATCAGGCCTTTCAGTTCGCCGCCGTTGTCGGTCTTTAATCCGGCCAGGGCGGTTTTCAGTTCATCCGTGGTGTTGGCCTGGAAATTGGTGACCCACACATAACCGTATCCCGGTTTGAGCATGGCGTGCTTGACGCTGACAATGGGAATCACGGCCCGCACCAGGTCAAAGGACATCTCTTCGGCCACCCCTTCCCGGCGAATGGTGATGGATACCGATGTCCCCTTTTCGCCCCGCATTCTTTTGACCGCCTCCCACAGCTCCATGTCCGCAGTGGGTTCGCCGTCAATGGTGGTGATGATGTCGCCGGGCTGAATGCCGGATTCAAAGGCCGGGGTCCCCTCGATGGGGGAGATCACGGTGAGCACGCCCTTGGGCATGGTGATCACGATGCCGATGCCTTCAAATTCCCCTCTGGTGTCGGACTGGAAATCCTTGAAGGCGTCGGGAGGCAGGTATTCGGAGTGGGGGTCCAGGCTTTTGACCATGCCCTGAATGGCCGCCTCAATCAGTTCCGTTGTGTCCACGGGGTCCACATACTCTTTTTCAAGGGTCTCGATGACCGAGGAGAATATCTTCAGGCTTTTGTAGGTTTCATCATTGCCGGCGGAGATGGTGCAGGAAAATCCGGCGCCGATGATCAGCAGGCAGGCCATGGTTGATGTGATCCCAAGAATTCTTATCCATCTGGACTTTTTGTTGCTCATGATTTTTGCCTTTTCTTTATGAAGCTGAAGGTGCTTTTAAAAACTGGAGTTTCTTTTTATGTAAAAAACGGGCCTTAATTTTTTAAGATTTTTTTGCACCGCAAAGGCGCAAAGAGCGCAAAACATTGTGTTTCGCATTGCGGGAAAGAGAATGTTTGCTACGTGTGGTGTTCATATTTTTCTTTGCGTCCTCTGCGTCTCTGCGGTGAATTTTAATTTTTCGAGATACGTTAAACAGGTATCAGAATACGTGCCCGTGTCAGCCGGTTTTCAGCCATTTCATGGGGTCCTCGGGGGTCCCCCGGTGCCGGACCTCAAAGTAGAGGGCCGTTCCGGTCATGGAGGCGGTCTCCCCCACCGTGGCGATCACTTCATGGGTTGCCACCGGGTCGCCTTTTTTCTTGAACAGCTCCTGGGCATGGGCATAGACCGTGTAAAAGCCGTCTCCATGGTCGAGGATGAGCATGTTGCCGTACCCCTTGAACCAGTCGGCATACAGCACCTGCCCCTGGTAAACCGCATGAATCGGCTCGCCCTGCCTGGCGGCAATGTCGATGCCGCTGCGGAAGTTGACGATGTTGAGCTCCGGGTTTTTGTATTTTCCGAACTTGCTGATGATTCTACCGTTTACCGGCATTTTCAGCAACCCCTTGAGCCGGGGAAAGCTGCCGTCCCCTTTTTCGGGGGCTCTTGCCATCTCCTCGTGAAGGGCCGCGATGGTTTTGTCAAGGTCTTTTGCCGCCTGTTTCAGGGAGGCAATGGTGGCCTGCCGCAGGGCACCCTCCTCCCGGATTCCGGCCAGCAGGCGCTGACGGCGGGCCTTTTCCTTATCCAATACCACGCGCTGCCGTTTCAGCTCATCTTCCAGAGCCTCCTTTTCGGCCTTTTCGTCATGCAGCGCCTTTGTCAGGTCCGCCAGCCGGGCCTTGTCCGACAGAAACTGTTCCAGGACGGCGGCGTCATGCTCGCAGATGCGCTCGATGTCCCGCCGGGTTTTCAGAAATGCGAACATCGACTCGGCCGACCCCAAAAGGTTCATGGCGCCCATCAGCTCCAGCTTATAGAGGGCCGTCAGGCGGCGGGCCGCCTGATGCCGGTTTTTTTCAATGCGCTGCTCAAGCACCCGGGCCGTCTTCCGGTTCTCCTCGATTTTTCGGGCCGCTGCATCAACGGCAGTGGAGATGGCGTCGATCTGCGTCTGGGAGCGGTTGAGGGACCGGTCGATGTCGTGAAGGCCGGCCACCAGCTCCACCTCCTGCTGGCCGTAGGCGGCAATCTCTTTTTTGTGGGTTTCGATTTCCCGGTCGATCTGCCGGGCCTTTTCTTTGAGCTGTTCGATCTGCCGGGCCGGGGGTGGCGGGTTTACGCGCACATAGTCGGACCGGTTCCGGATATAGCCTACCAGGTCGTTGTGGGAGACCTTGAGCCAGTCGCCGGTGTCGGCCAGCACCGTCACCTGAGCGCCCCTTTTCAGTACGCCCACACGGGTCGCGTCGCGGTCCGGGCGTGCCCGCACGTTGAGCAGGGAGGCCCGAATCTCCGCGGTCTGAACGGCCTCGCCTTGGCCGGCGGTGACCATGGCGGCCACAACCGCGCAGGCCAGAACCCCGGGGGCTACTCTTTTAAAAACTGTCGCAAGGAGATATAACATCCCAGCCATCCGGCAAACATGCTGCAGAGCAGAATGATAAAAAGGGTTTTTACGGGAATAAACTCAATGGAAAAGGCCTGGACCACGGCGTCCAGGTCGATGCTGGTGGTCAGGGCGGTAAACACCGCGTAGAGCACGGCTATCCCCATCACGGCGCCCACGGCCCCCTGAATCAGGCCCTCCAGGTAGAAGGGGGCCTTGATGAACCGGTCGGTGGCGCCTACCAGTCGCATGATTCTGAACTCTTCGTGTCTTGAGTAAAAGACCAGGCGAATGGTATTGGCCACAATGAAGACCGCGGCCAGAAAAAAGACCATGGCCATCATCACGCCGGAGAACCGGAACAGGTTCAGTACCCCGGTAAACCGCTTGAGCCAGCTCTGGCCGTATTCCACGTCGGCCACCAGGTGGCTGGACTGAATATGGATGGCCAGCATCTCAATGGTTTCCCATTTCTTCCGGGCCGGGTCGATCCAGACCTCCAGCGCATCGGGCAGGGGGTTGTGGTCCAGGTTCTCCAGCAGTGACGCCTGCCACTTCATCCGTTCCGTGAGCCGGGCCAGGGCCTCCTGTTTGTCGATGAAATGGACCTCGGTCACCCCTTCCATGCGGGAGATGTCGTTTCTCAGGGTGTCGATGTCGGCCGTGGGTATGCCATCCGCGATGTAGACAATAAGCCGGACTCCCTTTTCCCAGGTTCGGATCACCCGGGCCGCGTTGGCGGAGAAAAGGGTAAAGGTACCCACGATAAGCACCGACAGCGCGATGATGATCACGGTGACCGAGTGAAGCACCATGTTGTTTTTCAGGTCCCGCAGGGCCCGTTTCAATGCGAAAAACTTCATGATTCGGCGCCCTCTTCTTCCAGGCGTCCCCTGGAAAGGTGAATCCGGCGGGCCGGTGTGCCCCGGACCAGGTCCCTGTCGTGGGTGGCGATCAGCACCGTGGCCCCCCGGTGGTGCAGGGTGCGCAGCAGGTTCATGATGTCTTCGGCCGAATCCTCGTCCAGGCTGCCCGTGGGTTCATCGGCCAGAATGATTTTCGGGTCCCCGGCAATGGCCCGGGCAATGGTTATCTTCTGCTGCTCCCCGCCGGAAAGGCTTGGCGGGTATGCATTCATTCGGTCTTCCAGGCCAACGGCGCGCAGCACGCTGGCCACCTTCTTGGTGATCAGGGCCGGCCGGTGGCCGGCCACCTCCAGGACCAGGGAGATGTTCTCAAACACGGTCCGGTTGGGAATCAGGTTGTAGTCCTGAAAAATCACGCCGAAGAGCCGCCGCAGAAAGGGAATGCGGTCTTTTCGAATACGTGACAGGTTCATGCCGTCTACCAGGATATGGCCTTCGGAAACGGGCTCGCCCAGGTAGAGGAGCTTGAGCAGCGTGGTTTTGCCCGCCCCGCTGGCGCCGGTGACAAAGATGAACTCTCCCTGGCCGATGTCCAGGGTGATGTCGGCCAGGGCGGTCTGGGCGCCGTACCGTTTGTAGACATGAAACACGCGTATGATGGGGGCCTTTGATTCCATGAGCCTTTCTGCTTTTGCCGGTACAACCCCGGCATGGCCGTTCAAATTGCGCTATTGTCTCACATTCCGGGGCCGGAGACAAGCCCGGACCGGTTGAAATTCAAAGTGTTGTACTTTTCTTGACGGCAAGAAAAGTACCAAAAGAACCGCGCCCCGCAGCTTGGCCTGCGGCTTCCCTTGCGCAAATGTTTTTTCGGCGCGGGCAGGAACTCGCCCGCTTCGCGGTGCTCAAACAGCCTGCCCGCTTTTTCCCGAAAAAAGCATTTGCGCTCGGCTGCGCTGCAATGGGCGGGGTTGGTTCGTTTATGTCCGGTTGTTCAATAACAGACGAAGAAGGACTCCATCCAAATCGAAATCGCTATCGGGATCGGTATCGAAATCGACACCGGCTTATCGCGTGCCGGGCAAGCATCTTTTCCAACTGCATTTTGCTCTATTGTAAATTGTCTTTGACGGGTGCCACGGGCGAACCGAAGGTTGCCCGTGATTTATTCAAGACCTCTTAGCCCTCTCCTGTTTTTCCGTGTCCTTTTCCTGGCGGTAAGAAAAGTACCAAAAGAACCGCGCTCCGCAGCGGGCCTGGGTCTTTCTTGACGCTTCGGCGGTGCCGGTGATATACAGAAAAGGACAAAACCCGGGGAGGGCCGCAAGGTTTTTTCCGGTTCCCCCCTTTGCTGAATTTCGCGAAATTGCTTCTTCCTTTTTTCAGCAAAGGGGGGTTTTGTAAACCCTGAGCAAAAAGGAGGCCTGCCGTGTCCGACTGTCTGTTCTGCAAGATTGCCGCCGGTTTAATTCCCTGCGACAAGGTCTACGAGGATGACGATTACGTTGCCTTTTCCGATATCAACCCCCAGGCCCCGGTGCATATCCTGGTGGTGCCCCGTCGCCATATTCCAAAAGTGGCTGACATGACCCCGGCCGATGGCAACCTGGTGGGCGGTCTGTTTGACGTGGCGGCAAAGGTGTGCGCTGAGAAGGGGATTGCCGACTACCGGCTGGTGATCAACAACGGCACCGGGGCCGGCCAGTCGGTCTTTCATATCCATCTTCACATTCTGGCCGGCCGGGCCTTTGGCTGGCCCCCGGGGTGATGCGGAGATTGGCCCGCCCCACGCCTGCTTCCGTTTGATGCCGATGTCTGCTTTTGTGTGAACCATTTGAATGCAGACATGGCGCGGCAGGCGGCGCGGTGCCAGGGGTCAGGTTTCCAGGGGCAGCTTTTTCGTGAATTTTCCCCGGTTGTAGCATATGTAGCGGTTTTTCCGGTCTTTGGCCCTGTACATAGCCTTGTCCGCGTACTTGACCAGGTTCTCCATGGCGCTGCTGTCGTCGGGATAGACGCTGATGCCGATGCTGGTGGTGATGACGGCGATTTCGTTATTCCCGACAGGGAAGGGCCGGGAGATAGCGTCAATTACCTTCTGGGCCACCTTGGGAGGGTTCATGTTTTTCGAGTTGCTCAGAATGATGGTAAACTCGTCGCCGCCGTGGCGGCACACGTAATCGGTTTCCCGCAGCAGCCCGGTCAGGCGGAAGGCTGCCTCTTTTAAGACCCGGTCCCCGGTTTCATGGCCCCAGGTGTCGTTGACGGTCTTGAAGTTGTCCAGATCCAGGAAGAGCAGGGCGCATCGCTGGCGGAACCGTTTGGCATAGGCAATGGTTTCGCGAAGCTTTTCAAACAGGGCGCCTCTGTTGTACAGCCCGGTCAGGTGGTCGTGGGAGGCAAGGTAGAGCAGCTCTTTTTCTATCTTTTTTCGTGAGCTGACATCACGGGCAATGCCCCGGAAACCCACGATGTTGTCGTTGGCATCCCGAATAAAGGAGAGCGATGTCTCCACATAGAGCCGCTCCCCGTCTTTGCGTACCAGCTCCCAGTCAAAGGGCGTGGGCAGCTGCCCGGTTCGAAAAGCCCGGTTATAGGCACGGAACACTCTTGTGGCGGTCCGGCTGCTCATGAAACTGCGGTACCCCATGCCGAGCAGTTCGTTTCCCGTATAACCGATCATTTTCAGCATGGAGCTGTTAAAAAAGGTGATATGGCCGGAGAGGTCCACCTCAAAATACCCCTCCTCAATGCTTTCAAGAATGGTCTTGTATTTTTCTTCGCTTTTTTCGATCTCCTGGCGCAGGTGCTCCCGGCGGTTCACTTCCCGGCCGGAGAGCCAGGCCGCCTGGTGGGCGATTTGCCGCTGTTGACCGTTGTCGAGCTGAATAAAACGGGCACTGCAACGCCTGAGACACCGGTCGTCCGGCGTGCCCTCTTTTTTTATCACCCGGTCTTCGATGATGCGACAGGCGATGTTGTCTATATAGGTGTCGCTGTCGTGCATCAGCAGGTCGATCCGGGCGTCAAACCCGTCAAGAGAAGATGCGTCTCCCATATAATCAAAGGTAACCGTCTTTCTTGACAGGGACGTTATTTTTCCCATGTGGATGCGACCCTGAACAAGGGCTGCGGCTGTGCCGCTGCCCACGGCGGTCTCATGGGGGAATGGCTGTGATGTGGTTTTTTGTGCCATAACGGTATGTCTGCCTGCGCGTGTGACAGGCGTTTCCCGAGGGCGCCATAGTAGTGCGGCCGGCCCTCTTCGGCCATGTTCCGGTCAAAGGGAAGGGGAACCGTCGGGCTTTCCCCTCCATCTGTCAACAATAAAAGCAAAAAACATGCCCGAGTACGCAATTTGACAACAATAATAGTTACAGTTGTTTATGGATATTGACGGTTGCGGGCGACCCGTGTGTACCCAAAATTGTCACTTCCCCGGCGCATATTGAACCTCCCTGGCGGTGTTTTCTTTTATGGAGCTGCACCGGCGGCTGGCCATGAGGCAAAAGAAAAACCGGTGAATAACGGGCAAGCCGCCACGGTTACGCCCATCATAGGCCAGACGGTCTAAAAAGGCAATACCGGCCGGGTCAACCGTGGCGCCGGTAGGCGGCCAGGAATTTATGGGTCTCCCACTCCTCCAGCATGGCGTTGTAGGCGTGCAGAATGTCCTGGTGCCTGAGGATGCCCACCAGTTCGCCCGACGCACTGTTTTTGATTACCGGAATGTTTTCGATATCATATTTTTTTATATTTTTCAGGGCCATGGAAACCGGATCGGTTTCAGTGGCCGGCGGCACCGGCACCACCAGGTCCCCGGCGATGAGCAGGTCCACCAGTTCGTGGGTGATCAGGGCCTGGCGCACCCCCTTGAGGGGAATCACGCCCATGAGCCGGTTGTCGTCATCCACCACGCAGAGCTCCCCGTAGGCCGAGCGCAGCAGTCTCTGCAGCAGACGGTTAAAGGGCATGCGGTAGCTGACGGTTTCCACGTCGGTGACCATCAGCTGTCCCACCTTGATTTTGCCCAAAAGGTCGACGTCCCGCATGGCATCCACGTCAATGCCCTCTTTGAGCAGGGCGTGGGCGTAAACGGTCCGCTTGTTCACGTAGATCACCACGATATAGGAGATGATGGAGGCGGCCATCAGGGGCAGTACGATGCGAAAGTCCCGGGTCAGTTCAAAGACCAGAAGGATCGAGGTCAGCGGAATTGAATTGATGCCGGCCAGGACCCCGCCCATGCCCACCAGGCCGAACACCACCGGATCCAGGGAGGTGCCCAGCAGGGTATTGACCGTGGTGGCAAAGAGAAACCCGAACATCACGCCGATGCCCAGGGCCGGAGCAAAGGTGCCGCCAAAGGCCCCGGCCCTTAGAAACAGGGCCAGAAACACGATGCGAAGCAGCATCAGCCAGAGTACCATGATCGGGGCAAAGGCGTTGTTGAGCACCGCGTTCATGGTGGTATACCCGATGCCGAACAACTCGTTAAAGTGCAGCAGTACCAGGCCGAAGACAACGGCCACGGGCAACAGGCGGACAAAGGGGCTTCGGCTGCCCGGCAGCCGGTCGAACAGGTGCTTGACGGTTTTGGACGTGCCGAAGTAAAAAAGCGACATTGCGCCGCAGCATACGGCCAGCAACAGGAACCAGGGCAGATGGGCAAAATGGATGGGGGCGTAGTGCGGAATCGTGAAGATGACATCGTTGCCCAGAACCGCTCTGGAAAGGATGTCGGCCACGATGGAGGCGATGATCAGAAAGCTTAAAGCTTCGTTTTTCAGGTCATTTAACAGCACCACCTCGATGGCGAAAAAGACGCCGGCGATGGGGGCGTTGAAGACTGCGGATATGGCGGCCCCGGCCCCGGCGGCGGTGTAAATTTTGATATTTTCCCGGTTGAGCCCGAACCACTGGGAAAGGGCCGATCCCATGCCGCTGCCGATTTTGGCGGCCGGGCCTTCGGGGCCGAGGGGAGCCCCGGTGCCGATGGTCATGATGGCGGCAAACATGTGAAACAGGGTGGTTTTTAAAGGGATCACGCCGTTTTTGATGATCAGGGCCTTGATGACGCTTTCCACCCCCCGTTCTCCGGCGGTTTTCGGAAACCGTACCGTGGCAAGGGCCAGGACCAGGGCGCCTGCGACCGGCACCAGCATGATGGGATGAAGAATGCCGGGCCACAGGAGGTTGAGCCGGTCCGGAGAAAACATCAGCCGCATCTCTTCGACGACATAGTGAAAGAAGATGGCGCCGATGCCGGCCAGGGCCCCCACCAGAACGGCAAAGAGGATCTGGATCAGGTACCGGGAAATGTCCGAGGAAAAGCGAATATCGGCAAAGGCGTTCTGAAGAAACACGGGTGCCCGCAATCGCCATTTTTTTGTGGGTTGGGTCATAATGAAGGGTGGGGCCGGATACTATGTTCGGGTCTTCTCCAATTTAGTGGGTGCACAGGGGTCAAGGATTCAAGGGGTTGAGGAGCCAAGGAGTTGTTATTGAAAGATTTATCAAGGATCTGTACCTGTTTTGTTTCTGTTTTATGGTTATTAGAAAGGAAGTTGACGCATTTGTGAATAATATCCTTATTGCAATCCATAAACCGAACGTTCAGGTGTTTGTGACGTCTTTGTTTATAGTATTTCACTTGACCACTTGAACCCTTGGCCCCTTGCAAAACCATCGACTGCACTGAAAAGTATGTAAATCGTTTACTATCGCTAATCGGGGGGTAAACCCTATTTTGTTTGCCGAAAGCCGCACCCCTGAGTGGCGCAGGTCAGCACCGTTCCCTCTTTTTTAGTGGTTTTTTCCACCACAAAAGGGGCGCCGCAGTCGGGGCAGGCCATGTCAATCGGCTTGTCCCATGAGGCAAAGGTGCATTTGGGAAACCGGCTGCATCCGTAAAACACCTTGCCTCTTTTTGATTTTTTTTCCACGATATCGCCGTTGCAGCCCGGTTCCGGGCACTTGACGCCGATGGGCGCGGCATTGGCACCGGAGTTGAGGGACTGGGTGCTTTTGCAGTCCGGATAGGCCGAGCAGGCCAGAAAATCACCGTACCGGCCCTGCTTGACCACCATGGGGCTGCCGCACTTTTCGCAGGATTTTCCGTCGGCAACGGTGACATCCGGCTCCACCGGTTCCACTGTCCCCCTGTCCGTGCGGGCGTAGTTGCGGGAAAATTTGCAGTCCGGATACCCGGAGCAGGCAAGAAACGGACCGTTCTTGCCCAGTTTGATTTTGAGCTCCTTGCCGCACTCCGGGCAGGAGAGTCCGGTGTCCATGCCCACGCCCTTGACGCTGCGCATCTGGTCTTTGGCTGTCTCGATCCGCTGGGAAAAGGGACCGTAGAACCGCTCCAGCAGGCGGATCGCCTGAAGCTGGTCTGATTCAATGCGGTCCAGGTCGTTTTCCAGGTTGGCGGTAAACTCAATATCTAAAATGTTGGGAAAATTTTCCACCAGAAGATCGTTGACGATAAATCCCAGCTCCGTGGGCCGGAACGCCTTGTTGATCAGGTCCACGTATCCCTTGTCCCGAATGGTGGAGAGGATGGTGGCATAAGTACTGGGCCGGCCGATACCGTTTTCTTCCAGCTCCTTGACCAGGGAAGCTTCGGAAAAGCGCGGGGGAGGGGTGGTGAAGTGCTGTTTTGGATCCAGTTCGATGAGTTTAAGGACCTCCTTTTCATCCAGTTGCGGCAGCTTGTCCGTTTTCTCTTTTTCCGTCGCTCCGTTTTTGTCCTCTTCGGGCTGATAAAGGGCCATGAATCCGGCAAAGCGAACCGTTGAGCCGCTGACCGACAGCAGGTAATCGCCGGCGGCAATGGTGATGGTTTTCTGGTCGATCTGGGCCTCGCTCATCTGGGAGGCCACGAACCGTTTCCATATCAGGGCATAAAGGGCCATCTGGTCTTTGGACAGGTACCGTTTGACACTCTCCGGCGTGTATGAGATCCCGGTGGGCCGAATGGCTTCATGGGCGTCCTGAACCTTGTTTTTGTTGGCAAAGAATCGGGGCCGGTCCATGGCGTAGTCATTGCCGAACACGGAACGGATATGGGCCAGGGCCTCGTGGGCCGCTTCCGGGGCGATACGGGTGGAGTCGGTACGCATGTAGGTGATCAGACCCACGGGTTCCCCGGGTCCCAGGTCGATGCCTTCATATAGCTCCTGGGCCACGGCCATGGTTTTTTTGGCGGTAAACCCCAGCTTGCGAATGGCCTCCTGTTGCAGCTTGCTGGTGGTAAAGGGGGGCTGGGGGTTTCGCTTGATCGTTTTCTGAACGATTTTGTCAACGGTAAATGCCTGGCGGGAAAGTTCTTCAACGATCCGGTCGGCCTCGGCCTGGTTGCCGATGGCGATGTTCTGTGTCCCTTTTTTGACCAGCCTGGCTTCGACCCGGGGCGGATTGGACCCTTCCAGAGTGGCGGTGATCGACCAGTACTCCTGGGGGTCAAAGGCGAAAATCTCCCGTTCCCGGTCGCAGATGATGCGCACGGCAACGGACTGGACACGGCCGGCGCTCAGGCCGTTTCTCACCTTGCGCCACAGCAGCGGGGAGATCTGGTATCCCACCAGCCGGTCCAGAATACGCCGGGCCTGCTGGGCGTCGTACCGGTTCCGGTTGAGTTCCGTTGGCTCGGCCAGCCCCTTTTGAATGCCTGTTTTGGTGAGTTCGTGAAACATCACCCGGTGAAACCGGCGCCCCTTTTTCTTGAGCAGGTCGGCCACGTGAAAGGCGATGGCCTCTCCCTCCCGGTCCGGGTCCGGGGCCAGATAAATATCGTCGGCGTCGCCCACGGCGCTTTTCAAGGCCTTGATCACCTTTTGCTTGCCTTTGATGTTGACATAGTCCGGGGTAAATCCGTTGTCGATGTCAATTCCCAGCTCATGGGGCGGCAGGTCCCTCAGGTGGCCGGAAGTGGCGGTGACGCTGTAGGCGTTTCCCGTATATTTTGTAATGGTTTTGACCTTTGTCGGTGACTCGACAATGATAACCGGTTTATTCACTGCAATCCCCTTTAATCCGAATATTCATGAAACATTCGGGTTGATACAGAACCGTTTTCCCGGTTCCTGGGTTACAAGCCCTTTGATTTCCAGTTGCAGCAGGATACCTGCTGTTTTTCCCGGCGCCATGGCCGCCCTCCGGGCGATTTCGTCGATATGCACCGGGTAAGGTTCAAGGGTTTGTAACACCCGTACCTCATCCGTGTCAAGGCCGGGGGTCGGTTTTCCGACGCGCTCCTCTTTATCGGCCCGGTCCAGGGCCGTTGAAGGGCTTACAGCACCGATGGAAAGCAGAGGAGATATCTCAGAGATCACGTCCGAGGCCTTTTCCACCAGGGTCGCCCCCTGTTTGAGCAGGCCGTGGGCGCCGGTGCTTTTAAAGGAGGTGATGCTGCCCGGCACGGCAAACACCTCCCGGCCCTGCTCCATGGCCAGCCGGGCCGTTATCAGGGACCCGCTTCTGGCCGCCGCTTCCACCACGATGGTGCCCAGGGAGAGGCCGCTGATCACCCGATTGCGCATGGGAAAGTGGTGGGCGTCGGGCTCGGCAAAAAGAGGGAACTCCGAGATCACGGCCCCCTGCTCGGCGATCCGCCGGGCCAGTTCCATGTTCTCCGGCGGATAGACGCGGCACAGGCCGCTGCCCAGCACTGCGTATGTCAGGCCATTGTTGTCCAGTGCTCCGGTGTGAGCTGCGGTGTCGATGCCCCTGGCCATGCCGCTGGCGATACACAGGCCCATGGCAGCCAGTTCGCCGCTGAGCTGGGTGGCCATGGAGAGGCCGTACCGGGTGGGGTTCCGGGACCCGACAATCGATACGCATCCCGCGTCCGGCACCAGCTTTCCCCACACATAGAGGTAGGGGGGCGGGTCATGAATTTCCCGCAGCAGGGCGGGGTAACCGGGGTCGGTCAGGGGGACGATGGAAATGGCTTTCCGTGCGCAGGTCTCAAGGACCTTTTCAATACCGTCCGGCGTTTTGTGGGCGCGGATGGCCGATGCCAGGATTTCTGATATACCCTGGACCCCCAGCAGGTCGGACCGGGAAGCGGTCAGCGTTTTTTCCGGTGAGCCGAACCGGTCGATCAGTCGCTTGAACAGAAGGTTACCCACACCGGGAACGCTTTTCAGGGTAAACCAGGGGGTGAGATTTTCCATGGTGAACCGCCTTGTAATGTATCTTGATTTTTGCTGGTGATGTTGCGCTTTATCAAAATAGGCCAGGACACGTTCCGGTTCAAGAACAATCCCCTTTCCAACCGGATGCACGCTTTGCCGGGTCCGCACCACCACCGTCGTGCCCTTCGTGTTAAAAAGCGGCCTGCCTTCTGAGAAGGTTCAGTCGCTTCAACACGAAGGGCGCGAAGATCGCGAAGCACACGAAGCCGGGGTGCATGTCGACCGCTATTTTTTTTTCCACAAAAGCAGGATAGGGCTGGCAACAAAAATAGAAGAGTAGGTACCGATCCCGATGCCCACAAGCATGGCAAAGGCAAAATCATGAATGATGGTACCACCGAAGACAAACAGGGCCGCTACCACAATCAGGGTGGTGCCGGAGGTGAGCAGGGTCCGGCTCAGGGTTTCGTTGACGCTGGCGTTGATGATATCAGGCAGGGATCTGCGGGAGAGTTTTTTCAGGTTTTCCCGAATGCGGTCGAAAACGATGATGGTGTCATTCAGGGAGTAGCCGATGATGGTCAGCAGGGCCGCGATAATGGGCAGGGAGAACTCCTTTCCGGTGATGGAAAAGATGCCCACCGTGATGGCCACATCGTGAATCAGGGCAACAATGGCGCCCATGGCGTATTTGAGCTCAAGGACCCAGAAAAGGATCAGGGAGGCCATCAGGGCCACCAGGATCAGGTAGGGAATGCTGATGCCCAGCATGGAAAAGAGCCACACCGCCAGGATCAGGCCTCCGGCCACCACCCCGGCCATGACCCACTTCATTTCGAACCGGCCCGATATATAAATATTGATAAACAGCAACGAGAAAAACAGGGCCATTAAGGCCTTGCCCCGCAGGTCTTTTCCCACCTTGGGCCCCACCATCTCCACCCGGGTGATCTCCGCGGTCTGGCCGGTGGCCTCAAGCAGGGCGGTTTTCACCTTGTCTTCAAAGTCATCGCCCGATATGCCGGTCATGTCCATGGCGCTGTTGACAAGGTACTGGGCGTCCCCCTCTCTGGGATGGCCATAGGCCTGGACTGTGGAGACATCAATACCCACGGCCTTCAGGCCCGATGCGATGGTCTCGGTGCTCACCGGCGAGGCGAATTTGACCTGTACCAGGGTGCCGCCGGCAAAATCGATGCCGTACTTGGGACCGCCGTGGGCCACAAGCGAGATGATGGTGATAAGGATCATCGCCGCGGAGAACAAAAGAGCGTATTTTTGTTTTCCCACAAAGTCGATGGTGGTGCCGTCTTTGATGATTTCAAACATGCCGGTTTTATCCTTACATAAAATCTATTGTTATCTGTTTGTTAAATGCTCAGTTGTGTGACCTTGCGCCGGGTCAATATGAGATCGAATATCTGGCGGGATACCACCAGGGCCGTGAACAGGCTGGCCAGCACACCCAGGCACAGGGTGACCGCGAACCCTTTTACCGGTCCGGTGCCGAACTGGAAAAGCACCACGGCCGCGATCAGGGTGGTGATGTTGGCGTCCAGGATGGTGAGGGTGGCCCGGTCGAACCCGGCGGCCACCGCGGCCCGGGGGGTTTTGCCATCCCGGACCTCCTCACGGATTCGCTCATAGATGATGACGTTGGCGTCCACGGCCATGCCGATGGTCAGAATGATACCCGCGATACCCGGCAGGGTGAGGGTAGCGCCCAGGGCCGCCAGGCCCGCGGCGATCAGCAGAATATTGAACACCAGGGCGACGTCCGCGATCAGGCCTGCCTTGCGGTAGTAGATCGCCATGAAGAGCACCACGATCAGGCCGCCGATGTACATGGACATCAGGCCCTTGTCAATGGACTCCTTGCCCAGGGAGGGCCCCACGGTCCGCTCTTCCAGGATTTTGACCGGGGCGGGCAGGGCACCGGCCCGCAGCACAATGGCCAGGTCGTGGGCCTCGTCCATGGAGAAGCTGCCGGTGATCCGGGCCGCGCCGCCGGTGATCCGGTCCTGAATGACCGGCGCCGAATGAATATGATTGTCCAGAACAATGGCCAGCCGTTTCTTCAGGTTCTCCTCCGTGATTTTCGCGAAGATGTTGGCCCCTTTCCGGTTGAAGGTGATGGAGACATAGGGCTCGTTGTACTGGGCGTCGATCTGAACCCGTGCATCGGACAGGTCCGCGCCGGTAAGGGAGGTGCCGCGCTTGACCAGCAGGGGGGTTTTTATCGTGCGCCCGGTGTCCGGGTCGGTGGAGACTTCGTAGAGCAGCTCACTGCCCGGCGGCACCTGGCCCTTTACCGCCTTGGCCACGTCGTTTTCCTCGTCCACCAGTCGGAACTCCAGCAGGGCGGTCTTGCCGATCAGGTCCTTGGCCCGCTGGGGATCAGTGACGCCGGGCAACTGGACCAGAATCTGTCGCCTGCCCTGAATATGAATGACGGGCTCGCTGACCCCGAACTGGTCGATGCGGTTGCGAATGGTCTCCAGGGCCTGCTCCACGGCCATTTTTTTGAGGTGGTCGACCTCATCGTCGGGAAGGCTGAGCACCTGTTCCAGGGTATTGTCACGCCTGGACGAGGAGACAATGGCCAGGCCGGCAAAGTCCTTGTCAAGCACCTGCTTGAACCGTTCGATGTTCTCGTCACCCCTGGCAAGGACGGTGATTTTCTGGCCTTTTGCCGATATATCGGTGTGCCGGACCCTTTCCTTGCGCAGGGTCTCTTCAAGGTCCCGGCCGATGCCCGTGATCTGGGCCTCCACCGCCTTTTCGGTCTCCACCTCCAGGATCAGGTGCATGCCGCCCTGCAGGTCGAGCCCCAGGTTGATGGTTTTGCGCGGCCACCATTCCGGATTAAGAGTGGGCAGTACATAGATCAGGGCCGCCACCAGAACGGCCAGGGTGATGGCCTGCTTCCATTGGAAATTCTTCAATGCCGTCCATCCTTTCCCAAGAGAATCACTTCTTTTCTTTTTTGTCGGCTTTATCCGCCCTGGCAGGGGCATTGGTCTGTTTTTTTACGGCAATGCTCTGCCGGGAAACCTTGATGCGGACCTTGTCGGCGATCTCCACCGTCACGGTGTCATCGTCCACTGCGGTGAGGCGGCCGTGAATGCCGCCGTTGGTGATGACCAGGTCGTCCTTTTTCAGGCCGCTGATCATCTGCTGCTGCTCCTTGGCCTTTTTCTGCTGGGGTCGGATTAACAGAAAATAGAAGATCACGAAAATGATGATCAAAGGGGCCAGGCCCATGAAGCCGCCGCCCTGACCCTGGGGGGCGCCGCTCTGTCCCATTGCGTAAGCGATGTCTGCGAACACGATTTTCTCCTTGCTTCTGAAACGCGGTTTATCTTTTGCCGACGGACATTAAACGTCGCCGGCGGAAATCATTACTTGATGTCCTTGTGTCTGGTTATGCTCTTATAAACGATTTCATGCGAAAGCGCAAAGAATTCATCTGTTCCGGAAAACGAAAAATTTTCCAGGGCCATGCGGTTATCAAAAAAGCCCCCCGGCATATCGAAGAAAAAGCCGCGATCCGGAAGCCGGTCCGGCGCCGGTGGTGGACGGACGGCTGTTCCCGGCCGGGAGGGGTTACGATGCCTCTGTGTCCCCGTCGGCGGAGCCGGCCGGCTTGCTCTCAAACCGGATGGTGCTTTCCCCCAGGTGCATGGCCATATCCCCGGTGATGGTGATGGCCAGGTCCCGGCGGGCCTCCAGCTCCAGCAGTTCGCTGCGCTTTTTGTTGAGCAGGTAATCGGCCACCACCGCCGGCACCGTGGCGGTGACGGCCACGCCCCGGTGTTTGAGGGACTCCAGCCGAAGCCGCCGCAGTACGTTGATGCCCAGTTTTTCCGTGGCCATGACATAGCCCCGGCCCCCGCAGTGGCTGCACGTCACCATGCTGGAGGTTTCGATGGACTGCCGGAGCCGCTGCCGGGACATTTCCAGCAGCCCGAACTTGGAAATTTTTCCCTCGTCGGTTCGGGCCTTGTCGTCCTTGAGATGGGCCTTGAGGGCCCGCTCCACGGCGGCGTTGTTCTTTCTCGGCTTCATGTCAATAAAGTCGATGACGATCAGTCCGCCCATGTCCCGGAGCCGCAGCTGCCGGGCGATCTCTTCTGCGGCCTCCAGGTTGGTCTGCAGGGCCGTCTCTTCAATGGAGTGCTTCTGCCGGGACTTGCCGGAGTTGACGTCAATGGAGACCAGGGCCTCGGTCTGGGTCAGAACGATGGAGCCGCCAGAGGGGAGCTGGACCCGGTTTTCAAAAATCGATTCGATCTGGCTTTCCAGTTCATGTTTGGTGAAGATGGGCTTGGCGCCCTGGTAGAGCCTGACGATTTTGGCGTGTTTGGGCGAGACCAGGGCCACGAAATCCTTGACCTCCTGGTAGACCGCCGGCTCGTCGATGAGAATCTCCTGAATATCGGCGGTCAGGTAGTCGCGGATGGCCCGGACCGCAAAATCCCGCTCCTTGTGAATGGCGGCCGGCGCCTTCTGATTCATGCCCTCTTTTTTGATGGTTTTCCACAGCCGCATGAGGTAGCTCAGGTCCTTGGCGATAACGGTCTTGGCGGCCCCTTTTGCCGCGGTACGAAGAATGACACCGAAGTTTTCGGGCACCCGGAGCCCGTTTACGATTTCCTTGAGCCGTTTGCGCTCCTCTTCTTCTTCGATCTGCTTGGAGACTCCCTTGGTGACGCTGCCCGGCATCAGCACGCAGAAGCGGCCCGGAATGGAAAGAAAGGTGGTAAGGGCCGCACCCTTGTGCATGATCGGGTCCTTGACCACCTGCACCAACATCTCCTGGCCCGGCTTGATCAGGTCCCGAATGGAGCCGTCCACTTTGCTGTCCTGAAAATAGTCGGTGTGAATGTCGTGCTTCTGAAGAAATCCGTGCCGCTCCTCTCCGTAATCCACGAACACCGCCTGAAGGCTCGGCTCCACCCGCGCCACCAGGCCCTTGTAGATGTTGCTTTTCGTGGTGACCCGGGAGGTGGTTTCCAGGTGAAATTCGCAGAGCCGGTTGTCCTTGACCCTGGCGATGCGGCACTCTTCGGTGTCAACGGCGTTGATAAGGATTTTGTCCGTCATGGGGTGATGTCCTGTGTGTGTTCGGTTGATTGCGGATGAAGCGATGTCGCCGTGTTTTTTGATTTATAATGTACTGATAGCCAGATAAATAGTGGATTGACGGAGTCAAGTCAATGGTTTTTCACGTTGACGGCCGGGCGTGTGCCATTTATCGGCATTTGGGCCAGCCTGAATATTTCATGAAATATTCGGGTTAAGGTTACGGTTGATTTTTTCCGGCGCTTGGTGATAATGGAGAAACATTGCCGGCCGGGCGCGCCTGCCTCGAAAAGGCGCTCTGTCGGCCGGTGTTTTCGAACGCGGTGGAGCAGACCGCGATAACAGCGCCTGATGCGCAGGCACAGGCGAACATAAAAAGGGTGTGTTGTAATGAGCGGCATCAGCGATACCTATCGGCCCGAGGAGATTGAGGCCAGATGGCAGGAGGTCTGGAACAGAACCGCTATCTTCCGGGCCGCGGAAGACGGAAAAAAAGAGAAGTATTACCTGTTTGAGATGTTCCCCTATCCGTCGGGCCGGATTCACATGGGCCATGTGAGAAACTACACCATCGGCGACGTGGTGGCCCGTTATAAAATGATGAAGGGGTTTAACGTGCTTCACCCCATGGGATGGGACGCCTTCGGCATGCCGGCGGAAAACGCGGCCATTGCCAACAACACCCACCCGGCCCGGTGGACCCGGGAGAACATTGCCTACATGCGGGCACAGTTGAAGCGGATGGGGCTCAGTTATGACTGGGACCGGGAGGTCGCCACCTGCGACCCCGATTATTACCGGTGGGAGCAGTGGCTTTTTGTCAAAATGTATGAAAAGGGCATGGTCTACCGGAAGGACGCCTATGTCAACTGGTGCGACACCTGCGCCACGGTGCTGGCCAACGAACAGGTGGAGGCCGGGGCGTGCTGGCGGTGCGGCCATGCCGTGAGGCAGAAAAAGCTGGCCCAGTGGTTTTTTCGCATCACCGATTATGCCGAAGACCTGCTGGTTTACTGCGACCGGCTCCCCGGCTGGCCGGAGCGGGTTACCACCATGCAGAAAAACTGGATCGGCAAGAGTGTGGGCGCCGAGATCCGTTTTCCGGTAAAGGATAGCGATATTCAGATTCCGGTCTTTACCACCCGGCAGGACACTTTGTTCGGGGCCACTTTTCTCTGTCTGGCACCGGAACACCCCCTGGTGACGCAGCTTTCCGAGGGTACAAAACAGGAGGCGGCGGTCAACGCCTTTGTGGAGAAGATGACCCTTACCGACCGCACCAGCAAGGCGGTGGAGTCTTATGCAAAGGAGGGCGTTTTCACCGGCGCCTTTTGCGTCAACCCGGTCACCGGCCGGTCCATGCCGATTTATACCGCCAACTTCGCCCTGATGGAGTACGGCACCGGCGCGGTCATGAGCGTGCCGGCCCACGACCAGCGCGATTTCGAGTTTGCCAAAAAATACGGCCTGGACATCGTGGTGGTGGTCAATCCGGCGGATGCCGACCTGGCTGCTGAAACCATGACCGAAGCCTATGCCGGCCGGGGCGTGATGGTCAATTCCGGCCCCTTTGACGGCATTGACAGCGTGGCGGCCCTGGACGCGATTGCCGACCATCTTGAGCAGAAGGGCATCGGCAAAAAAACCGTCAGTTTCCGGCTGCGGGACTGGGGCATCTCCCGGCAGCGGTACTGGGGGGCCCCCATTCCCATGATTCACTGCGACGCCTGCGGCATCGTGCCGGTTCCCGAGGCCGACCTGCCCGTGGTGCTGCCCGAGGATGCTGACCTTCTGGAAGGGGGCCGGTCCCCGCTGCCGGTGCTGGAATCCTTTGTATCGGCCGTCTGCCCCACGTGCGGGAAAAAGGCCCGGCGGGAGACCGACACCATGGACACCTTTGTGGATTCGTCATGGTATTACCTGCGCTACTGCAGCCCGGCATGCGATCACGCCATGTTTGACCCGGCGGCGGTGCGGTACTGGATGCCGGCGGACCAGTATATCGGCGGCGTGGAGCATGCGATCCTCCACCTGCTTTACTCCCGCTATTTTACTCGTGTGCTCCACGACCTGAACCTGGTGGACTTCAAGGAGCCCTTTACTCGGCTGCTGACCCAGGGCATGGTCTGCAAAGAGACCTACGCCTGCAAAGTCCACGGGTTTTTGTACCCGGAAGAGGTTGGAAAGACCGGCACAGGGGAACTGGTGTGCAGCAAGTGTGAAGGCCCGGTGACCGTGGGGCGGGTGGAAAAGATGTCCAAGTCAAAAAAGAACGTGATCGACCCCAACTTTTTGCTGGACAAATACGGGGCCGACGTGACCCGGCTTTTCTGCCTGTTTGCCTCGCCCCCGGAAAAGGGCCTGGAGTGGAGCGATCAGGGCGTGGAGGGGTCCTACCGGTTTTTAAACCGGGTGTGGCGGTTTTTCATGGAGTGGATGGATGCCATTGACGGCGTGGCCCCTTATGAAGGCGATGTGGCGGTACTGCCCGATGCCCTGCAGGGGCTCTACCGCAAGACCCATCAGACCATTCGAAAAGTCACGGCGGATATTGAGGAGCGGTTTCATTTCAACACCGCCATCAGCGCGATCATGGAACTGGTCAATGAGATGTACACCATTACCGACCGTCAGGACCCGACGGCCCGACAGGTGGTGCGGCATGCCGCTGAAACCGTTGGCTTGCTACTCTCTCCCATCGTGCCCCACCTTTGCGAGGAGCTCTGGGCCGGCCTGGGCCACACGGAAAGCATCCTGCGTCACCCCTGGCCCGCATTCTCTCCCGAGGCCGCCGCCGAACAGGAACTCCTGGTGGTGGTCCAGGTCAACGGCAAGCTGCGGGACCGATTTACCGCGCCGGCGGATGCCGACGTCAAAACCCTTGAGGCAAAGGCCTTGGCCTGTGAGCAGGCACAGAAGTTCGTGGCCGGCAAGCCGGTCCGAAAGGTGGTCGTGGTCCCGGGGAAGCTGGTGAATATCGTGGTCTAGTTCGGATTAAAAAACTTAAACAGCAATATTCATAAATCTTACTCGTGATCGTACTCGTAATCCTGATCGAAAAAACACGATTACGAGCACGAGCAAGATTGAAGGAAGAAATGTTATGAGAGCCCCCTGTTCCCCGGTGTGTGTGGTGATGCTCTGCCTGCTTTCGGCCGCAGTCTGCCATTTTGTCGGATGCGGGTACCGGCTGGCGGGAAGCGGGACGATGCCCGGCGGCATCGGGTCGGTCTGCGTGGTGGTTTTTGAAAATCGCACATCCAGGGCCGATGCGGGCAGCATCTTTTCAAACGGCCTGGTGTATGAATTTACCCGGCGGGGCGGCATGGCCCTGGCGGGGGAGACCGAGGCGGAGGCCCGGCTGACCGGAGTGGTCGTTTCTCTTGCCACCGATACGATTACGCACCGGGACCGGTATGCCTCTGACGAGATGCAAGTGCGGGCCGTGCTGGATGTTCAACTGGTATCCCGGCACGGCGAGGTGCTGTGGTCGGCCAAAGGCGTGGCGGGCAAGGAGACCTATGAAGTGGCCGGGGATGGGGCCTACCTGACCGAGGAAAACAAGAAAGCCGCAATCATGCGGCTTTCGGAAAAAATGGCGGAAACCATCTATAACCGGATGACGGCCGATTTCTGACCGTGGGCCGGTTTTCGTGTTATTTTGCGGCGGCGTTTACCCGCCGGGTGAGGCGGGAGATTTTCCGGGACGCGGTTTTTTTGTGGATGGTGCCTTTGGCCGCTGTCTGGTCAAACAGCTTCTGGGCCGCCAGCAGCGTGGCTTTTGCGTCTTCCGCCGCACCGTCCGCCACCAGGGCGTCCACCTTCTTGGTGATGGTTTTCAAAGCGGTTTTCCGGGACTTGTTCCGCGTGTTCCGCGCAATGTCCTGTTTTGCCCGTTTTAATGATGATTTATGATTCGCCAATGTCGTCTCTCCTTCAGAAATAAAAGTCTTCAAGAATTTAAATTTGCTATTATGCATCGGTAAGTTGGTGCTTGTCAATCTAAATTTTCCCTTTTTTACCCTTTCGGTTTGCGTTATAGTGGCAGCGTATGTTACTCGCGGTGTCTGTGTGCCGGGCCGTCCCCCCGGCACGAAATTTGGGAGATCGGTATTAAAGATGAGCCGTACGCCTCTTCGTCCTGTTAAGCGTGTCCTGCTGATATTTCCCCCCATGTATGACGCCATCCTTTTTGCCGATACCATGGCCTGCCCACCCATGGGCATTGCGTCCCTGGCTTCCTATATCCGTGACGTGGTGGATGTGACCTTGCTGGACTGCCTGGCCGAGGGATACTGGCAGCGCCAACCGGTGAACAACCACATCATGAAGGTCGGTCTTCAAGACGATGAGATACTGGAACGGATTCGTTCCTATGGGCCTGACATGGTTGGTATTTCCTGCATTTTTTCCAATCAGTTTGCCTGCGTGAGGGACTTGAGTCGGAAAATCCGGCAGGAGATCGACCGGGAGATGGTGATCGTTACCGGCGGCACCCATCCATCGTTTCTGCCGGAGCAGACCCTGTCGGAGACCGATGTGGACTACGTGGTGTTGGGCGAGGGGGAACTGGGGTTAAAACAGATTATCGAGGCCCACAACAGCGGGGGCCGTATTGAAGATATCGACGGTATCGCCTTTAGAACCCTTGACGATATTCAGGTCAACCCCCGGACCAAATGGATTCAGGATTTGGACACGCTGCCCTTTCCCGCCAGAGACCTTCTGCCCATGGAAATATATTTCAAAATTCGACAGCCCATGGGGTTGCACTGGCGAAAAGCGAGAAACACGCCCATTGTGTCCAGCCGGGGGTGCCCCTTCGGCTGCCCTTTCTGCTCCTCTCATCTCCACTGGGGCAGCCGCTTCCGCAAACGGTCCGCAGAAAACGTACTGGCCGAGATCGAACATTTGAAAAGCCGGTACGATATTCAGGAACTCAAGTGGCAGGACGACAACCTCACCGCGGACAGGAACCGGGCAAAGGCGATTTTTCAAGGTATGATCGACCGGGGGCTTGCCATGCCCTGGAACACGCCCAACGGCATTGCCCTCTGGACCCTGGATGAAGGGATGCTGGACCTGATGAAAAAAAGCGGGTGTTTTGAGATCACCCTGGCCGTGGAATCCGGGGATCCGGTGTCGTTTGAGCGATATGTCCGCAAGCCCTTTACCCTGGACAAGGCCCTGCAGGTGGCCCGCATGGCCAGGGATCGGCGCATCACCACAGTGGCCTATTTCATCGTGGGGTTTCCTGGTGAAACCCTGGAACAGGTCAAGACCTCCATGCGGTTTGCCCTGGAACTGGGTTGTGACTATCTGGCGCCATTCGTCTTCAATCCGCTTCCCGGGTCGGAACTGTGGCGGGAGTGCCTGGAAAAGGGATTTATATCCGATCATTTTCATTATGAGGAGGCGAACAGTTACTACGTGCCCGGCGCCGTCGTATATGCCGAGTCCAGAAACAGTGACTCCGGCATTATTGATGACATAAATTATGTCCAGGGCATGGCCTATCTGCGTAATCTGGCCAGGCTCCCCTTTCGAAATCCTAAAGAGTTTATGGCGGTTTATGGACGCAAAATTTTTGTCACCCCATGGTTCTGGGTTGATTTTCTCAGAGTGATCTGGAGCAACAGGGGTATCCTGGTCAACGGTATAAAAAAGCTGGGGCTGTTTGTAAGAAGGAATACATAGATGGCGGATGCTTCAAGACCCCTGCGTCCCATTCGGCGGGTGATGCTGATCTTTCCGCCCATGTATGATGTCAAGCTCATCGATACCATGGTGGTGCCGCCCATGGGCATTGCCTGTCTGGGGGCCTATATTCGGGACATGGTGGATGTCACCCTGCTGGACTGCGTGGCCGAGGGGTATCGGCAGGCCGCGCCGGTCAACCGGGAGGTGGAACTGGTGGGCCTTTCCGCGGACGAGATTCTCGCCCGAATCCGGGCCTGCGCGCCCGACATGGTGGGCATCTCCTGCATTTTTTCCGGTCAGATCGCCTGCGTGGAACAGCTCAGCCGTCGTATTCGAAAAGAGATCGACCCTGAGATGGTGATCGCCACCGGCGGCACCCACCCCTCTTTTCTGCCGGAGCAGACCCTGTCCCGGACCGAGGTGAATTACGTGGTTCTGGGGGAGGGCGAACTGGGGTTGAAACAGATTCTCGAAGCCCACAACAGCGGCGGCCGAATCGACGAAATCGACGGCATCGCCTTTCGCACCGAAAACGGCGTTCGAGTCAACCCTCGCACCACCTGGATTGAAGACCTGGATACCCTCCCTCTCCCGGCCCGGGATCTGTTGCCCATGGAGACCTATTTTTCCGCCCGTCTGCCCATGGGGTTTCACTGGCGAAAAACCCGCAACACCCCTATTGTGTCCAGCCGGGGGTGCCCCTTCGGCTGTCCGTTCTGCTCCTCCTGGCGCCACTGGGGCCAGCGGTTCCGCAAAAGATCCGCCGAAAACGTGCTGGCCGAAATCGAACACCTGAAAAGCCGGTACAACATTCAGGAGTTAAAGTGGCAGGACGATAACCTTACCGCGGACAGAAACCGGGCAAAGGCGATCTTTTCGGGCATGATCGACCGGGGGCTTGCCATGCCGTGGAACACGCCCAACGGCATCGCCCTCTGGACTCTGGATGAAGAAATGCTGGACCTGATGAAAAAGAGCGGGTGTTTTGAAATTACTCTGGCCGTGGAGTCCGGGGATCCGGCCTCCTTTGAAAAATATGTACGCAAACCGTTTACCCTGGACGCGGCAAAGCGGATCGCCGGTCTGGCCCGGGAGAGGGGGATCGCCACGGTAGCCTATTTTATTCTCGGGTTTCCCGGCGAGACCATCGACCAGATTAAAAATTCCATGCGCTACGCCCTGGACCTGGGCGTGGATTATCTTTCCCCCTTTGTTTATACACCGCTGCCCGGCTCCGATCTGTGGCAGCAGTGCGTGGAAACGGGCCTGGTCACCGATGGCTACTCTTACAAGGATGCCAATAATTTTTTCAAGCCTGATTTTAATACCCAGCTTTTTGATATTGACGAGGTGTATCGCCTTCAGGGCCGGGCCTACCTGACCAATCTGGCAAAGCTTCCCTTTCGTAACCCGGTCGAATTTCTGGCATGGTACAGCCGGCGTCTGGTTTTTCGGCCGGTTTTTCTGCGTGATTTCTTTCAAAATCTCTGGAAGTTCCGCATGCAGGTGTTCGGCGGGAATGGTGTGGGCCGGGCCGGCGACCGGGAGGCGGGACAATGACCGTTTCCGCATTGCGGCCCGTCAGGCGGGTGATGCTGGTTTTTCCGCCCATGCACGACATTCGCCACGTGGATACCATGGTCTGCCCGCCCATGGGCATCGCCTCCCTGGCCGCCCACATTCGGGACCGGGTGGAGGTGGGATTGCTGGACTGCCTGGCAGAAAACGGCGCCCGCCGGGTGGCGATCAGCGAAAAGATCGAGCGGGTGGGCCTGCCCTATGACGATATTCTGGCCCGTATCCGTGCGTTTGCACCGGACATGGTGGGGCTCTCCTGTATTTTTTCCAGCCAGTTCGGCTGCGTAACGGAGATCGCCCGTCGGGTCAAGCAGGAGATCGACCCGGAGATGATTGTTGTGACCGGCGGCACGCACCCCTCTTTTCTGCCGGGAATGACCCTGGCAAACTCTTACATCGACTACGTGGTGCTGGGGGAGGGGGAGCTGGGGCTGGAACAGATCATTGAAGCCCACAACAGCGGCGGCCGGATCGGCGATATCGACGGCATTGCCTTTCGCACTGAAAGCGGGGTCCGGGTCAATCCTCGCACCACCTGGATAGAGGACCTGGATGTGCTTCCCCTTCCGGCCAGAGATCTTCTGCCCATGGAAAACTATTTTGCGGCAACGGTGCCCATGGGTCTGCACTGGCGAAAAAAGAGAAACACGCCCATCGTGTCCAGCCGGGGATGCCCCTTTGGCTGTCCGTTCTGCTCCTCCCACCTTCACTGGGGCAAACGGTTCCGTAAGCGGTCCGCCGAAAACGTCCTGGCCGAAATCGAACACCTGAAAACCCGGTACAACATTCAGGAGTTAAAGTGGCAGGACGATAACCTTACCGCGGACCGAAACCGGGCAAAGGCGATCTTTTCAGGTATGATCGACAGGGGGCTTGCCATGCCGTGGAACACGCCCAACGGCATTGCCCTCTGGACTCTGGATGCGGAGATGCTGGACCTGATGAAAAAAAGCGGCTGCTATGAGTTGACCCTGGCCATCGAGTCCGGAGATCCGCTTTCGTTTGCGCGGTATGTGCGCAAGCCCTTTACCCTGGACCGGGCCAGAGAGACGGCCGTCCTGGCCCGGCGGGCAGGCATTGCCACGGTGGCCTATTTTATCATCGGGTTTCCAGGCGAGACCCTGACACAGATTGAAAATTCCATGCGGTACGCGCTTTTACTGGGGGCGGATTACCTGGTGCCCTTTATCTACAACCCCCTTCCCGGCTCCGAGCTGTGGCAACGGTGCGCAGACGAGGGCCTTATATCCGCCACCTACGCCTACGAGGGGGGAAACAATTATTTTCAATCCGACTTGAACGGCGCCGATTTTACCAGCAAGGATCTGCGGCGCATTCAGAGCCTGACCTATTTTAAGAACCTGTTGCGCCTGCCGTTTCGCAATCCCCGGGAATTTGTCGCCTGGTACAGCCGCCAGCTGGTTGCCCACCCTGATTTTTTAAGGACCTTTTTCCTTCATGTGCGCCAGACGCTTTTGCGGCAGTAACTCCCATTTCATTTCAAAAAACGCCAAGTGTTATTGCGAGGAGCGAAAGTGACGAAGCAATCTTTTTCGCATATGGACAAGATTGCTTCGCTTCGCAATGACCCCTGTTTTATTCCGGCCGTTTCCAGTCCGCCGGATAGTGATGGTACGTTGTTCTCGGCTGAATAACGTCGCTGAACAGGGCATTGGCCCCCTTGCGAGCCGTGCCCATGGGAAAGGCGGCCAGAGCCACGCTTTTTTCAAAGGCGGTCAGCCGGCCCACCATGAGTTCCACGTCCTTTCGAATATCCCGGATCACGGCGCGCAGTTTTTCGTCCGGCGCCAGCAGCTCCATGTCGTAAAGGACGCTTTTGTAGAACCACATCCGTTTTTCAATGAGCCGTGCCCGCTTTTCAAGCGGGGCGGAGCCCGACCCCCTAAAAGAGAGGTACCCGCGCAGGGTGGTGTGAATCAGCCGGGCCAGGCCCGGGCCCAGTTCGTAGAACTCTTTTAAGTAGGCCCCGCGCTGAATCTGTTCGGCCTGGTGAAGGGAAAACCGGGGATGGAAAAACCAGGGCTGTTTAAAAGCGTGGCACTCTTCGTAGGGAATACCCTCCAGCATTCTGTTTTCCCGGCTCAGCCTTTCGTAAAGGGGTGTACCGGGCACGGGTGAGAGGTGGGCGAACTGGCTGAAGGCGGGCCGGGCCGCGATGTGATCGTCGATCTCTTCCCGGATGTTTTCCGGGGTATGGCAGTCCAGAAGCAGAATGGAGGAGAGAATCACGCGCACGCCCCATCGTCCGAGTTCGTCCACCAGGGTCTTCATGTCCGCGCCGGCGTTCTTGGCATAGGTCTGGAATTTGCTTTCCCGGCCGATCCACAGGGTGTCGACGCCCATTTCGGCAATTTCCTTGGGATCAAACCGGAGCAGGGCGTCGGCCGACCCGAAGGTGCCGTAAGAATAGGGCTTTTCATGCCTGACCATCAGGTCTCGAAGCGATTTTGCCCTTTTTACATGGGCGGTAAAGTTGTCGTCCCCCACCAGGCCCATGGCCACGGTGTGGTAGCGTCGCTCCAGCCGGACCATCTCCTTAAAGACATCCTCCCCCGTATCCAGGAGAATATGGTGCTTTTGTCCGAAGAAATGGGTGGTGGAGCAGAAGTCGCATCCCCGGTTGCAGCCCAGGGCCGTCACCAGACAAGGGAGGTAGCTGTTTGTGGGAATGCCCAGCACCTGGAGGGTCCGGTTGCCCACATCCGGATGGACAAAGTCAAAGTCAGGGGAAAACCCCAGCAGCTCGCGCACGAACCGAATGCCCTCGCCGATGCAGACATGATCCACCTCGACGGTTTTTTCAAGATCGGGGAGCATGGCGACAAACCCGCCGATAATAATTTTGCTTTGCGGCGCATGTTCGCGGATCGCCTCGGTCATACGCTTGACCTTGTAAAAATTGGGAATGATGGAGCCGATGCCCACATAGTCATACCCCTTTTTTATTTCCGCGATAAACCGGGGCCATGTAGGAAAGTCAAGAACGGTGACATCAGCCGGCACGTTGGCCCCGATCAGGTGAAGGCCGTAGGTGGGGTAGTGAATACGGGGGGAGTAGATGCCCTGGAAATGGGTGATCTGGTTGTGAAACAGCTCGGGAATGGACTCCTTGCGACTGTAAATGTTGTCAATGGCAAACGGTTTGAATGCGCCGGTCAGCAGCAGCCTGGGTTGTCTTGTCACTTTCTCGGATCCTTGCGCTTTACCGGTGGTTGGTTCCCGGCGTCATGGGGTGTGCCTGATTTTTTCATTTTGGGTGGCGCGGCTCAGCCCGGATATTTTATACAGGACAGAATTTTCAATAACTGAAATTCACCGCAAAGACGCAGAGGACGCAAAGAAAAATATAGGCGCTGCGCGTAAAAAATAATCGTTTTTCGGGAACCAAAACATTATACTTTGCGCTCTTTGCGTCTTTGTGGTGCAAACAAAGCAGCCAAAAGTTAAACTCCATTTTTGTGTATAAGAAGAGCCCCCCTTTTGAGAGGTCCCCATAAAATTGGTATGAAATGTTCATGTCAGGTCCATACGCCGGGTATGGCGGTGCCGCATGCGGCGCACCGGCCGTTTTCCATGCCCGGCAGCGTCACGTTGTAACCCCGGCGGAAAATCAGCATGTGGTTGCAGTTGTGGCACCGGGTGTGAACCCCTTCATGGTCCGGCACGTTGCCCACGTAAACATAGCGGATACCGGCGCATCTGGCAAGGTTTCGGAACCGGGTCAGGGTCTCCACCGGGGTGGGGGCAAGGCGGTTGAGCCGGTACTGGGGGAAAAAGCGGAGCAGGTGCAGGGGGTGGTCAGGCCCCAGTGCCTCGAGAATCCATGCGCACATCCGCCGGAACAGGGCCGTGTCGTCGGTGTATCCCGGCACCACCAGGTGGGTGACTTCCAGGTGGACCCCTTGCCGGTGCAGGGTTTCAAGGGTGTCGAGCACCGGGGCCAGCCGGCCGCCGTTGAGCTTTCGGTAGAGGGCGTCGTCAAAGGATTTTAAGTTGATGTTGGCCCCGTCGATCACGTCGCACAGGGCCGAAAGCGGGTTTCTGCTGATGTACCCGTTGGAGATCAGAAGGCTTTTGATGCCTTGTTTTCTGGCCAGTCGCGCGGTGTCGTACATGTATTCAAAAAAGGTGATTGCCTCTGAATAGGTGTAGGCAATGGACGCGGCGCCTGACTGCCCGACCGCCTGGACCACGCCGTCGGGAAACAGTTCGTAGTGGCGCAGCGCTTCCGGGGCTGCCTGGGAGATCTCCCAGTTCTGGCAGTTGAGGCACCGGAAGTTGCACCCGGCCCCGGCAATGGAAAAAGCCGTGGTCTGGGGCAGAAAATGGAAAAGCGGTTTTTTTTCAACCGGGTCGACATTGATCGAACAAGGATTGCCGTAGACCAGGGAGTAGAGAACCCCGTCGATATTGACCCTGGAGCGGCACAGGCCCCGGTCTCCCGGCAAAAGCCGGCACCCGTGGGGACAGATGGCGCAGGTGACGCTTCGGTCGGCATGTTTTATGTAGTCAAATGCCTCGACAGACCATTTCCAGGGATTTTTCGGCGCGCTGTTTTTAAACACCGATCCCGTGATATCGGCAGGACCGGCGGCCCATCGGGTCTTTTTCCCCCACAGGTCAAATCCCGCCGACGGGCCGGGAAAGCAGAGCAGGACCGCGCTTGTCATGCCCGCGGCCAGAAATTCACGCCGGGTGATCTGTTTCATGATGGATGCCCGCTACAATCATGCTGATCAGTTTCAATGCAACCAGGGCCATGGCCGTGCCGGCCACGCCGAACCGGGGAATCAGCAGCGTGCTGGCGGCCAGTGCCCCGAAGGCGGCGCCCACCAGGTCGGCTGAAAAGGCGTTGACGGCAAGCTTATGGGTGTCGCCGAACCGTTGAAGAATGGCGGCAAACTGGAATCCGCAGGCCCAGGAAACAGCAACGCCGAACACCAGGTAGGCCCAGGGGCCGAGGGACGCCTTCATGCCGTAAAGCAGCAGGACAAACCCTCCCACCAGCACGATCAGCAGGGCGTCCAGTCCAAGAATCGTTGTCTTTGACCGTTGTTGCAGGCGCTGTCCCATCCATGCGCCGGGCAGTAACCCGGCCAGAAACACCGTCACCAGCAGGCCGATTTGAAAGTAAATATAGCCGAAAAAGATCTGGAAGGCAAAGATGGCCAGAATCTCGGCGGCCATGTGAACAAAGCCGTTGGAAAAGAGCACCACTTCACCGGCCGAGGCCCGGACCAGCCAGAGGGCCAGCACCAGGCCGGCGGCCAGGAAGAAGGGCGCCGGAGACTGGCCGAACAGGGAAAACCACCGGGCAAACATCTGTTGCATCAGGACCGGGGAAAGGTCGGTGTTGACAGGGGCCGCGGGATTGAGAAGGGCGGAGAGGCCGGCGATTCGCAGGGGCGTGACCGTGCCGTGAAAATATCCTGATATATGGACCGTGGGAACCCCTTTTTTTTCAAGACGTGCTGGAATGTCCAGGGTCACGGGCCGGTTTGAACAGAGGAAAAAGGTCTTGCCGCCGGGCACCAGGGCCACGTGGGCAAAGACACGGGCCGCCGTGTTGTAGACCGTTGAGAGCTTTTGCCGGTCAGCATCGGCCACGTAGGCGTCAAACCCCTCCATGGCAAAGGCCAGGACCCCGCCGGGGGCCAGCCGCTGACGGGCTTGGACAAAAAACGATTCGGTGTAAAACCGGTTGAGCTGAAACGTGTCGGGTTCGGGAAGGCAGACGATAATGGCGTCATAGGCCGGTCCCGGACCGGCCAGCATTCGCCGGGCATCCTGGTGAATCACGGTTACGTTGGGAAAGGGGGAGATCAGCCCGAACCGGAACATGGCGCCGGCCACCGCCGGGTCCAGCTCCACGTAGTCGATATGGCCGGGCCGGTGTTTCTGAATTTCGCGGAGAATGCCCGGCAGGGCCGACACCAGCAGCACCCGGCCGGGCGCGTCAATCTGGGCCAGGGGATAGTGGGCCATCTCCTCGGCGGCCTGGGGATCGTGGGCGCCGGCCACGGGCCGTCCGTCCAGGAAAAGGGTATGCTGAAGCTGGCGGCGGGTAACCACGATGCGGCCGTAGCGGGACTCTTTGTAATGCACGATCTCGCCCTGGCCCGGCGCCAGAGAGGCCTGTTCAACGGCCAGGCCGGCCAGCAGAACGAGGGCCGCGGCACCGGCCCCCGCAAGGGTGGCCGGCCGGATTTGTCTTGTCGTGGTAAAAAGCCAGAGGGCGGCGATCAGCAGGGGAAACCCCGTGATCACCAGGGCCGTCATGGGCGTTGTCAGAAAAACCAGGACAAAGGAAAAAAGAGCGCCGCCGGCCACGTCCCCGATGTTGTCGGTCATGTAGACGGTGACGCCGGCATAGCCGGGCGCCCGGGACCGGAGCACCAGCAGGGTGTAGGGCAGCAGAAATCCGATCAGCAGGCAGTAGGGGGCCGTGGTGAAAAACGAGAAGGCCAGCAGGCCGTAAAACCCGGCCTGGGTGCCAAAGGTGAAAAAAAGGTCGCGCAGCATCCGGATGGCCAGCAGATGGGCCACCGGCAGGGCCGATGCGACCATGGAGAGCCGGGCCAGAGCCGCCGGAGAGGCAGGGAGCAGGCCCCGGCCCGCCGGCCGGGCCAGAAAGGTGCCCAGGCCCCCGAGCACCAGCCAGTTGAAAAAAATGACCGCGATGGTCCATTCATTGCCGGCAAACTGGGCCAGAAACTCTCGGATGGTCAGCAGCTGGGTGGCCACCGACGATACGCCGGTGGCCAGGATCAGGGCGTTGACCGGCCCTTTATTCAGCACCTTCAAAAGACTGCACCTGGTAGGTGGAGATCTCCAGTCCGCCTTGCTCCCATGCGTTTTCCGGCAGGCCCGCCTTGGCGCACAGGTGGGACAGAAATTCATTGGCCTCGGGAAGCTGCTTCCAGACCTGGGGCAGGAAGGTGGCCTTGGCCAGCCCCTTTTTGAGAATGACGCCGTCGGTGCCGGGCGACAGTTTGGACAGAAGGTCTTTTGCGTCCTTGTAGGCCAGGGGCTGGGGCTCGGTCAGGACGCTGACCTCCACCGCCATGCGCCGGGCCTCTTCATGGGTCAGCGGCGGAAAGCGGGGATCGTAAAGGGCCGCGTTGACGGCGTTGCGCCGGACCCCCTCAAGAATCGACTCGTCCGACGTGAGGCTGCCGATACACCCTCTCAGCTCCCCATCCAGGGTCAGGGTGACAAAGGTGCCGCAGGGAGTGTGCAGCACCTTTTCGTTTTCAATGCCGTCCGGGGCTTCCCCCTCGTCCATGCCCAGCCGGTCAAAAATGGTTTTACGGGCCAGGGCCACCAGGGCTTTCCCCTGCTTCTGGGTGATTCTCTTTGTCATGTCAGTCTCTCCGTAAAAAGCAACAGCCGCGTATCCCACGACCCGATCGGTGGGGCCGGCCGTGTCGCCGCTGTTGGAATAGTGCAGCAGAACCGGCTGCCAGTTATGCCGCTTTGCCAGGTACAGCACCGTCTCAATGGGAATGGCGCCGCAGGCCCGGTCGGGCTCCCTGGCAAGGCTGCCGGTCCGGCCCTGCAGTATCATGTCTATGGTCTCCCGGTCTTTTCCCCTTGCCCGGGCCTGGGGAAGGTAATGGGAGAGATCAGAGCTTGCCACAATGAGCGTGGTTTCGTCAAGCACGGAATCGATGGCATCGGCAAGGCGTTGGGGCGTCACCGGCCCGGTGATCACCGGCACCAGGGAAAAATTTTTGAGCCATGCCTGCAGAAACGGCAGCACCACCTCGACGGCGTGCTCCCGGCTTTCCGACGCCGGTGGGGCGGTGATGAACATTGTTGACTGCTTCAGGCGGGCCACCGTCTTTGTGTCAACAGGAATGGTGCCGATGGGGGTCCGGCAGGCGTCCGCGCCGGTGACGGCGCATTGACCGATGCCCGCGCAGTGGTCCGGGGCCAGCACGATGACCCGCTGAAAAAACCTGTTTTTAAGCGCCAGGGCGCCGTGGGCCGCGGTGAGCCCGGAATACACGTACCCGGCATGGGGCATGATCAGGGCGCGAAGGGGCCTGTCTGCCGGTGTTTTGACGGCGGTTTTTTCGGCCTGTCGGGTCAGGTCAGTGATCAGACCTGCCAGTTCACCGGGGTCTGCCGGGTAGAACGTGCCGGCGGCCACCGGTTGCCGGGTAAGGGCGCCGGCCGGGGCAGGCAGGGAAAGGGCCACGGCCGGTAACAGGCAAAGCAGAAGAAGGTATGGGGCAAACGGTTTCATGGTCTTGAAACACCCTTTCCCATGATGATGGCGGATGATTCATGATATACAAGGTGCCGCCGCCGGTCAACGGGTTTTGTCCCTTTCTGAACGCGGTTGACGGGGTTGATGAAAGATCGTACGACCTTCAAAATATCGTGCTATCCTGGATAGTTTTCTGAGCAGGGGGTGGGTGAAGAGGTTGACCGTGACAGGCAGGATTTTTGGAATCAGCGTGGACCGGTTGAACCCCTCCCAGGAGTGGCGATTGTCTTTCAGGTTCTGGCGGATAACCCAGTTCATCGCAATGATCAGCAAATGAGGCGGCAGGAGCGTTCGCCGAAGAATTCCGGGGATGGAATAAACGCGGCTGTAAATGTGATGGTAAAGGGTCTCCAGCGTATCGGATGTTATGTGTTTTGTGCTGAATACCGAGTGGGTGCCATCATAGAGGTGCCAACTTCTGTCAAAAGGTACCCCTTCCTTTTCGAGCCGCCTGTAGAGCGGCGACCCGGGAATGGGGGTCATGATATAAAAAAAGGCCACAGGGATTCGCTGCTGAAGGCAGAAGGCGATAAGCTGCTCCGCTGTTTCGGGCCGGTCTTCATCCAGGCCGATCATCATACTGGCCAGAATGTCAATGTGGTGCCGTTTTATTGTGGCAATGGCCGTTTCAACCGAAAAACCGAGGTTGGTGGTTTTGCCGACTGCGATCATGGAGGCGATATTCAGTGTCTCAATGCCCACGTAGAGGAATATGCATCCTGCGTCGGCGGCGGCACGGATGAGGGTTTCATCCCTTGCCGCCGACAGGTCGATCTGTGCGCACCACAGTTTTTTCAGGGGTTTCATGGCGGCAAACAGTTCCATGGCATAGGCCCGGTCCACAGTGAGATTGTCATCAACGATCAGAATAAACCGGCCGGCGTTTTTCATGTCGGTGATGACATCGGTCACTGGCCGTTTTCTGTGTTTCCGTCCGTAAAACGCAGCCACCGAACAGAATTCACAGCCATGGGGACAGCCCCGGGTGGCCTGGACCGGATAGAAGACCATAAGATAACGCTCTTTAGGAATAAGATCGTACCGGGGAACAGGCAGGCCCTTGAGATTGTGGCGTTCTTGCCGCTGGTAGATTGTTTTCAAACGGCCGTTGGACAGGTCGTTGATAATCTCCTCCAGCAGGCCCTCGGCCTCCCCTTTTACCACGGCATCGCAATGGGTCAGGGCCTCATCCGGCAGTGCCGATGCGTGGAAGCCGCCCATTATCACGGCCACGCCGCGCCGGCGGTATTCATCGGCGATGGCATAGGCCCTGGGTGCACGATAGGTCATGGCGGTGATCCCTACCAGGTCGAAGGGCTCGTTGAAGTCAAGTGGCTGGACGGTTTCGTCGGTGATGGTGACCTGGTGGCCCGGCGGTACAAGGGCCGCAAGATACGCGAGAGTGAGACCCGGGGTGAACTCCCTTGTAAGGCGAACCGGCTTTCCGGTACCGTCAACGTGGGCCGGGTTGATAAAGTGTATTCTCATGGCCAGAATATTTCCATGCGTTATCAAGGCGTAAACCGGCCCTCTGTAAACCGGAGCAGTCTGGATATCTTCCGAATCCACGGCTTGGCCAGGGGTTCGCCGAACCGGGGCATGAGGTCCAGCAGCCGTTCCCATCGGGTGTTTCCCATCCAGGGGTGAAGGCCGCTTTGAATATTTTTTCGAGCCCACAGGTTGAGCAGAATCATCAGCAGGTGCGGCGGCAAAAGGGTTCGCCGAAGAATGCTCGGCATGGCGTACAGGTCTTTTTGTATATCCATGTAAAGCGTTTCAATCGCTTCTGATGACAGGGCCGGTGTGTTGAACACCGAGTGCATGCCGTCATACAGGTGCCAGCCCTCCCGCAACGGTGTGCCACTTTCCCGCATTCGCTGAAACATGGGGGAGCCGGGAACCGGCGTGAGAATATAAAGGAACAGGATGGGCACTCTCATCCGGTTGCAGAACCCAATAATCTGCCTTCCTGTTTCAACGGTGTCGCCGTCAAAGCCGATGATCATGCTGACAAACGCCTCGATATGATGACGCTTGAGCTGCATCAGTGCAGCTTCCGCATCGGTGTGGATGTTAGGCGTCTTTTCTGTTTGAACAAGCGCTTCCCGGTCGAGGGTTTCGATGCCCAGGTAAAGCATTCTGCACCCGGCCTCCGAGGCCGCTTTCATCAGCGTTTCGTCGGCCGCGGCATGAACATCTCCCTGGCCGATCCATGCTTTTCCAAGCGGTTTCATGGCGGCAAACAATTCCAGGGCATAATCCCTGTCCACCATGAGGTTGTCATCCACGATCAGCACGTAAGGCCCTGCGTTGCGCATATCGGCCACTACATCGGCTACGGGACGTTTTCTGTGACGGCTGTTGAAAAAAGAAGCCACCGAGCAGAAATCACAACGATAGGGACACCCACGGGTGGCCTGCACCGGATAGACTGGCAGAAAAAAATTTTTCATGTCGATCAGATCGTAGCGTGGGATCGGCAGACGATCAAGGGAGCAAAACGCCGTATGCTCGTAAACCCCTTTCATTCTACCGTTTATGGCATCCCGGATGACCTGCCCCATAACACCTTCCGCCTCCCCCCTGACCACGGCATCACAATGGGTCAGGGCCTCCTCCGGCAGGGCCGTTGCGTGAAATCCGCCCATGACCACAGGTACGCCCCGTTGCCGATATTGGTCGGCAATCCAGTAGGCCCGGGGTGCCCGACAGGTCATGGCCGTAATGCCCACCAGGTCTGCAGGGTCGTCAAAGTCAATGGTCTCCACCGATTCCTCAACAATAGATATGTCATGGCTGCCGGAGATCAGGGCGGCCACGTAGGGCAGGGTCAGTCCCGGCACGAATTCCCGGTTGGTTTTGAGCACACGTCCGTCTGCGTTTAGCTGGGCCGGGTGAATCAGTTTGATTTTCATATCGGTTTTTGTTTTTAAAAGGATCGCGAAGGGGATGGGGCTTCCTCTTCGTCGCCCGTTAAAGGTGATAATGCACGAATATGGCGAACAATGTCATCGGCTACTATCCTGTGGCCTGTTTCATTCAGATGGATGTCTGCATAACAGTAGACCGATTCTGTCGGGTGATGTTTTACATGTGCCCTGAGTGACGGTGTTGCATCCAGTGTCGGAATGCCGGTCGCTTGCATCGCTCTCTTAAAGGGCGCAAACGGATCGGAAAGGCCGGTGCTCGCGGGTCTGGGTAAAAAGGAATGATAAACCGTCTCTTTGGGGGGAATGAGTACCACGAGAAAGTATTTACTGTTTTGTACGGCGAACCGATAGGCCTGTCGTGTATCGCGGATCACTACGGCAAGCCCCTTTTGGACACGATCGTCATTCCAGTTTAAGGTCGCTTCCACCCATCTGGGGATCACATAAAGATTGCGGCCGTCCAGTTCGATGACCTCCAGATATTCCGCGAATCCGATGCGTAAAAGGGCATATTGGTACACTATCCCTTTGAGCAGTTGATAGCTTCTTGAGAGGTTGGTTATTTTTTTTAAAAAACGGGAGATGTGGTCGGGCCACCGGAGAGAGTCGATGTACAGGTGGTCGTCAGAAGCGAGTTTGGTATAGGTATAGTCCAGGGAGAGCTCGCTGTCGGGGAGACAGCCGTGCAGATGATGTGAGTCAAAGATGTCGTTGGCTGTAATGCAATACAGTATGATATCCGGATTGTACCTCATGCCGACTTCCAGCAATCTGTTATACTGCAATGGTATCGTGTCTGGTATGGCCATGTTGACAACGGTTTTGCGGGTCATGGACTGGATGATGGCCGGAAACGTGTTTTCTGCCTTTACAAATTGACCGAAGGCAAAAGAGTCCCCAAGCACCAGTATTTCTTTTTTTTCTTTTGGTGGAAGCAGTATTTTACAGGAAAAAAAACCCAGGAGATCCCCCGGCTCGTGAAAGCAACGCAGATTGGAAAAGGTCTGCCGGTAGCTTTCTTCTATCAATGTCCGGGCAGCGTCGGGCAGGCACCATGGTGAGATACGCAGCACGACTTCGAGCAGAACAAGCGTAAGCAGGATGTTAAAAAACAGTACCTGGGTGATGCGTTTCATGATCGACCTGTTTTTTCTTTTTTGATTACCATAAAGGGTGTGGCCTGTTTTTGCAAGGATTGCGTGCATGCCGGTGAACAGGGGCGTAAAAAATGAAAACAGGGGCGTAAAGGGTGTTGACAAACCGGAGGGCACCATGTATGTAAATTACGAAATTAATGCCGTAAGGGCCGTTAGCTCAACTAGGCAGAGCAACTGACTCTTAATCAGGAGGTTGAAGGTTCGATTCCTTCACGGCCCACCATCGGCACCCGTTCTTTTAAAAGAATGTTTTGATGCAGGATTGGGGGTGGCGATACAACGCCTGAGAACATACCCTTTGAACCTGGTCTGGGTAATGCCAGCGTAGGGAAATTGCAACGGTATGGCTGTTTATGTTAAAGGGGCCGTCTCCCGCAGGGGGCGGCCCCTTATTTTTTTATTGATGGCCATACGATTCGATCCGGATCCCGATCCCGATTTCGATGAGGAGAAATGACATGACACAGATGGCCAAGGCAAAACAGGGCGTGGTAACCGAGCAGATGGCGGCCGTTGCAAAAAGTGAGGGTCTTTCGCCCGAGGCGGTGCGGGACGGCCTGGCCGCAGGCCGTATCGTGATCCCCGGCAACGTCAACCGCCGGTTTGCACCGGTGGGCATTGGCTCCGGGCTGCGCACCAAGGTGAACGCCAACATCGGCACCTCTCCGGAGCATCATGACCTTGCCGAAGAGGAGCGCAAGCTTCAGACCGCCGTTGCCGCCGGCGCCGACAGCGTGATGGACCTTTCCACCGGCGGCGACCTTTTTGCGGTGCGGAAAATGGTGCTGGAAAAATCCCCGGTGATGGTGGGGGCCGTACCCATCTATGAGGTGGCGGCCCGGCTCAGCGCTGAAGCGCAGGCCTTTTATGAGATGACCCCGGACATGCTGTTTGACGCCATTGAACGGCAGTGCGCCGAAGGACTGGACTACATCACGGTCCACTGCGGGGTGACCCGGCAGGCGGCGGCCCTGGCCGGAGCCGGCAGGCGTGTGACCGGCATTGTCAGCCGGGGCGGCTCCCTGCTGGCGGCCTGGATGCATCATCACCGGAAGGAAAACCCCCTGTACGAGGAGTTTGACCGGCTGCTTGAGATTGCCGCAGCCTATGACGTGACCCTGAGCCTGGGAGACGGTTTGCGTCCCGGCGCTGTGGCCGATGCATCGGACGGGGCCCAGCTTCAGGAGCTGGTGGTGCTGGGAGAACTGGCCCGGCGGGCACGGAATGCTGACGTTCAGGTCATGATCGAGGGGCCGGGCCATGTGCCCATTGACCAGATCGCCGCCAACGTCCAGATGCAGAAAGCCCTGTGCGGCGGAGCCCCTTTTTACGTGCTGGGGCCGCTGACCACGGACTGCGCGCCGGGATATGATCACATCACCGGGGCCATCGGCGGCGCCGTGGCCGCGGCGGCCGGTGCCGATTTTCTCTGCTATGTGACCCCGTCGGAACATCTCTGCCTGCCGGATATCGACGATGTACGCGTGGGCGTGATCGCGGCCCGAATCGCGGCCCATTCGGGAGACATCGCCAAACAGGTGCCCGGCGCCCTGGACCGCGATATTCGAATGTCGGCCTGTCGCAAGGCCCTGGACTGGCGCGGCATGTACCAGGCCGCCATCGACCCCTGCCTGCCCCGGCAGCGGCGGGAGGCCAGCCACCCGGAGGCCGAATCGGTGTGCACCATGTGCGGGGAGCTCTGCGCCGTCAAGACCCATAACCGGATGACAAATCCGTGAGAAGGAGTATCGATTTCGATCCCGATCCCGATTTCGATTTGGAGCGGGCATACGGAAGCCGGCATAATTTATGAAACAGAAAGATTAAATCCATGGAACTTAACGAAGTGACCATATCACGGGCCATTATCGACCGTTTTTACGAAAAGCTGATTGCCAACCTGGAGGTGGACGTGGCCGTTGTGGGCGGCGGGCCGTCAGGGCTGGTGGCGGCCTGGCGCCTGGCCAGGGCCGGGCGAAAGGTGGCGCTTTTCGAGCGCAAGCTGAGCATCGGCGGTGGCATGTGGGGCGGCGCCATGCTGTTTAACGAGATTGTGGTGCAGAAAAGCGCCCTGCATGTGCTGGACGCCATGGAAATCGGCTATAAACTTTACGCGGAAGATTACTATACCGCCGATGCCGTGGAGGCGATCTCCACCCTGACCTCCCAGGCGGCAAAAGCCGGGGTGGCCATTTTTAACTGCGTCACCGTGGAGGACGTGATGATCCGGCCCGACCGGATCGTGGGCCTGGTGCTCAACTGGTCCCCGGTGGAGATGGCCGGCCTGCACGTGGATCCCCTGGCCATGCGGGCCTCCTTTGTGGTCGACGCCACGGGCCATGCCACCGAGGTGGTGCGCGTGGTGGCAAAAAAGGTGCCCGGCACTCTGCGGACCGACAGCGGCAAAATCGAGGGGGAAAAGTCCATGTGGTCGGAGCGGGCCGAATCCCTCACACTGGAGAACACCCGGGAGGTTTATCCCGGTCTCTACGTGGCCGGCATGGCGGGCAACGCCACTTTCGGCGGGCCCCGCATGGGCGCGATCTTTGGCGGCATGCTGCTGTCCGGCGAAAAGGTGGCCGCCGAGATCCTGGAGCGGCTAAACTAAGGGGGCAAAAATTCACCGAAAAGGCGCAGAGGACGCAAAACAAAATATGGATGCTGCGCATCAAGCATTGATCTTTTCTTCGGGAAGTGAAACATATTCCTTTGCGCTCTCTTCGCCTTTGCGGTGCAAAAACAAACGGAGATTTCCAAAAAATCAGAATCAGGTTTTTATGGAAAGAAACTCACATTTTTCGTGGCCCTCATAAGAGGGCAATGGGGCCGGCTTGGGATTTTTACGGCTGCTTTTTGTCTTCGCCGATGGTGACGGCCAGTTTATAAAAGGAGGGGCCGGGCAGATTCAGGGTAAGTACGTAAAAGGAGGAGGGCGAATCAAATACGATGCCGCCGCCCTTTAGAATGGCATCAAACCGCTGCTTGCCCTCAATGCCGTCCACCACCACCAGCCATTTGCCGTTTTTCTGGGCCGTGTAGGCTATATGGCTGCCGTCCGGCGAAAAGACCGGCTCGGTGATGGCCTGGTAATATTCCTGGGGCCTGCCGTCCACCACCATGAATTTCCGGTTTTCCGTGTCAACGGCCGGGTAGGCCATGTGCCTGCCGTCGGAAGAGAAAAAGGGATACTGGGATGAAAAACGGACCTTATCGTCTTCTCCCTTCATAAGAATACCTATGAATTTGAAGGAGATGTGCTCCGTGCCGTTTTCCACCATGAACATGGCGTCGCCGTTTTTGACCGCGTAACACACCTCGCCGGTGACCGCGGGATTGACCACCGGCAGACCAATCGAATCGTATGGCTTGCCTTTTTTGCCGGCTATGGATATATACTCTTTTCCCTCTTTTGTGGTGGCAATATAGACTACTTCGGAGGATTCGGGAAGAAAAGACAGAAAGCGAACGGCTGAAAGGCCGTCAATTACTGTTTCGGCGTTTTTTATCACGGACCAGGTATCCCCCGTTCTGGTGGAATAGGCAAAATTCCGGCAATCCTGAGAAAATTGAAGCTCCACGGGCCTTCCAACCGCCGCGCCCTTCTTGCCGTCCAGCACCACATGCCAGTCGCTGTTTTTTCTGATAATGTAGCCCAGCCGGCTGTCGCAGGGGGAAAAGAAGGGGGCGCCCGCGCTTTCGCCTGAAAAGACCTCTTTGTCGTCCTTTATAATCAGAACCCTGTTTTTTTGCTGCGCAACATAGGCAAGGTGCTTTGAGTCAGGTGAAAAGAGCAGGCTGGTCACAGTGTCGTAACCTCGGCCATCCCTGTTGTCATGGACAACGGACCATGTCGTCCCGGATCGGCCTGCATAGGCGAGGTGGCTGCTGTCCGGAGAAAAAATCACCTGGCTGATCTGATCGAACGCCCGCATCGGCGCGTGATTTTTTACCAGCACCTGTGATCCGGCCTCGTTGATGCCGATATAAACAAAATGCCGGGAGTCCGGTGAAAAAACAATTCCCGGATCAGGCAGGATGTTGGTAAACGGCGGCCCTGGCTTTCCGTCCACCACGGCAAGGATTTCTCCCTTTTTTTCCTGCGCCCGGTAGGCGAACCTTTCCCCGTCCGGAGCAAAAACCAGGGAGTCGGCATTGGCATATTCGGGACCTTTTTTGCCGTCAATGATGGTAAACATTTTTCCCTTATCGGCGGCGATATAGGCCACCCGGTCGGTGCCGGGGGCAAACCGGGGCGTGGATGTGCCATCATAGGCAACGCCGGTGATACCGTCGATCCAGACCCGTACCTTGCCATCCTGGTTTCTGGAAACATAGGTGATGTGCTGCTTGTCATCGCTGATCTGTACCGATCCGTCAAATACCCGCTCATCATTTTTATGGGCGCCCATAGGGATTGCCTCTTCCGAGAAACGGGTTGCGGCTGTGGCGGGCAAGACAAGGGCAAGGACCAGAGATCCGATAAAGCAAAAACGAAAAGAGCGGGGCAATAAAAAATTTTTCATCTGTTGGCTGCTCCTGTTGTTTGTCGCAGGTCGGGTTGTGATTTAAACATTATACGTATCCACAGGCGGGGCTTCAAGTGTTAACCGGCGAAAATGGCGGTAAACGGGCGCAAAAAAGGAGCGGACAGTCATCCACTCCTTTTGCTGACAATACAATCAGTCTCTTGTTAAGCCGCCTGGCTCAGAAGGACATTTTGCGTTTTGTCTCTTCGTAGGCTGCCTGAAGCATGTGGCCCAGTTTATAAACATATTTAAAGGGCATGGAAAAATTGGCCGCCATGACGGTGGCTTCCATTTTGCCGGACACGTCCAGGCCAGCATAGGGGTTATACACCGCATCGGTAAACAGGGTTGAGTTCATGCTCTTGCTGGTGTTGTTGGGCACATGCCAGGTATCGGACTGCAGGTAGCCGAAGGCCAGATCGATGGTCATACCGTCCTTGAGGACAATGCCGATACCCGCACCATAGTAGTCCAGATCAGGAACAGGCGCCATGACATCAAAGTAGAGCGGGTTGACAGACGATTTTCTCTCTTCATAACCGCAGCGCAGAAACAGCCAGTCCAGGACCTGAAGCTCGGCGCCGTAACTCATGTGAATTTCGTCTTCCATATTGCGGGTCATTTTCAGCGTGTTGCTTCCGTCGGTGTGCCCCACAAACTTGGCGACCTGAAACGGTTGAAGATCCTGATCAAAATGGAGAATGTATTCCTTGGTCTGGGAATAGTCGATCCAGTGGGCGTCGCACATCAGTCGCAGCCGCCTGAAGGGCCGCAGCATGATGCCGGCCTGGAACCGCTGGGGCGAGTCCACCCCCTCCAGCACCATGTTGCCGGTCTGATAAGGCACGGCCTCATAGGGAAGGTCCAGAATGATCGCAAAGGGCAGTAACAGCGGTGAACTGCCGAACCATGCCGACATGCGTTGGAAGTTCTCATTATAGGTGAATTTGTAGGTGCCGTGCTGTTCCATCTTAACCTCGCTCTGGTAGCAGAGGCCAAGGGCAAACCAGTTTTTCGGTTCCCACAGCAGGCCCAGATTGTAGTTGGGGCAGTAGTCGTCCCGGACGTTCAGTTCCAGATTGGCGATATCCTCGTAGGGGCCGATACCTCCTCCGAACCAGGGGGGGGGTAGCGTCAGGGCCGAGATCACCGGGATATCAAGCCCTTCGGTAACGTCGCCCAGCAGCTTGGTCAGGGCGATCAGATCGTTGGGCATGCGCATGTCCATATCGATATGGGTGGCGGACTGGCCCAGTCCGATGGTCAGCCCCAGTGAGAGCGTGTCGGTGACGCGGTAGCTGACCGAGGGGGCCGCATACACGATGTGCTGCATGGAGACGGCCCGGCCCATGTACCGGGCCGGATCGTCATCGTTTCTGTAATAACCGCCCAGGGAAGGAGCGTAGGCCCCAAAAGCAAAAGTCCATCGGGAGTCCGGTTTTCTATAAGAGACACCCAGGGGAAAGGGGGCTGCGGCAAGGGTGAACCCCAGGGGGGTTTCCAGGCCGATGGCGTCGGTGTCCTGGTCTCCTATCATGGGCACATACATGTGAACGCCCTGAGTGCTGCCGCTCTGACCGGAGACCGGGTCATCCGCATTGTCAAAGACACCGCCCAGCCAGTCCTGGAATTCGGGATCCTGGTCAAACCTCGATTCAAGGGCGAATTCGGCGGTGACTAGGCCCATGCTCACCTGCTGTCCGTCGTGCAGGCTGGAAAGGCCCGCCGGATTGTAGTGAATCGCCATGATGCCCGGTGGGTAAGCGGTACAGGAGTTGGCCAGGGAAATGGCTTTTGCGTGAACCGCGATATCCTCAAAAAAGGCGGCTCTTGCCGACCACATGGGGCCTGCCGCCAGCACCATCAGGCATGCTGTAATAATCAGAACCGGCGGTTTTTTTATCTGCGGGGGAATTCGCATGGGTTCTCCTGTGGCATTCAACCTTTACAGTTCGTAGTCAAAGGGTATTCTGAAGGAAAAGGAAAAGTCGGGTGCATCGTTGGTCAGGCCGATGCCCAGATTTACGGTGACGGTTCTTTTGCTGGAGACTTTCCATCCGGTACCCACCGACAGGCTGGCCGCGGCGGCTGTTCCGGTTTCAGAGGATGTACCGTCGGTATAATGGTAGGTGGTGTTGAGAATGTAGGCATAAGCAACGCTGGCATGAATCGAGGCCTTGTAGGACATGGCATAGCCCAGCCCCATATTCAGGGCAAAGGCCCCGGAGGGTTGTACCTTACTCAGGGTCTTGGTGGTGGAGAGGTTCTGGTTCAGACCGCTCTCTTCCAGGGCATATGTGTAGCCAAAACCGCCAAAGGCCACTACCGGATCCAGTTTCTTGCTGCCGGAAACACCCAGCGAAAGGGAGTAGAGACCGGAGCCGGTGGAAAGGTCTTCCCGCGGATTGATCTCATAGGGACTGCGGCCCGTGGGAATGATGGCGTTGGCAAGAAAGATCAGGGCCGGTATATCTCCGCCGGTGCGGAAAGGCTGCCAGTTGGCGCCCAGGGAAATGTCCCCGATATCGGTGACGCTTTTGGACTCAGCCTGGCCGATTTCATGATATTTGTAGACAAAGGGCATATTGACGTTTGCCCGGAAGTTGTCTGAAAACGAATAGCCGGCGGCCACGGTGTTGCTGATGCTGTGGTTGGCCGAGTGCTCAAGCCTCGGCACCGTCCAATCGGCAACGTCATAGGTGTTGTAAGAGTAGCCGAAGGTGTAGTCGATGTTCAACGTTCCTTTGGGGGACATGACATACTGACGGTCCGCGGCGGAGAGAATCTCCTCCTCCTCCCGTTTGGCCTCGGCCTCGGTTATACGGAGCATATCACGGGCCTCGGCTTCGGTCCGCAGCCGTTCCACCTCTTCCCGTAACAGCTGCATCTCCGCATAAAGGTCTCCCATATCTCCTTCATAAGCCCTGGTGGGTTTTGGAACAGGGACCACCACCGGAACCGCGGTGTCGGTGGCCGGCTGAATCTCCTCCACGCTTACGGTCTTCAACGAGTTGATATAAGTCACAATGGCCGGCTTGTCCTCTTTGGACTGGAAATGGGTGGTGACGGCATAGGCGTCCTGAAGGGATTCATAGTCACCGATGCGCACGGCGTAGAGGGTTTCTCCGGCATCGCCCACCGTCTGGAAAATATAGGGATCATACCCTTTCCCCTTGAGGTCTGACAGCATGGAGATCGCATTTTCACGGATTTTGTAAACCCCCACCTGGACGGAAAAAGGGGCCCGGCCGATGTCGGCGACGGTCCCCTGGCCCTGAATCTTTTCCAGTTCTTCCGGGGGGATTTTGGCCTTGTCCACAACAAAGGTTACGCCCTGGGCGATGATCCGTTCCAGGTCCCTTGTTTTGAGCATCGACTCTTCCATGGACATGAGTCCCTGGGCGTCAATGGCGGCAATCTCTTCCGGCGTGAGGGCCGAGATAAACCCCCTGCCCACCACTCGGTCCAGCTCCGGCTGGGTCATGTCGGTGGACAGCCCCTGGCCGGCTACCCGTGCAAGGTGAAGGTTGGAAAGGGGCCGCAGGGTGTGGTTTGCCGCTGCCATGACAGCCGGTTCATCGCTGGCGGCCGGTGCTGATTCGTTCAGCCCGGCGGTCCGGGTTTCCGTTGCCATTGCCTCAGGCGTTGATACGTCAGAAGCGGCAACGGTGTATGCCTTGAATACATAGCCCGTGGTGCCATCGGCTTTTTCTATTTTCAGCCATTCTTCTCCTGTTTCCAGGACCCGGACTGCCTCATCGGGAAGCAGCCTGCCCACCAGCCGGCCCTCAAGGCCGGGAAGTGAACGAATGTTGAGTATATCCACTGTGGACCGCACGCTTGCCACGGACGGGGCGGTGGCGATCGATGGGCCGGTGTCCTGAACGGGTGCCGACGTGTCACCCACGGACAGGGTGGCAAAAACAAAAAGAAAAATGGCGGAAAAAAACAGAGCAGTTGGTTTTCTGTCCAATTTATTACCTCCCCTGGGCGGTTAGTTTTTGTTATCTCTTGTAGTATTGGATTTCCAAAGGGAAAGGCTCCGGCGGCCGTGCCTCCAGCAACGGCAGGTTGTTGTTCAGAAGCAGGTCAAACCGTGTGTCTTCGTCAATAAACCGAAGGTCGCGTTCGCTCAACGAAAGCAGGGCGATCTGATTCTTGTTTCTGGGATAGACCACAAAGATCACGTTCTGGTGCCACATCTTTTCAAAATCGGCCACCGGGTAGCTGGAGTTGCCACGGAACGGGTCGGCCAGGAAGATGTGGCCCTGATGGATTCCCTTGAACACGGTGAAGTGCCGGTAATCGTAAAGCTCAATAGGCACAATGCAGGGCATGTCCAGGGTCTCAAGGTCCGAGACGTCGGCTTTGTAGCCCACGCCGTTGTATCCCAGGACCCCGACGAACTTTTTCATGTCCAGAAGGGAAAAGGCCCGTTTTTCCCGGACCTTCTCTTTATCGCCGTACCGGAAAAGACCGTGAATGACCTGGGTTTCGGTAAAGTCTTCGCCGAGCTGATACCGCAGCAGCGTGGCCAGGGCCGCGGACCCGCAGCTGTAGTCGAACTGCTGTTTCGCCACATACTGGTACTCTATTTCAGAGACCGGTACCACGTCGGTGCGGATTTCCATGGGAAACGATCCACCGGGCACGATGCCCCCGTCATAGCCGATAAACAGACGGGTCTCTTTTTCCGCGGGTTCCTTAATCGGCTTAAACCCGGCGATCAGTGAGACGGTGATTAAAAAGGCGATGATAATATGCATAACGGCTGGACTCCTGCAAGTTTAATCCCACGATTGCCGGGCTATAAACAGCGTTCACATGCCTCAATAGCATACGATAAAAACCTTGTAAAGAAAAAATTGACACAATCTGTGATTTTATCGGAAAGGCCGCCGAACCGGCCTGCTGTCCAGCAAAAGCGTGGAAACGGGGGCTGTTTTTTTATCGGTTGGCCGGCCGGCAAAGACAGGGCAGGCGCAATACCTTTTTGTGGAAGCGTCGGGGAAAAGGGAAAGATAAACAGCAGGGTGGTTGATTTAAAAGTTGGGATAAACAACGATCACATTGCCCACTGTGGAATCCGGATCCGTGATGCTTCCATTTACGCGTACATGCACGTTGCGAATGCACAGGGTGCCGAGCTGGTTGGCCGTGTCATGGGCCAGAGAGAGGTCCGGGCGGGTGTCATCACTGGACAACCCCGGAACAGGCGACACGGTCAGGCAGATCATGGGAGTGGTGATATCCATGGTGGAGTGGGCCGCCGCCATAAACACCGTGTCCGGGGGCACCAGCACTTGGCCGTTCCACATGATAGGATCGGCGTCGGTGTCATCCACCCAGGTGAGCACCGCTCCCCAGCCACGGTCCACAAACTGTTTCATGGCGGCCGGGGGAAAGTGGGACAGGGCCACGTCGGTCACCTCAGTGGGATCATAGTGCCAGGGGAACATGGCCTGCCGGGCCGGGGGCACGGGAGACGGTACGTCTTCGTAGCCGGTGGTCCCTTCATAGATGTTGGGAAACGAGAGGGTATAACGGGTTTCGGGCATGCTCTCCGCGATAAACCCCGGTCGGTTCACCGGGGCAAAGCCGTTCAGGTCGCCCCAGTAGAAATCGCTGGCCGGTACCGTGGCCTGGCGAAAGTTTTCAATGTAAACCACAAGGGGGTCTTCGGCAAAGGGGTGGACCACGCCGGCGTTGATTTCTGAAATGGCCTGGTCGGACAGCAGAAACGCCGAACGGGCGGAAAAGGGCATGCACATGAAAAACAGCAGAAAAAGAAAGCCCGCTGTGCATGCAGTTCGTGCTTTTTCCGCTCTTTTTTTCATGGGGACTCTGTAATTTTTGAAATTGCAGGAGTGTGGCGGAAACATCGTGAAGATGTTTCCGCCACACGGATTGTTTTTACACCGCCGCTATTGGTTCAAGCGGCGAATGCCAGCTCAGATTAGGGATTGGCATAGATGTAGAGCTGGGAGGGCTGATCAACGGAAACGGCCAGATTGGTCAGGCCCAGAACACCAACGGTGTTGCCGACGGCAACCGCAGTGTCGGATGCCGCGGTCAGGGCGATGGTGTAGGTGTCGGCCGTGGTGACCGTGATGTTCTGATCCGGAGCCGCAATGGAGATGAAGGTACGGCCGGCGGGGATTTCAACGCTGTTAAGGGTTACCAGGGCAGCGGTGGTCGCCACATCCAGGACCAGCTTTTCGCCGGGCAGGGACTGGATCGACACCTGGGTGCCGGTATTGCCCACAACCTGAATGTAACCGGCAGTGGCTGCGCCGGCAACGCCGTCCCCGTCACCCCAGGTGATGGCGTCAAAAGAGATGGTAACGGTCTGGGTGCCGCCAAAACCGACGGTCACGCCGGCCTGGCCGGTGACGCCGTCCAGGTCCGCGTCGGAAATGGTGTCCATGGCCATGGCCGGGACGATCATCAACATGGCTGCTACGAAAGCGATCAATAATTTCTTCATGCTTCTTCTCCCTTCAAGTTTGGTTTTCGTTGTGGAAGCGGCCGCCGGCGTTTCAAACCTGCTGTATCGCCCCCCGACCTCCGGGGCCGGCCCTCTTCCGCGCTTATGTCTCCCTCCTGGCGTCAGGAGGCGAGATTCGAAGAACATCTGAAAAGCTCCGGCCTCACCCCCTTTCGCACATGTAAACAATGTTTACGGGAACTACTCATACCATCACGTCTGTCTGGGTGTCAAGAAAAAATTTTACGCAACGTTTTATTTTCCAGCCCGCCCCTGTTCCCGTTTCGGGTGCGGGCCGTCCCCTTGAAGAATTGTGAAAAAACGCTGCAACGATTGTGCCGTTTTTCTGTTTATTGCGACTTAATTTTTAATCTGCCGAAATATAAAATGATCTGTTTTGTGAGGGTCCGCGGGCCTTTTGGGCCGGTGGGATAAAACCGGGTCAGAGTGCCGTTTTTTTGTAAGAGAGAGTGACAAAAATTGTTTTGCAGCCGAATCGCTGTTCCGTCTGTTGCCCGGCCGACTTTTAAAATTGAAATTTTTTTCCGTGTTCAAAGAGTGGCTTCTGATTGTGACGGCTTTTTTACGCCGCAAAGATGCAACGTACGTAAAAGGTTGTGCCTTCTGCTTTACACGCAGTGCTCATGCTTTTCTTTGCGACCTCTGCGTCTCTGCGGTGAATTTAATTTTTCGAGGTTCCGTTCAATCCACAGTTTCTACCCGGTTTCGGTAGAGATCCGTGTGGCGAATGGCATCCAGGTCCGGGTCGGCCCGAATGTGCTCCAGGTTGTCGTACCCGGCGTCCAGCGCCTTTTGCAGGTTTTCCACGGCCGGTTCAACACGGTTCTGCCGGGCATAAAGACAGGCCAGGTTGTAATAGATGGTGGGGGTGTCCGGCGCCAGCACGGTCAGTTTTTCAAAGGCGTCGGCGGCCTCAGCCAGCCGGTCCTGGTCCGCGTAAAGCATGCCCAGCCGGTTGAGACAGGCCGCGCAGGCCGGGTCCATTCGAAGCGACTGTTCAAAAAGCATAATGGCCTTTTGCGTGTTGCCGGCCTGCTGGTGCAGCTCAGCGGTCCTGGCAAGCAGGGCTGCGTCATTGGGTCTGGATGCGGCGACAGATTCAAGATAATCAATAGCGTCGCTGATTCGGCCGGTCTGGACCAGCGCAGCGGCAAGATTGGTGTGGGCCGCTGTAAATCCGGGGTCATTCTGAATGGCCTTCCGGTAGCCGGCGATCGCCTTCTGAGTGTTTCCCTGGTTCAGCATGACGTTGCCCAGTGCGTTATGCGCCGGCGCATGACCCGGGTCCAGCCGAAGAGCCTCGGAAAGATGCAAAATCGCGGCATGGTTCTGCCCGGTCATTCCATACAGCTCCCCCAGATAGTACCGCGCCTTTGCATCGGCCGGATGAAACCGCACCGCTTTTTCCAGAAAGTCCGCGGCCTGATCCAGGTCACCGTTCTTTTTGAAAACCAGGGAAAGGTTGATCAGCGCGTCAAGATGGGTGGGCTCCTCCGCTAACACCTGCCTGAAGCAGTCGACTGCCGCGTCCGTCTGCCGCGAGGCCAGCAGAATCACCCCCAGTGTGTTCTTTGCTTCCGTAAAATCCGGAAACCGCTCAAGGGCTGCCCGGCAGTAGTGGATGGCCAGGTCGGGTTCTCCAAGTTGGTGATAGACAAAGGCGATGTTGTTATAGGTCTGCCGGAATACGGGATTGATCTGCAGCGCTTTTTCCAGAAGCGGTATGGTCTGCCGGAACTCTCCGATTTCAATAAGCGCCGACGCCAGGTTGTTGTAGGCCTCCACATAGGCGGGATCCAGCAGAAGGGAGCGGTTGTAGATGTCAATGGCCTGGTTGACCTCTCCCTGACGTTGCAGGGCAAGGCCCAGATTGTTCCATGGCCGGGCAAGGTTGGGGGATTTTTTGACAACATCCCGCCACAGGACCACGTCATCGGCCCAGACCGCGTTGCGCTGGTGGGTCCAGAAGCCGAAGAGAACGGTGACGGCCAGCAGCATCCCCACGGCCAGGGGGCGGGGCCGGACATATTCAAAAACGGCCCAGACAAGGGCCGCTGTCACAAATACCGAGGGAAGGTAGGTGCGGTGTTCGAATACCAGGGCCAGGCCCAGAAAAGAAGACTCGATTGCCAGGTTGCCGAAAAACCACAAAACGGCAAAGGAGACCAGCCGGTATCTTTTGGCCGTGACAG